>Ga0335079_10005387_pt1 | contig 14643 bp, 10 predicted proteins | sample Lox_Sample_33_FD_206719 | JGI IMG/M metagenome (GOLD analysis project Ga0335079, IMG submission 206719) | Soil microbial communities from Loxahatchee National Wildlife Refuge, Florida, United States - Lox_Sample_3.3 | ecosystem: Environmental > Terrestrial > Soil > Wetlands | place: USA...
GCCGTGGTGTTCGCCGTATCGGACCCGGTGATTCTGCCGATGGCGATTTCCCACGCGCGCCTGTTGAACCCGGAAGTGCACATCATCGCCCGGGTGAAACGCATGGCCAGCTCCACGGAGATGCGCCAGGCGGGGGCGACGGACGTAATCGTCGAGGAGATCGAAGCCTGGATGGAGATTGCCGTGCGCGTGCTGCGCATCTTCGGCATGCCGCGGGAGCTGCTGGCCCAGCAACTCGGCGAGTTGCGCGCCGCGGACTACGACATGATCCGGATCCTGCCGTTGCCGGGGCAGCCGCTGCGGCACCTGTGGCATTTGCTGCCCGAGGTGGACCTGGAAATGTTTATCGTGATGCCGGGTTCGCGGCTGGCGGGAATGCCCCTGCGCGACGTGGATTTGCGCAGGCGAAGCGGCGCCGTGGTGGTGGCGCTGGTGCGCGACGCGAGCGCCGTGTACAACCCCGGGCCGGAGGTTCCCCTGGCTGAGGCCGACCAAGTGGTGCTGATGGGTTCGCGCCGGCAACTGGCGGAGGCTCACCAACTTCTGAGCCAGATTCAGGAAGAAGGGCTGCCGGCCGGCGCCCCTCCTGTTGCCGGATAGGACACCAAAAGGCCCCCCTGAATTGACGCTTACGGCATTCCGCAGGAACATGCGCATTCTGCAATTGGGGTGGTGGTTTCGAGCAAGGCGACTGGGGTGGGATGCATGGTGGCCAAACCGAAGTTGATTTTGCCCGCTGAATGGCCTGAACGACGCGCCTCCGGCAATTCCAATTCCGCTTTTCCCCTGCGGTCCCCCAAGAACGAGCATTTCTTCAACGTGCCCACGCACGCGGTGAGCGTGATGGGAAACCGCCGGAACTGCGCGCGGGCCTTCCTGCGGCTGCCGATGCGGCTGACGGGCGTGAACGGCCTGGAGCTGGAGTTCCCGATTCCACTCGAGACACGCGACATAAGCGCCAGCGGGGTCTATTTTGTGACGCCGCGGCGGATCGAGCCCGGCACGTCCATCGCGATGGAAGTGGCGCTGACGGACCGGCCGATGGGCATGGGCTCGGTGCGCATGTCCACGTCGGCGCGCGTGGTGCGGGTCGAGCTGGAGCACAGCCGGGGCTGGTTCGGCTTGGCGGCATCCTTTGACCATTACGAGTTCCGCCGCGACGAGAACCTGCCAGCGCGGTTCCGGTAGACGACAGCCACAGGTAGGACCGACGGCGACCAACCGTTTCGCCCGGTGATAAGCGGCGATACCCCCTCCCCCTCAGAATTGCGCATACGCTTGATCCTAAAAGGCTTACGCTGATAGGGCTTGTACAAACCATTGAAATGAAGGGAGTTACAGAACAGGCCGAAAATGGGCGGAGGTGTGGATGTTGGCGAAAGGGCGGAGATTAGTGAGAGGGTGCCAATGTGGGGCGGATGGAGAGGGCGCAAGGCGTTGGCTCCTGGAGGGTTCGCGCGAGGCGAAGGGGGTGCCGGGCCGGTACCGGCGGGATGGGCTGCAACTGCATGACGGAGCCAGTGTACTTGACGGTCATTTACCGGTAAAGGAAAAAGCAGCGAACGGCGATGAGTAGAGGGTGAATGGGGATTCAGGAGAGGCGAATCTCCACCGAGATAGCCGGCCCTGCTCGCACGCCTCCAGCCGCTTGCCCCGCCGATTTGGCCGCCGTACGCATCACGAAGGATACGGCGCTCGCAGGCGCGACTCTTGATATCGACGGGGGCAACAGCTCTTTGGGATAGCCGACGAGGCGGGAGTTCCCTTCACGCACCTCTTCGCAGGCTTCGACGGCGACTCGCTGGTATACCTGGCGCCGGGCAAAACACTGGTCCGGGCCAAACTGCAAACCACGCCCTGAATATTGGCCTCTGCGGGAAGCTCGGTTCGACCCGCAATCTTCATGGCCGCACGCATGGTATCTTGCTCTTCAGGAGACCAACTATGCCCGCCTGCAGCCACACAAACCAAATCCGCGACGTGAAGGCACACAGCAACGGCTGCGAGGAATGCCTGAAGATGGGCGACACGTGGGTGCACCTACGGCTGTGCATGGAGTGCGGGCACGTGGGCTGCTGCGATTCCTCGAAGAACAGGCACGCGACGAAGCATTTCAAGGCGACGAAGCACCCGATCATGCGGTCGATCGAGCCGGGAGAGACGTGGGGCTGGTGCTTTGTGGATGAGGTAGAGTTGGAATTTGAGTAGGGGCGGGAGAGAAAAGAAGCGAAGAAAGGCCGGCGCGGGACGCCCTTCCCGCCGCGGCGGGCTCAGGACAAGCCGGCGGTACAAAATGGCGGCGTTGCGCTACGCTCAGGGCAAAGCCGGGATTGTTGCAGGCGAGCGCAGAGAAATCCCTCGGACGGACGGAACCAAGCCCCTATTGAAAAGACGCTACTGGCCGGGGTTCGAGGACTGCGGCAGGTTGGCGCGCAGGACGGACGGGACGAATGTCGGCGTAATTTCCTTCCGCTTGGACCAATCGTGATAGGCGTGGCACTCGAAGCAGCGCGACTCGGCGTGGTTGGCACCGGGCGCGTGGCAGGTCTTGCAGGTGTCGAGACGCGGGAGCAGGATTTCGGCCGTGTCCTTGCTGGTCAGCGCCTTCTCGTGGCAACTGGCACAGGCAAAGCCGCGATGCGCGTCGTGATCGAAGCGCGCCTGCGGGAACCAGTGGAGCGTGTAGTTGGCGGCGGCGACCTTTGGCAGCGGCTCGTTTTCCGTGATGGTGATGGCGTGGCACTGGCGGCAGGTCTTGCCCCAGAGAAGCAATTCGGCCTGCTTGGTATGCTCGACGACCCACTGGGCGGCGGTCAAGGTGCGTCCCCCGGCGACCGGGCGGCCGGGCAGCCGCTGCACGTCCTCGGAACCTTCGCGCAATTCCGCAGGATGCGCGGCGATGTAGGCTTCGAGCTTCTTGACGACGAAGGCGTGGACGACTTCGGGCTTATCGTGCGGCGCCTGCTCGGGAATGTTCTTGTCGAACTGGAGCAGGTGGCAGGCGGAGCAGGACTCGGTGAATTTGGGCAGCGTCATCAGGGCGCGCGCGGGATCGGGAGCGTAGAGGTCGGCCTTGATGACTTGCGCCGGGGCCGGCGCGACGCCAGCCGCGGACACGGCTTCGGTTGAACCGTAAGGCCAGGCAGCCTTGGTGGCGGGGGCGCGGTGGCAATCGGCGCAGACCATCTGCACGGCCAGATTCTTCGGGCCGAGCAGGTTCTTCTTCATGTGCACGTAGTGATTGAACTTGATGGAGCTGGGGTCCTTGCGGTTGTTGCGGAAGACAGCCATGTCGGGATGGTCGGTGTTCAGGCTGTTGATCGTGTGCACGTAATTCGTCGAACCCGTTTTCGTCTGCAAGCTGGCGTGGCACTGCGAGCAGCTTTCGTTGCTGGTGGAGATCAGCCGCACGCCGCCCCTGTGCTCGAGGTGGCAGGAGCCGCAGTTGGGCTCGAACTTCTGCCCGGCCTGGTGGATAGGGCCGTCGTGGCAGGCCATGCAGGCCTTGTCGCTGGTGCGGACGAAGAACGCGGGCTTGTCCTGCGCGTGGCAGGTGACGCAATCCTTGGTGAGCAGGACGTGGCCCTTGGAAAGCGGCCCGCTGGAGTAGGGACGGTAGTCGCCGGCGGCCAGGTGCGTGCCGGCCCACAGCAGGCCGGCCAGGGGAATCAGCGCGCATAGCCAGAAACGCGCGCGGCGCATCGGGATCGGCCGTTTGAAATAGTTCAGGTCGATCCGCTGGGCGAGAGCCTTGGTTGTGCGTACGCGAGGCACGCGTTTTGCTCCTGTTCCCTTGCGGCCCGCTCTTCGCGGGCCTTTGCCACCCTGCCGGTCCGGCTACCGCGCCATTTGCTCCGCGCTAGTAGCGCAGCGCGATGATGGCGTGGAACACGCTCAGCAACAGCAAAATCAGCGACAGAGGAATGTGGAACAGCAGCCAGACGTGCAGGATGCGGTGCAGCCGCACCTGGCGCGTCAACTGGCGCTCCTCTTCGCACAGATTCTCGAGATTGGCGATCACCGGATGGGCCTCCGGCGGAACGAGCATGCGCAGCTTGGTGAACGCGGCGTTGGCGCGGGGATACGTCGAGAGGCGCGACGCCTTGTCCGTCGGGTCGGTGAGGTAGGGCAGCAGCTCCGTCTCCCAGAACGCCTTGACCGGCTCGACTTCCTGCGCCGAAAGGGCGAACTGAATCGACGGGCCGCCGCGCGGGCGCATGGCGGTAAAGCCGCCGGCGCGCAGGTCGCTGGAGCCGGCGCCGACCTCGACCGGCTCTTCCTGCTGCTGTCCCAGCAACTCTTCCACGAGGTGCTGCGCCTCGACCTTCAACTGGCCGCGCAGGCGGTCGATTTCGTCGTAAATGCTTTCCATGGGCACGCGCTCAAGCATGATGCGCGGGACGTAGTGCTGCAGCACTGCCCCGTACACGCCGCTCAGCACCGTGATGATCAGCAGCCACAAGAGGATTGTGGTCATCGGGCCGCCGAAGTGGAAGCCGCCGTGGAACAAAATCAGCGGGAGCGCCAGCAGGCCCAGCCACAGATGGCCGCGCATCCACACCTGCGCCTTGCCCAGCCGCCAGATGGGGACTCTCTTGCGCGCGCCGAGAGCGCCGGCGTAAATCATGAAGCCGAATCCCACGATGCCGAAGGTGAGCCCTATCGTCGACCCGCCGCTGGGGCCGTGCGGGGCGGCAAGGGCATAGAGCACGTACACGGCGGTCGACGCGCCCAGGATCAGGATGGACGCGATCAGCCAGACGCGATGGCTCTCGTCTACGCGCATCTACCCGATCCTCGTGCCCAGCAGGTCGCCGAAGAACTTCCGCGGGTCCACGCGATGCGCCGCGTCGTGCGGGCAGGCGTAGACGCAGCTCGGCTCGGCGTGCTCGGTGCACAGGTCGCAGGAAGTGGCCTTTTGCTTGACGGTGGCCACGCGGCGCCCGGGATTGTTGGGGTCCTCGCCCATGACCTCGAAGGGGTGCAGATTGATATTGCCGTAGGGGCAGTTGCGCGCGCACAGGCCGCAGCCGATGCACCAGTCCTCGATGATGACTTCGAGGGAATTGCGGCGGCGGATCGAGCCGACCGGGCAGCCCACCATGCACAGCGGGTCGCGGCAGTGGCGGCACGACGTGGCGACGAGGTAGTGGTCGAAGCGCTGGCCTTCACGAACGAGGCGCGTGACGCCGTCGTGCGCGTCGGCGCAGGCGCGCACGCAGGCGTCGCAACGCGTGCAGCGCTCGAGGTCCAGCACCAGCAGGCTCTGTGCTTCCATCAGGCCCTGGCCCAGGAACGAGTCGAGGGAAACGGTGCCCAGAGCGGCCATGCGTTCCGTGTTCTGCCGCTGGCGTTCGTCGGCCATGGCTTGCAGGCCGCGGCGGACGCCGGGGAACTGTTCGACCATGGCGTTGAAATCGTCGGCGGAGATCTTAACCAGCTCGACGTGGTCGAGCGCGGTGCAGGTGGCGGTGCGGCCGCCGGCGCCCAGCAGGCCGATTTCACCGAACGAGTCGCCGCGCGAGAGGTAGGCGATGACCAATTCGCCGCCGGGGAAGGTCTCCGTCACCTTCACGAAGCCGATGCGCACCAGGTAGAAGCTGTCGGCGGGCTCACCCTGCTTGCAGATCACCTGGCCGGGCGACAGGCGCAGCAGCTTCACGTTGTCCATCAGGCGCTCGACGAAGTCGGGCGACAGCTCGGAGAACATGGGCACGCCGCGCAGATGCGTTTCCAGCGCGCGGCGCTTATATTCCTTGCCCAGGCGCGCGCGGAACGACTTGTTCTTCAACAAAATGTCGAGCACGTTCCGCAGCATTTCGTACATCGTGCAGTCGGTGAGCGCCTTGACCGTCGCGGAACGGGGGTAAAAGCTCATGCAGGTCATTTCACCGAACAGGTCGCCGGGACCTAGCTCCGCCACAGGGTTGCCGTAGGAGAGGTCGACGGACGCGTCAATGGGGATGTAGGTCTGCTTGTCCTCTTCCTCGCGGACGTCGGAGTCGCGCCCCATGAGGCTGCTGGTGAGCTTGCTGAGGAAGCCGCGCGCGCCGCCGTGCGTCTTGACGTGCGCCATGGGCGTGGAAATCGAGACGGAAGCCTTGCCTTCGCCGATGTAGAACGCGGTGGAACCGAACTCGCCCTCGCGGCAGATCACTTCGCCGGCGCGGAACTGGCGCTTGACGATGGCGCCCTTGTTCATTTCGAGGAAGGTGCCGGAGACGCCCTTGAAGACGGGCAACTGGAGCAGGTCTTCGGGGTCGGCCGGCTCTGCGCCAACGGGGATGGGCAGTTCGGTGCCGGCGATGCGCTTGTTGGTCAGGGCGCCCGTGGGGCAGCTGACCATGCACTCGCCGCACGAGACGCAACTGGACTCGCCCATCGGGTTGTTCAGGTCGAAGGCGATGCCCGCGTTCGCGCCCTTGCCCATGCGGCCGAGCACGAAGTTCTGGCGGATTTCGTCGCAGCCGCGGATGCAGCGGTCGCACAGGATGCAGGCCTCGTGGTCGACGGCGATGGCCAGAGAAGAATCATCCTTGGGCCGCGTGAAATAGCGCTTGGGGTAGCGAATCTCGGTGACGCCGTGATTGCGGGCCTGCATTTCCAGTTCGCAGTCGCCGGAATGGCGTTCACGGGCGCAGGGCGACGGGTGGTCCGACATCAGGATTTCGAGAAGGGTCTTTCTCGCCGCCAACACACGCTCCGAGTTGGTGACGACCTTCATCCCGTTTTCCACCTGGCGCACGCAGGAGGCGGTGAGCACGCGGCCGCCGGCCTCGACGACGCACAGGCGGCAGACACCCACCGGGGTTTCGTTCTGCATGTGGCACAGAGTCGGAATGGTGATGCCGGAGACGCGCGCCGCGTCGAAGATCGTGGCGCTGGCGGGCGCGGCCACCGGCTTGCCATCGATGGTGAGCTGCACCATCGGGCCGACGAATGTGCCGAACAGTGTGCTCATGGATTGATCCCCACTCGCTGGCTGGTGGCGGCTCGTTTCGCGGGCGAGCCCGGCAGGTGGCAAATCCCCGACGGGCATTCGCCGGTCAGCACATGCTTCTCCACTTCTTCGGAGAAGTATTTCAAGACGGAACCGATGGGCGCGGGCACGATCTGGCCGAGGCCGCAGATGGAGGCCAGGCCCATGGCGTTGGAAAGCTCGTCAATCAGCACGCGGTCCGCGGCAAACTGCCGCTCGGTGAGGCCGCCCTGCGTCCAGCGGTGCAGGATGGCCACCATTTTCTGCGAGCCGACGCGGCAGGGCACGCACTTGCCGCAGGATTCGTTGCGGAAAAACGCGACGGAGTTGAGCGCCATGTCCAGCATGCAGGTGTTTTCGTCGCAGATGACCATCGCGCCGGAACCCAGCATCGAGCCGGCCTCGGCCAGCGTCTTGAAATCGAGTGAAACGTCGGCCATGGACGCGGGCAGGTAGCCCGACGACGGACCGGACGGCGCGAAGCCCTTCATCTTCTTCCCGCCGCGGATTCCGCCCGCCAGCTTGAAGATGACGTCCGAGGCGGGCGTGCCCATGGGGATTTCGTACACGCCGGGGCGCACCACGTGGCCGCTGATGCCCACGAACTTCAGGCCGCTGGTGCCGTGAAGGCCGGCGGACTTGAACCAATCCACGCCGCGCACCAGGATCTGCGGGACGTTGGAGAATGTTTCGACGTTGTTGACGACCGTGGGTTTCTGCCACAGGCCGGCCTGGCCGGGGAACGGAGGCTTGTTGCGCGGCTCGGAGCGGTGGCCTTCAATCGCTTCGATCAGCGCGCTTTCTTCGCCGCAGATGTAGCCGCCGGGACTGACGAACACTTCCAGGTCGAAATCGATGTCGGAGCCGCAGATGCCTTTGCCGAAAACGCCGGCCTTGTAGCCGCGCTCGACCTCGTGCTTCATCAGATGTTCCTGATGGCCGTATTCGTGGCGGATATAGAAGATGCCCTTCTTCGCGCCGGTGCAAATGCCGGCGATGGCCATGCCTTCAGCCACGAGGTGGCCGAGTTGCTCGATGATGAAGCGGTCCTTGATGGTACCCGGCTCGCTTTCGTCCGCGTTGCAGACGATGTACTTCTCCGGGTTGTCCGTCTTGCGGACCAGGCTCCACTTCAATTCCGTGGGAAAACCCGCGCCGCCCATGCCCTTCAGCTCGGCGGCCTTCAACGAAGCGAGCACGCCATCCACATCGCGCGACTTGCACAGCCAGCGCAATGCGCCGTAGCGCTTGTCTTCGCTCGCGTACGGGTCGGACTTGCATTCAACCTTGCTGAGGTGGAGTTCCGGCTCGACCGGAGATTCCCCGCCGAGCGCGCGAGAAATCAGCGTGTCCGCCAGGTTTTCCGTCAGGCCGGAAAAAATCTGCTCGTTCAGGACCATGGCGGGCGCCTGGTCGCAGCGCCCCAGGCAGGAAACTTCGCGCACGGTGACTTCCGTAGGACCCAGGCCGGAATACCGCCGGTCGAGTGCCGAGCGCAATTCGCAGGCCCCGTTCAGGTTGCACGACATGTCCATGCAGACGCGCACGTCGGCCTTGGGCGGCGGCGTCAGCCGGAACAACGGGTAGAAGCTCGCGACACTGTGAATCTGATACAGCGGCATGCCGGTGTGCTGCGAGAGAGCGTGCAGTTCGTCGGCTGGAAGGTAGCCGTGGCGGCTTTGAATCGCGCGAAGATCGTCCCAGATCACCGGCGCACTCTTTGGGCCCCGGGCGCGAGCCCGGGTTACGGCCGCCATGTCGTGCCACGAGCCCGGCGGCCTTGCTTGGGCGAGGATAGTAGCGATTCACCCGCCGGATGTCCATAGGCTGTCGCGAACAAATTGTTTTTCGCGGCTCGCGGCGGGCACGGCGGGTAGGCAGGGGGTAAACAGTCCAAAGAAGGGCACCTAGGCGAAACGGGGCGATTGTCTGCCATTGACACTGGGCCTTTGCAGGGGGTATAAGCTCACCAAACCGATGTCCGTGGTTCGTGCAGCCCGGGAATCAAAAACGGGCGCCGAAGCGTCGGGGAGTGGATATCAACGAGTGCGCCCTCTGCGTTCCACTACAATCGCTGCTCTCCTTATGCTGACCCCCGCGGCTCTCGCCGCGCCGGGCGGTGCTACGCCACAGGCGAAACCCAGCGGCACTGATGTGGGGCAGTACTCCGGTCCCGGCGCATGCAGCGCGACGAGTTGCCACGGCAGCATTCGTCCGCGGCCGGATAGCCGCATTCTGCAGACCGAATACAGCACGTGGGTCGTCAAGGACAAGCACAGCCGCGCCTACCTGGCCCTGACGGGAATGGTCGGCGAGCGCATGGCCAAGCTGCTCAAGCTGAATACCAAGGCTGAAGAAGCGCCGAAGTGCCTGGTGTGCCATTCGCTCTCGGTGCCGGCGGACAAGCGTGCGCGGACATTCGAGTTAAGCGAAGGGGTGAGCTGCGAGAATTGCCATGGTCCCGCGGGCGGCTGGCTCGGCGGGCACACGACGCGCGACTGGACGCACGAGAAGTCCGTACAGCTTGGCATGGTGGACACGCGCAACCTGCTGCGCCGCACCGACAAGTGCCTCGAATGCCATCTGGGGAACCAGAACCAGTTCGTGGATCACGAAATGATCGCGGCGGGGCACCCGGACCTCTTTTTTGAGCTCGATTCGTTCTCCGCGGCGATGCCGCGCCACTGGAAGGTTCCTCGTGAGTCCGCTGCGGGCAAGCCGGCGGAAGACGTCACCATGCTGGGCGTGCGGGAGTGGAGCACGGGTCAGGCGGAGCAGTTGAAGGACGCGCTGGATCGCGTGTCCTGGCGCGCCAAGGGCAAGGTTTGGCCGGAGTACGCGGAACTGGATTGCTTTGCGTGCCACCACGCGCTCGGCCCGGCGGAAAAGAGCTGGCGGCAGGAGCACGGTTATCCGGACCGCCGCGCGGGTGACCCGGCGTGGCAGCCGTCGCGCTACCTGGTGTTCATGCGCTTCGTCGAGGTTGTGGACCCGGGAACTGCGCAAGACCTGGCCGGCAAGATGGCCAAGGTGCAAGGCGAAATGAACAAGCTGGTGCCGGACCCGAACACCGTGGTGTCTGCGGCGGGAGCGGCTGCGCCTGTGGCGCAGCGCCTGGCGGAAAAGTTCCAGTCCGCGACCTACGATCCGGCAACGGCGAAGCGCGCGATGGCCGCCATCGCCGCCGATGCCGACCGGATCGCTTACGCCGGGGAGCGCACCGGAGAGCAGGCAGCCATGGCTCTCGACTCGCTGTACATCGCGTATAGCAAGGAAGCGAAGGGTTCCGACGCGGCCGAAGTGCGCTCCGCGATCAACGTTCTCTTCCAGCAGCTCGAGAATCCCTCGTACTACGAGCCGGGACCGTTTGCCGCCCAGATGAAGAAGGTCGGCTCGCTGGTCCGGTAAGGCTGTTACACCAACCCCTGGCTACTGGGTCCGAAAATCGACAGGTGATTTCCGTCCGGGTCGTCGAAGTTTGCCGCCCAGTTTGGCCCTGATACCTGGCGCGGCTCGATCTTGAAGTTCACGCCCTTGGCACGAAGTGCCGCGTGGGCCTCTCGCACGCCCTCCACGGCAAAGACGAGCTCCATGGCGCCGCCGATGTGAGGAATGGCGCGAGCCAAGCCTTCGCTCAACGCCAGCGTGACGCCGCCGGCGTTGAAGAACGCAAAACCTTCGAACTGCGCCGTGAGGGCCAGGCCCAGCACGTCGCGGTAAAAGGGGATCGAGCGCCCCACTTCTTTCACACCCAGCAGAATGGTGCCGATCCGGGACAGCCGAAACGTGGTCTTCTCCATGGCCGCTCCTTGTGTTCGTCATCCTCCAAGAGAAGCATAGCGGCCCGGGATGAACACGCGCTTCTCGATTCTTGCGAATCTGTCTGGGGGCCGGGTCTTAGGCCAGCCGCCGGCCACTGAATGCGGCGGACAGGGCGGGACCTGAGCTACAGGCGCCGGGTCCAGAGAGGCGTATGATTCATGGCCTGAGGAAATGCATATGACGCCTGAAGAATTTCGCCGCATGGGGCACGCGCTGATTGACTGGATCGCGGACTACCGTACGGGGATCGAGAAGCTGCCGGTGATGAGCCCGGTGGCGCCGGGAAGCGTTCGCGCGCAGTTCGCCTCTGCGCCGCCGGAGCGGGGCGGGCAGATCGAGGGCGCTCTGGCCGAGTTGACGCGCGTGATCCTGCCGGGCATCACGCACTGGAATCATCCGGGCTTCTTTGCCTACTTCCCTTCCAACGCGTCGTTTGCGTCGGTGCTGGGGGACCTGGCCGCCGCCGGAATGGGCGCGCAATGCATGAGCTGGCAGACGAGCCCCTCCGGCACGGAACTCGAAGAGGTGGTGCTGGACTGGCTGCGGCAGATGCTCGGGCTCTCGAAGCAATTCACCGGCGTGGTGCAGGGCTTCGCTTCCGAGGCGACGCTGGTGGCGCTGCTATGCGCGCGCGAACGCATGACGGACTTTTCGCAAACGCGGGGCGGTTTTCAAGCGGAAGAGAGGCCGCTGGTCGTCTACGCCTCGGAAGAGAGCCACAGTTCCGTCTGGAAAGCGGCAATGCTGGCCGGCTTCGGCAAAGAAAACCTGCACCTCATCCCCACCGACCAGAATCACTCGCTGATTCCCAAGCAACTGGAAATTGCCATGCAGGACGACGATGCGGCGGGCAAGCGTCCCTGCGCCGTAGTCGCCACTACGGGCACGACGAACAGCACGTCGCTCGATCCCGTGGCCGATATGACCATGCTGGCGCGCCTGTGGGGCGCGTGGGTGCACGTGGACGCGGCGATGGCCGGCGACGCCATGATCCTGCCGGAGTGCCGGTGGATGTGGGACGGCGTCGAGGGCGTGGACTCGATCGTGCTGAACCCGCACAAGTGGCTGGGAGTCGGATCGGACTTCAGCGCGTACTTCGTGCGTGATACGCAGCACCTGATCCGCACCATGTCCACGAACCCGGCGTATCTGCGCACGGCGCAGGACGCGGAGGTGAAAAACTTCCGCGACTGGGGGATTCCGCTGGGACGGCGGTTCCGCGCGCTGAAGCTGTGGATGCTACTGTGCGACCAGGGAGTCGCGGGGCTGCAGGCGCGGCTGCGGCGCGATCTGGAAAACGCAAAATGGCTGGCGGAAGTGGTGGACGCGGCGCCCGGCTGGGAGCGCACGGCGCCGGTGCACCTGCAGACGCTGTGCATCCGCCACGTGCTCGCCGATGGCGCCGACGAAGCGGAAATCGACGCGCACAACCTGCGCATCGCGGACGCCGTGAATCGTGGCGGCCGCGCGTATCTGACTCCTTCGATACTCAAGGGGAAGCAAATTATTCGCGTGTCCATCGGCGCGGAGCTCACTGAGCGGCGCCATGTGGCGACCCTCTGGGCCGAACTGCAGGCGGCCGCGCGCGAAGACCGGCCTCCCTCGGCGCTGAAGGTGTGACTTGGCACAGCCGACGAGAACTCCACGGGTCAAAGCGCCGCAGCGGTTTCGATTCTCCGTGCGGCTCGAGCAGGTGGCTCGCGGAGCCACCTACGCTGTGAGCGTCCCGGCCGGCATCACCCGGGCCCTCGGGAAAAGAGGACCAGTCCCGGTGACCGCGGAGATCAACGGCACCGCGCAATTCATCGCCAGCCTCTCGCCTGCGGGAGGCGGAAGACACATGTTGCGCCTGAATGCGGAGACGCGCGAAGCGGCACGCGTGGAACTAGGCGACCTTGTGCGAGTGCGCATGGAAGCGCACGAACGCGCTCCCGTCGTCGCCATTCCGGCAGACTTGCAGCGCGAGCTGCGGAGTGAGGGAGTGCTGGAAGGATTCCAGTTGCTGGTGATGGGAAAGCAGCGGCACATCATCGACTGGATCGAGCAAGCGGCGCGTCCCGAAACGCGGGTGAAAAGAATCCGCCTGGCAGTCGAAATTGCTCACCGGAAAGCGGAATCGCAGCAGCGACGCGCGAGGTAGCGACGCGGAAAGTCCAGCGTCATCGTGAAGTCGCCTCTTGGAGCGGTGTCACGTCACTTCGGCGCCGTAGACTGTCCGGCGGCGACCGCCTGTCGCGCCTGCGCGAGCCAGTTCAGCACGATGGTAGGCGGCGCGGACTGCCGTCCTCCCGAAAATTGGAACACCACCGCACGCGAGGCGTCGGGAGTCACATCGTAAGACAGCAGCGGAAGCCTCATCTCAAATTCGCCGGAGAATGCCGGCTCCGGCTTGCCCGCCTGAAACTCCCCCTTTTCGATGGTGTAGGGCACGCTCATCACACCGCTGCTGGCCCCGAAAAGTTGGTAGAACAGCTCGTGTCCCGAGCGCGACCAGACAGGCTCTACGCCCCCTACGGTAGACACCTGCACTTTTGCGCCCTGATCGGGAAAACGAACGACGTAGATTTGAGGCGAGCCGGATTCCGAGGAGTTATACGCCAGCCAGTGCCCGTCGGGGGAAATCATCGGCAACGAGTAACTGCTCTTGCCCTGGCTCGCCGCCAGGAAGGGCTTGGCCGGCTGCGGTTTGCCATTCTCGTCCAGGGTCATCGTCCAGATCTCACAGCAGGCGCCGTCCCGGGCAAGCTGGAAGAAAGCGAGGGTCTTGCCATCCGGCGACCACGAAGTTGCGAAGGCATTCGGCACGCTCCCCGACGTCAGTGCCTCTTCCTGTCCGGTTCCATCGGCGCGTTTCCAATAAATGCGCAGACCGGAGTTCTTATCCGTGGTGAAGGCGCGCGTGTAGGTGATGCGTTGTCCGTCCGGCGTCCACAATGGGTAGTTCGCCGCAGCTTCGGAGGTGACCTGATACGTGGAGCCTCGTGCGATATCGTAAATCCAGATTCCTCCGCTGCCTTTCTGGAACGCCACTTTCTTTCCGTCCGGCGAGAGGCGCGGCGCCGCTGCGTCCGGCTGGTCCTTGAGCAGCACCGTTGTATTGCCTTTGCGGTCGAGTTGAACGATGTTCAAAGGACGGTTGGCGAGGTTCCCGATGATGTAGGCGGCCGAACCGTCGGCGGAGAAGCTGATCTGCCCGGAACCGTTGGAAGGGTCCGCATCAATGCCCTTCAGCACCGGAATCGCCGCGCCGGCAAGGCTGAGACTCGGCGCGTCGAAAGGAGCCATGAAAAGCGTGCCCTGCGAAACGTAGGTCAAATAGCCCCCCGGAAGATACCGGCCGAAATACGCGTTCTCCACAAGCACCTTCGGCACGCCGGAATCGAGCGGGGCAACCGACACCGTGGCGTGCCCGAAGAAATTGTTGTCCGCGGAAGCGGTGAACAGCACGGCCTTCCCGCCCGGCAGGATCTGCGGCCAGCGATGCGTGATCTCCGCGCGCTTCTTGTCCAGATGCGTCACTTCCTGCAGCGAGCCTCCGGACGCGGGAATTCGAAAGAGCGGAACAGTGAACGCCGTGGTGAGAATGATGTTCCCATCCGCTCCCCAGTCACCGCCGCGAGCCGCGAGAATGGGACACAATTCCACGGGAGCGCCGCCGCGCACGGACACCTTCTTCAGCGTGGTGTCGCTGAAGAAGGCAATCCACTGGCTGTCCGGAGAAAAGAAGGGTGTGGCGGCAACGCTTGTGCCTTCGAGAAGGACGGCGGCGGGCTGGTCCAACTCGCGAACGTACAACTGGCCGGTGCCGTTCTTTGCGTCGAACAGCGCGTAAGCAACGCGCG
>Ga0335079_10005388_pt1 | contig 14642 bp, 15 predicted proteins | sample Lox_Sample_33_FD_206719 | JGI IMG/M metagenome (GOLD analysis project Ga0335079, IMG submission 206719) | Soil microbial communities from Loxahatchee National Wildlife Refuge, Florida, United States - Lox_Sample_3.3 | ecosystem: Environmental > Terrestrial > Soil > Wetlands | place: USA...
TGCAGAGCGCATCCTTCCACGTTCCCGCGTGGAGATTGTTCCCTACGCATGTCTGGCCCTGACCGCGGGTGCTTGCGAGGAGTTTCTGTATCGCGGTTTTGCCATGGCTGCATTGCTTAGGGCAGGCCTCCCGGGCTGGAGCGTGGTGGTCTTGAGCGCCGTTCTCTTTGGCTTAGCGCATTTGTATCAGGGGCGCAGTGGCGTGGCAGGAACAATTTTTTTGGGCGCGGCATTCGGAGGCGTGCGGATTCTGTGCGATAGTATTGTGCCTTTGATTTTTTGGCACGCAGCGATCGACCTGGTGGCGGGAGTCGCGGGTGCAAAATACCTCGCTTCAGATGCCACGGGCAGTAGCGGGACGAAAATCGGGAGTGTATTACTGTAGAGTTAATATAAACTACAATGTCAACTGGCCAGCCCCCTCTAACCAGCGAACGCGCGATCCTGCGCGCCTGCCAGGAATTTGAGTTGACCTTAAATGCCGAGCAAGTTCTGCAAATCCAACAATATATGGCCATGCTCCTGGCCTGGAATGACAAGGTCAATCTCACCGCCATCCGCGATCCCCTGGAAATCCTGAATCGCCACTTTTGCGAATCGATGTTTGGTGCGTCGCTATTGCCAAAAACATCGTGTCGGCTGGCCGACGTTGGCTCAGGTGGTGGTTTCCCGGGGCTTCCCCTGAAGATCATCCGCCCCGACAACTACGTCTTTCTGATTGAATCGAGTGTCAAAAAGGCCACTTTTCTCGCGGAAGTCGTTCGCGAGCTGAAGCTTACGGACACTCGGGTGTTGGTGAGCAGGTATGAAGAACTGGGCGAGGAAGTCGCGCCTCTGGATGTGGTCTGTTCGAGAGCTCTGGGGGAATTTGAAGGATTTCTTCAATGGGCTGGTGGCCCTAGAGTTGGCGCTCAGGAGGTTATATTTTGGATCGGGAAGAGCGATGCGGAGGCGATCCGTGGAATCCCGGGATGGAGATGGGGTCAAGTTATGGATGTCCCGCGATCCCTGCGGCGCTGCCTTCTTGCCGGTCATCGCGAAGTAACTAACGTCGGCGCAACGACTTAGTGCAGCAGAATGATCCGACAACCAGAAATAGCCTGAGTACAATGCCATGCGAAGACGGCGAGCTCTCTAGTTTGACTCAACCGAATGGAATGTGCTTCCAAGCCAGCATCACAGCCGCAAAGGCGCACCAAAAATGACCGATGGTTGTATTCTGTCAAGATTTGTTCCATGTGGAACAATGGGGCTTCAGGGTCATCCACTCAGCTTTTGTTTCACGTGGAACATTTCCGAGCCACACGGATGAGGCAACCAGACTGTTCCACGTGAAACATCTTGCATCGGCAGAACTCGTTTGTTAGATTTTCGACACGGGGAGGCAATCGTTTGGCTCGCATTATCGCCGTTGCGAATCAAAAAGGCGGAGTTGGAAAAACAACCACGGCGGTAAATTTGGCCGCTTGTTTGGCGACCGCAGAACAGCCCACCCTGCTGGTAGATTGCGACTCTCAAGCAAATGCAACAGCTGCAATTGGTTTTGCCAAGGATCCGTCCCGCCGGACGCTTTATCACGCACTGATCTTGAATGAGCCCCACGAGCGAATCTTGCAGAAATCACAAGTCGATTTGCTTGATGTCATCCCCTCAGATAAGAATTTAGCGGGTGCGGCAGTGGAATTGGTGACGGCGGAAAATCGCGAGTACAGACTGCAGGCTTTTCTGCAGCCCCTTCGAGAAAAGTACAAGTTCATTATCCTTGACTGTCCCCCCGCCCTGGATCTCCTTACTCTTAATGGTTTAGTTGTCGCGGACGCCGTTTTGGTGCCTATTCAGTGTGAATATCTAGCCTTGGAAGGCGTTTCCGAGTTGTTGGACACTTTGATGCGCATTCGACGCACGTTGAATCCCAGTTTGGAGATCGAGGGGATTCTATTGACGATGTTTGATGAGAGAACCACGCTGTCGAGGCAGGTTGCGACGGATTTGCGCAGTTTTTTTGGAACGCAAGTTCTACAGAGTGTGATTCCGCGCAATGTCCGGCTCGCAGAAGCACCGAGCTTCGGAAAGCCAATTATTTTCTACGATATGCACAGCAGAGGAGCCGAAGGCTATACCCAGCTTGCCCAGGAGGTGATTGCCAATGTCGAGAAACGCGTTAGGACGGGGGCTCGGAGCGCTCATTCGGGAGCCTGAACCGCAAGCGCCGTCAGCAATACCTGCAGGCCCCGTTGCGGCTGGACCGGCAGCTGCTGCGGCAGTCCCTGCTCGTGAAAGTACCCGGAGTGGAACTGAGCAGCTTGATATTGAGTTGATCGAGCCCAGCCCATACCAGCCCCGGACGCGGTTTCGTGAAGAGGGTCTGGACGAGCTCGCAAGGTCGATTCAATCGAGTGGAATCATTCAGCCGATTGTGGTGCGGCCCGCGGGGAAGCGCTTTCAGCTGATAGCTGGCGAGCGCAGGTGGAGAGCTGCACAGCGAGCGGGATTGCTGAAAGTTGCCGCCATCGTGCGGGACGTTCCGGACGAGCTCGCATTGGAAATGACCCTAGTTGAGAACATTCAGCGCGAAGACTTGAATCCGATGGAGGCGGCCCGCGCTTTTGATCGGTTGCGAGAGGAATTCAATCTGACTCAAGAAGAAGTCGCGGAACGCACTGGAAAAGACCGCGCGACCGTTGCAAATGCCATCCGGCTTCTAAAATTGGAACCGCTCATTCAGGAATGGATTGAAGAAGGAAAACTGAGCGCCGGGCACGGACGCGCCCTCCTGGCGGTCGTGGATCCTCAGCTCAGGATGCGCTATGCGAGACGCTCTGCGCGCGGCGGTCTTACCGTGCGCCAAATCGAGAGGCTTGCTTCGCGCCGAACTCGCGGTGCCCAGAGTTCGACCGAATTTCATTCGGATGCAAATGTTCGCGCCGCAATCGAAGAGTTGCAGCGACATTTGGGAACGAAAGTGCTGCTACGGCCGAAGACAAGAATACGCGCTGGCCAACTCATCCTCGAATATTACGACGACGCGCAGCTCATGGGATTGTACGACCGGCTGCTGAAATAACTCCGTCGCAGTTCGTTAGAATACTGACCTCACGTGCAGTCGCATCTTTCGACACTTCGATGAAGCGGACTGGTTGACATCGGGCGCCGCGCCGATAGAGTGGGAGTGTCAATTGTTTTGGGGGTTCGTATGGCTTGGAAATGGCCGGGGGGATCGAATGGCGGGTCCGGCGAAGAATGGACCGGCTTCATCGATCAAGGCGTGACCATGGAGGGGACGCTGCAAGTAAAGGGGACCTTCCGAGTGGATGGCAATGTCAAAGGCAATATCATCTCCGAGCAGACTCTCGTGCTGGGAGAAAATGCGAAAGTTGAAGGGCAAATCGAAGGAAACCGCGTGGTGATCGCGGGACGCTACGACGGCGTGATCTTCGCGAAAGGGCGCGTTGAAATTCAGGCAAAAGGCGTCGTGACTGGGGAAGTGCATTCACCCTGCCTGGTGATTGACCCGGGAGGAATTTTCGACGGCCGGTGCCACATGCTTACATCCTCAGATGCGGCGACGGGGGTGACGATACCCATTCGAGCGCTGAGCCAGGCGTAGCTCCGTGCCTTAGTTGTGGCTTACGATTTTCCCTCATTGTTATAGCCACTGCATTATATATCTTATAAGTAATATAGAATATGGACGCCTATTCGTGTGCCTGGGGGTTGACACTGCATGGATGCGCGTTTATGGTTCGAAGGAGAAGGTTGCGGGGCGGAATCGATGAGAATTTTTGTGGTGGGCGGCGGCGGCAGGGAACACTCGCTGGTATGGAAACTGCGGCAAAGCCCGCAGGTTGAAAAGCTCTGGTGCGCCCCGGGAAACGCGGGCATTGCAAGGGAAGCGGAGTGCATGGAGGTGGACGCGGGAGACGTAAGCGCGCTCCTGAGACTGGCAGATCAAATTCGTCCTGACCTGACGATCGCGGGTCCGGAACTTCCGCTGGTAAACGGGATCACGGATGCATTTCGCGCTCGAAGGTTCCTGGTCGTGGGACCATCGCAGGTTGCGGCGCAGCTCGAGGGAAGCAAGATCTTCTGTAAGGAGTTCTTGCAGCGACATAGCATCCCCACCGCGCGCCTGTTTGGAACTTTTGCTGCCGCAGGGGACGCTGATGCGGCGCTGGATGAAGTTGTGTGGCCAGCGGTGATCAAGGCAGACGGACTGTGCGCCGGCAAAGGAGTTTTGGTCGCTAAAAATGTTGCCGAGGCCCGGGATTTCATTTACCGGGTGATGGAACTGAACGAACTGGGAGCCGGGGGCCGGCGAATTCTGATTGAGGAGGCGCTGGAAGGTGAAGAACTTTCGTTTATTATTTTAACGGATGGGGAAAAGTATGCTCAGCTGGCGCCCACGAGAGATCATAAACAGCTACTCGACGGCAACAAGGGACCTAACACGGGAGGCATGGGAGCGTACTCATCCGAAGAACTTCTGCCATCCGGGCTGCGGGAAGAGATCCTCAAGCAAATCGTTGAACCTACGCTGCACGGGCTCGAAGCCGATGGGATCCGCTACCAGGGATTTCTGTATATCGGCCTGATGCTCACTGCGCACGGTCCGAAGGTTTTGGAGTTCAATTGCCGTCTGGGGGATCCTGAGACCCAGGCAATCATGGCGCGGGTGGATTTCGACCTCGCAGAGATACTCTCGAGCGTGGCTGTGCGGCGCTTTGAGCCTGAGAAAATCAAGTGGAACCGGGATGCAAGCGTCTGTGTGGTGATGACTTCCCGCGGCTATCCTGGAAAGTTTGACAGGGGCCTTCCGGTTGGAGGACTAACCGCTTTGGAAAGATTAGACGGTGTGAAGGCTTTTCATTCTGGAACCAAGCTCATTGGCGGGACGGTGGTAACCTCCGGTGGAAGAGTGCTCGGGATCACGGCCGTTGGCGGGAATCTTGAACAAGCCGTGACCCAGGCTTATAGAGGCGTAGAGTTGATTCATTTTGAGGGTATGCACTATCGGAGAGATATTGGAATGGCTGTAGGACGAGCACACTCAGCCGGAGATTGATACTTTGCTAGGTATGGTCAATCTATTCCGCGTTCAGCGCCGGTGTCTTCCTATGGATAATGTTGGTGGAGGAGTGAATTATGGGGACGGCTGGGAATATTGTGCCGAGTGTTGAAAGGGAGGCCAAACTCGACCCGGTAACTAGATTGTGCGTCTGGAGTGAACCACTGATATTGAATAAAGTGGTTATGGGGAATCCGGTCGCTTCCTGAGGCTCGGTGCTTCGGGCTGGCTGTTGGTTTTCTCTCGAGCTTTCTCCACCGGCTCTTCCGGCGGAACAACCCAATCGAACCCATGCTCCTCTTCCATGGTTCCTATGAAGAAGGTTTCATGGGGATAGATCAGGGGGACGAGCGCGCGAAAAAAGTCCACAGAATCGTTGGTTACCGCTTTTTGAGCGTCCCCTTTGGCAATGAGCGCGTCAACTTTCGCGAAGCGCGAGTCGGAGGAGCAAAGTTGGGCAATGCGCGGGTCATTTCCCTCGATCAACTCTTGGATGGAAGGGCCTTTCCCGGCGTCGGGATAACCCGTCTCGACGATGGTGTGGGGCGAGTGTTTTTCCGGAGGATAGAGTTGGGTAAATCGCGGACGGAGGACGCGGGTCTCCCAGTAGTCCGCACCGTTGGAGGTAATGTTTTCCTGAGTGATGCGATATTCGACGGTCCAAACCTCGGGGCCATAGTCCTGGGGACCGAAGCCGATGACCACCAATTCAAAAAGAGCCTGATCTGGAGGAAAGTTGAGCTTGTGGTGCAAGCGAGCGGCCAATGAATGGAGCCTTTCAAGGAACGCGGTGCCCATGGTCTCCAAATCGGGTTCGCCGCTCTCGCCATATCCGGCGTACTGAGGATTTTGTCCCCCGAAACGAGGAACGTCGCGGTCCAGTCGAACGGGAGCAGGATCTGCGGGCATGCGCCACTCGGAGGCGCCGAGAAACACGCCGACATGCCTGCTATCCAACTCCGCGAGGCGAGGAGGAGGGGCACCTTGTTCGAGAGGGCGGTTCACAGCAGCGAAGATGATTTTGTCCTGAGAAACATGAATAATGACCCGACCACCGGTGAGTGCCGCAACGATTTCGTCGTCCGGGCGCTGGCGGGGCAGTTGGGCTTCCAAACGGTTGGAGGAGAGGCAAGATAGGAAACTACCGATTGCTACGAGGGAGAGCAAGGCAGCGTCGGCACGGAATTTCACAGACCCTCAGATCGGCCTAAGGCCGCATAGCGAAGCAAACAAGATCCATTCTACTCCAGCGGGACGCCGGAGAATCATCTGAAGGAACAACCGGCAATATCCTCGATGGCAGCGTTCCGGTAAACTGGGAAAAGAAGACAAGAGAGGTACGGCCATGGGATTAAGAAAAACAAAGTCAATTCAGGTAACCGGTAAAATGCTGACGGAAATTCTGCGGGCACACGAATTGTTCTTTCTGGGAAAGCCCGGAGGACAGCAGGCGGACTTGAGCGGGGCGGACTTGAGCGAGGCGGACTTGAGCGGGCTGATCCTGAGCAAAATGATTTTGCGAGGGGCTTACCTGCAAGGAAGCGACCTGCGAAGGGCCAAGCTTGGCGCAACGGTTCTCAGCGGGGCGAACCTGCGAAAAGCGGACCTGCGCAACACGGATATGACCGAAGCGATTCTTGCAGGAGCAAACCTGGAGGAGGCGCAAGCGAGCGGGGTGGAATTTTTCCGCTGCGATCTTTCGAACGTGAACTTCCGCAAGGCGCTGTTGCGCAACGCAAACTTCCGCCTGGCCAACGTGAGGGGAGCCGTCTTTAGCGGCGCGGATATGGGGGTAACGATTCTGCGCGAGACCGATCTTTCGGGAGCGGATCTTTCCGGAGTAGACCTATCCACTACGCTGCTGCCGCGTGGCTACAGCTCAGAGCAGTTCAACCAGAAAGGCGCCTGAAGCGCGGAAACGGGCCGGAGGACAATGGCAATTCGCTCAGCCTCGTGGTAGCCTCCGTCAAGCGTTTCCTCTCCTAAATCGGTGGCGACACCCAGCACACAACTCGATCGTTCGGCAGCGCGTGAACGCGTGTTGCAAATTCTGCGCGAGGTTCTGATCGAACTGGGCAGCGAAGGCGCACTGCCCATGCTGGGACCCAGTGCGAATCTTGATCGGGACCTGGGACTCGGGAGCCTAGAACGCGTGGAATTGATTGCGCGTCTGGAGAAGCAGTTTGGGGTAAGGCTGCCCGACCGTGTTGCGGCCGAAGCGGATACCGCGGAAGCGCTGGCCAACGCCATTCTGGCGGCTCCGGACGCCAGCGATATCGAAGCAGGCGATAGATCAGCGTTGCGTTCCTCGGTGGCAGTACAGAGACTTCACAGCGAGGCACAGGAGAAAGGCGTCTTTGCCGCGACAACGCTTGTGGAGGTGCTTCGCTATAGGGCGCTGCACAATGCCGATCAAACTCACTTGCATATCACGGAAGACACAGAGAGCGGCGAACGGATCCTGAGCTTGACCTTTGGCGATCTCTACGCGGCTGCGCACCGATGCGGAGCGGAACTTGCGAGGCAGGGCGTCCCTCCAGGTGGACGCGTTTCCCTGATGCTACCCACTTCTCGCGCGTTCTTCGTGGCCTATGCGGGAATCCTGATGGCAGGAGCGGTACCTGTACCAATTTATCCGCCGTTCCGCGCAGATCGGATTGAAGAATATGCTGGCCGGCAAGCGGCGATTCTGAACAATGCGGGGGTTTGCCTTCTGCTGACATTTCGCAGGGCAGAGGCGGTGGCGAAACTCCTGAAGCCGCGTGTGCGAACGCTGGAAACGGTGTTGGATGCGGAGAGAATGATGGAAAGCGCTGACAAAGCTCCTCCGCCAGCACCTGGGGCGCTGCCCGCGCACCTCACGGGAAGCCGCGTCCGCAAAGGGAATGACACTGCCCTGCTGCAATACACCTCCGGCTCAACCGGCAATCCCAAAGGAGTGGTGCTCACGCACGCAAACCTGCTGGCGAACATTCGAGCGGTGGGAGAAGCAGTAGGAATGGGACCGGCCGATGTTGGAGTAAGCTGGCTGCCCCTCTATCACGACATGGGATTGATCGGCGCGTGGCTGACGCTGTTGCACTATGGCGTGCCGCTTGTGGTGCTCTCGCCGCTGGCATTTTTGACGCGCCCGGAGAGATGGCTGTGGGCGTTTCATAAGCACCGGGGAACGATCGCCGCTGCGCCGAATTTCGCTTACGAGCTGTGCGTCCGGAAGATCGCGGAAAAGGACATCGAAGGATTGGACCTGAGCTCCTGGCGCGCGGCGTTGAACGGCGCGGAGCCGGTGAATCCGGAGACGCTCGAACGGTTTGAACAACGATTCTCCAAATATGGATTCCGGCGCGAGGCGCAACTTCCAGTGTACGGCCTGGCGGAAGCTTCGCTTGCCGTGACCGTGCCGGCACTGGGGCGAGGACCAAAGATTGATCGAGTGGACCGGGATACGTTCACGGCAGAAGGACGTGGCGTTCCGTTTGGCGATGAGGAAAATGCGATCTCGTTTGTTTGTTGCGGAAAACCCGTGCCCGGGCACGAGATTCGCATCGTGAATGAAAAAGGCGAAGAGGTGCCGGAACGAACGGAAGGATTTTTGTGGTTTCGTGGACCTTCCGCGACGTCGGGATACTACAACAATGAAGCGGCGACGAAAGAGCTCTTTGCGGGCGGGCCGGAGAGCGACGGTGGATCTCCGTGGGTGAATTCGGGAGACCGGGCGTACGTGTCGGAAGGAGAGTTGTACGTCACGGGCCGGGTGAAGGACATCATCATCAAGGGCGGGCGAAATCTTTATCCGCATGAAGTCGAGGAACTCGCGGCGCGCGCGGAAGGAATTCGAAAGGGCTGCATCGTCGCGTTCGGCCTGAGAGACGAAGGAGCGGGGACAGAAAAGCTGGTGGTGGTGGCGGAACTGCGGGAAGCGGGCTCGAAGCGGCGCGCCGACATCGCGGCGGAGATTACAGAAAAGGTCGCGCGGGGATTGGGCATGCCGCCAGATCGCGTCGAACTGATCCCACCGGGAAGCATCCCCAAAACATCCAGCGGCAAACTGCGGCGTGAAGAAACCCGCCAGCTTTATCTGGCTGGAACGCTGTCCGCGAAGCGACCGCCCGCGTGGGCGCAATTCTTGAAATTGGGGGCAACGAGCGGGGCGAAGATGGCCGGCGGAAAGATCCGGAAAGAAATTGGGCGCGCGCTCGAGTATCTGTACGGCATCTATTTCATCTTGGTTTTTTCCCTGTGGATTGTGCCCACCTGGGCGATGGTCTTGGTGTTCAAGGATCATCGGAAGGCGGGACGCTTTACTTCCGGAGCCTTGAAAGTGTTGTTCGCAGCGGCCGGTATTCGCGTGCGCGTTTTCGGCAAGGAATACATGAGGACGCCGGGAGCGATCATTTACGCGTCGAATCACGCGAGCTACTTCGATGTTTTGCCGCTGATGATGGGGCTCGGCGTGCCGTACCGATTCGTCGCCAAGACGGAAGTCCAGAGAATGCCGTTCATCGGGACATTTTTGCGGAAGATGGGGCATCTTTCCTTTAATCGGCTGGACACCGAGTCGCGGCGGCTGGCGGCGCAGGAGATGGAGGATTATGTTCTGGCCGGGGATTCCGTTTTTGTGTTTCCGGAGGGAACGTTCGTGCCGGAACTTGGAATTCGGCCATTTCAACTTGGAGCGTTCAAGGCGGCCGTGACTACAGGCGCGCCGATCATTCCGGTATCCCTGGCGGGGACCAGAAAGTTTTTGCGAGATGGAACGTACATCCCGCGGCCGACGGCGGTGACCATTACAATCTCGCCACCGATTTATCCGATGGAAGTCGCGGCGGTCCAGGGTGAGGAGTCGGCTGATTGGCACGAGGTAGTGCGTTTGCGAGACGCCGCGCGGGAAGCGATCGCCCGGCACGCCGGCGAACCTCTGTTATAACGACAAATCGCAAATCAGAAAACTTACAACGTAGTAGCAGCACAGCCCCGCGTATTCTTGTCCTGCGAGCGGCTACTGGATCTTGTAAATCACGGTGATGTTGGTTTCAACTTCGACGGGCATGCCATTTAAGTATGTGGGCCGGTAGCGCCATTTGCGGACGGCATCGAGTGCAGATTGATAGAAGCCGGGATCGCCGGAGACGACTTGAAGAGATTCGATAGTGCCGTCGGTGAAGATGATGGCGCGGAGTTCGACCCTGCCGTCTTTATGAATCTGGCGCATGAGCGTGGGGTAGACGGGTTCCACACGATAGGTGAGCATTGCGGGATCAATGGAAGTGGTGTGGATCATGTGCTTTTGTGAGCGCGGAGGTTGCACCGGTGGGGGGGGCGGGCGGTTGTCGAAGAGACTGATTCCGCCTGGAACGGACGGTCCATTTGTTCCCGGGCCGAGATCAATCCCCGCGGCATTGGGAGTGGCACCCGTGCTGGTGTCGGCTGGGAGGACGGGAACCGTAGGCGGGATTACAGAGGGGGCGCAAAAGTTGCAGCGTGGATGTTCGGTACGAGGTCGCTGCGGCGTATCAGGTCGCGTGTCTCCCTGAGAGTGGTAGTAGGGCGGAATCGGGATGTACTCGCGGGCGCTGATCTGGGGAGACTTCCCGAACATAGGAATAATGATCAGTGCAACGAGAGCCGCGCTTTGAAACAAGATTGAAAGGACAATAGCGCGGCGGCGTACGCGGCGTTCGAGAGTACGTTGTTGCAAATCACCATCAACCAGACAGCCGCGCAAAGTACCAACGTCATTCTGGGAAACACTCGCAGGTTCGACGGACATCACACACCTCCAAACAATATGCTGCGAGCGCGAAACTGAGGATGAGCCGCGCCGAACTCTGCAGATTGCCTTGCAGAACCCGGCGCGGCGCTCGCAGGGATGTGAGGTGCGCGCGTCCTCCTCCCATTTGGACACCGGGAAGCAATGGATGTTCCCAGAGCAGGGCGGGGTGGCCAGAAAGAACAACAAGTCCGTGGCCAAAACGGCCAAAGGCTGTGGATTGGCCGTACGGAACTAATCTATATACATTATTTACAACAAGTTAGAGAGGTTGTATCTAAAAGGGCGAGGATTGCATCCATAGCTTTGGACGTGGATCCAAGGAGGTAGGCCCATGGACCGGCGCAATGCGGAAGTTGTAGGGATGCGCCGCACGGGCTGGGCAGCACTGGACCGCGATCCGCAGCAGGACACAGTCGAATTTGTTTGTCCGCACTGCGGAGCACGCGACCAGAAAAGGGCTCGGCGCGAGCGCACGCAGTACCATTTTACGGATGGTTTTTTGCAGGATCTGCAGGGCGAAGCGACGCAGTGCCACTCGTGTAAGCAGTGGCTGCGAGTGGTTCCGGTGGTGATGTTGCACGATCAGGATGAAAAGCGACGCTTCGAAGCGGTTTTTCTGGATGAGCTGACTTCGGTTCCGCACTGAATGCGGACCGCAACAAAGAGGGCGCGATGAGTTTTCATCGCGCCCTCTTTTCGTTTCTGACTTGCTCATTTGTCAAGCGATAGCGGCGGCTCAGTTTGCGAGACTTCAATGGGGAGGATGGTCGTGATCGTGGTCGTCCCAGTCGCGATCCGTGTGCCAGCGATGGGCGTCTTCGTCCCACCAGCGATGGCTGTGATCCCAGCAGAACTCACGCGCTGCCTGAAGTTCGTTACGCCAATGGTTAGCCTGCTTGCTGTCCCAGCCGTGGTGTTCGATGGCCTCGTGGAGTTCATGGTCGGCATGCACGGTGCGTTTCTGGCATTCATCTTCGCCGGCGGCCGCGCGCGGCGGACCAACAAGCGTGAGTAATCCCAGGAGTAGCGCGCCTCCAAACACCAGGTTCAAGAAACTGCCTCGCTTGCGGTTCGGTCGTTTCAGCATTCGCCCATCCTCGCAGAGTGCCGCGTCCGCAATTCAAGAGAAGCGGCGTAATTTGTTTTCAACCGCAACCAGAGAAGTGCAACTCACCAGCCAAACGGTAAGTGTCCTGGTGTCAACAAGGCCAAAGGTTCTAGTCCGCGGAAAAAGTTCAGTAGGTTTGTAAAAACGGGTCAACTTCCATGTGGTACTTTTCGAGGTCGGCGCGAATCAATTCGAACGCCTCGTCAACGTCATCGGCGAATTTTAAAAGGCCGTATTCATTGTCGCTGATCGTTCCCCAACGCACCATGGCGCGGAAATTCAACACTTCATCCCAATATTTGCGGCCGTAGATCAAGATCAGATTATGTTTGGCCAGCTTTCCGGTTTGAAGCAGGGTCATCATTTCCCAAAGTTCGTCCATGGTGCCGAATCCGCCTGGAAAAACGATCAGCGCTTTTGCGATTTGCGCGAACCACAATTTGCGCATAAAGAAGTAATGAAAATTGAAGCTGAGTTCGGGACTGATGTAGGGATTGGCGAACTGCTCGTGCGGGAGTTCGATGGACAGGCCGAGGGACTTGCCACCGGCTTCATACGCACCCCGATTTGCGGCTTCCATGATCCCGGGCCCTCCGCCGGAACATACGACAAAGCGCCGGGGCCGAGGCCCGAGCGAGAGTGCCCAGGTTGTGATCCGGTGCGAGAGCTGGCGCGCTTCTTCGTAATAGCGGGACATCTCGTAGGAGCTTTTGGCGTGGCGCAAGGCCGCACGATGCCGCACGCGTTCAGGAGCGGAAAGCTTGCTCGTTTTCAAACTCTTCAGCCGCGTTAACCGCGCCTGGGCGGTCTCGCGAGAATCAATGCGCGCCGAGCCGAACATCACGATCGTATCTCCAATGCCTTCTTTTTTGAGCTGAACCAGCGGATTCAAGTACTCCGCGAGGATGCGCAAGGGGCGTGCGGGTGTGCTGTCGAGGAACTTGGGATCTTCATGGGGAACTTTTGGTGCGTGCTGCGCTTTCAACCTGTGAGTATCTGCGGACATTACCCTGCCTCCGAACGGCGCAAACTACCATTGTAGGAAGCGCCGCATGCTACGGCAACGTCCAGGGGGCGCGATGCGTCGAATTGAGTATAGTCAGGAACGAAGGTTTCGTCTGCGGCCAGGCGGCCTTTGTTGATTACTGGGGAAGGAAAACGATGTTCAGGGCTATCCAGCATGGGTTGACCGCGGCGCTTGTGGCGACGCTTTGGCCTTCGGCTCTGTTTGCCCAGGCGCCCGAGGGACCGTTGCCTCCGACTCCAGGAACAACGATTCAGCAGCCTCCTCCCGCAGCGCAGGCCAAGATCATAAGCCGCGTGACGCTGGTCAATACACCTGTTACAGTGCGCAACTCGAAGGGAGAAATGGTCACGAGCCTCGGCGCCGGGGATTTTCACCTTACCGATCAAGGGATTCCCCAGAATATCACTCACTTCGATGTGGGCGGAGATCCCGTCTCCTTAGTCGTCCTTTACGAAACCAGTTCAAACATCGAGCCTCTTTTGCCGGAATTGCGGAAGACTGGAATTCTAATTACCGATACAGTCATGGGCCCCACCGGCGAAGCCGCCATCATCGGATTCAACGATTCCGTGGATCATCTTCTAGAGTTCACGTCGAACGCGGACAAGATTCAGGATGTCGTGACGCACCTGAAGCTCGGCACATCGGGAGTAAAGTTGTACGATGCGATGGCGGCGGGCGTCGAAATGCTCAGCGACCGGCCGGAGGCCACACCCCACAAGCCGGGACGAAGGCGCGTATTGCTGGTGATTTCCGAGGCAACCGACCAGGGCAGCGAATCACAACTTGGCGAGGTTTTGAGGCAGGCGCAACTGGCCAACGTGACGATCTACAGTGTGGGACTTTCCAGCACGCGAGCCATGCTGCAGGCCAAACCGCAGCAATCCGCGACGACGATTGCTCCTCCCGGAACGTATCCTCTGCCGCCGATTCCAGGCGAGCCACCCATTCCTGTCGAAGAGGATCCTCGGGTGACAAATACGATTGACCTGATGGCCTTGGCAAAATGGGCGGTGATCCATGCCAAAGACAAGGTCACCGGGAATCCTTTGGAAGTCGCCGACACCGCTACGGGTGGCATGCATGTGGCGACATTCAAGAATCGTTCGATTGAGAGGGCGATTGACGAGATCGGCGGAGAACTGCATGCGCAGTACACGCTGAGCTATACGCCTACGGGAACAAGCAATACCGGGTATCACGAAATCAAAGTGTCCCTGGATCGCAGCAACTTGAAGGTTCGCGCCCGGCCGGGATATTACCTGGCTCCGCCGGAATCCTAGCCCCGCTTAGCTGAGTCACGCAATCTGCTTCCAGAAGGCGGCTTCGCGGGTCACGATTAGAGAGTCCTTGCGGGCATCCCAGCGCAGAAAATGGGGCGTCTTTGTGTGCCGGGTGTGGGAGTCGCGAGATTCCCAGACTTCGTGAATCAGGAACGCGGAAGGCCCCTCAAACGAACGATGGAGATCAAAGAGCAAGCACCCTTCTTCCTTGCGTGAGGGCCCGGCCAATGCGCGAAGTTCCGCTTCGAGGAGTACCTCCTGGCCTTCCTTGGGCCTGAGGATCACGATGCGCGTAAGCGCATTCTTCGGCAATTTCCCGAAGCGTGCTCCCTTCGCCTTACGCGTGCTCGACTTCTTCGACCCCGATCTTCTCGCCGTGCGATTGG
>Ga0335079_10005392_pt1 | contig 14640 bp, 13 predicted proteins | sample Lox_Sample_33_FD_206719 | JGI IMG/M metagenome (GOLD analysis project Ga0335079, IMG submission 206719) | Soil microbial communities from Loxahatchee National Wildlife Refuge, Florida, United States - Lox_Sample_3.3 | ecosystem: Environmental > Terrestrial > Soil > Wetlands | place: USA...
AAAATCTCCGACTTACCAGTTTCAGTTCGCGACCTCGGCCGGACGAACCGTCGATTTTGTGCAGGCGCTGGTCGGAAACTCGGCGCATTTGGCCTACTACCCGGCGATGAACATCGTCATCATTCGCGCCTACAACCCCGGGGACGCGGACAAGGTAATCGCGCTGCTGAAGAAGTATGACATCTCCAAGCCGGAGGTCGAGTTCACGACATATCTCGTGATGGGTCTGCCCGCGGGCCATACCTGGACCGGGGGAAAACCATTGCCGGCGGAACTCGAGAGCGCGGTCGAACAGATGAAACAGACCTTGGGCGATCGCGCTTATTCTCTGCGCGACATCATTCACACCCATGCCATCGACGGCGCCGACATGGACAGCGGCTTGTCCGACAGCAGCGCAGCCACATACTCGCTGGCTTTCGACCAGATCAACACCTCGCGCGAAACGAAAACGGTGCAGATCGGGGAGTTCCACTTTTCCATCAAGCCTTGTCCCCAGGCGGCCTGCAAGCCGGTGGGCATTACCAACATGGGTGTGGTGATTCCGGAAGGCCAGAAGCTGGTGTTCGGCAAACTTCCCGTCTTTGTAAACACCAAGGAAGGCAGCGCAAACGCGGATCTGTATTTGATCGTGACCGTCAAGATTCAGGACGCGCCCAAGAAGTAGCGCTTACTCGACCACAAACTCATCCACATCCACGAACGTCCCGCTGGACGCGTTCGATTTGCGGCCGGTGACGCGGATTTCGATGGTGTGCTGTCCGCCCGCCGCCGTGTAAGTCTGCCGCGCCTGCCAGTGGGTCTCCGCCGAATACAGATCGATACCGCCCTGATCGGCGCCATCCAGAAGAACCTCGGCAATGCCTCGATTCACGGTCCGTGTGAAGACGTAGGTCACCCGCCGGCCGGTGAAGGCGAAGCGCACCGTGGCGCCAGCCGCATCGCTGAAGGTGATGGTGTGGTGATACGGACCCTTGAAGGTGCGGTTGTGCTCCCATTCGCCATCGAATCGCAGGACGTCATCGAAATCGTCGTAGGCGCCCGGCGCCGCCACGGCCATCGGCCGAGGGTCAACGCGGGCCGGTTGCGTGTGAGAAATGTCGCCGCGGCAATCGGCCATGCGGGTGAGCGCATAGCCGCCCAATTGATACTCGGTCACGGTACACGCGTCCAGGAAATCGCGCAGCCAGGGCGGGTTCAGGGGCTGGCCGGATCCGCGCTCCGGACCGATGAAATACCGTACGCCCCATTTGTCGAACAACGTCTTCAGCCCGGCCAGGTTATTGGTTTGCTGAATGGCGATGGCATTATTCCATTGGTGCCAGCTATTCTCGAAGACATCTCCGCGGGCGTCGGCAATGTTGGTATCGGCGACCATGAGCAGGGACGACGCGGGATGTGCCTGGCTGTAGTGGCGAACCACCAGGCGCTCCGGCGCCGTCTGCTCCAGGTAACGTTCCGCCCCGTGGCGGGAAAACGTGAATGGCGAATAGAAATCGCGGTGGTACCAGCCGGAGGCGGGCAGGAAATAAACGTTGAGTCCGATCCAGGCCACCAGGACAACCGCGAACAGCCGAAAAACCACGCGGCTGTGCGACGCCGCCCAGCCAGCTATCGCCGCGAAGGCTACTGTGAGCAGCGGCATGGCCGGGTACACATACCGCGCGTTCGACGTCGAGCGCAGGATCGCAAAGGACGCCGCCAGCGCGATCGCCGTGGCTCCAGCCGCCTGGCGGTTGCGGATCAGGAACAAACCCGCCAGCACCAGCATCCCCATTCCGAGGTACTGAAAGCCGAACGATCCGTCGCGGGCTTCGTAGTAGTTTTCGGTGCGGAACGTCAGGTCATAGGGCATGTGCCAGGTCACCGGGTCGCGATACCGGTGGTCCAGGGTGTCGGCCTTGGGATCGAGGAGCGGCGACGGGAATTTCTGGTTGAGAAACGGGAACAGCGGGTTGCCGGTCTTCTCCCAGGCAATGGCGTAGGTGGGCGCGGCGGCGGCGGCAAATACCAGAAGGGCCAGGAGGCAAGTGGCTGCGGATCGCGGCCGGAGTTTCTCCCGTACGCGCCAGATCTCGACGCCGGCGGCCGGTATCGCCAGCACCACGAATGCGAGCGCTCCGAACTTCGTGGTGAGCGCGCCCCCGCCCAGGATCGCGGCCGCGAACAAATAGCGCCGGTCGCCGGTATCGCCCAAGCGCCAGATGGACGTCAACAGCGCCAGGACGAGCGCGGCCAGCACATTCTCCACAAACAGCGACCCGGTGACCAGTTGCACCATCGGCGTGGATGCGAAGAGCGCGCACAGCAACAACGACGGGCCGCGATTCAGCCAGCGGCGCACGGCTCCGTACAGCAGAGCCTCGAGGGCGAGGAGCATGGCGAAATCGATCAATCGCGACGCCGTTTCGCCGCCGAACTGATAGACGATGGAGTAAATCCAATCGGCGCCCATGGGCATCACCGACCAGATGAACCGCGCCGGCTCGAAGGTGAGCCGGTGGTTGGCCGCCAGGTTCATGGGAACGGCCAGGTGCATGGCCAGGCCGTCGGCGCTGATTTCCGGCTTCATCGCCACCAGCCAATGCATCAGCAGCACAAATACCAGCAGCGCGGCCGCGCTTCGTTCACCCCAGGAGCGGAGTTCGGCGGAGCGCAGCCAACCGGCCAGCGCGCGGGAGCGTTGGCGCACCCCGCTCCAGTCCAGCGCGATCGGCACGGCCAGCAGCAACACCCAGACGAACGGGTAATTGACCGGCAGCCGGGCCAGAAACGTCATCAGGAACATGTAGACGGCAGTGCCGGTCATGATCGCCAGCGCCTGAGAGGGAAGGGAAGTGTCGAGGGTCTTTCCGAGCAGACGCGCGCCCACCGCGCCGGCCGCGGCCAGGAAGAGCAGAACGCCGATCAGCGCCATCGGACCGGCGGCCCAGGCGGTCGCGGCTGCCGTCAAAGCGACCACAAACCCGGTATACGACCACGGGACCAGCACCATCAGGGGAACGGAAATCAGCAGGAACAAGGCGATAAAGTGCAGGAAACGGCCCATGCCCTGCGATTCCCAAATGTCCGCCACGAAGAGGTTGGAGGCCGATAGGCCGTGCGCTTCGAGAAGCAGGACCGCGGCCAGAGTGGCTCCAATAATGGCTGTGAACAAGCGCGATTGGGGTGGCGACGGAGCGTTGGCGGAGTGCATCTGCGGACGAACATCCATTACAGCATGGGAAGAGCGATGCCATCAGACGGCGCGGCATTCGGCACGGACGAGCGGATCGACACGAGTGTCGATGCGGCAGGCAGGAGCGCCTGCGCCACGGCTAGACTAGCTGGTGCCGAGGTACATCACGTGTACGTATGTTCCGAGCCGGACGTTGTACGCGAGGTACCAGCCATCATGGTCGGGATCTTCGTAAATCACGATTTCGTCGGAATTCCAGAGCCAGTCGCCGCAATACGTCAGGTCCGGATCGGCCACACTGAAATAGAAGCCGTTGAACCAGAACCGCGAGGGTCCGCCGCCTGCCAGGTGCCAGACATGACCCTTACCGAAACCGCCGGCGAAGCGGCCGTGTTCCCATGGATGATCGAGGTGATAGCGCGGATCGTTTTTTCCGGAATCGTGTCCGACCCATTGGCCGTTGGTGTGGACGTGCGGCGATTCGGGGTGGTTGGGCTTATCGGCAAAGCTCTTTTGGGCCGGCGCCTTCTGTTCAGGGCGCGGAGCGGCTTGCCGCGGAGGCGCTTTGGCGGGAGCGGGTCCCTTACTGGGAATGTATCCGTGACCCACATCCCGGGGCTGTTCCTTGCCTTTTGGTTGGGCGAAGACGAGCAGTGAACTGATGAGGAGCAACGACGCTACGTGTGCGGTTCGCTTCATTTCTCAACCATACGTCAGAATTCCCGCCGTGTACAGCAAAACGCCGTCTGGGAAGTGGGCCGGCGCACGGCCGAAAAGCTGCGATCCTGATTGCATATGCTCTTGTCCGGGGCGGGCCAATGGCGCCAACTCCTGGCGTACCGCGACGTGTGGATCTTCACGTTCGCCCTGGTGGTCGTCCTACCGCTGCTCGGGTACCTCCGTTTCCGCCAGTTCGTGGCAGCCGGCGCGCGGGAGCTCTCGGCCGCCAGGAAATTCGGGCTTTACGGGCGGATCGCCACGACCCAGTGGCTGCTGGTCGTCGCCATGCTCCTGATCGCAAGGCGGCATGGGCTGTCGATGGCCGACGTCGGACAGCAGGTTAACAATCCTCCGCTGACGCTACTGGCTACCGGCGGCCTGCTGCTGATTCTGGCGGTGGTCGTGATCGCGCTGCTGCGCCGCATCCGGCGGTCGAAACAGGAAAAGCTCGAGGGAGCGATGGGCCGCGTGGCCATGATGGCTCCGGCATCGGGCGGCGAATTCGCCGCATTCTCGATCGTTTGCCTGACGGCGGGGATTTGTGAGGAACTGCTGTTCCGAGGTTGGCTGGTCAGCCTGTTGTGGACGGCCACGGGTTCGGTGTGGGCCGCGGTGGGGATCGGCGGGGTCCTGTTCGGCGCCGGCCATGCGTATCAGGGGCCGCGGGGTATGTTGCGAACCGGATTTATCGGACTGCAGCTGGGGCTGCTGTTCGTGGCCACGGGGAGCCTGATTCCCGGCCAGGTCCTGCACGCGGGTGTCGATCTGTTGGCCGGAGCGGCGGGCGTAGCCATCGCATCCCGCCGGAAGACCGCGTGATATCATCGGCGGTGTTTATGCGACGAGTTGCCAGGCTTGCCTTCGCCGCGCTCATCGGCGCGTGCCTTCCGGCGTATGCGGCGGAACTGTCCGCGGCGGAACAAAAAATGGTTCAGTACATCGACGCCCACGCCGCCGAGTCGAATCAGCTTCTGGAGAAGCTGGTCGACATCAACAGCGGCACATTCAATGTGGACGGGGTACGCAAGGTTGCCGCGGTCTTGCGGCCGGAATTCGAAGCGCTGGGCTTCAAAATCCGCTGGATTCCCATGGACGACGTGCATCGCGCCGGACACCTGGTGGCCGAACGAACCGGCACGCACGGCAAGCGGGTGCTGCTGATCGGTCACATGGACACGGTTTTCGAACCATCGAGCCCCTTCCAGAAGTTCGAGCCGAAGGGCGATACGGCGGCCGGTCCGGGAAGCCAGGATATGAAGGGCGGCCTGGTGATCATGCTCTATTCGCTGAAGGCTCTCCAGGCGGCGGGAGCTTTGGACGGCAGCATCACGGTGTTCCTGACCGGCGACGAGGAGCACCCCGGCGATCCGGTCTCCATTGCCCGCCGCGACCTGGTAGCCGCCGCCAGGCAAAACGATATCGCGCTGGAATACGAAGCCGGCGCGCGTTCCACGGCCACCATCGCGCGGCGCAGCTCTTCGCTCTGGACGCTGCGCACGACTGGCGTGAGCGCGCATTCATCGGGAGTTTTTGGCGAAGGAACCGGCAGCGGCGCCATCTACGAGCTGGCGCGCATCCTGTCGGCATTTCACGACCAGTTGCGCGAGCCGGACCTGACCTACAACGTGGGTGTGGCGCTGGGCGGCACCGCCGTGAACTACGACGCGAAAGAGGGCACCGGTACGGCTTCCGGCAAGCAGAATATCGTGCCCGGAACCGCGGTGGCATCGGGCGATATCCGCACCATCGACGACGCCCAATTGCAGCGGGTGCGCGACAAGATGCGCGCAATCGTGGCCAAACATCTGCCGCGCACCGGCGCCGAGATTACGTTTGAGGATCTCTACCCATCGATGCCGGCCACGCCCGGCAATCAGCGCCTGCTCGATCAACTCAACGCAGTGAATCGCGAGCTGGCGTTTCCGACGATGGAACCGCTGCCGCCCGGACGGAGGGGCGCGGGCGATCTCTCGTTCGCCGGGCCGCATCTGGATGCGTTGTCGGGCATGGGATCGCTGGGACGGGGCGCGCACGCCGAAGGCGAGACCATCGACCTGAAGAGTCAGCCGATGCAGATGAAGCGATCAGCGCTGCTGATCTATCGTCTGACGCGATAGAGTTTGCGGGCAGGCCGGCAGCCCGCGGCGGACTGTAAGTCCGCCCTGTCGGCCACCGCACGGCACTGAAATATCCTCCTGCCCCGGTGCGCAGTGCGGGTTGACAACCCCGCGACTACTCGAAATCCTCGAGCAGGTGGCCCATTTTTTCTTTCTTGGTCCGCAGATAGGCCTCGCGCGTGTCGAGGACATCGGCCAGGCAGGGCACGCGCTCGACAACACGAATCCCGGCCTGTTCCACGGCCTCGACTTTTTCCGGATTGTTGGACATCAGCCGCACGCCCGCAAATCCGAAATAGCGCAGAATGGCTGCCGGCAGCGCGTAGCTGCGCAGGTCGCTCTCGAAGCCCAGGCTCTCGTTGGCTTCCACCGTGTCCAGGCCCTGATCCTGCAACTCGTAGGCGCGCAGTTTGTTCAGCAGGCCGATTCCGCGGCCTTCCTGAAGCTCATAGATCAGCAGGCCGCGGCCTTCGGCGGCAATCGCGGCCAGCGCCAGCTCCAGTTGCGCCCGGCAATCGCACCGCAGGCTGTGAAATACATCACCCGTTAAACATTGTGAATGAATGCGGACCAGCGGGGCCTCGCCCTCGGTGAATTCGCCCATGCGCAGAACCACGGCTTCCTCGTGGCGCACGCCGTCGGAGGGCTCACCTTCGAATCCGAAAATGCGAAAGTTGCCGTATTGAGTTGGAAAATCGGCCTCTGCCACTTTTCGAAGCATCAGCGCGGAAAGGTTGTCCATGCCGGGTCGTTTGGGGAACCTTATTGCTTCTATTATATATAATGGCTTCGGCGCTACTAAATCGCCGGCGCCCGCGCCGCAATGTCGGATAGCTCCTTTTCGCTCCTGTTTTCGCTTCTGGTGAAGCTCGGGACGATGGCCTCCATCGCCAGCATTCTGGCTCGTTTCAGCCGCTTCAAGTCGATGCTGATGCGCGAGAACCGCACGTTGAACCAGCGGCTGGTCTTCGCCGCCGTGCTTTCGGTGATCTTCGCGGTGAGCGCGGCGGCGCGCATTGAATCGGGCGGAACCTACTACGCGGCCGATCTCGCGCTCGAAGGCAGCTTGCTGGCCGGAATTCTGGCCGGATATCTTTCCGGATTGATCTCGGGAATTCTGATTTCCCTGCCGGCGGTATTCCATAACGAAGCTCTCACCCTGCCGCTGCTGGCGGGCGTCGGGGTGCTGGGCGGATTGCTCCGCGATCTCGCTCCGGAACCGGAAGAAATCTGGCGTTTCTCCCCCTTTCCCGATCTCAACATCTTCCGTTTCTTCAAGGAATCGCGAAATTACCGCGGCACGGCATTTCATCTGATTTTCGGGGCCGGCATCCTGGTGGCGGAGTTCATCCGGAGCGAACTCAGTACGTCCGATCTGGCCCATCCGCCGTTTGGGTTGTGGCAGAAGTTTCCCGATCACACGCCGGGATTCACGGCCGCCCTGTACGCCACCACGCTTTTCGCGGTCACGCTCCCCTTGAAGATCTGGAATAACGCCCGCAACGAACGCAAGCTCGAGGAACAGGAGCGGCTGCTGGTGGAGGCGCGCCTGGCCGCGCTTACCAGCCAGATCAATCCGCATTTCCTGTTCAACACACTGAATTCGGTGTCGTCGCTGATCCGCACCGATCCCGACCAGGCGCGGGTGATGGTGGTTCGCCTCTCCAAAGTTCTCCGCCGCCTGCTGCGCAAGCACGAACATTTCAGCGCGCTGCGCGACGAGTTGAGTTTCATCGAAGACTATCTGGCCATCGAAGTGGTGCGCTTCGGCGAAAAACTGCGTTTCGTGACCGATGTGGCGCCGGACACGCTGGATATGCTGGTGCCCAGCATGCTCCTGCAGCCGCTGGTGGAGAATTGCGTCAAGCACGGATTGAGCAACAAGGTGGAAGGCGGCACCATTCGCATCCGCACGCAGCGCAACGGCGCGCGCCTGGCGCTCAGCGTCGAGGATGATGGCGTGGGGATTCCCGAAAGCAAACTGGCCACGCTGCTGGAACATGGCATCGGCGTGAGCAACGTCAATGAGCGCCTGAAGGTGCTGTTCGGCGCCGATTACCGGATGTGGATCGACAGCGAGCCGGGGCGGGGCACCCGTTTCGAAATTGAAGTTCCGGAATTGCATACCGCTTTGGCGGCCGTCTCATAACTCGATGCACAAGGAGAACCATTGAACCGATTGGAAGAGTCTGTTCGTACATGGCCGATAGGCCTTCCCGCCACGCTGGCGGATCGCACGCGGCGCGTTTATGACCGCCTGGCCGCGGTCTATCCGCTTTCCACCATGCTGTTTCATTCGCGCGCCCATCGCTGCGCTTTGGCCGCATCGGGCCTGCGTGACGGCATGAAAGTGCTGGAGGTGGCCACGGGGAGCGGCGAAATGTTCCGCCGCCTGGTTCGTGTGAATGGCGCCGGCGCTACCGTGGGAGTGGATCTTTCGCCGCGCATGGCCGCGCGGACGCAGCGCGCCGCGCGCAAGAAGTTCCCGCAGGCCCTCGCCCATTGCCAGGCGGTGGACGCACGGCATATGCCCTTCCGCAACGAATCTTTCGACGCCATCTTTTGCTGCTACCTGTTGGAGCTTCTGTCGGCGGATGATATCGCGCTGACGCTGTGCGAATTCCGCCGCGTGTTGCGCGACCGGGGATGCCTGACGCTGGTGCTGATCGGGCAGAATACCGCGATGTTCAACGCGATTTATCGCGTGTTGGGCAAGGTGGCTCCGGCGTTTTGGGGACGACAGGTAGAGCAGCGTGTGCCCGATCTGGTCGAATCCGCGCGGTTCAGCATCGTCGAGGATCGCGGCGTGCGGCAGACGTTTTACCCCTCGCGGGTCTTGGTGGTGCGGAAGTAGTCGCGCGGCATCGAGCATGGAGTTGCGCGCGGGCGTCGAAACGCCGGCAACAGTCGCGGCGCGCACGAGTGCTCGCGCCGCGGCAGCTACACGTACTGCGCCAGATTCTCGCCGAAGTAATCCAGGGTTCTCTTCAGCCCCTCGCGCAATTCGATTTTCGGCTGCCATCCCAGCGACTTGCGAATCGCCGCGTCATTCGCGTAATAATCGCCGATGTCGATCCGCTTCCGATCGGCCGGAAAGGTCCGCTCCACATAACCGGCCGGCGCGCCGGTCTCCACCAGCAGATCGGCCACCTGCTTCAGGCTCATCGGCCCGTCGCCGCCGACGTTGAAAACCCGGCCGTTGGCGCAGTCCGCGGCCGCCGCCAGCAGAAACGCCTCCACCGCGTCGTCCACATACGTAAAGTCTCGCAACTGCTGGCCATCCCAAACTTCGAAAGGCTCCCTTTCGATTGCCAGGCGAATCCACAAACCCAGAAACGTCTGGCGCGCGTCCTTGACGCGCATCCGCGGTCCGTAGGTGTTGCCCAGGCGGAGCGCGCAGGCCGACAGGCCGTACACGTTGTGGTACAGGATGTGGAACCACTCGCCGGCCATTTTATTGACGCCGTTGACATCCACCGGCCGCAGCAGGTGATTCTCGTCCACCGGCAGATAGTCCGGCCTGCCATAGATCTGCCGCGTGCTCGCAAACACGATGGTGATCGAAGGATTGTATTTGCGGCAGGCCTCGAGAATCGAAAGCTGCGCCCGGCAGTTGATTTCGAGATCCGTGAACGGGTCGAGCATCGAGTCCAGATGGCTGGTCTGCCCGGCGAGGTTGAACAGGTAATTCTGATTCCGCACCAGGTAGCGGAAGCTGTGTTCGTCGCGGACGTCGGAAATGTTGACGCGAAGCCCCTGCTCGTGGCCGTGAACGTTGAAGCGGTTGCCGCCGTACTCCGGAACCAGGCTGTCGACCAGTTGCACGTGCGCGCCCAGACCGGCCAGGCGTATCGCCAGCGTCGAGCCGATGAAGCCCAGCCCGCCGGTAATGAGGACGCGCTTACCGGCAAAAACGGATTCGAAGGAAGCTGTTTCCGGCACCAGCACACAGCCTAGCATTCCGCGCGCGATAATCGGGGAGACCCATGGCAATGGCCGGCATCACCCTGTGCATGATCGTCAGGAACGAAGAGCGCTCCCTGGCGCGATGCCTCGACTCGGTGCGGCCGGTCGTGGACCAGATGATCGTAGTCGACACCGGCTCAACCGACGCTTCGCGATCCATCGCATCCGGCTACGGCGCCGCAATCTATCCTTTCGATTTCTCGCGCACCGATTTCGCGGCGGCGCGCAACCATGGGCTGGACCGCGCCTCGGGAGCATGGATTCTGGCGCTCGATGCCGACGAAACTCTACACTCGGAGAGCCTTCCGCTGGTTCGCGGCCTGGCTGCCGGCGGCGAGAACGCCGGGTATTATTTCGAGCGCTTGAACCGCGAGCCCGGTTCGTCCAGGCCAAGATCGGATTACGTGGTCCGCCTATTCCCTAATCGCCCGGACTACCGCTACCGCGGCCGGGTGCATGAAACCATCGATGCCGCCATTCTCGCCGGCGGTGGACGCCTGCTGCGCACCGAAATCCGCATCGAACACGATTTCGCGCCGGACCCCGAGGCGCGGCGCCAGCGCAATCTGCGCTACATCGAGATCCTGAACGAGGAGATTGCGGCCGACCCCGGCGATCATTCGCGCCTGACGTTTCTGGCCGCGGAATATCATCAGCTCGGGATGTTCGACCAGGCCGCTGCCGTGGCCGAACGCCTCGCGCGATTGCGGCCGCTCGATCCGGAAGCGCATCTTCACGCCGGTGTGTACCATCTGATGTTCCAAATCGACCACCGCCAGGCAAGGGCAGACCTGATGGAGGCGCTGCGTCTGAAACCGGGGTATCCGGAAGCAATATCTTTTCTGGAAATGCTCGACGAGCGGGAAAAGTCCAGGAAAATGCAGACCTGACGGACCGATTTTTCCGAGAAATCAAGGCACTTAATCCCAACTGATTCAGATCAGCACCATAGCCCGATCGGTGTCTCACTGCTATCGAAAGGAAATATTGTGGACAGTTTTTCAAACGCTTATCATTTGGATGGCGCGAACTGTCAGCCGTATGGTGCCCGAAATTCAACACCACGTCGTGGTTGCCGAAAGCCAGACCCTGAATTTGTTCACGCTTCCGGAATCGCTGCTTGAGTTTGTGAATTCGGGCGATCAGGATATGGTCACGGAGATCCTCGCTCTGTTCCAGCAGGATTCCGCCGCGCGGCTTCGTGAGCTGAATCTGGCCCTGTCCAATGGCGACCGGGAGGCGCTTCGCAAACAGGCGCACACATTGAAAGGGGCTGCCTTGCAAGTCGGCGCGTTGGCGCTTTCGGCGATCTTCCTGGAACTGGAAAAGCACGCCGACGACGGCTCGCAAGCCGAGCTATTGGATCTGACATATCGCGCCTGCGACTGTTATGACCGGACCTGCCGGGAAATGTTGCCGGAAAATTACCGGTAGACGGAAGGGAAGCAATGCCTGGAGAGACCATCCTTGTAGTTGACGACGCTTCGGTGAACCTGAAGCTCACCGATATCGTGCTTCGCAAGGAGGGCTTCCGCGTGCATGCCGTGTCGGACGCCGAACAGGCGCTCAACGCCATTCCCGAACTGCGTCCCAGCCTGGTTCTGGCCGATATCCAGATGCCCGGCATGGACGGCCTGGAGATGACCCGCCGCATCAAGGAGAATCCCTCGATGCGCGGCATCGTGGTGGTGGCGCTCACCGCCTGCGCCATGAAGGAAGACGAGCAGCGCGCGCTCGACGCCGGCTGCGACGGCTACATCACCAAGCCCATCGACACGCATACGCTGGGTCCGCGGCTGCGCGAGTATCTGGCGCGCGCCGGCGCTTGAAAATTCCCGTCCATTAGAATAGAAAAATGTCTGTTACGGCCGCCCAGGCGCGCGAAGCGCGGGCGAATCTCGCGCCCATCGCGCTGCGCACGCCGCTGGTGCGCCTCAACGCCGACGCCCCGGCGCAAATCTATCTGAAGCTGGAGAATCTGCAGCCCATCGGGTCGTTCAAGATCCGCGGGGCGGGGAACGTCATGGCGCGCACGCCGCGGGAGCGTCTGGAGCGCGGTGTGCTCACGGCATCGGCGGGCAACATGGCGCAAGGGGTGGCCTTCTGCGCGCGCCAACTGGGAATACCCGCTACCATCGTCGCGCCCGACACCGCGCCCGCCACCAAGATCCGCGCGGTTGAGCGGCTGGGCGGGCGGGTGATCCAGGCGCCGTTCGCCGATTGGTGGCGCACCTTCGAAACGCGCTCCTACCCCGGGGTCGACGCCGCGTTCATCCACGCCTTCGACGATTTCGACGTCATGGCCGGCAACGGAACGATTTCTCTGGAACTTCTCGAAGACCAGCCGGCGCTGGATGCCGTGGTGGTGCCTTGGGGCGGTGGAGGCCTGTCGTGCGGCATTGCCGCGGTAATGAAGGAGCTGGCGCCGCGGGTTCGCGTGTATGCCGCCGAAATCGAAACAGCCGCGCCGCTGGCGGCTTCGCTGGCTGCCGGAGAACCGCGCACGGTGGACTACCGGCCGTCCTTCGTGGATGGCATCGGAAGCAAAATGGTCTTCGCCAGCATGTTCGCGCTGGCGAAAGACCTGCTCGCCGGATCAATTGTCGTCTCGCTCGACCAGGCGGCGCAGGCGATGAAGCTGGCGGCTGAGCGCAACCGCGTCATCATCGAAGGCGCGGCCGCCTGCGCCGTAGCCGCCGCGCTCTCCGGCAAGGCCGGCAACGGACGCGTCGCGGCCATCGTCTCCGGCGGCAACATCGACCTCGACAAATTCGCGAGCTTATGCGGGGCCGGTCGCCAACCGGCGGCGGATTGTTAATCTGCCCCGATTTGCCGTTCGGGGCAGCGGGTCAGACTCAGATCGAAACCCCGGTTACGAAATGATGCCCTTGCGCACCGCGTAGAGGATCAGCTCGGCCACGCTCTTCAGATTCAGCTTCTGCAGGATGTTGGCGCGGTGCGTCTCCACCGTATAGACGCTTAGCGCCAGCAGATTGGCGATGTCTTTGCTCGATTTGCCTTCCGCCACCAGTTGCAGGATCTCGCGCTCTCGCGGCGTCAGCAGTTCGTAGGAGTCTTCCGCTCCGGTGCGTTCCAGCTTGCGAATATAGTCATCGAGCAGGAGCTTGGCGACCGCCGGGCTGAAGAACGATTTGCCGTTCGCCGCGGCGCGGATGGCGCGCGCCAGGTCGGCTTCGGCCGAGTCTTTCAGCAGGTAGGCTCGGGCGCCGGCCTTCAAGGCCCGCAGCACATAGCCCTCGTCGGAGTGCATGCTCAGCATCACCACGTGAGTCTCCGGCAGGTCGGTCAGGATCTGGCGGCAGGCTTCGATCCCGTTGAGGTCGGGCATGCCGATGTCCATCACCACCACGTCCGGCTTCAGTTCGCGCGCCATTTCGACGGCCTGCCGGCCGTTTCCGGCCTCGCCCACCACCTGGAAATCCGGTTCCTGCGAGATCACCAGCCGCAATCCGGCGCGGATCAGGTTGTGATCATCGGCCAACAACACACGAAGCCGTCTCAACGGGCGGTCTCCAGCGGCAATTCCGCTCGAATCGTAGCACCGCGGCCGGGCTGCGAATCGATCGTCAAACGGCCTCCCAGGCGGCGGACGCGTTCTTCCATCCCCAGGATGCCGACGCCGCGCGAACGGCGCGGATCGAAACCGCGTCCATCGTCGCTCACCACCACGACAATGCGCCCGCCGGATCCGGTCACGTTGACGCGGGCATTGCGCGCGCCGGAATGGCGCACCGCGTTATTGAGCGCTTCCTGCACCAGCCTGTAGATCGTCACGTTGAACTCGTCGGGAAGGCTTTCCGGTACGCCTTCGGCCCGTACTTCCACTTCCGTGCCGCTGTTGCGCGAAGTCTCGCGGCCCTGCCATTCCAGCGCCGCCACCAGCCCGAGATCGTCGAGCATGGAAGGACGCAGCAGCAGCGCCAGGTTGCGCACGGTTTGCACGCTCCGTTCGGCCACCGACTTCATGTGGTCCACCTGATCGCGGACCTCGACCGGCGCAGTCGATAGCGCCGCCGACAAACGCCCGAAATCGACCAGCAACGCTCCCAGAGTCTGCCCGACTTCGTCGTGCAGCTCGCGCGAGATTTTACGCCGCTCGCTCTCCTGCGCTTCCACCAGCCGCGCCGACAGCATTTCCAGCTCGCTTCGGCTCCGCGACAGCTCGCCGTAGCGCGCCTGGATCTGGTGTTCCAGCCGCAGAATATACAGCATGCTGGCCAGGACAAGAATTAATCCGCTACCCAGCGCCAACACCAGCGACCAGGTGAGATTAGTCTGAACATGCGCGAACTGCGCCAGCGCGGCCTGATCGGCGGCGCGCAGGGTGCGATCGTTATCCGCCCGCAGGCGGTCGGACCACTCCAGAATCGAAACCTCGATGGGGTCGACTTCGCGGTGGATGGTCTCCACGGCGCGCAGGCGCCGCTGATCCGTCGGCCACGCCAGCATCTCGTCGAACATGCTCTTCTGGCGCACAAACAGATCCTGAATGTTGTGGATGGATTGTACCTCCTCGGTGAGATCATCGGAGGGAAAGCTGTGCAGGCTGCTGTCGATAGCCGCCTGCAGCCGGGCCATCAGCTCGATATCGGCCTGGCTGGGCTCGGGAGACGCCAGGTAGCGTTCGGCGGTCTGATT
>Ga0335079_10005394_pt1 | contig 14638 bp, 11 predicted proteins | sample Lox_Sample_33_FD_206719 | JGI IMG/M metagenome (GOLD analysis project Ga0335079, IMG submission 206719) | Soil microbial communities from Loxahatchee National Wildlife Refuge, Florida, United States - Lox_Sample_3.3 | ecosystem: Environmental > Terrestrial > Soil > Wetlands | place: USA...
CAAGCGAAGGATCGATCTGCTCTCGGAGCTTCCCCAAGAAGCTAAAGAGCGCATCGACGACAATTTGGACAAATTGTTCGCCGATATCGATATCTTTAAAAAAATCTCTGATGAACGCGAGGCAAGCCTTATCGAGTTCAAAAATTTCGACCTCAAGGCCATGCTGAATGACTTGGCGGTCCAATACGGCGACCTGGCCGACATCGCGGTCCGCGAGAGTGTGCGCATGCCCCTGATCTATGCTGCCCCGCCGCTGCTGAAAACCGTGTTTGAAAATGTGATCGACAACGCCGTCAAGTATAAAAAACCTGATCAGCCCCGTGCCCGCGTTGTGGTGTCCTGCACGATGGACCGGGACGGCAACAGACGATACGTGACGGTCTCCATTCGGGATGAGGGCGTCGGGATGGATGAACAACAAGCGGACCAGTGTTTTTATAAGGGGAGGGGCACCGGCGAGAGCTGGGGACAAGGGCTCTATTTTGCTAAATACGTTGTCGGCCTCCATGCCGGGAAAATCAGGATTGGCAAGGAGTATACGGCTTCGGGAATGGGCACGGAAATAATGATCAATCTTCCCTTCGTCGAGGAGGCGCTCGATGTTTAGGGTGCTGATTGCCGACGACGATTACGAGGACCGGGAGCTCCTGAAGCTAGAAATTCAGCGGGCGCTTGAAGAGGATGAGCCGGATCTCCGGTTTCACGAAGCTGTCAGCGTCAGAGAGGCCGTCAGGGTCCTGACGACGCAGTTATTCGACCTCATGACGCTCGATATCGAGTTCGATCGGATGAACGAAGGGATCGACGCCTTGCCGGAGCTCTTTGAATCCCATCCGACGCTAAACATCATCGTCATCAGCGGCAAGCTCGACAAGAGCGAGGTCTCGGAACGACTCTTTCGCTTCACCAAGGACAATGTGCTGAAGGGAAAACGCTGGGCCAGACATTTCGACGTGCTTGACAAGAAGGACGACAAGACGGAGGCCATCCGGCGCGCCTATTCCTTTGCCAAGAAACAACGGGAAGGCGCAGACAGTCTCCGGGAGCTGTTTCTGCTTGCCGAATCCTATCTTGAGAAGAACATGATTGATAAATGTCTGGAAGTATACCAGAAAATACAGAATCTGGCCCCCGGCGAAATCGAATCAACGGAGAACATCCATATCGTCAAAGGGAACGTATCGGCCGAGCAGGCATTGGAATATTACCGGACCGGAGAAAAGGTCGTTGCCTCTCTCCTGCTGGGTTATTATCTTGAAAAACGGCTGAAGGCATTCACGACCGCCGCGATCGGGAAGACGTTCCCGACACTTTCCGAAGGCTTGAAAGATATGGAGCAAGGCCGCCGCATCAGCCACTTCAAGAGAGATCTGTTCAGCGACTTACTTGGATTACGTAACAGGGCCATCCATCAGCCGACCAATATCTCCGAGGCGGACTTCAAGGCGGCGGTCAAAAAACTGGACCTTCTGGAGGAAACCACGCCATGAACGTCAAATCCCTGTGGAAATACGTGCCGCCGGCCGGACCGATCTTCAGCGTCACGCTGATCGGCCTCGTGTTGTTGAGTGCGCTCCTCTATTACCGGGCAGTCAAGATCCAGCGGTTTCTGGAACCCGCCCTCGCCCTTTCCCAGCCCCGAAACGAATTCACCAAGAGCATCAACTCAATATTCGAGAAGGAATTCAAGGCAAAATCGATCAAGGGCCTCAAGATCAGGTCGAGCTCCATTCTCATGGAAACGTCCCTGCTGTTCTCCGGAGACGGCGCCCTGAAGGTTTCGGCACAGGACGATTTACAGAAGTTCGCCCGCATTTTTCTGTCGCTTATGAAGGATGACCATACGAGGTCCGAGATCAGCCAAGTGTTGATCATTGGCCGCTACCCTTCATACGGGTTGACAAAGATGACTATTATGGAGAGGGCGAAGGTTCAGCGGATGGTCGGGTTCATTCAGGATGCTCTTTTCCATTTGGAGCCCGAGCTCGAGATAAAATACGCAGCCTATTTTGAAGGCGCTGCACAATCGACAAACCCACAAGAGAAACAAAGTGAAGTGGTGGAGTTCCGCATTGTCCCTTCGGAATTCCTGCATATAGAGGTTCTCGAGAAGTTGGAAAAGTACGCATACTAAGAATGCATTTTCAGATCTTGAGTCCTCGCTGGGGCATGTGCAATACGGACCACCTCGCAGCTCCGCGGCACGTCCGAGTCAAGTAAGAAGGCCTGTTACGGCACCTGGTTTCAGTGTTCTCTCTGTGCCCATCACGTTCATGATACGCGCTTTCTGGATTATCTCGGATCCTATGAGGGCGATAACGCTGCGAACATGCTTGAGAAAAACTCTCCAGGATTGATGCTGCCTTTAATCGCACACTTCGGTCAGGGCCCTCAAATGGGGACAACAGGAACTGGTGAGGGTAAAGTTCTTAGAATGATGCACAAATTGCCCACAAATACAGAGCTCATGTCTGCGTTCTCCCATATTGTACTTTTTTACTTTGTCCTATATAATATGACCACTCCCTATGATAGAAACCCGTGACAGTCAGCACCGCGTCGTCCTACAAAGAATTGCCCATCGGGCGATGATCGAACGGGGACTTCTTCCGGATTTTTCCCCTCAGGCATTAGCCGAGCTCGATGAAATTCACGGGCCCGTGATACGAGCCACAGGGCCGACGCGTGACCTCAGACACCTGATCTGGTGTTCCATAGACAATGACGATTCGCGCGATCTGGACCAACTGACCGTTGCAGAGGCCTTGCCCGATGACAGCGTGAAGGTCCTAGTTGCCATTGCCGATGTTGACGCACTTGTCAAAAAAGGATCAGCAATCGACGATCATGCGAGCCAAAACACCACGTCGGTATATACCCCTGCCAGGATATTCCCGATGCTGCCAGAGAAGCTATCGACAGATCTGACTTCTCTCAATTACGCATCGGAGAGGAATGCCATGGTCATTGAAATGGTGATCGCCAGGGATGGATCGGTTCAACATTCCGATGTGTACGTTGCACTGGTCCGAAATCGTGCGAAGCTGGCCTACGGCAGCGTTGCTGACTGGCTGGAGGGAAAAGGACCTATGCCGTCAGCCGTCAGCGCGGTTGATGACCTCGCCGAGAACCTCCGGCTCCAGGACAGGGTGGCCCAACAGATGAAGATGTTTCGGCACGTGCACGGCGCGCTTTCTCTCGAAACAATAGAGGCCCGCCTCATGTTTGACGATGGTCAGCTTAAAGACGTTGAAGCTGAAAGAAAAAGCAGGGCTAAGGACATTATTGAGGACTTCATGATCGCGGCAAACGGAGTAACCGCACGGTACCTCGCTTCCAAGAGACTGCCCTCACTGCGCCGCGTAGTCCGAACACCCAAACGGTGGGACCGGATCGTCGAACTTGCTTCTGAGCATGGTTTCAAGCTCCCTGCGGAGCCCAGCTCGACGGCTTTAGAGCAGGTCTTAATACAGGCGAAGGCTGCTGACCCGCTCCGGTTTCCCGATCTTTCCCTTTCTGTCATCAAGCTGATGGGTGAGGGTGAATACATTGTCGAACCTCCAGGAGGCAACGCAGCCGGTCACTTCGGTCTTGCGGTCAAGGATTATTCCCACTCCACAGCTCCGAACCGACGATACCCGGACTTAATCACTCAGCGATTGCTGAAAGCGGCGTTAGATTCAAGCTCACTGCCTTACGCGAAGGCCGAGCTTGCAGAACTGGCAGAACACTGCACGGAAAAGGAGGATGCAGCCAAGAAGGTCGAACGTCAGGTCAAGAAATCAGCGGCTGCAATGCTGCTGGAATCAAGGATTGGGGAACGGTTCGATGCTATCGTCACCGGAGCCGCTCCCAAGGGCACCTGGGTCCGTCTTCTGCATCCTCCCATTGAAGGAAGGCTGGAGATCGGTTTTGAAGGGATGGACGTCGGTCATAGGCTGCGCGTTCAGCTGATCCACACGGACGTCGAGCGTGGGTATATCGACTTCAAGAGGGTTGCGTAAGACAGATGAATAAATGAGGGCGAGATATGTTTGAAATACTAAGTCAAATTTTTATTTTGTGATAAATTACGCCAGGAGGAATTTTACTCTCGCACAGAAGACATCTTCTAAATAGTTGGTGATTACATTCGAAAATAATTGAGAACGGTGTCTTTCTTGCGGGATACCCTTTCTTGATCTCACCCGATTGATCGAGACATGTAGGATGGCCACCCTCCGGACGGCGCAGAAACCCTCCGGGAGATCATGAAGGATTAAACGTATGACGATTAATTCCATCACCATCATGACGCAAATGCACCTGAACGTAAATTGGACCCATTCAGGGTATGTGGCATTATGCCTCTCTCTCGAAAGTGGAGGGAAATTATGATCGAGTCCGGTGTAATGCCTCTTATTACCCTATGGCGGTTAAAGGAAATAGTGAAAATTGGAGGCAGCAAATAATGCAGGACAAGAGGCGGCATAAGAGATTCAGATTGGACATAATGGAAATAAACGGCAAGATGATCTTGGCCGACAGAGTGGAGATCATTGATATTAGCCTCGGCGGAGTCGCCCTGAAAACGGACAGGAGACTGAATGTCGGCAAAGAATATTTGATCAAGCTGGGAGACAAGGGGAAAAGCATCGATGTGAAGGGCATTATCGTCCGTTGCGAATTAAGCAAGATTGAAGAAAGGCGCACGGGGGAACGGGTTTCGATATACACGGCAGGTATGATGTTTAAAGATGTCTCGCCGGATACGATCGGCGATTTTCTTAATTCAATTGAGCGGGACAAAAAAGAGTGTATGCCGGTGAGGGATGACCGGAGGCTCACGGTCAGGTTTTATATCACCACGCCCTGGGAGAAGACCCTGTGCTATCCCGCACAGTTCAAGGTGAAAGAGATCAGCCTCAGCGGCATGCTCATTCAAACCGATCAGGCCCTGGGGATAGAAAGCATGGTCCCCATGGGACTGTCTTTAAAGGCTGACACCCCTGTCAATTTTATCGGAAGAGTTGCTTCCTGCCGAGAGACGGAAGGTGAGGGGCAGGCGCGCTACGAAATAGGGGTGGAGTTCAAGGATTTGACGGATACGGATAGGACATCGATTAAGACCTTCATAGACTACCTGGCAGAGACAGAAGTTTAATGCGAAAGGAGAGCAAGCGGACAGACAGGCTGTCGGCAAGAAGGCCCGCACAGGGCAGCCATTCCACTTCGCTTTCTTCGAGATTCGCGGGCTCTTGTGTTGCGCTTAGTTCTTCTGCAAATCATCAGTGGTTTAGAATTTCAATCCCTTATAGCTACAGACAGATCAGCAAACAAACCTCAGCCGTCACAACAGTTCAAGAGTTGCTGCTGAGGCCTGCAGCGAAACTTGAGGAGGGCCTTTGCTCCTGACAGCCCCGCTCCATCGGTAGCGATGCTTTCACCCTTCATTATCTTCCGTCCTCTTGAAAAAACTTCTCGAGATATCACGCAAAAAAGACTAAAAAATAGGGAAAGAGTCGGCCACTTCCGGTTAGCGGTAGCGCAGGGAAATGAGAACATTCCGGAGTCAGTTCGGCCCCTGCGGGTTGAATTCACGCAGAATGCAGATGCACCGGCAATTATTTTGCTTCCCCTAGCCCCTCAAAAAACTTTTTTAACTCCTCCCTCTCGTCAGAGATCCTGCACTTTGGGATCGACTTCAAAAACCATTTGCCGTAATTCTTGGTCATGATGCGCGAGTCGAGTACGGCTACAGCGCCCCTGTCCGTCTTGGTGCGGATGAGCCTGCCGAAGCCCTGGCGAAACAGCAGCGTTGCCTGCGGAACTTGATATTCAAGGAACGGATTCTTTAGAATCTCCATGCGCGCCTCAACAATCGGATCGTCGGGCACGGCGAAGGGGAGCTTCGCAATCACAACGCACTGGAGCGCAGTGCCGGGGACATCGATGCCTTGCCAGAATGATGCAGTGCCCATGAGCACGGTGTTTGGGACACCCTTAAACTGTTCGATCAGCCGGTACGCAGGCATCTCCCCTTGACAGAGGAAACCTAGGCCCGGCATCGCTCGCCGCAATGCTTCTGCACTCTTCCTAAGCTGACTATAGCTTGTGAACAGCACGAGTGTTCTTCCCTGAGTTATCGAAAGTACGGATTGTAGCTCTTCATCGAACTTTTCCTGATATCCGGTGGCCTGCTGGTCATCAAGACCGGATGCGATGTAGAGCATGGCCTGGTTCTCGAAATCAAAGGGAGAGTCGAGCAGAAGTTCCATAGGGGCATCCAGGCCCAGGCGGCTTTTGATGTATGTAAAAGTCCCTGCGGCAGAGAGCGTGGCTGATGTGAGCACGACAGTCCCGGTCTTCCCGAATAGGTTTTCTCTCAGCATTTCGGCTACATCTATCGGCGAGGAAACAAGCCGGTACCGCATGTTCTCACGCTCAGCCCAGTACACGAAACCCTCGGCAGATTGTTCAAGGTTGATGCGCACCGCAGCAGCGAGTGTCTGAGCCCGGGCAGCGAAGGCCTTGACTTCCAGTTCCTCCTCGTGAGTCTCGACCGTGAGCTCGAGGAGTGCATCTTTCAGCGTAAGGAGCGGCTCGCTCAGGATGTCAGGCACAATGTTTCGCTGTCTGATCCTGATCGCCGGTACCGCGTGCAGAACGGGATGGAGGTTCAGGAAGAAATTGTCCGCAATGACCCGAAGCCCATCCATCATGCCGCGCACGATCTGCACTTCGGCGCCTTGCGCTGTCAGGCGCGTGAGCAAACCCTTACGCGTGCGCTGGCTCAGGAGCGAGTCGAGCAGGTACTTCACTGAAAAATTCGTGATCTCAACGCCAAGGTAGTCCGTTGCCACCTCCTCGACCTGGTGCGCTTCGTCGAAGACCACGGCTTTATAATGCGGCAGCACGTTGCCGGCCGTGGCCATGTCAGCAAAGAACAGGTGGTGGTTCGCCACCAGGATCTGGGCCTGCTGTTCGGAGGCTCTGGCCTTCTGGTAGAAGCAGTCCCTATAAAATCCGCAGTCCTTACCGAAGCAGAGGTCCGCCTGGCGGCAAGCCTTGCTCCAGAGAACGGGGGACGGTTCGATATCGAGGTCGCTCCGGAGGCCGGTGCGGGTCACCGTAGACCATTCGAACAGCCGGTTCAATGCCCGGACCTCGGACTGCTCATAAAGGTCACCCATGCGAAGATGGTCGAACCTCCTGAGGCAGAGATAGTTCTCACCGCCTACGCACAGGGCAAAGCGAAAGTCGCCGATCAACTTTTTGAGAAAGGGGAGGTCTTTATCCGCGAGCTGCTGCTGGAGGGCCTTGGTATAGGTGCTAATGACGGCCCGACAATTTTCCTCTTTTGCCCAGAGGATCACGGGTACGAGATACGCGAGACTCTTGCCCACGCCCGTACCTGCCTCGACGACCAAATGCGTCTTTGTGCTGAGCGCCTTCTCCACGGCCACAGCCATCTCGATCTGCTGGGGACGATATTCGTAAGCCGAGCGCATGGCATTACTGATTATGCCTGATTCTCCGAATATCTTCAAAGCGTTCATCGCCCGGTAGATTAACACGGGAAAGGAGGGAATGCAAATTCAACTTGTACTTAACGGTTTTTTAAGGTTTTTCCCGGCTTTTTCTTGCACAAATCTTTTTGTTGTGTTACTATAACAACTTGTATGCAGAGGCTATTGAAGCTTATTTTGATATCGCTCCTGATGGTGCCTGCCGTCACGTTTTCAGCAGAAAAGGGATTAACGGTGAAGGGCGTCCGCTATTCTTCCTATGCCACCTTTACCCGCATCGTATTCGAGATCGAGGCAGCTTCACCCTATATCCTGACGAGGACTGCTGACGGCCGTACGCTCCTCTTTTCCGCCTATGAAGGACCATTTGTGCTCAAGGCGCAGATGCCAGTCATCCGTGATGGTGTGGTGAACGGGATAGAAATGAAAGAAGATGCAGGTAGAAACGTTGTCTTTATTCATCTGAACATTGCGGGCAGTGAGGTGAAGGATTTTGTGCTCCGGGGGCCGGACCGGATCGTTCTCGACATCGTACGGACTGCGGCGTCCTCCACCATTTCCGTCCCCACAGCAGCCGAGGCCGAAATGGTAGTCGTTCTCGATGCCGGGCACGGTGGCAGGGACACAGGGATTATAACGACACAGGGAGAGGAAAAGTCGCTAACCCTCGAACTTGCGCACGCGGTTAGAAAAATTCTGCAGAAGAGCAGCCATATCAAAGTACTCCTGACGAGAGAGAAGGACCAGGCGCTCTCGCTCGATGAGCGGGCCGGGTTCGCGAACGCTGCTGGAGCCGCGATCTTTGTCAGCATCCATGCCGCAACCGGTGCGGCTGAACGGGTTTTTATCCTCGACCCGGATGATGACCTGTCCGGACAGCAAGCAGCGCGGACCGCGAGCAGGGATTTTCTCAGTTTCGAGGCAGGGAGCGAAGAGCAGGAGAAACTCTGGGGCAGACAGCAGGCCGTGCACGCGAAGGAGAGCGATGTTTTTGGCAGGAGACTCGCGCGGCAATTCGAAGGCAGGGATGACGCTGAGCCCTTGCAGGCGCCGGTTGCCGGACTCAAGGCAATCGACTCAGCAGCGGTCATGGTAGAAATCGGCATGGAGCAGGACCGAGCTAAGGTGGCTGAGGATATTGCGAAGGGAATCGAACAGTATGCCAGAGAGAGTCGATAGGAGGATAGGTCACAACCGGCTGCTGTTCGGCGTGGTTGTCATCATCTTTGCTGTTGCTGCAGCTGCTGGGATCTATATCTGGTCTCTGATGCGCAGTGCGCGCGTGCCACAGAGCACGGTGGTCTCTGACCAGTCTGCGCTTACCCAGCCGCCCCGTCTGGACGAGCCGCTCACGATTGTGCTCTACTTCCCCTCGGATGGCATGTTGGCATCAGGGTCCCTTGCTGTCAAGAGGCAGCCGGATGGGCAGTCGCAGGCACGGGAAATTCTTGCCGCCATGCTCAGAGATCAGCGTGCCGCGCAGACTGCGCTCCTAAAGGATGTGAAGCTCAGAGATCTCTATCTCGATGCCTCAGGAACGGCGTATGTCGATCTCGCCTCGGTCCAGCAAAAGGAGATCAGGGTATCGGCACGGGATGAACTTACGGCCCTCTACGCGGTGGTGAACACGCTTTTACAGAACATCGAAGAGATTAAGCGAATCCGTATCCTGCTAGATGGCAGAGAGGCGCAGACGCTCGCCGGGCATATCGATCTTTCTAGGGCATTCAGCAAGAGGATGGACCTGGTGAAGGAGTAAGGCCAGCCTTTCTCTCGCAGAGGCGCGAGTCCTGCTAGGAAATGATGACGCCATTGGCTTTAACATGAAGAAAACCGTTTTAGATTATTAAACGTCGCGTCCTTTATGGATTGGCGGACAGTTTTCCCCAATAACAATGCAAAAAGCAATCGGCATATTTGACTCAGGGGTCGGCGGGCTCACAGTGCTCAAGGAGATCGTTGCAAAGCTCCCGGAGGAAAACATCATCTATCTCGGCGATACAGCGCGCGTTCCGTACGGGATCCGTTCGCCTGAAACAGTCACCCGCTACTCCTTCGAGAACACAGCCTTCCTGCTTGCTCAGGAAATCAAGATGCTCGTGGTCGCCTGTAACACGGCATCGGCCATCAGCCTTGAGGCCGTGAAGAAGGAATTTCCCCTTCCCGTCATCGGCGTGCTCGAGCCGGGAGCGCGGGCCGCGGCCGCGTCAACGAAGACCCGGAATGTGGGCGTGATCGGGACCGAGGCCACTATCGGGAGCGGTGCTTACGAGAAAGCAATCATGCAGATCGCTCCCGACATCAAGGTCCATAGCCTGTCGTGCCCGCTCTTTGTTCCGCTCGCTGAAGAAGGGTGGACTGACAACGATGTCGTGAAGCTCGTGGCAGAAAAGTATCTCGCACCCCTGCGCGGTGGAGGCATCGATACGCTGGTGCTCGGCTGTACACACTATCCCCTGCTGAAGGCAGTGATTAGCAAGGCTGTGGGACCCGATATCATCCTTATCGATTCAGCGACGGAGACGGCAAAAGAGGTTGTAGATGTGCTCGAAAAGCTCAGGTGGAGAGGGAATGGGAGGGGGGAAGGCATACGAAAATTTTACGTCACCGACTCGCCGTCGCGCTTCGAAAAGATCGGGAAATGGTTTTTGGGCGATGATTCCCTCCGCGCTGAACAGGTGAAGGTCGGGGGTATGTAGAGAGAGATGCCAAGTCCAAATTTTAAATTTGAAATTTCAAACTGTTGAGGGCATATAAGAATGGGCGCTCTAAAAGTTTCGCATGGTTGTCTCAGCAAATATTTTAAAGCTAAAACGATAAAGACTGCATGAGGTGGTCTTCATGAATAAGGATTGTGCATATACTCGAAAATCGCTCCGGAAATACCTGCACGGCCATTTGTTCAAGCCGGAGCAGATCAGGGTAGAACGACATCTTCGATCCTGCGTCATGTGTTATACTGAATACCAGGCCCTCAGGCAGGCCGATGAGACCAAACAGTATCTGAAGGATATTACCCCGCCCGAGGGGATAGTGCAGCGGATTCAGGCGGGAGTTTCTGGTCTCGCGAAGCTCAAGAAAATCCTATATCGGCCGCTCTGGCTAGCCGGCATCATCATTATCCTCGTGCTCGCTTGCATCTATTTGTTCTCCCCGCCACCTCGCGATCTAGAGATTGAGAACCTTGAAAAGTCCGGACCCGTGGCCTCGGCGCCCTCATCTACTGTTCCTGCTTCGCCTGCTCAGGGTGTGCGTCCTTCTCCCGTGACGGCGCGGTCTACAATCCAACGGCCTCCTGCGTCCCAGCCCGATGAAGCGGTTAGCATGTTGAAGCCGCTGTCGGTCACGATCACTGTGGATAATGAAAAGGCGGCCATCCGACGGATAAACGAGGTCATGAAAGGGCGCGGGGAACTCCGAAAAATGAGGTTCAGCGATACAGTAAGGGAAATATCCGGGAGCCTGACCACCAAGGAGCTGCTCACTTTTTTCGGCCAGATCGAGTCTGAGGGAAAGATCAGTTACAGCCGCAAGCGTCTCGTTGCGTTTCCGAGCGCTCAACCCGTGCCCTTCATCATGAGCCTGAAGGTCGCGCCTCCGGCTGCCGAAAAGCCATTGCCTACTCAACAACCGGTTGTGACTCCTGCCGAGGCAACAGTATCGTCGCAGACAGCTACTGCACCTACGCAGTCAGCGGTCCCCTAGCGACACATGGAGGAGATCTGGATGCTATCTAGGAAGCAGGTCGTTCGGCTAATGCTGAAAGAGCGGGTCACGGATAAGGATGTCTCCAGACAGTTCATATCAGAATACCATTGATTATCTCTATGGGCTGCAGAAACACGGGATAAAGCTTGCCCTGTCAAACAGCCGCACGCTCATGGAGATCATGGGCAATCCCCATAAAAAATTCCGTTCAGTGCATATTGCCGGCACGAATGGCAAAGGCTCGACCTCCGCGTTCCTCGCGGGCATGCTCACAGCGGCGGGGTACCGCGTTGGGCTCTATACCTCTCCTCACCTAGTCAGTTTTACTGAGCGGCTAAGGATTGATAACGTACAGATATCCGAACAGGAGGTCGTGGAGCTCGCACGGAGGGTGCGGGAGGCATCCCACGGCGTTCATCCTGACGGCGGCGCTGAAACACTCAACCCTACTTTTTTCGAAGTTACGACCGCCATGGCATTCTCCTGGTTTGCTGAAAAGTCCGTTGATATCGCGGTGATCGAGGTGGGGATGGGAGGGCGCCTTGACTCCACGAACGTGATCACTCCACTCGTTTCCGTGATCACGAACATCGACTTGGAGCACACCGAGTTTCTGGGGGGCACGCTGGAATTGATCGCGCGAGAGAAAGCCGGAATCGTCAAGCCAGGCGTTCCTGTGGTTACGGGAGCGATTCAGCCGTCGGTCGTCGAGGTCATCGAGCGGGAAGCCGCAGCGAAACATGCCCGGGTCTACCGATTGACGAAAGATTTTTTGGCACAGAATATTTTCCATGACCGCACCCAAGTTTTTGATTACCGTGGTATGCAGGCCTTGTACAGCAAGGTTTGCATAACAATGCACGGCAGGTACCAAGTAGACAATGCCTGCCTCGCGCTTGCCGCGATAGAATGCATGAGGAGCGAAGGGATCACCATCGATGAGTCTGCCATGCGCCGGGGCCTGGAGCAGACCCGCTGGGAAGGGCGGCTGGAACGCGTCGCACAAAAGCCGGATATTTTTCTTGACGGCGCCCACAATCCGGCGTCTGCGAGAATGCTCGCCGGGGCTGTTCGTGAAATGAAATCCGCGTACCGACGGCTGATCCTGATTGTCGGAATCCTCAGCGACAAGGATTACAGAGGGATCATTGCCGAACTCGTTCCTTTGGCTGATCATGTGATTGTGACGAGGCCGCAGTACTCGCGGGCCATGGATGTTCAGGCGCTCGCGTCGGAAATCCGCGAGTTGCACAGCGCGGTCGTTACCACCGAGAACGTGGGTCACGCGATTGCCAGGGCACGGGAGATCTCCACGGCTGATGACCTGATCCTGGTGACAGGTTCACTCTATGTGGTGGGAGACGCGCGGGCAGTAATCGTTCAGGACGCCGGACGGTCGCAAGCGCTCTCGGGCTTGAAGGGATGAGATTACACAATTGCGGAATGTGAACGGGAAAGCCGAAGGGCATAATGGAATTATGAAACGCGGTATTATAATCATGCTTACCGTGTTTTTTCTTGCCGGAATACCGGCCGGTTCGCCACACTTAGCCTTCGCGGCGGAGCAGCCGAAGAAGGTTCCTGTTACGGTCAAGGCAGACAAGCTCGATTACGACCGGATCAACGACATCTATGTCGCAGAAGGCCATGTCCGGGTCGAACAGGAAGGACTTCGGGTCGAGGCCGACAAAGTCGTGCTGAACAACAGGACCGGCGAGGCAGTGGCCGAGGGCAAGGTGTACATCCAGGACAAGGGCGATATTATCCGAGCAGACAAGATCCAGTTTAATGTCAACACCAAGGCCGGGATTGTCTATAACGGCGACCTGTTCGTGAGCAAGGACAACTTCCACTTGAAGGGTGAGAAGATCGAGCGTAAATCGGAAAGCGACTATCATGTCGAAAACGGGACATTCACGACCTGTGACGAGCGTGAGTGGTACCTGAAGGCAAAAACGATCGATGTCGATCTGGAACACTACGCTACGGCCAACGACGTTTCGTTCAATATGGCCGGTCTGCCGGTGCTCTATACCCCATATTTGCTTTTTCCGGTTCGGAGACAGACCGGCCTCCTGATGCCTGAGGTGGGGTACAGTAGCAGTGAAGGGTTCTTGATGAAGAACACATTTTTCTGGGCCATATCGGATTTTCAAGATATGACGATCTATTCCGATTACCGGGCTCGGCACGGGCTCGGCACGGGAGCCGAATACCGCTATGTGAATTCCCGAGACTCCGAAGGCAAGGTCTATTATAATTATTTTGACACCTTCGGGCAGTACCGAGTTCCCGGAGTCCCGGAGGGCCGCTGGGAATTCAAATTCCAGCACCACGAGGAGATTGCCGAGGACCTCTCTATCCGTGCCGACATCAACCTCGTAAGCGACTTTGGCTACTATAAAGATCTCGAGAAGTCACTCGAACTCAATTCACGGCCCTACCTGGACTCGAATTTATTCTATGTTGAGCGGTGGGAGACCTCATCACTCTATCTCCTGGGTCAGTACTCCACGGACCTCACGCAGACGAACGAGAATACCATTCAAAAACTTCCCGAACTCCGCTACACGATCTTCGAGGAAAAGATCGCCGGCCCTGTCCACCTCAACTTTGATGGGTCTGCGGTGAACTTTACCAGGCAGGAAGGAGATGGGATGCGGCGAGCGGATTTCAATCCCCAGCTGAGCGCCGCTTTCGGCGGAAACGGTCTGGGCTTTACCCCCCGCATGGGAGCGAGAGCGACCTTTTACGACCGGAGCGGTACGAATGCTGAGATTGCCGAGCCAACGGAGCGGGAGTTCTATTATGCCGGCGCAGATATGAACGCCCGAATCTCGCGCGTCTTCGGCACGGACGGTGAAACCGGCATCGGGCGGATTCGACACTCGATCGAGCCGACCATATCATATCTCTACCTCCCCCACGTTGACGAGACAGGCATCCCTCAGTTTGATGTTGTGGATGCCGTGACAGCTCAGAACCTGATTACCGTCTCTCTGGTCAATCGCCTTTCGGCGCACTATAAGGATGCCGCAGGGGACAGAACCTTTGACCTGCTCCTCTTTAAGCTCTCGGAGTCGTATGACTTCGATAAAGCGAGGAATGCTGATACGACCGTGGCAGCGCAGCCGCGCTCCGCGCTTCACGGCGATCTGTTTGTGAAAACGCCCAAGCTGCTGTCCTTCTCAGCCTCCACGGATTATGATACGTATGCCCATGCCTTCACCAATTCATCAGAGAGCGCCAGTGTGAATACCGATGCCGTGAAGTTCAACATAACTCACCAGTACCTGCATGCAACAGCGACGAATCCTACGACTGAATTTTTAATCGGCGGAATAGACTTCAAGGCCTGGAAATGGGATATCAATGCACAGATCTGGCGTGATATGGTGCTTAAGGAGACCACACAAAAGGAG
>Ga0335079_10005395_pt1 | contig 14637 bp, 16 predicted proteins | sample Lox_Sample_33_FD_206719 | JGI IMG/M metagenome (GOLD analysis project Ga0335079, IMG submission 206719) | Soil microbial communities from Loxahatchee National Wildlife Refuge, Florida, United States - Lox_Sample_3.3 | ecosystem: Environmental > Terrestrial > Soil > Wetlands | place: USA...
CATGCCCACATGTTAAGTCCATTACTTCCGAAGGGGAAGGGTAAAATCCAACAGAGTGTGGAGTTTTTCTACAAAACAGCGAACTCTTTAGAGCTAGGCGGTCTTGCCGAGGGGTTCGCCGTCGTGAACGATGAACCGGTGGGAGCTGATGCGGACGGCCGCGGCACGGCTGTTTTCACTGCGGATTACGAAGCCGGTGACCTGTAGCTCCACGGGGTAGATGGACTCGTAGAGGGCCGGCCACTCGATGCGGATTTCGATGTGCGAACCGACCGGGAGCGTGCGGCGCGGCTTAATCCCCAGCCCTTCCCGGCTCAAATCCCGTGTCGTACCGGTGGTCCACCGGTGCTCCACTCCCTTTTCCGACAAGCGGTAGCGAAGATTCAGGCGAAGGTTGAAACGCTGCACGCGTCTCCGGTTGTCCATCGTGCTTTCCATAGGTTGTTTAGTCCCGTGCATTTAGCAATTCAAACTCCACAGAGGGCTCACCACAGAAGCCGAAGAAACCAACCCAAACTGCGGCGGAGGGTCAGTAAGCTATAGAAACAGTTAAGCGGTCCGCGCCGATCGCGCGGGTGCGACCTCCCACGAGCACCGGAGCACGGGCAGCCGGGTAGTTTTTACCGGGTCAAAGCGTAACGGCATTTACCATTCTGCCTCAATTGGGTGACGACTTCCGGGAACACGCCGTTCCTGCCCGGTTTGGTACGATGAAAACTCCCGTCTTCTTCTATGGCCCTGCGCTTCTACAATACGTTGTCGCAACAAGTCGAGGAGTTCACTCCAGCCAGCGACAACACAGTCCGCATGTACACTTGCGGGCCGACGGTTTACGACTACGCGCACATAGGCAACTTTCGCACTTTTACGTTCGTCGACATTCTGCGCAAGTGGCTGCGTGGCAGCGGTTTCCAGCTGGATCATGTGATGAATATTACGGATGTGGACGACAAAATCATCCGCAACGCCACCGCCCAGCAGAAGTCGCTTGAAGAGTACACGGCGATCTACACTAAGGCCTTCCTGGACGATTGCCAGAAACTGCGGCTCGAACAGCCGGAGCACCTAACCAAGGCCACGGAGCACATCCCGGAAATGGTGGATGCCATCGACCGGCTGGGGCGCACCAACCACACCTACGTCAGCGACGGTTCGGTGTACTTCAAGATCGCCACATTTCCGGGCTATGGGAAGCTTTCCCATAACGATTTCAGCGGCAACCTTGCGGGCGCGCGCGTGGACGTGGACAGCTATGAAAAGGCCGACGCCCGCGATTTCGCTCTATGGAAGGCGCCCAAGGAAGGGGAGCGGTTCTGGGAGACGCCCATCGGCCCCGGGCGGCCTGGCTGGCACATCGAGTGCTCCGTCATGGCGATCAAGTATCTGGGGGCAACCCTCGACATTCATGCCGGCGGCGTGGACTTGATCTTCCCGCACCACGAGAATGAAATCGCGCAGTCGGAATCGCTCACGGGGAAGCCGTTTGCGCGGTTCTGGCTGCATTCGGAATTTCTTTTGGTGGAAGGCCAGAAGATGTCGAAGTCGCTCGGCAACTATTTCACGCTGCGCGATCTGCTCGACCAGCGCGGCTATCAGCCGGAAGCGATTCGCTATCTGCTGGCATCGGTGCCGTACCGCAAGCAGCTGAATTTTACCTTTGATGGTTTGAAATCGGCGGCCACCGCGATCGATCGTTTGCGCAATTTCAAATTGAGAGTGGAGACCGATCCCTTCGCGGAGGGCGCCAATGAGCAGTTGACAGCGCGGACGGCGCAGGCGTGCAAAGCCTTCACCGACGGCATGAACGACGACCTGAACACGGCCGAGGCGCTCGGCGCGGTTTTCGAGTACGTCCGCGATGCCAACAGCGCGATGGACGCGGGCGAATTCCGCGCCGGGAACCAGAAGGCCACGCTCGAGCTGCTGGAATTGTTCGACCGGGTTTTCAATGTACTGGAGCCGACGAAGACCACCGGATACCTAGAGGATTCCGCAGTGGAAGCGCTGGTAGCCGAACGGAACGCCGCCAAAAAAGCCAAGAATTTCGCCCGGTCTGATGAGATCCGGCAAGAACTCCTGGCCCAGGGGGTGATCCTGGAGGACACCAAGGCCGGAGTGCGCTGGAAGAGGAAATAGCTTTGAAGATCCATACCAAAGCGGTTCACGCGGGCGACCGCAAGAAAGCCGGCCCGCACATCCCCGTAACCACACCGATCCACACGGCGGCCAGCTACTTCTACGAATCGATGGAGCAGTTGGACCGGATCTTCAGCCAGGAAGAGCAGGGTTACTGTTACTCCCGCTACGAGAACCCGTCCAATGTGGCGCTCGAAGAACTGATGACGACCCTGGAAAGCGGCCACGGCGCGCTGGCCTGTGCGTCGGGTATGGCGGCGGTGCAGATGGCCGTGGTAACGGCGCTGGCCGACCGGCGCAAATCTGTAGTAGCGGCGAACGCGATGTATGGCGCGTCCGTGAGCCTGCTGCTCAACGTGCTCGAACCGACCGGTGTGGCGGTGCGCTTTGTGGATGTGTGCGACCTGGATGCCCTGCGCGCCGCGGTGGCCGAGGCGAAGCCGGGTTGTATTTTCATCGAGACGATTTCCAACCCTCTGCTGCGCGTGGGGCAGATCGACCGGATCGCCGAAATCGCGCGTGAAGCCGGCGCGGCGCTGGTCGTGGACAACACGTTCGCCACGCCCCTGATGGTGCGGCCGCTCGAACTGGGGGCCAACTTCTCCGTTCACAGCCTGACCAAATACCTGGGCGGCCATGGCGACGTGATGGGCGGCGTGGTGGTATGCGACGAGCAGCATCTGGAAAGCCTGCGCACGTTATCACGAGCCATCGGCCCAATCCTCGGGCCTTTCGAAAGCTATTTGACGATGCGCGGCATCAAGACTTTCGCGCTACGCATGGAGCGGCAATGTGCGAACGCCTGCCGCGTGGCTTCGTGGCTGGCCACGCATCCGCGAGTGGAGCGCGTCTACTTCCCGGCCAGCCCGGATCATCCTGACGCGGCCACCATTCGCCGCCTGTTTCCGCCCAACCTGTTCGGCGCCATTGTCAGCTTCGAACTGAAAGGCGCCGGCCGCCAGGAAATCTTCCGATTCATGGATGAGTTGCATCTCATCGTCCGCGCTACTTCGCTCGGCGATGTGCACAGCATGATGCTCTACCCGGTGATGAGCTCGCACCGCGAGGTGGCACCCAAACACCGCGAGCGCATGGGAATCCGCGATAGTTTGGTGCGGCTCTCGGTGGGCATCGAGGCAGCGGAAGATATCATCGAGGATCTGGCACAGGCTCTCGAAAGTTAGCGCTTCCGAACACCCAAGACCATTCCGGTTCCGCTTACACTGAAACTTTATGTCTATGTCGACAAAACACACTCCTCTTCGCGCGCCGCAGCGGCTGCTCTTTGGACCTGGACCCAGTATGGTGGCGCCGCGCGTCTACGCAGCGATGTCGCAGCCCGTGGTGGGGCATCTCGATCCGTTTTTTTTCGAAATTACCGAGCAGATCCGCTCCTTGTTGGGTTACGTCTATTCCACCAGCAATGAATTCAACATGGCCATGTCGGGTACCGGGAGCTCCGGCATGGAAGCGGCCGTGGCGAATTTCGCGGAGCCCGGCCAAAAGTTCGCGCTGCTCACGAACGGTTTCTTTGGCGAGCGCATCGGCGAGATGGCGAAGCGGCAGGGCGCCGAGGTGGTGCGTCTCGAGAAGCCATGGGGCAGGGCACTCGATGCGCAGGAATCGCGCGAGTTCATCCGGCGCGAGCGGCCACGCGTAGTCGCGTTTGTACAGGCGGAAACCTCGACCGGCGTTTACAACGAAGCCAAACCGATCTGCGAGGCCGCGCACGAAGTGGATGCGCTGGTGATCGCTGATTGCGTGACTTCTCTGGGCACGATGCCGGTGATGGTGGATCAGAATGGCATCGACATCGCGTATAGCTGCACGCAGAAGGGCTTGAGCTGCCCGCCGGGCCTGGCGCCGATTACGGTTTCGCCGCGAGCGCTGGAACAGCGCCGCGAGCGGAAAGCACCGGTGCCTTCGTGGTATTTCGACTTGTTGTTGCTCGACACCTATTTCGAAGGCCACCGCTACCACCACACGGCTTCGGCGACCATGTTCTACGCGCTGCGCGAAGGGCTGGCGCTGATTGCCGAAGAAGGCCTGGAAGCGCGCTGGGAGCGGCACCGCTCGAACCACCTGGCTTTCGTCGCCGGGATCGAAACGATGGGTTTGCGGATGCACGTGCCGGAGGGGCAGCGCCTGTGGGCATTGAACACGCCGCGTGTGCCGGATGGGATTGACGACGCTAAGGTGCGGAAATACCTGCTGGAAGAGCGCGGCATCGAAATCGCCGGAGGATTCGGTCCGCTGGCCGGCCAGATCTTCCGCATCGGGACGATGGGCCAGGGCTCGACGGCAGAGAACGTTCTGCTGATCCTGCGTGAATTCGAAATGGCGTTGAAGCAGCAGGGCTACCGCACGGCGGGAGACGGCGTGGCGGCGGCGGAGCATCTGCTCAGCGGCGCGCGGGCGGTGGCGAAGTAGGGACGCTGCGAGGAGATCGGCGGATCGGGCGATGTGACGGCCAAGTGAATGAGGCCGGCGTTGCGGGATGCCGGCCGACTTCTCGTTCTTAACGCAGTCGGGGTCGGCGAAACGTCATCCGTAGGAGGCAACCTTTGCACGACGGTCCTGAGTCGGGTGAGGATCGTCTCCATTGCGGCGTTACCTGCGGGCGATACAAAAGGTGTGCTCAGCCGCCCGATGGCAGACTGGTGGCGAATCAGTTCGGGGGGATTAGCTTGAAAGCTGCGCCTTCTTCTCGCTTGACTGTCAAGTAGAATTCGCAGTTCATGCAGTTGGCTACCTTTTGCGCGAACGTACCCTGAACCTGGCCCCCGCAAAGCGTCCCTGCAACAGCCCAACAAATCCGACCTCCGCGGGTACCGCCGTTGATGCCGACTATATCTGCCTGAGCTGCCGGGCAGGCACCGAGTTCGCCCACCTTCGCACCGCCAGGCTCGCGGCCACATTTCTTGACCTCCCAGCAGTTCGCTCGTGTTGCCACCATCTTTTCCCTCCCTCTACACATATCGGCTGGAAAAATCAAAGCTGTCAGCAGAATCCCTACCAGCAGAGTCCCATTTGTGGGGAGCGATTTATCAGGTCTAGGCCAAAGGGGAGTGGACTTCCAGCGCTTCGATTTATAGTCGCGTTAGAGCGATCGTCAATCTGACATTCAACGAATTGTACCTGCAATGATTCGTAGCCGCGGTTGCAGTCGCGCCCGCTCTATCCAATACTACCCGCGAGGTGAGTTGGTATTCTCACACGCATATTCCAAAAATACTTGCTTATATTAGAGTTTAAGGTATTATACTTTTGTTAAGTTCAGAGCGAGAACAGGAAAGAAGACATGGCACGACAGAGTCTCCTCCACACTGCGTGGGGCAAGACTGCAATCGCGCCACGCGACCTCAGTCGGATCGCCGAACGGCTTCTCCTCCAATTGCCTATCTTCCTCGCGGTGGCACTTGGTCTGATCTTCATCGTGGGCCGGTTCGTTGCCGTGCTGAAAGAGAACCTGAAGGAACCCCCCGATAGCTTGTCTGGTGTGCTGCTGCTGATGGTGATGATTGGCGGCGTCGCCGCGATGTCCATACTGGCATGCACGGCCGTCGGGATGGTCATAGGCTGGGCGCTCACGGCGTGTTTTGGCAAGCGTCTCCACCGTGCCTTGAGTCGACATTCCAACGCTGCGGCCGGCTAGTCAGCCGGCGGTGGAAAACCGTTCGACAGGAAAGCGGCCGATGTTGTACTGGAAAGGAATGTTACCATGGCAACCCTGGAAATCCCGTTAGAAGAAGAGCTCGAGAAACTTTTAGCGGACAATTCGATGCCTCAGAGAGTTGAGCCGCCGCAACTCGAGCTGCTGGCGTTCGAACCCTGGAGGCAAGGGACCGATCCAGAAATGGCAGCCGACGCAGAATGGCTGTTCGAAATATTAATGGCATAAGGCTCGTGAGAAGACGCGCAACGCCGGGGAAGTCGAGTGGTGTGCGAAAACATAGTGTTCTATGCACGCCACGGGAGTTGGCAATCCGGCAGGCGGCTTCGTGGCTAACGTGGCTAACGTGAGCGCCATTGACTTTGGTCCGCTTTGAGTATATAAGACTATCAGATCTGAATAAGGTGACCGACCTCCGAAAGGGGATGGCGATGGCACAGACTCTTCGTTCACACCTCACTCCGGAAGCAGAGATGGCACGCTACGGGCGCGCGGCCGGGATTGTGGCGTGTTGTGTCGCGATTCTGGCGGGGTTGTACTTCGTGTGCCTGTACCTGCTTGCCGGCAACTGACGGTCAATGCCACCTACATTGGCAACAGTTGTCGTTTCCACCTTCGATTCGCACACCCACGTCGCGCGATCCAGCGCCGAAGTGGGTCTTTTACCCCAGCATGTCCGAAATTCCCACTGTCTTCCTGGAGGGTGCCCCAGCACACCGAGATCATCAAAGTGCAACGGTTAGGCGCAGCTGACGAGCTCCCCGAAGTGTAGAAAATTTCCACCCAAACCATTTGGTAACTGTTTTGCAATCCAACACCCGTCGCAGCATTCCTGAAAGGGGCCACGATGAGTCGATTTTTCCGGGATTCCGGGCATCTCATCCGTCCGGCTGTTGTTTTGTTGGCCGTACTTGTAATCTTTCTTCTGGTCCGCAGTGCCGTGATCCCGAAGGCCTTCGGCCAATACGGTCACTATCGTCCCGCAGCCCTCAACTTGAATCGCCAGAAGCCGACGGTGTTCGCCGGTCAAGCCGCGTGCGTGGGATGCCACGACGACCAAGCCAAGGCTCGTGCTGCTGGCAAGCACGCTCACGTTGCCTGCGAAGCCTGCCATGGCCCGCAAGGCACGCACGCCGATGACCCCACAGCCCTAAAACCAACCCTGCCAGACGTGGCCACACTTTGCGCCCGCTGTCATGAGAAGGACGCAGCCAAGCCACAGGCCTTCCCTCAAGTGGTCACGGCCGAACATTCGGGAGGCGTGGTGTGCAATACCTGCCACCAGCCGCACAACCCGCATTTGTGAAGGAGCTTCGATGGAAACCACTCGCCGCGAATTCTTCACGCAATGTAGCAAGCTCCTCATCCTGACTGCCACCGCAGCCAAGGCGCTCGAGAACACAGGAACGCCTCCAGGCCCTGATGACACGTATCACATGGCCGAGCACTGGTGGGGGATGATCATCGACGTCGACCAGTGCATCGGCTGCGGCAATTGCGTGCGTGCCTGTTCCAAGGAGAACAACGTTCCGCAGGGCTACTTCCGCACCTGGGTGGAGCGCTACCAGGTGACTGAAGACCGCGAGCATCCCCTGGTCGAATCGCCCAACGGTGCCATCAATGGTTTCCCGCCGGCGACTCGCGAAGACGTCAAGAGCTTCTACGTCCCCAAGCTTTGCAACCACTGTGTGGACTCCCCGTGCGTGCAGGTCTGCCCGGTGGGAGCCACTTTCGTCAGCCCTGACGGCGTTGTGCTGGTGGATCCGAATTACTGTCTGGGCTGCCGCTATTGTGTGCAGGCGTGCCCCTACGGGTGCCGCTATTTCCATCCCGAAAAAGAAATCGTGGACAAGTGCACGCTGTGCTACCACCGCATCACCAAGGGCCTCACCACGGCTTGCTGCGAATCGTGTCCCACCGGCGCCCGGCAGTTGGTCGATCTGAAGAATCCTAAGGACCCGGTGCATGAATTCCTGCGAAACAACAAAGTCCAGGTGTTGAAGCCGCAGATGGCGACGGAAGCAAAGGTCTATTACAAGAACCTCGACGGAGCGGTGCGTTAAAGGAGCCGGAAGATGGGCGTTGACGGATTCATGTACCCCAATGAAGTGGAGCTGCAATGGAGCCTGCTCATCGTGCTCTACCCCTACATTACCGGCTTGGTGGCCGGTGCGTTCATCTTGGCCTCGCTGGAACGAGTCTTCAAGGTGGAAGCGGTGCGCCCAACTTATCGCCTGGCCCTGCTCACCGCACTGGCCTTCCTGCTGGTTGCGCCACTGCCACTGCAATTGCACCTCGGCCACCCGGAGCGGTCTTTCGAGATGTATCTCACGCCACACCGTTCTTCGGCCATGGCAATGTTCGGCTTCGTGTACCTGTGGTACCTCACGGTGGTTCTGCTGGTGGAGGTGTGGCTGGAGTACCGCGCCGATATAGTGGCGTTCGCCCAAGCCCGCCACGGAGTTCAGCGCTGGATCTACAAGCTTCTCACGCTCGGTTCGGAAAACGTCAGCCCGGCCAGCCGCCGCATCGATGACAGAGTCGGCTATATCGTCACCGTCATCGGCATTCCCTCGGCCTTTCTGCTGCACGGTTACGTGGGCTTCATATTCGGATCGGTGAAGGCTAATCCGTGGTGGTCCACTCCGCTCATGCCCATCGTGTTCCTGTTCTCCGCCATGACTTCGGGGATCGCGGCAGTGCTGGCCCTCTACATGATCTCGATGAAGCTGCGGAAGACGCCCATTGACATGCGCTGCGTCGACACGGTGGCCAAGTATCTGTTCTACATGTTCGTCATCGATTTCTCGCTGGAGATGTTGGACCTGGTGCAACGCACCTACGAAGCCGACGAATCGTTCCGTTCGCTGGACTTCATGGTGCACACGCGCCTGTGGACTTCGCAGGTTGTGATTCAGATCCTTCTCGGGACGCTGCTGCCGATCACCTTGCTGGCGGCAACGCAGCTATGGAAGTTCACCGACCATCTCAGGCGCCAGCTGTATCTTGGAGCCAGCGTGTTGACCCTGATCGGAATTCTCGCCATGCGCTGGAACGTGGTGATTGGCGGGCAACTGTTTTCGAAGAGTTTTCTCGGCTACACGACGTATAAGGTTCAGTTCGCGGCCCGTGAGGGCTTGTTGCCCGCAGTGGCATTACTGATTCTGCCGTTTGTTCTGTTTTTCGTGCTGGTAAAACTTCTGCCTCCATGGCAAGACAGTAAGGCGACCGAAGCCTGAGGAGGGCGTATGCCGCAGCCCGGCATACCGCCGGATTGGGAAGAACTCCGGCGCGAGATGCGCGCGTTCGAACGTCGTATCGCCCGGATTGAGGAACGCCTCGAACTGTCCCAGGCAGCAGCGCCTCCTGTTCCGATTGAGCCGGCCACCCCCGACGTACCGCGCGTGGCGCTGGCTGAAGGTGTTAGCGCAATACCTGTGCTGGGCCGCGCGTTGCTTGGCCTCGCCGGTGCTTACGTGCTGCGCGCCATCACCGAATCGCGGGCTCTGCCGCAGCAGGCCGGCGTATTTGCCGGCATCCTTTACGCCATTTTTTGGCTGCTCTGGGCCGCCCGGACACCCACCGGCCGGCGCGTGGAAGCCGCCCTCTACAGCCTGACCTCGGCTCTTGTGCTGGGGCCTCTGCTCTGGGAATCCACCATCCGGTTTGGGGCCATTTCCACCTGGGGTGCTGCAGCTGTTCTGCTCGTATTCACCGTCTTCGGCCTGGTGATTTCGTGGCGTAAGAACCTGCTGCTAGTCGCCACCATCGCCACGCTAACGGGGATTTCGACGGCCGCCGCTCTATTGATCGGCTCGAATGACGTGATGCCGTTCACGGTCCTCCTGCTGGCCATCGCCGCCGCGGTTGAGGCGTCCGCATGCCTGGATCATTGGCTTAGCGAACGATGGCTCACAGCGGCTGCGGCCGATCTGGTGGTGCTGTTGGCAACTTATCTGGTGACAAATTCGTATGGCCTTCCTGAGGTTTATGTGCCAGTCTCGCATGCCGCTCTCCTCGCCGCGCAGATGGCCCTGCTGGTCATCTATCTGGCGAGCACGATTGTGCGCACGCTGCTCCGGAGATTCACCTTCACGAATTTCGAAACGGCACAACTCGCGCTGGCGTTCCTCCTGGCAGTGGGCGGCGGACTGCGCCTGACCGGCAGCGGCTTCCGCGGCGCCCTGGCGATGGCCGCCGTGACTCTGATCTGCGCCGTTGCCTGTTACCTGGTGCCGTTCGCATTACTGGCCCGCCGGGAAGAGCATGACCGCAATTTTTATACGTACGCGACGTTCGGTATTCTGCTAGTGGTCGCGGGAAGCTTGATCCTACTTCCAGGTCCGGCCGCAGCCGCTGCGGCGTCCGTGCTGGCCATCGCCTGTCTCACACGCAGAGCGACAACACTTCACTGGCATGGCGGCGTTTACCTGCTCGTGGGCTTGCTCGCTTCGGGCGCGCTGCCGGCTGCGACGGGATTATTGCTCGGCGGCGGCGCGGGGCACACACTCTCAGCTGCAGTCTTCTGGGAGGGCGCCGCGGCGCTCGCCTGCTATAGTCTCGCAGTTCGCCACAACATGCCCGGCCGCCTCCTTCGAGTGCTGCTAGCGGGAGCGGCATTTTGGCTGCTGGGAGCGATCGCGGCATCGGCGTTGGCTGCGGCGTATCACGGCGCTTTCGGTGAAGCCGCTCCACACGCGTACTGCATCACGCTGCGCACTATCGTGCTCTCCCTGGGCGCTCTGTTGCTGGGCTGGACCGCATCGTGGCGAGACTGGAGCGAACTTAAGCCGCTCGTCTATTTCGTCATGCTGCTGGCTGCGTACCGTCTGCTTATGGTGGACCTTGGCCAGGACCGCAAGGCGGCGCTGGTCTTCCCGTTGGTGTTCTACGGCACTGCGCTGATGATTCTGCCCCGCTGGATGTATCCTTCCCGGCCTTCTGCCCAAGAAATACCGTGAAATCATCAGGGTTCAGCCAGTTGAGAGCGAGGGTCCGATAGAGAACGAGAAACGGTGATGGCACAGCCGATCCGGCCGGCGCCCTCCTGGTATCTCGACTTGTTGTTGCTCGACACCTACTTCGAAGGCCACCGCTACCACCACACGGCTTCGGCGACCATGTTCTACGCGCTGCGCGAAGGCCTGGCGCTGATTGCCGAAGAAGGCCTGGAAGCGCGCTGGGAGCGGCACCGATCGAACCGCCTGGCTTTCGTCGCCGGGATCGAGACGATGGGTTTGCGGATGCGCGTGCCCGAGGGGCAGCGCCAGTGGGCATTGAACACGCCGCGCGTGCCGGATGGGATTGACGAAGCTAAGGTGCGGAAATACCTGCTGGAGGAGCGTTTACCGATTTGGGATGGGTCCATATCAGGCAGGAGTCAGTTTTGCCATTTAGATGAAATACCCGGGATTCATGTGGAACATTTTCCCAAGCTTACGCGCTTGATCGGCGCTGATCGGCCGGCTTCCCTTCAGCGCTTCACTTACATGGCTCTTCTGGCCAAATATGGGAATTAAATCCGCCGGCGCTTTCCGGGAAACCTCCAGGACGTATTGAAGACGCTCGCCAGGGGTGGAACGGTCCGGTGGAAAAGCATGGCGGCGGTCGTAGTCCTGGATGAGCAAAGCGAGCAGCCGATACAATTTCTCTTCTTCGGGAGTCCGGACCCGGCGCCCCTTGTCGAATAGTATTCCGAAACGCTTGTAGATGGCGTCGTACTGTCCCCGAGTTTCGATCACTTCGGGTTCCGTTGCGAGCAATAGTTCCTGGTAAGCAGTGGGCATTTTACAACTTTCTCCTATCATATTGTTCATGGGTGAGCGCTTCGAGAATCCGTAATGCCTGTTCCGCAAAGTTCACCCTCGCGAAAACCCGGTATTTGTTGCCGCCAAGGTCGAAGATGGCGGTTTTGGTTTCGGCGGCGTAATCGACGGAGGGGAGCGTTTGTTTCATTTCTTCGGCGTGTTTCCACTGCGCTCCTTTCACCAGTGCCAGAAACCGGGCTATCGGCTTACGGGCGCCGGCGTGCTTCCTGGCGAAATCGATGAGATGCTGCTCGCCATAAACCGTCACGCTTCTATGTTCCCATAAACGGGAACAGATTGGCAGCTCAACGGCTTCCGGCGATGCTATCCGATGCAAAGGTGATTTCTTCGAAACGTGCCGAGTGCGCCTACAGGGAACTGCTGGGGATGCCGATATAGTGCTTGGTGCCACCTTGGACTCAGAGTTTCTGCAGGATTATCTGATCGAATCGCGAGAACTGCTGCAAGCCGCCCAGCGAGACATCCTGAGCCTTGAAGCAGACCCTGGCAACGACGAAGTGCTGGCATCGATCTTCCGCGCCTTTCACACACTCAAGGGAGGGGCGAGCTTCCTGGATGCGACGCACGTAGTAAATTGGGCGGACGATCTCGAAGACCTTCTGGACAAGCTTCGCTCCCATAACCTGCCTGTGACGTCTGCCCGCATCGACGCCATCCTTAGCGGCATCGATGTCCTGAGTGGCATGTTGCAGACACTTGGGGAAGAGCAGGAGCCCGGTCCCGGCCCTGCCGATCTGGGTCTGACGATCAAAATGCTCGCTGGCACGGAGCCTGAACGCGGAGGCTCCCTGGCCGCGATCGCATCTGCGGTGAACGATGCAGAAACCGCGCCGGTTAAAGAGACTCCCGGCGTTCCCGTACAGGCAACTGCTGCGGTTGACCTACTGCGATCGATGCCCACCGGAGCGGACGTCTCTGCCGCGGAGCGCGACCCATCTGCTGTTGCCTCTCCTCCTCGATCCGTTCCCCGAAGTGCTGATTCGGTTGAGAACTCGCTACGTGTGGAGGCAGATCGGCTTGATGCAGTGATGAACCAGGTTGGAGAACTGGTTCTATTGCGGAACCGCCTCACCTCCGCGGTAGGTGGACTGGGCAAGGAAGACGAAAACATGTCCCGGATCGCGCGGGAAATGGACCTGAGGGTGAGTGATATCCAACGCACGGTGATGCGCCTGCGCATGCAGCCATGCAGGCGGCTGTTCCAGCAGTTGCCCCGGGTGGTTCGCGATCTATCCCGTCACCTGAATAAGGAAGTCAAGCTGGAGATTGTCGGCGAGGATGTGGAAATCGACAAGACAGTGGTGGACGCTCTGTCGGGTCCGATGACCCATCTGGTGCGCAATAGTCTCGATCATGGCATCGAGTTACCGGAAGCCCGGAAGAGCGCCAATAAACCCGCCGTCGCCGTGCTGCGAATCGTGGCGATTCATCTGGGCGATAAGGTGCGAATCGAAGTTTCCGATGACGGCAAGGGAATTGATCGCCGGCTGATCGTGCAGAAGGCAATTGAGAAGGGTGTGATCACCCCGGAGCAAGCTGCCCGCCTTTCGGAGCAAGAGGCGATCGAGTTGATTTTTAGTCCCGGCTTCTCCACCAAGGACCAGGCTACGGATCTCTCCGGACGCGGCGTAGGTATGGACGTAGTCAAGCAAACGACCGACAAGCTGCGAGGCCGTCTCTCGGTCGACACCACTCTCGGTCAAGGTACCCGCATCGCAATGGAGTTTCCGCTCACCCTGGCCGTGCTTCCGGTACTCTACCTGCGGGTTCGCCAGGATGTCTATGCACTGCCTATCTCCGCTATCGATAGCTTGACCGATATTGAAGAACACAGGGTGCATCGGCTTGGCGGGCGGGCGAGCTACCGCGTGAATGGCACGCACACGGTGCCGGTGGCGGACCTCGGCGCGATTTTGCAGGGTCGGCCCCTGCGTCTCGGTCGCGAAAGCGTCGAGGGCGTCTTGACCGAGCGCGGTCTGTTTGTTGTCTCGGAAGTTTTGGGAAACGAGGACTCGGTGGTGAAGCCGATCGATTTCTTCGACGGCCCCAACCTGTACCAGGGGGCCACAATTTCGGGACGGGGCAGCGTCGTCCTGATTCTGGATGCGGAAGCCCTGGACACCGCCGCCGCCGCTCTGGAAGGAGGGTGTTGATGGAGATTCAACGCATTATGCAGATCATGGACGCGTCCTCCAGCACGCGCCGCATCATCGAACGCTCGCTGCATGATGTCGACCGCCGCGCCTTGAACGCCATGGTTCTGGTCAAGCGGCACGGGAACAAGCTGGCGAGCTATGGCGTGGTCGCTCAGGCGTTCCGCGAGCAGGCGGTGAATCTGAAGAATGCAGCGGCCCCATTACAGCAATCGGTCGCGCCACTGGTCCGGGTGCAGATGCGCGCGCTGCAGCACGCCCGCTTTACGGAGGTGTTCCGCCGCACTGCGGAGATGGTGAAAGCGAACGGCCGTTCCAGCGCCTTTCTCTCCCAATCGGAAGTGAACTGGCAGCGCAATACCGAAGCGGAGGAAGCCGAAGGAATTGCGATTCTGCGCCACCTGGTGGAGACGGTCACCCGGCTGCAGGAGGGCATCACGGAGCAGGAATACGTAGTGACCAACGGGCGGATCGAGGCCGCGCTCTCGGAGCAGAGCGACGCGCCGTTGATGCGCGTCTCGCACGAGATGGGCCTCGCCGTAGCCAAGGTCAAAGATGCGATCTGGAGATATCGCGCTGAATTGGAGGAGGTACTGCATGAAAGCAGCGCCGGTCTTTGAAGCAGGAAATCACCGCTGGTGGGTGTTGTATGACCAGGACGAGCGCCGGGTCATCGATTCCAATGTGTATATCGTGGAGTCCAATGGGCAGAGCGCTCTCCTGGACCCGGGCGGTTTCGAGATCTTCCCGCAGGTCCTCGCGGCGGTGGCCGAAGTCGTGCCGCCTACCTCTGTGGCCAAGGCATTTGTCTCGCACCAGGACCCGGATATTGCGTCCAGCCTCCCTT
>Ga0335079_10005396_pt1 | contig 14633 bp, 14 predicted proteins | sample Lox_Sample_33_FD_206719 | JGI IMG/M metagenome (GOLD analysis project Ga0335079, IMG submission 206719) | Soil microbial communities from Loxahatchee National Wildlife Refuge, Florida, United States - Lox_Sample_3.3 | ecosystem: Environmental > Terrestrial > Soil > Wetlands | place: USA...
GTTCGGGACTCGCCGGCGACAAGATCGCCGGCGGTACTTCCGGGTGACAGAACGAAGCCAAAAAAGAGGGCGGGCATTTCTGCGGGTTTCGGGACTCGCCGGCGACAAGATCGCCGGCGGTACTTCCGGTGACAGAACGAAGCCAAAAAAAGGGTGGGCATTTCTGCGGGTTCGGGACTCCGCCGGCGACAAGATCGCCGGCGGTACTTTCGGGTGATAGAACGAAGCCAAAAAAGAGGGCGGGCATTTCTGTGGGTTTCGGGACTCGCCGGCGACAAGATCGCCGGCGGTACTTCCGGTGACAGAACGAAGCCAAATCGGGGGGCGGCCATCGTGATTTCCGACTTAACGGTAACGTTCGAGCGCGGGTGTGAGGGGTCGGATGGGGAGAGCACGCTTGAAAAGACGGGAAATATGAATTTCGAATCGCGGCGACCGCTATAAGACGATTTTGAAAAAACGCTTGATCAATTCTTCGAGCGAGAACATCGTGAACAGGAGCGGTGTCAGCGGTAGCGCGATCACCACCAGGAATCGCACGACGGTGTCCTTGCCAAATGGGATCACCTTCATCTCCTTGACGACGGCAAAGCTGTTGGCCAGGTCGGCCAGGGATTGAATGTCGGACGTGCCGAGGAGCGGCTCGCGTTCAGCTGACGGTTCGCGCGTCCATTTTGCAGCGAAGCCATTGACGTAGTCGCTGGCCAACCGGCCATAGATGCGCAACCCGGCAAGCCGCGCCGAATTGAGCTTCGGAATGAACACACAGAGCGGGCCCAGCACCAAAGCGAGGAGAACGACGGCAACGGCCAGCAGTTCGATCCGGTATTGGGGCAAGCTCGCGCCCTCGTGCAGGATGCGATTGGCGATGAATCCGGCAACGAGGCAGGTGTGAGCCATGAGCAGGGGCGCGAAGGCGAAAACCACGCTGCCGAGGAAGCCGAGTCCGGCGCAGCGGTCCGGATGCGTCGCGACCAGGTTCAAATCGAGCCGCGAGACCTGAAACAGGAAGCGGCACCAAATGAAGATACGGTAATACCAGCGAACCAAAATAAATTGAAACAGCGGCACGCTCACAAAGGCATACCAGTAGCCCGCGGGCGCGTAGCGGTAACTCGAGACGGCCGCGGTGGCATACCAACTATCAGAGTGAAGGGCCAACGTTTCCCGCCGCACAGCCGGGCCGACGAGGAAAACGAAGAGGAGCAGGAGAATCTCGGCTGCCAGCGAGTTCCGCAAGCGCATCGCCGAGGAGATGACCGCGCGGAAGGCGGGCCGCACACTTTCGGTGATGATTTGCCTTTCGACAAACTGCGCCGCGATGGCGCGCATGCGCAGATAGACGACGGCTTCCGCAACGATGAGTAACGGCAGCGCGAATAAAAAGCGGGCCTGGACCGCGAAGTCGTACAGAAACGGAACCGGGACTCCGGCCGCGAAAGTGCCGCCCAGGATGGTGAGTGCGACGAGGGGAAGCCACGCGAACACGGTGAGGACGGCAATTCGGCTCGCGAGATTGCCGAAGGGAGGCCGGATGAGCCCGGAGCGCAGCAGCAACTGGTACAACGGCCCACCGAGTACCAGAGAGAAATCTTCGCTCTGCCCGAGTTCGGGTTTGATGACTGGTCGTTCAGCGAGCAGACGCATATGAATTCCACGCGTCCCGAAGTCCCTACGTTTTGCCGACACCGTTTCGATGAAGAAGTAGGGCCTGCGGCGTTATTTTCAGTAGCACGGGAGTGGATCCGTTCACTTACAAGTCCTCGAACCGGCGGATCCGCTGCGTACATCTGGAATACAATGTCGCTAGCATGACGGGGAAAATTGGGCGGCTTGGGCGGTCGCCCGACCTGAATCTTATGCCTAACGGTGGTTGCCGCCCTGTTGTTCGGCATGGTGGATGGATCCTCGTGGAAAACACTCTTAACGCCAACGATTGCATACCGGCCCGCTGTTCTGTTCGGTCTCATGCTGGTGTTTGGCTGGCGCGGTCTTCTGTGGACTCAACTTGTTTTTCTGGCGGCGTTCGCGATCTTTTTTGGATGGCGTGGGGCCGTTTTTGCTGCACCGCTGTACTTGGCGTCTCAACTTTGCGGATTTCTTGTCGCGCGGGCGCTCGGCCGGAACCAAGCTTGGCTTACGGGTGAGCGGTCCACGCTGGCATTTCTCGCCGGCGCCCTGCTGGCGTCCGCCATACCTGCGCTGCTGAACGGTCCTCTCCTGACGGCTCTTCATATCGCAGCTCGCCCTGGCGTGCCGCCCCCGGTAGAGAGCTGGCTTCGCGGAGCCGCCGGAATGTTGCCGGTAGCACCGGCAGTGCTTGTTTGGTGCTCTGGGCCGTTCAGCGAATGGGTCGGGCTGCCGGCGCAGACAGAAGGCCGGAAACGGATCACCGCACGGAATATTCTCGACCTCGGGCTCGAGATTGCATTATGAGCTGTGACTTTGTGGATCACCGTGCAATTCAAGGCGCGGTATGGCTTAAATGTCACATATCTGGGCTTCTTTCCGCCGCTGATATTTACGCTATTCCGGGGAATGCGTTTAGGGACTCTTGCGCTGGCTGCGAACTCGATTGTTGCCACGACATTGTGGAGCGGGATGCATTGGGCAGATGCTCTCCCAGTGAACGACCTTCGCCTGCTAATCGGGATTTACTCGACGACGATTCTGGTGTTGGCGGCCGTGGTGGAGGAACGTTGGCGGCAGAGAACCCAGATCGAGATGCTGCTTACGGAGGAAGCTGTCCTGCGCGAAAGCGAAAGGTATTTCCGTTCGTTGGCTGACTCGGCACCGGTGATGATATGGGTCACTGGACCCGACAAACTTTGCACCTTCGTCAATCAAGGATGGCGGGAATTCACGGGTCGGGCGCTGGGAGCTCGATTTGGGATACGGCTGGACTGAATACATTCATCCCGATGACCGGGAGCAGTGTCTGAGCGCTTATGATTCCTCGTTTGATGCCCGTATCAAATTCGAGATGGAATTCCGCGTTCGCCGGGCGGACGGTGTCTACCGATGGGTCCTCACGCGCGGGTGCCCCCGATTCTCGCAGACGGGTGCTTTTAGCGGGTATATCGGAAGCTGTATCGACATCATTCATCGGAAGAATGCCTTGGACCAGCTTCGCATTCTGTCAGCATCGATGACCGCGTCCCAGGAAGAAGAACGCAGGAGAATCTCTCGTCAACTTCATGACGATCTGCTCCAGCGTCTGGGCCTGATGGCAATGGACCTCGGGAAGCTGTCATCGGAGACGAAACACGCGCAAGCGCCGCTGCGAGAGCGATTGCGATCTCTCCAGGAACAGGCAGCGAAGGCTGCCGAACTGGCACGCGATTTCGCGGACCAATTACATTCCTTGATCCTGGAAGGCTTCGGGATCGTGAAGGCGTTGCACAAACTGTGCGAGGAGGTCGCCCGAGACGCCGAGCTAGAAATAGACTTTGTCAGCGGCGATGTCCCGCGCACCCTGAGCCGCGAAACCGTGTCCTGCCTCTACGCGTGACGCATGAGGCGCTTCTCAATGTCACCAAACACGCGCACGCCAGGCGAGTGCGGGTTCAACTGTTCGGTTTGAACCGATCAATCGGCCTTTCGATTCGGGATGACGGTATCGGGATTGCGACGGCTGCGGCCGATTCAAGCGCCGGTTTCGGCATCATGAACATGAGAGAACGAGTGCGCTGGGTGAACGGTAACTTTTTTCTGAAGTCGACGCCTGGCCAAGGCGCCGAGATTACAGTTGAAGTACCCATATTGGATTAGGAACTGGGGCTGGGTCACAACAGACTCAACGCTCATAATTGATCAGTCCAATGCGTACCGCGAATTGAGTCAATTCGGCGACGTTATGTACTCCGAGGGCGCGCATCATTTGGCCGCGATGGAACTCTACGGTTTTAACGGATATTTGGAGGATGGCTGCAATTTCTTTGTTGGAACGTCCTTCCGCAATGAGCTGCAGGACTTCCTTTTGGCGGTCAGTCAAGCTGGTAGAGCGTGTGAGACGGCCGGTCGACGTGGAGAGCGAGTCTTTGACATCAGACGCGATGGCTTTGGACAAGTAGATCTGTCCGTTTAACACGCTGCGAACGGCCAGGGGCAATTCCTCAGCCGCCGAGGCCTTGAGGAGGTAACCTGCAGCGCCTGCCTGCAAAGCCTCGCGAAGGTAGAAGGGATCGGTATGCATGGTCAAGAAAAGGAGCTTCGCCTGGGGCCACACTTTCCTGATCTGCCGCGCGGATTCAACTCCGTTCAGCAAGGGCATCGAAACATCGAGAATCACCAGATCGGGCCGCAAACGCAATGCTTCTTCGACGAGTAAGCGGCCGTTCTCCACCTGCCCAACTAAATCGAACTGTTCCGACAGAAGGGCGCGGATGCCGGTCAAAATCAAGGAATGATCGTCAGCCAGCAGAATACGCGCGCGTTTCATGAGGCACTCCTTGGATAGGTAAGGCCACACTAATTTGTGTGCCTCCGCCGGGCCGTGATTCAAGAGAGAAGCTGCCTTTCAGCCAGCCGACACGTTCTCGCATATTTAAGACGCCAAGGCCCATACCGCCGCCCGCGGAGCGGGTTGGAAAACCGATGCCATCATCGGCGATGGAAAGGCTGACGCGGTCTGCCGAGCTTTTCAATTCAACACGAACGTGCTTGGCCTGCGCATGTTTGGAGACGTTGAGCAGCGCCTCCTGGGCGATCGAATAGAGACAGGATGCGGTTTCCCGCTTGGGGGATTGGGGAAGGTTCTCGCCAGTGAATTCTACGTCGATCCCCTCGCGGTGCGCAAAATCCTCACAGACAGAGCGGAGAGCGGTGGCGAGTCCAAGATCTTCGACGGTCATGGGATGCAGTTCGTGGGCGATGTGGCGGGTCAGTTCGGCGGCCTGAATTGCGCGCTCTTGCAGGCCGCGCAATTCCTCCGGGACTGCGGATACTGCGGGCCAAGTTTGAGATATCAATTTGCCGAGATCGATTGCCATCAAAGCCAACCGTTGGACCAAGTCGTCATGCAGCTCGCGGGAAATTCTTCTGCGTACATCCTCCTGCGCGGAAATCAAAAAGGCGGAAAGAGCGCGCAGTTGTTCGGCTGCGATCCGACTCTCGGTGACATCGACACAGCTCCCGATATAGCCGACGAATGCGCCCGTTTCAGAAAAGCGCGGAACGCCGCTGCCCACAATCCATCGGTACTCTCCATCCGCGCGGCGCAGGCGGAATTCCAATTGGAAATTCTGCGGCCCATCGATTGAGGAAGAATAGATACCGGAGCACATCTCGCGATCATTCGGATGTACGGCTCCTATCCATCCCTCACCCAGATCCTGCTCGATCCTTCGGCCGGTGAAGTCCAGCCATGCTCTATTGACAAAGGTGCACGCCTTGTCGGTGCCGGCGGCCCAAATCATCAACGGTGTGGCATCCGCCATGGTCCGAAAGCGCTGCTCACTTTCGCGTAGTTCCGCGGTCCGTTCCGCCACCTGCTCTTCGAGCCGGGTGCGGAGCCGGCCTAACTCCAGATGCGTGCGGACGCGGGCCAAAAGTTCCTCGCGTTGATAGGGTTTGGTCACGAAGTCGACGGCACCGAGCCGAAACCCTTCCACGCGCTCCGACAGTTGGCCCCGGGCACTTAGGAACATCAGGGGAATATCGTGGGTTGCCGGGTTGGCCTTGATCCTCCGGCAAACTTCGAATCCGTCCATCTCGGGCATCCGGATATCCAGCAGGATCAGCTCGGGGCGCTTCAGCTCCAAGGCTGCCAGCGCTAACTCTCCGCTATCAGCGGCGCGCACGCGATAGCCTTCAGCGGTCAAGATCTGCGTCAGGAGTGTTCGAGACTCGGGTTCGTCATCGATAGCCAGGATCATGCGCCCACCTTCTTGACAATGGATTTGCGGCCGGCGAGCGCCCGGAGTATCGGAGTGTACGAAAAACGCTCGATCAGGTCTGACAGGGTTTTGGCGAGCGAGGCATTTTGCTCTGAAATTCGGCTTACACACGACGCGATTCGGCTGGGATCCAAGGAGATGACAGAGCTCTCCAGATCATTCCGAAGACCCGGCGGAAGCGCGGCGAGGTCATCGGCTCTTAGAAGCTCGGGCAAACTCCAACTGTCTATCCGCGGCCTCGTCCCGTAGACGTAGCGAACGCCAAGGTGGCGCGCCATACATTCGAAGATCTCCCGCAAACGATACGGCTTTCGGAGGAAATCGTCGAAGCCAGCGGCCAGCACTCCCGCGCGTTGCGAGGCAAATGCGGAAGCTGTGACCGCAACAATTTTGACGCTGCGACCTCCCTCCATGCGGCGGATCTGCCGGGCTGCCTCCAATCCGCTAAGAGCCGCCAGCCGAATATCCATCCAAATGAAATGCGGCTGCCATACTTGAAAAATATCTACGGCCCGACCGCCATCTTCCGCGACACGTACTTGGAATCCGGCGGTTTGAAGCAACCGCTCCAGGAGAGTCCAGTTCTCTCTCCGATCCTCGACAATCAGAATGCGATAGTCTGGCTGTCCGGGCTCAAGACCCACGACTCGTTCTCCACTGCCGGTTTCCGCCGGCACCTCAGACCTTTCCGCCGCCTGCGCCGGCAGTTCTACGCGAAAACGCGAACCTTGCCCGGGTCTGCTCTCCACCGTAATGGTTCCGCCCAGAAGCTCTGCGAACCGCCGGCTGATGCTGAGGCCCAGACCGGTCCCGTTCCGGATCAGCATGCCGCTGGCGCGAACGAACGGCTCGAAGATGCGAGACTGGTCTTCGGGAGCAATGCCCACGCCCGTGTCTTGCACGTCAAATTGAAGAACAATCGGTGACGAAGGGTGACTCCGCCTGGCATCCACTCGTACGACGACGCTTCCTTCTTCCGTATATTTCACTGCGTTCCCGATCAAATTAATCAATATCTGACGCAGCTTTCGTGGATCGGAGCGCACGAATTGGGGCGTTTGGGGAGATATTTCGAGAAACAGCTCCAATCTCTTGGCACGCGCACGCACTCGCTTTATGTCCACGATTTCATGAACAAGGGCGACCAGGTCGAAAGACGATGCTTCCAGAACGGCCGTGCCCGTTTCGATTTTGGCCATGTCCAGAACTTCGTCTATCAGGCCGAGTAAGTGTTCTCCGCTGCTGCCGACAATTGCCAGGTCTCTGCGATGCTGCTCGGACAAGCTGGCATCCCTGCGAACGATTCCAGAAAAACCGAGAATCGCGTTTAACGGCGTTCGCAGTTCGTGACTCATATTGGCCAAGAAAATGCTTTTGGCCTGATTGGCCGCCACCGCCTGATCTCGCGCTTCCGCCAACTCCGCGGTGCGCTGGCGCACGAGATCTTCCAAATTTTCCTTGTAGGTCTGCAGCTCGGTCTCGGTATGCCGCGACTGCGCCAAAGCATCGCGTAGATTCTGGAGAATTTGCCCGACCGGCACAGCACCAACCAAAATGACTTGAAGCGATACAGCCCATATCCCGATGGGGGACACGCGCACCGAAGGAAAACTTACACCCGCGAGTTCGAGACATGCCAAGGCTAAGCTGCTGGCGAGACAGACGCCTGCAATGCGGAGCGCCCATCCATACCCAAGAATCCAAGTCGCGAGAATCGGAAGGGTTATGTAATGTAATTGGGCCGTGCTCCGGATGCCGCCGTCGAAGAGCACTCGTACGGTAGCAAAGATCCAGGTGAATCCCAGGTATGCGGCGCCGGCGGAGCGGAGCGAACCCAAACGAAGGAGAAGCAGGCCCAGGACTGGGCCGAGCTCACACAGAATCGCGAATCCCAGCCTGGAACCGAAGTTCGAGTGACCCGGTAATAGAATCAGGCTCCAGAGGGCATACCAAACGCCGATTACCAGAAGCAGAAAATGCAGCATTCTGGCGGTGCGGTCGGTCGCGAGCGGTCCGCGCAAGCGCACGGCGTTTACCAGACTCTGCGGACCACTCGCCAATGCAGAAAAATCTGTCACGAGGACGCCCTAAATCGTCAAAACTCTGGCGAATATTCAAAACAGTAACGGGCAATGATGTCACAACGTAATTCGGGATGCAAGCATATTTTAAGATGCACGAAATGAAAACACAGTCTTACAAAAACAGGCAATTTTCGACGCGCATTTTAGTCGGGTGTTCACTGGTCGGTCGCTTGAAACACTACGTCCAATTTCTGAAGCGATGTGCCACAGAGGCCGGAAAATGCTTAGTCGGCCTCAGCATAATCGGGAGGATGCAAAGGGTCGACGTTTGGTGTAAGAAGAGAAATTGATGCGTTCTTATTACAGAGAGCGTCTCGAATTCAGTGGGCGTTAGAAGGCCCTTTTGTGAAGAAAGTCACAACCGTATTCATTTTATTCCTGGCGAATGATGTTCTTTTTGCACAGGCGGGCCTGGGCGTCGCCGGGCTGGGGGGGACAGTCCGCGACGACTCAAATCAAGTGATAGCCGGCGCAAGGATCACGATAATCGAAGAGTCGAAAACCTTAGTTCGTCAATCCGAATCTGACATGGCCGGATCGTTTCTCTTTCCGGCCGTCATTGCCGGCAGCTATTCGGTTCGCGTGGAAAAAGAGGGCTTCAGTACTGCGGAGATGCACGGCTTACGGATTGATGTGGGGGAACAGGCGTCGATTGAGGTCAAGCTACATCTGGGGCAGGTCCAAACGGCTATCACCGTGAAGGCGCCGGCCATGGCGGAGCTAGAGGCGGAAGCCAACACGATCGGTTCGGTCGTAGACTCGACTCGAGTCCGAGATTTGCCGGTGAACGGCCGCTATCTGTTGGAACTGGCAGAGTTGACGGCCGGTGCAGTCGACATCAGTGCGTCGAGCAATTTGTTCGCAAGCAACGTTGGACCGCCCGAACGCACCCTTGTTTTGCCGGGAACGCTTCCCAACTCAGTGAGCTATTTTCTGGACGGAATCAACGTTACGGGATCGAGGGATGGCGAGCTGGCGCTCAGTCCGTCAGTGGCCGGGGTCGATCAATTCAAAGTGCAGGAGAATTTTCTGATGCCGGACCAGGGCGTCAATCCGGCCGTAGTCAATGTGGTCACGAAGGGCGGGGGTAACCGGCTTCATGGCGAAGCGTTCGAGTATTTCCGGAATGGCAGTTTGGACGCTCGGAGCTTTTTCGCTACGGGCCCGGAAGATCTCAAGCGGAACCAATTTGGCTTCGCCCTGGGAGGGCCGATACGAAAGGATCGGGTGTGGTTTTACGGGTTCTACGAGCGCCTTCGGGAATTGACCGCATTTTCGACCTCGGGATATAGCCCAACCGAGCAGATGTTCGAAGGAAATTTTGCGGGGACGAACCACGTCATCTACGACCCCCTCAGTTACGACCCCTCTACTGGGACACGGCAGACCTATGCGAACAATATGATTCCCCGCAGTCAGATCAACGTGGTGGCCCGGAACCTCTTGAACTACTATCTGCCGGGTTCCAGCCTTGCGAGCATTCCGAACAACGTTCAAGGAAATCCGAGGCGCACGCTGAACGACGACCAGGGCGGGGTTCGGCTGGATGCGGCGTTGAACGCGCGGCATCAATTGTTTGGGCAGATGTTTTTGCAGACCTCTCCGTCCGACCAGCCGGGATTATACCCGCTGACCGGGCTGTTGTACTTGAATGATTCTCAATTGGCAATTCTTCAAGACGTGTGGACGGTAAATCCCGGCTCGGTTAACACGCTGCGAATCGGATATTTGCGGAATACCGCGATCGGTGGGAACGAAGGCCAGCGATTGGGTCCGATTCTCTCGTCCGTAGGAATATCGAATACGTTCGAACAAGACGGGATCACGTCGATCAACCTGCAGGGATATTCTTCTTTTGGCCGGTCTAACGGTGAGGTGGGCAATCGGGACAATACATGGCAATTCAATGACGAGTTCGCGATGGTCTCGGGAGGGCACAGCCTAGCCTTTGGCGCCGAACTGCGCTATCGACGCGGGTGGCATTTGAACGGGAACTCGGCGGCGCTGGGCAGCCTTTTCTTTCAGCCTGCATTCTCGGCGCAGTTGACGCGGGACACGTCCGGCCAGATGGTGCCACTCCAAAACACCGGTGACGCCTTTGCCGATTTTCTACTGGGGTTTCCGGTAAATGGGATGTTGACCGGACTGCCGGAAGTGCAATACAGGTCCACGGAATTTCGTCCCTTTTTCCAGGACAGTTGGAGGCTCAGTCCGAGCTTGACTCTGAATTATGGGCTTTCGTGGTTTCTGGACACGTTTCCAGATCCCCAGCAAGGGTGGGCCCGGAATACCGTGCATGCCTTGAACACGAGCACCGGGCTGTTGAGCTACGCCACCCTTGGCCAGATCAGTCCGCAAGCCGTTCGAACCGACAAGAACAATTTCGCTCCCCGGCTGGGGCTGGCCTGGAAACCAAGTTTTCTTAAAGCCACGGTCCTTCGAGGCGGAGCTGGAATCTACTACTCCGACGTTCCGTGGTTCCTCGCTCCGTATCCACTGGAAGGCGGTTCGCCGATAGGCGCCGGAGCGGGGTTCACGAACTCCTTAACCCGGCCGCTGCCGGCCTACGTGATGGGTTTGAATGTCTTTCCGCCTGGTCCAAGCGGGGGGATCACGGCCACGTCTGCGGCGAATCTACCGCCGGGCACAGTGGTGGCGGCTCTCAACCCGTCTTTCCGAACAGCCTATGTCGGCCAATGGAACTTCTCTGTTCAGCACAGCGTTGGGCGAAGTGACTCAATCGAGTTCGATTACCTGGGCTCGAGTGGACATAAGCTCCCGAATGTTTTGGATCTTTCGCAATGCCAGCCGACTGCCAACCTGTATTGTTCGACGGCCGCTCGACCTTGGCCGCAATACGCCTTAATTCTCTATGCGGATAGCAGCGGGAACTCTTCCTACGAAGCCTTTATGGCGAAGTTCGACCATCGAGTAGCATCGGGACTAAACTTCCGGCTCGAGTATGCGTTCGCCAAGGCGCTCACAGATACCTACCAAGCGAGCCTGTCGGCATATAACCAAATCTCAGACTGCCGCGAGTGTTCGAAAGGTCCGGCCACATTCGACGTGCGACACCGTGCGGTGGGGAGCCTGGTTTGGGAAATGCCCTTCGGCAGAGGACAGCCTATTGGACACGGAATGCCGCGATGGGCCGACGTTGCAGCAGGAGGATGGAAGCTGACCGCTATCACAACGTTCGCTACGGGTCAGCCGGTCATGCTATCCGCGCCCAATCAAACCGGCAGCGCCTTTATCAATCCGCTTCCCAACCGGGTATGCGACGGACGGAGCGATCAGCTCTCGGACAACGTTCGGAATAATGGGCTTTTGTGGTTCAACCCGGCTTGCTTTGCGGTCCCACCGGTCGGATATTTCGGCAACAGCGGGCCCACCGTTCTGAGCGGTCCGGGAGCTAACAATTGGGACATCGGCATGGAGAAATCATTCCCGTTGCCGTGGGAGACAAGCACAGTGCAGTTACGCGCGGAAATGTTCAATGCGTGGAATCACGCGCAATTCAATCAACCGAACGGGAATGCCGGAGCGGGCGCGAACTTCGGACGCATCTCAGCAACTAACCCGCCTCGCCTGATTCAAATTGCGGCAAAAATCGCATGGTGAGGCTTGGGTCCAAGCCCCTCAAGCATTATCTGATTTGGATAAGACGTGGTAAGAACGATACCCAGAAGCCCTACCCGGCTGGTGCTTCGGTGGGGGGATCAAGGGTCGAAAATGCCGAAGCACCAGCAATGGAGATGCGGTCAATTGTGTTAGTGATGCGATCGGAGTCGCAGCCGATTCGAAAAATTTACTCAGGATCGATAACAAACCGCGCGGCCAGCGACTAAGGAATAATTCTAATACGCGACAGACAGAGCCGGCATCCATGCCAGCACGATGCGTCTGTTACTTTGTTCGCTGCTCTGTCTATCGCCTCTGGCGGCTACTGAATCAAGAGTCGTTCCGTTCCGTCTCTATACAGCTTTCCAGCACGACCCGCCGGCTGAAGTCCTATCGGCTATCCGCACCGAACTGGAACAATTGATGGCGCCAATCGGCTGGGACATTAATTGGACTTCCCTTAGTGACGCGAAGGGTGTTACTTCCAAGGCGCTCGCTATTGTACGATTCAAGGGCGATTGCAACCTACATAGCGGAGCGCCAAATATCGAACTTCCGCATAGGCTTGGAGAGACGTTTGTCGAAAAGGGAGAGATGCTCCCATTCTCCACCATTTATTGCGATGTGATACGGTCGCTTCTTACGACGCCACTGATGTTGTCACAGGCGCAAAACCCTGACTATCTTTTCGGTCGTGCAGTCGCTCGTGTCGTAGCGCATGAGCTCTTTCACATACTTACCGGGCAGAAGGGGCACGCCGCTCAGGGGCTCGCGCAAGAGCAGCTCACGGCTCAGGAGCTGCTCTCGAACACTCTGCGGTTCCAATTTGACCAAGTCCAGAGCCTGCGAATCAAGCTCGTCCCGATTTTACTCGCCACCAATGAGTCCGTGGTAGAACGCGATGAGACGAGCGGGTATCGAACGTACATACTAAGTGGTTGCAGCGGCTGCCATGGCACCGCGGGTCAAGGCACGCCGTGGGGACCATCCCTGCAAGGGCCCGGCAAGACATACGACTCCACTACGCTTGAGATGTGGCTAAAAAATCGTCGCTCGGAAATGTATCGGAGAGCGAGGATGCTCGATGTGGAATGGCCTTCTCTCGAACGCGGCCAAATCGACGCACTCGCGGACTATCTTATGATACTGGGAAAACATCCGGTCCAATCCAGCTCGGTGGCACGATGAGCCGACGAAACGTCTCCAAAATCGACACCAAACAGTTACGAACGGTATATGAAAGCGGTGTTGAATGGAGCTATCGCAGAATGAATCCTAGGCACGCACCTAGTTTGTTCAGGGCGCACTCCCAGTATCATTTCCGGTTCGGTAGCGGTTAAATGTATTGCAAGGAGGAGGTAGTCATGTCTGCAGGAATCATACCCATACTGTCGGTTTTGCCGTGTTCCCACAGAAGCAATTTATCGGAAGCGGACCACAGCGCGGTTACCGACGAGCGGGGTCCCGTCTGCGCCCACCGCGCATTCGGTGCGGACTCCTTGAGTGCGCGGTGCTTGAATTGCCCGGCGGTGATCGCCAACCCTTGGCGAGGTGAAAGTGCCGGGGGGGCCGGTTGCGCAGACCCAGTCGTACACACGACCTGCTGTGGAAGGTACCGTTTCTCCAGGACACGGTTGCCATTGCGAAGACAGGTCCGTAGACGTCAAACTCGAAAGCCCACTGCCGGCTGGTCGGGTCTTTAGTCACGAAAATTCGGCAAGGATGGCGGTGGGGTAGTCGCACCAATTCGCTTTTGGCTATGGAACCAGACATCCAGGACGTGCAGACATGTTCGCCGCAGGCACCGGTGAGGTTTACTGTGACGGCGGGGATCACGCTCGCTGAAATGGAAAAGCTGCTGATTGTGGCGACGCTTCGGTGGACCAATGGTAACCGCAAGAAAACGGCGGTCATCCTTGGAGTCAACCGAGCGACGCTATACAACAAGATGAAGCGGTATGGCGTGGGCAAAGGCGCCAGCGCCGAAGTATATCAAGGCGAAGCTCCAGGTTTCCAGCCGTAACTTAAAGCAACAGCGCCGATAAATACGAGGGTTTATTAATCGGAGGAGAAGGTATGTCTATGCATCGAGTTAGCGATCATGAATTGGTTGAGACGGCCCGACGCGGGGACCAAGGGGCATTTTGCGAGCTAGTGGTACGCTATCGGCGTCAATGCTTGCGTGTCGCGCTGTCTTATGTGAGAAACCAGGATGACGCAGAGGATCAAGTCCAAAGCGCGCTGTTGAAAGTGTATCGCAACCTCGAGCAGTATCGAGGTGAGGCTGAATTTTCAACCTGGCTTTGCCGGATTGTCGCCAATGAATGTCTGATGTTTTTGCGCCGCCGCCGGCGGGTTGAGTTTTTGCATTTGGACGAAGTTGCGCCGGAGGCACGCTCCGCGCACTTCCAACTGCCGGCGGGCGGGCCGGACCCCGAGTGCCAGTTGGCGAGTCGGCAATGGACAGAGGTGGTCAGGAGGGAGGTTCGACGTATTCCGCCGCTGCTGCGGGAGGTGGTAGTTCTACGTGATTTGCATGGGCGCCCTCTGCAGGATGTCGCCGATCACCTTGGAATCACGGTAGCTGCGACAAAATCCCGTCTGCTTCGGGCACGATCGGAACTGCGCCAGCGCATGACGTCGCGGCATTGTCGCCCAAGCAGGCCGACCGCGGCGTGATTCCTGAAGGAGCCGTACTGGCGGAGCTATCGGAGCCGGACTTTCACAACGTTGGCGGCGATGGTGAAGACCCGTTCGCCGACGGCGTATCGAGCCTCTTCCGCAGCCGTCAGCCATATCAGCGCCGGCCGGTCGCAGACGGACCGGCCACAAATGACTCCGCTGTCCGGATATGAAGCCGGAGTATGGCTAGTTATGTACCGATGTTGAGGCCTATTCTGCGGCGCGCACGTATCACAGCGGGCCAAGGGCATAACAGTTACGTGCTCTCCCGCGACTATTTTCACTCAGTACGGCCTTGATCGGTAGGCTAACCGAAGTTATGGAATCAATAAATTAACATTGTGTGTCT
>Ga0335079_10005400_pt1 | contig 14628 bp, 13 predicted proteins | sample Lox_Sample_33_FD_206719 | JGI IMG/M metagenome (GOLD analysis project Ga0335079, IMG submission 206719) | Soil microbial communities from Loxahatchee National Wildlife Refuge, Florida, United States - Lox_Sample_3.3 | ecosystem: Environmental > Terrestrial > Soil > Wetlands | place: USA...
GAGTTCCCTGGGCACGTCGAGTCTGACACGATAGGTGATCACGCGGAGTCTCCCGGCAGGCGGATGTTCTCTGGCGAGACCCCCTCTTACCGGGGACTCCGCGCTTTCCCAACGATGTCCGCCTGTACCGCGTGTCTGCCTGCACGGGCGTTATGTACGGTGTGACCGATTCAAGCTTGCCGAGAAAACCTCATTGCGGTGGACCCATTTCCACGCCTCGAAGTCTTCCCACGCCCGGTGCAGCATCCGGTGCGCATTGACCACCGTTTTGGGTGCGAGCCCGTGGGCCCGGCCCTGCGGTTTGCGCCCGGCCCGGTAACGGGTGAGCGCCGCTCGTGCCGCGTGAATCGTGACGCCGCACGCCTTGACGAGGTCCGCGGGCTTGGCGTCCCGGTTGGCCTGCCAGTGCTCATACATCTGGGAGTTGTTGTCGGCCTTGCGGCGCCCCTCGGCCAGCAGCCTGGCGTAGAGCGCGTCCAGGACCGCACCGTCGATGTCCTGGGCCTTGCGCTGGCCGATGTGGGGGATCACGTAGTAGTCGGCATAGTTGCGCCAGTTCTGCCACATCGACGCCTTGACCGAGTGCTGGATTCGCGTCAGCCATTCGTTCAGCGCGTCCTCGACTTTGCGCTTGGATGGTTCGACCCGGCGGCTGTCCTCGTAGTCCTTGATGGCCGCCCGGCACGCGGTCCAGGCAGCCCGCTCCGTCGTGAATCCGCTCCCGTTGGCCTGCCGGCGCTTCCCGGTCAGCGGGTCGGTGTCGATGTCGAACAGGTAGGACCAGGTGTCTCCTCGCCGGTAGACGTGGCCTTTCATGCTGCCTTGGCCCCCGTCTCGATGAAGTCCCGTAGGCGTGCGGTAACCACATACAGACGGCGGCCGAGGCGCTTGACCGGCAGATCACCGGTGTTCGCGAAGCGGTACGCCGCCGCCCTGCTGATGCCGAGCAGCTTGGCCGCGACCGGAACCGGATCAGCAGGGGCAGGCCGTCGAGCGGGTCAGCGTGATGGTCGTCCTGCGATGTGCCCATCAAGCGGCCCTCCCCGTTGCCGGAAGATGGCCGGTCGCTTGCCCGGTGGCTGTGCGCCGGGCTTCGTCGAGCGCCTGTTTCCACTTGAGCCGGTCGGCGACGATGTGCAACAGGCGCTGTGCGTTGGGCATGTGGTCCGGATCTCCGGGGCTGACCGGCTCCCAGAGGTACCGGCCGGGATCGGTTGCCGAAATCCCGAGCGCGGTCATCAGCCATGCCTTGCGCTCGGCGCGGTGACCGGCGAGCGTCTTGCCGGACCATTTGCGGGACACGAGGACCCGGCGGCCGCCATAGCCCAGGTGCTCCCGGCGGTGGGCCTTGCCCTTGCACCAGCCGGGCCGCAGGCCTTCATGAGGATTCTTCGGCTGGACGCCGTAGCGGAGCCAGTTCGCGCAGGTCGGCGAGCACGGCTCGTACCGCAGGGCCTCGGCCAGCCGGTCGGCGTGTGCGCGCTGCGCGTCCGTCTCGGCCTGGTGGCAGTCGGCGAGCCCTTTGCTGAGGTACTTGGTCAGGTAACCGATGCATCGGGCCGAGTCGTCGGAGCCTGCGAGAACGCCTTGCGCGTCGAACCGACGGCCGTAGCGGGCGACGTGCAGCGGGTCGTCCTGGTCGCCGATCGCATCCAGCGCCTCGTCCCATGTGGGGAGGACTTCACCCGTGGCGGCATCGAGGTAGCGCCCCGTGTGCTCGTGCCAGACCGGGAGGTTGCCGTCGCCGTGCTTGACTTCGTCTGTGGGCGGCCACCACACGTTGTGGTAGGTGGCGGCAATCACCTGGCGCAGCTCTGCGCGTGACACGGTGCCGCGCATCGCGATGTGAATGTGCGGGGCGAGGCGGCGCTGTGGTTCGACGGCGGCGAAGTACTGGACGTCGTAGCCGAGGAACCGGCGAAGATTCTGGATCAACCGGTCGAACAGCGCCGCGAAATGGATGGCATCTCGTGCCGCCTGCCGGTAGTCGTAAGAGTCTGGGTCGGCCGGGGTGCCGTCGGTGCCGACCCGGCCGTAACCGGGGCAGGTCAGGGTCAGGAACAGTGACGGGCGGAACGTCTTTCCGTCCGCTGCCGTGTAGACCTTGCCCAGGGTGCGTGCGGCGACGGGTCGGCGAGGCAGGTCCGGGGAATCATCACGGCGCCGGGTCGACCGGCACCGCCGGTTGCGCCGATCCGGGAGTACCTTGCCGCGTACGCCAGCGTTGGTGATCTCCTCGTCCAGGTCCTCGGTGAGCGCGTCCAGGTCGGTGGTGTCGCGCTCCGCTGCCTGAACGTGGTCGCGCTCGGCCTGGGCTTCGGCCCGCTTCTCGACCCACATGCGTTGCACGTCATCGGGGTCGTCCCGGTCGAGGACCGGTTCGTCCTCGAGGTGCCAGCCCTCCCGGCATTGGGCGGCGCGCAGTACGCGCTTGCGCTCGGCGCAGGACGGGCACACCGATGCGAGCGTGTGCCCGCAGGGGATCAGCACCTGCTCGGTCTCGCCGGATGCCAGGTCGGTCCGGCGGACCTGAACGGGCCGGATGCACCCGCCGTGCTGTACGGCCAGATCGAGCACCACCTCGCGGGCCAGAGGCGGCCGGGCTCGTCCAGTCGACGCCGACGTTTCGGTCATTTGTCACCTCCTGGCGCGTCGGCTTGCCCGGCGTGCGACCACCCGCACAACCGGCACTCGAAGGTCAGCGTCGGCCCGCCGTCATCAAGGGCGGTCAGGCCGGTTCTGCAGACCGGGCAGGGTTCATCGGTCCGCCATGAGGTGGTCCGGCTCATCCGGCCTCACCCCCGGCGAGCACTCGCAGCGCGGTTGGAGGGGCATACGCGGCGGCCATGGCGCGGATCTCCTCATCGGAGACGTAGGCGGCGCGGACGCGCACCGGGTCGGGGTCTGTTTCGAGGCGAACGAACCCGACACCAGCGCCGACCGCGGGGTTGGATGAGATCTCCTCGCAGCGTGCGCCGCGGTCGCGCGCACCGTCTCCGAGGACCATGTCTGCCTGCCCGGGCTCGTCGAGCCGCAGCGCGATCTTGTCGGGAAACAGGTTGCGGATGTTCAGCACTTCTTTGCGGGGGTCTTGCAGCGCTGCCACCACGCAGTAGCCGACCGCCCGGCCCTGGGTGGTGAGCGTGGCCAGTGCCGCGAGGGTACGGTCTTTGAGCTTGCGATCGGCCTGGTAGGCGGTCAGGAACGCGATCTCATCAACGATCACCACCGTGAACGGGTACTCGCTGGTCGGCCGGTGGTCGCGCTGCCGACCAGCGAACAGCCGGGCGCGCAGTTGCATGTCCGACACCGCGTCTTCGAGCAGTTCGGCGATGTCGGCGGCGTCGGCGGCGTACCGGCCGTAGCGGTCGAACAGCGCCCGGCCGAAGGCGAGTTCCATCAGCTTCGGGTCGCAGGCGTTTACGCAGGCGAGGCCGTCGGCCATCGCGGGCAACATCGCCCGCACCATGCCCCATAGGTATGAGCCCTTGCCCGCCCCGGTTGCCCCGGCGATCAGCAGGTGCGTGCCGTGCAGCCTGACCGCGAACGTGCTGCCGTCTTCGCACCGCCCCACCGGCAGCGCCCGCAGGTTCACCTCGTGGGGGACCGGCAGCGCGGGCATTGGCTCGGCCAGGGCATCGCGGCGCACCAGCTCCAGGACCACGGTGCCCGGCACATTCGTCCGCACCCGGCCCAGGTGCGCCCGGAACCCGTGGGCCAGGCCTTCGGCCCGGTTGGCGAAGTCGGCTGGGCTCTGGCCGGATACCAGCGCCACACTCACCCGGTCAACGAATCCGGTTGCGGCGACCCTGCCCAGGACCGGCAGCATGATCCGGCCCTGGTACGCGGGGGCAAGCCTGGTGATCGTCATCACCGCGTGCCAGTGCCGCCGGTAGAACCACCACCGCCACCGGCACCGCGCGGGGGTGCCGACGAACCGGGCGAAACAGTCCGGCCGGATGGCCCGGAGCAATGTCAGGCCCGCCAGCACGCCACCTGCGAGGCCCGCCACGACGGCCCAGCCCGCATTGATCCACAGCATTGCCACGCCAGCGCACACGGCGTCGAGCACAGGGTGGCGGACCGCGAAACGAAGCAGCCGAAACAGCGCCCGGAGGAGCTGAACGATCCAGATCACCGCTTCGGGGGTCCGGTAGACCGGGGACCGCCACACCGGGGAAGCAAACGGATCTGGGTTGTCGACCTGGGTGAACTGCTCGCCGGTCACGTTACGCATATGATCGGGTCCTCTCTTGGTTGCGAGACCTGGGGAGATACCGGGGGCGGCAGGAAATGCCGTTTCCTGCCGCCCCGCCTGCATTGTCAGGCTGCGTTGCCGTCGGCAGCCTTGACCTCGTGCGCGGCGTTCAGCCGCTCGCAGTCGACCGCGAACCGCTCAGCCTGCTGGGCCAGTTCCCGGGCGAACTCCAGCGCCGATCGTCAGGATCGGGGTAGTGGCCGGGTAGCTGTCGCACCACACTCGCCAGCTCTCGCCCACGTGCACGCCGATGGACCCGAACGAGCCGCCCTCGCTGCTCACGCCGCCGCGTCCTTCATCTCCGCGCTACCCCGGCCACCACGGCTAGGGGCACGTACCCCGGCCGCTTTCAGCGAGTACGCCAGGCGCCCGGCCTGATTCACGTACGGGGTTACCGCCAGGCCCGTGAATTCCACCGGAGTGAACGGCATCCCCGCCGAGGCTGGCGGCAGCACAGGCTGCACCCGTGCGGCGACTTTCACCCGGACCGTCTTGGCACGAGCTTGCGGGTCGGCATCGATGACCTCGATCACCCACAGCGGCTCACCGGTCGCCTTGTCCTTGGACTGGACGAACCGGTCGCCTCGCGATGCGTCGAAGTCCCGCAACGGCTCGGCCTGTCCGGCCGCGAACGTCCCGTGCGGGAAGGCTTGGCCGAATTCCACCGGGATCGGACCCTGTAGCGCCATCTGGCGCCTCCTCTCGGTCTTGTCGTCAGTCGTACTGACGACAACTTGTCCTGTCGAGTAGAGAATAACCGAACTTTGGCGAGTTGACAAGACGAGTTATCGAGGAGGTGTCACGCGGTGAAGGGGTACACGTCCTCCAGCTCATGAAGATCGCCGGGGAGGACGGCGTCGACAACCTGGAGCGGCCGGTTCTCGGCGTCGTAGACGGTGAGCAGCAGGTTCAGGGCAGCCGCCTGCTTACCGACTTTGAGCAGGCGGGACTCTTCCGCCGTGACTGGCCGGGCGCGGATCCGCTCGGCTACGTGATCGAACCGCAGCCGTTTGAGCGCATGGAGATGCTGGTGGATGCCCCCCGGGATCGGTTCAGGCTTGGTAAGGTCGGTCCCCTCGGCCACATCGAGGGGGAACCACGACGAGAGCAGCTCGGAGGGCTGGCCGTCACGTTCGATGAGCTGCCGACGGAGAAGCGCCGGCGTCCCGGCGGGGGTGCGCAGCAGCGTGGCCACCGCCGACGGCGCTGGTTGGCGCCCGACGTGCAGAAAGACGCCTTGTGTCGCCGTCTCGGCCTCATCGAGGAGTGCCCGCCCTGGGCGCGGATGGTCGGCGAGCACGGCGCGGTTACGTACGAATGAGCCCCGCCCATGCTCACGGTCGATCCATCCTTGGCTCTGCAGGACCTGGAGCGCCCGGACGACAGTCGGCCGGGATACGCCGAACTCGCGGACAAGCTGGGTCTCCGACGGGAGGACTGACCCGTGCGGATACGTGCCATCTTCGATGCGGCGCTGGATCGTGCTCACGATCTGCGCATACTTCGGCGGGGAGAATTCCATGTCCGCCATGTCGACCGCCTAACTACTCATCGACTCGACTTGTCGAGAAGCGTAGCTCTGATCTGCCCAGATGTCACTAGGTAGCAGTCAGAAGCCTCGCCCGTCACTTAGCGCATCTGCACTGAGGCACGGCTCAAGTGCGGGGAGCATCGGCTGCGGTGAACCCCAGCGGAGCTCGAACCAGACAGTCCGGCCATATTCGTCTCCGGACTGCCCCCACCGATCGGCGACCAACGCCACCATGCCCAGGCCCCGCCCATCCTCCGAGATGGCATCGAATGTCCGTGTTGTGGGGGTCTTGTCCGACCCGTCATCGCACACCCCAACAAGTACCGATGACTCGCCGAGGTGGACGATCACCTCGAACCCCCCGCCATTACCGGATGCCGTATGCAGTAGCGTGTTGGTCGCCAGCTCAGACACGCATAAGACCGCCTCGTCGGCTACCGGGCAACCATCCAGCGCCCGCGCCACGAACCGCCGAGCGTAGGCCACCTGCTCATGGCAGCCCGGGAACACGCGCCGCTTCGGCCGGGCCATCGTAGTTGTAATCCTTTCCTCGGAGATCGGCACGAAGGCTGTGCTGATCGCCCATCGCCGCTGGCCGTCACCGTGCGGCGAGTCCTGAGCCTCCGCAGTCGAAGCAATCCGTCTTGCGACCGCTATCTAAGGCGCCGTCGGCCAGTTCGCACGCCACTCGTCGGCGCGACCTCACGAAGATCCACCCCCGGCCTCGGCAGGAGCGGCACCCGGCCAGCTCGGCTATTCGGAGTGCGTTCATGTGGCAAAGATCGCGCACCGCCCGGCTGCAACCCATTACTGCCCGATATCCCGAGACGGGATAGGCTCGCACACACTCATGCCGTACCTGTGCTCGGGCACCTGACCTGACGGAGAGGATGACGGTATGCCCGGACGGGCCGCCGACTTAATCGACATTCCGACCTCGCTCTGGCAGCGAGCCGAGATGACCGAGGCCTTGCGGGGCCGCGACATGGGGCGCGTGTTCCGGCTCGTCCGCCAGTACGCAGGCGCTAGCCAGACCCGGCTGGCCATCGCGTGCGGCATGACCCAGGGCAAGATCAGCGAAATCATGCGGGACATCCAGCACGTCACCGCACTGGAGGTGTTCGAGCGGCTAGCCGACGGGCTGAACATGCCCGACAACGCACGCATCGCCCTTGGCCTGGCCCCGCGCGCACCCTTGGTCGATGCCGACACGGTTCCGGTCGGGCAAACGCGGCGGGCGCTGCCAGACATCCCGCCGCGGGATGCTCGTCTGGCGGCGGATGGTCTTCCGGTCTTCGATCCCCTTAGCGTGGATGTTCCAGAGGGGGAGGAGGACGAGGAAATCGTGCGACGGCGAACCTTCATAAGCCTTACCGGCGCGTCGTTGTTCGGCGCGATCCTCGCCACTGCCGGGCCTGGCGGGCCGGTCGATAGCGTCGAGTCCTTCGTGGCAGTGCTCGCTGGTTACTCGCCGGATACTGCGGCGGGGTCGCTCGACGCGCCCCCCGATCTGTCGGCGCTGGGCCCGGCGGTCGCGAAGGCCAAGCGTGATTACCAGGCGTGCCGGTACTCGGACGTGATCGATGACCTTCCGGGGCTGCTCCCACGCCTGCACGCCGCGTGCGCTGTCATGACAGGGGATGCCCGCCTCCAGGCGTACACGTTGTCGGCCGAGGCTCACCATGTCGCGGCGAGTATCCTGCTCAAGCTGGGTGATCAGGGGCTTGCCTGGCTTACTGCCGACCGGAGCATGCAAGCTGCCCGGGCCAGCCAAGATCCGCTCACCGTCGGTTCGAGCGCCCGGATCATCACGCACGCCCTGATGAGCAGCGGGCACCTCGGAGCCGCCACCTCTGCTGCGAGCAGCCTGGCTGCGCGGCTTGACCGCGATGTTTCGACGCACGATCCTGAGTCGCTATCGGTGTATGGGTCGCTGCTGCTGCGCGGGGCGATAGCCGCCGCCCAGCGCAACGACCGCCATACCGCGCAGGAACTGCTGACCGAGGCCGAGGACGCTGGCCGCCGACTCGGGACCGAGCGCAACCTGCGGTGGACTGCGTTCGGGCCAACCAACGTCAAGCTGCACCGGGTCAACATCGCCGTCACCCTCGGCGACGCTGGGACTGCCATCGACACCGCACGCGGCATCAACCTCGATCAGGTCCCCGTCACCGAACGCAAGGCGAGCCTGCTCATCGACACCGCCCGCGCCTTCCAGCAATGCGGCAAACACCAAAACGCCTACCTGGCGCTGCGGGCCGCCAGGGATATAGCGCCCGAGGAGATCGCCGGACGACCTGCCGTCCACCAGCTTGTCCGCGACATCATCACCTCGGCACCGCCCGGCGTCCAGCGCCAGGCCGAGCAATTTGCCGACCGGCTCGGGGTTGCCCGGTGACCCAGCCTGCCCGTGTGCTGTCGGCCATCGTCTGCGGCGCTGGTCCGGCATCCGAGGCCGCAAGGCTCGTCAAGCTCGCCCAGCAGCGCGGCTGGAAAGTCCAGGTCATCGCCACGCCCGCTGCCCTGGACTTCCTCGATGTCGCCGGGCTTGAAGCCCTGACAGGTTCTCCCGTTCGCAGCGCTTACCGTTCACCAGGCGAGCCCCGCTCGCACAAGGCTGATGCGGTGATCGTCGCCCCCGCCTCCTACAACACCATCAACAAGTGCGCTCAGGGCATCAGCGACACGTACGCTCTCGGCATCCTCGCCGAAGCCGTCAGCTTTCCCATCCCGGTTGTAATCCTGCCGTTCGTCAACTCTGCGCTCGCCAACCGCCGCCCCTTCAGGAGCTCCGTCGGCCAACTCCGGGACGAAGGCGTGCGTGTCCTCCTCGGACCGGGCGAGTTCGAGCCACACGCTCCCGGCACCGGCGGGCAGCAGCTCGACGCCTTCCCATGGCAACTCGCTCTCGACGAAGCGGAGCGCCTGGCCCGCGAGCGATAGCACAGCCGCCGTCGGCTTGCCGTTATGCACTGCCGAATTGCGCCGTACTAGATCAAGGCGGCACCGCACGCGGCGCCGCTGGCCCGACGTCAGCGCCCGTGCGCTGCCTCGGGCGGCCCGCCCGGGCGCACGCCGGGCCACGCGCTGGGAGACACGCAGATCAAGCTGGCAGAACGATCGGTTGAGCTGGTCACGGAATGAGTCCTCCGCGGAAGGCCTTGGCGAGAACCGCGTGGGAACTGCGCTCGACCCGTCTCGATGCTACCTCGACGCGTGCAAACAACTCATCGGCCATCTTGAGCATACGGGAGGCCTGCCGCACGATCTCACCCTGCTCCTCAAGGGGAGGCATCATGACCATAAATTGTTTGAGATCAGAGATCGACATACGCTGGTAGCCAGCAGCGGAACGTGATGCCTGCTCAATTTGCTTTCTAATGAGCGGGCCGGGCCAGCGCCTCGTTGGTGTTGTCCAGGAAGCACAGGATCGGGTGCATCCCGAAACCGCCCTTGAAATGCGGTGACGCCGACTCCTTTTCGGAATGGACCTCGATCAGGGTGGCGTCGATGTCCAGCACCACGTAGTCCAACTCCCGGTCCGGCTGACACCTACCGGAGAGGCATGATCGTCGGAAACTCCGGCTAGCTGACCGGCGCTCGCGCCAGGCCTTCACCGGTGCGCAAAAGTAGCCCGAGTACCCGCTGCTCCGCCTCTTGGTCAGTTCCAAAGAGACGGTTGCAGTGAAGATGCACGAAGCTGCGGTAGAGTGCAGCCGGCGTTTGCCTTAGTACACCTCGTTCTGCTAATTCTGTTAAGTGATGTACGATTGGGACAAGTGCAGCGCATCTAGCTGCGAAAACCTGCGTTATCTCCTGACCACCCGCCTGGCTTGGAAGAGTGCCGGCATCTCCGAGTAGCTTCCGCAGCAGGGCCTTACGCTCCCGGTATTCTGCGCCCACTGCGTGTCGCGATCTAACCTGCTCGCGACACCACTGGAGCCGGTCCACCTCGGTTAGCCCGAGACCAGCCAGGAGGTTGTCCACGCTTAGGACGCCCAGAATCGTACGGTCTAGGTGCACTGCTCGTATCTGAATGAGGCGTAGTAATTCGGCCGCCGCACGGCTATCCGCAGCCAGGAGCGCTTCAGCAGCGACGGTTCCTTGTGGGCCGCCAAACCGCTCGATCTCACGCTCATAGGTATCGAGGCTGAAGCGCAGGCAGAATCCATTGGCCATCAATTCGGTTGCCCAGGTACAGAGCGCGGGCAGGAACTGGCCAGTGAGGCAATCGGGGGCACCGCGAAAGCGGAGGCGTACATGCGGCTTCGGGTCGGAGTAGCGGACGAACAGCCATTCCTTAACCAGCCCGGAGGCAACCATATCTCCAGCAAAGTCCCGAATGGGGCCGGCGATCAGGTCCTCCTCGAGCGCGCGCCTACAGTAGAGTTTGGCGAACAACCACTCGCTGCCTGGCGGCCGTAGTCGGTCCTCCAGACTGGCAGGAATCATTTTATCACGTTGCAGCTCTTGTCTCTCGCTGCGCTCGTCTTCATGGGCACCTGCAAAAGGCTTCTCTAGGGACAGTGCGAACGGCTGACTAACGTTTGACAGCTGGCAGCTCTTTCGCAGTACCAGGGGTACGACGAATTCTGTAACGAAATGTCCGCCTGGCCCTGTGGTCCACATCTGGTCCGGCGCGGGTATCACTTCCTGGAGCAGGATGGAACGAGCATCTTGTAGGCGCATTACTTCGCTGCGTAACTCTTCCATTTGCCGCGCGTCAGCCAGATCCAGAATCATTCGGTTATCGCCCACGCTCAGATAAACGTGCTGTGGTACCTGCCAGTGAGCGCGCCAAGCCTGCAGGGCTGTGTAGAAGATCGGAGGCGATTCCTCCGGCAGTTCCCGTGCGCGGGTCAGTGGGTCGAGACGCCATTGGGCCGGGCGCAACACGATTCGCCCGACCTGCACGCGGGGAAGAAAGGGAAAGCTCGAGGCCGGGCCCCAATCAAACGTTGAGAGCTGGACCACACCGTCTTGGCTCACCTCAGCCAGAAAGCGGCAGATATCTGGTGCTCGCATATTGTTCAGCATATGCCCAGCACAGACAAGGACCTTCGCATCGCCTGCCGCCCAGCGGACATAGAAGCGGCCATTCTGGATTCCTACGACTAGTTCGTCCAGGGGAATGACCTGGGAGGAGGCCACGTAGGAGCTTACCCCTAGAACGATTTCATGGCTGCGCACCGCCGGGCGAACCATGACATTAGCTAGCCGCACCTGCTGAGGGAGGTAGACCAGTTCCGCCCAGATATGGTCTGGCGCATGGGCCTCTTCCACTCGAATGAGCTGCTCCAACGCCACGCGCGCCTCAACGCCAAGCAGGTCAACGAACCGGCCTAGACTGCGCCCGGCGCTGCACGCGCCGAGGTTGGGCCCAACGACGACTTGAAACTGTCCCGAATCGATCGCCTCGGCTGAAGAGGCGGCGATTGAGGCGTAGATATCCAAGGAAATTGGCGCTGTGGTAGTTGAGGGAGACCATGTCTCCAGGCGTGCCAAAGTAGCATCGTCCAGTTCTACGACCAATTGCCGGTCGTGCAGAGCGGTAGTGGCTAGGTCGAGTAGAGTCTGCTGCCGGAGTGCGCTCTTAGCCGGGCTGAAACCCCCGGCGCCGGCATTACTGTTCGCTGGGCCGAGCCCGAAGTTGGGATCAAGTAGCTCTAGGAGCGGTACCTCACGGAAGTGCCCATACCGCGCGAGAAATGCCTGGCGATACGCCGCGATGGAGGGCATGCCATTTGGCAATGGAGAGAGCCGGAGGAGCAGTTCGGCCGCGCGTGCGACCTCGGCGCCAACAGCCCGGGTGACCTGTCTTCCTGCCAGGGACAGAGCCATATCCACCTCCAGCGGGGTTTCGGAAGGGGACATGGTTATGGCGTTGGCCCGGGCTATGAGTTGCCGATAGACTGTTACTCCCTCCTCTGGAGGCAGCGCGTCCCAGGCTGTGGTGGCATTGAGAATCGCCTCCAATTCGGTCAGGGTTTCATGTACCTCAGGGATGCTGGCAAGGCACTGTGCCACGTAGCGCGCGGGGTCGGCAGTAGTCAACGGCGGCCGCAGATTAGTGAGCAGGAGGCCACACTGCCATAATTCGGTAAGGAGTCGTTCCACCTTCGCGGACGTAGCTCCGGGCGTCGTCTGCAGCAACAACGTGCAGAGGTCTTGATAGGAGATGGGCTGGCGGGCGGCGGCCAGCGCCCGTTGCACCGCGCCTGTAGCCCGCAGGGAAACCTCCGCCTCTGAGCCGAGTGCGCTGCCAGATACACGCTGAGTCAGGAAAACCCGCGCAGTGTAATGAAGGGCAGCGGAATTTGCGATCAAACGGAGATGCTTGCGTACCTCGGGCCGGGCTTCCAGCCCCATGACGAGGTTGTACAGCCACTCCATGTCTGGCCGGGTACGCGTATGCGGCCGTTCAGCCGCGAGGGTCAGATCCGTGTGTTCGCCCCACTGCGCTAGGGCAACACCCGCAAAGAGGCCATATGGCGTCGGCCGGGTGGACATGCGGATCAGGTAACGCAGGAGCTTGCTGGCGCGGCGGGCTCCATCCGCGCGGGAGAGTGAGGGCCGCTCCACCGCATCCAGGAGCGAGAGACTTCCCACGGCCAGGGCTCGGCGGGCGAGAGATTCCCTCGCAGGAAAGGGGGAGATAGTGGATGACCGACATCCCGTCGGATTTGTGAAAATTGATAATGGCCAAAGCCCGACTTCGGCACGGTCGGCATTGAGGGGATGCCTGTTCTCGGCAACCGCGATGTGCTCTCTCCCGGACTCGCGGTGGCTGGCGATCTCGGCTGTACAGGGCCAGGGCGCGATGTGGTTGCCCGCCGCTCCATCCGCATCGCTTAGAGCGTAATAGGTCTCAATGGGGAAGAGCGGTGCCCGCACCAGCAAGCAATCCATGGGTTCATATAGAGAACTTATGCATGCTGCGAGATTTGTGGAAGCGGGTTTGGCCCTTAACGAACGGGAAGAGCGGTGCTGTGCCATGGAGAACTCTCCTTTCGCAGCTATTGGAGGAGAAAGAGCCGGTCCCAGGAGGGTTCGACATTAGTGGCAGCCGCTAGCAGGACCAGCGCGACTCCCGCCGCGCCATCGAGGAAGCCAGGCTGGTCAATGGGTCTCCCCCCAGACTCCAGGTTACAGTAGCCAAGAAGACTATCAGGATCGTATAGCGAGAGTATTTGCGCGCTGAGGCTCCTCGCCGCTTCGATGAAGAGTGCGCGGCCGGTATCCCGAGCAAAGCGGAGGGTAACCTGCAGGAGACCGGCCACGCCATGACAGAACGTGGGCGAATCGATGCGGCGCTCGGCCAGGGGGCGTCGATACACCGCCTCCATGGCGGTGATAGCCAGGTCTCTATATCCAGAGTCATCCAGTGCCTCCCCGGCAAGCCAGAGAGCCCGTGCGACGCCAGGGCTGCCGTAGCACCAGGCAGTGCGGCTAGACCCGAGTGGAGCCGCAGCATTCGTCGGAACCAGAACGGTGCCCGCTAGCGTCAGGGGAACCGTCGTGGGCCAGTTGATGCCCCAGGTATCGTCTAGACGGTTCCGTGCAAGCCAATCAGCCACCCTATTGATGGCGTCCGTCATTCCTTCGACCATCATGTTCTCGCGCTGGGCAAGCGCCAGCAGCCCAAGTGGGCCAGGGATGCCATGGGCCAAACCACAATTGAGGTTACCATAAGGGTAATAGCGCTGCATCGTCCTATCTTGCACAAGATGCGCAGGGGTGTGCCAGCATGGCAGGCCGAGCTCTTGACGCGTTAGCTCAACAAGGCAACTGAGGATGGCAGTGAGCGCGGCAGTCAGTCCCGGCTCTTCGCGACGACACAGCAGATAGGTTCCCACTCCAGTGAGGCCGGAGATCAGATCGAACTGCCCGACGGAGACACCATGCCTTTGGCCGGAGAGGTGGTGGACCTGCGCTATCACCTGCGGAACAAGGACCTCATCAATGCCCGCCAGCAGCCTGCGGTAGCGCGTTCCGCCTCTGGAAAGACACCAGGAGGCGAATGCCAGGCCACTGAGTCCGGAGAATAACCCCATAGGGCGATGGGTCTGCCCTTCCATCGCTTGCGCGGCCAGCTCGATACAGTGGTGGCCGGTGACATCCCAGCCCTCATCGGGCAGACAGGCATCGAGATAGCTACACATGATTGCCAGTCCCGCATATCCCTGGGCTACATCGGATGGTTGCCAGTGGACGGATTGAGGGAAGGCAGTCTGCTGGGCAGCGGCCGATACCGCCGCTTCCACCCGATCGCGCTCGCGCAGACGGGCTGCCACTGCGCGGGCTATCGCAATCGCCGCCAGAGCCTGATCGGGTTCTAGCAACTGGTACCAGGAATGGTTCTGAAATTCGAGCATTGTTACTCCTCCTCCTCAGCAACAACGACGCTCGAGTAGGACTCGCGGGAAGGCGCCGAGCCTAGGCAGTGAAATGGATAGCCCACTTCTATTAATCGAAAAGGAGAGGATCAGAAACAGTCAGAAATATCGCTAAACCGGTTCCCACCACCGACGTAATGAATTTTGACGTTCAGACCGAGAATCGTTCGCGCTCTCGTTTTGTCGCCAATCTGGGCCTTCAAGAATCCTAAAAGCACGGGCCGCAGGTGCAGGTAACGATAGTAGAGCAGTTCTGGCAGGTGTCCGAGCAGGTGTTGCAGAGAGTCTGCTGGCAGGTGTCCCAACAAGTGACCGAGCAGGTGGCCTGACCTATGCAGGTGGCGCCCTGGCAGGTGGCCGAGCAGGTGTCGCAGGCAGTCTGCGGGCAGGTGTCACCCTGGCAGGTGTCACCCTGGCAGGTGTCACCCTGGCAGGTGGCGCAC
>Ga0335079_10005402_pt1 | contig 14623 bp, 12 predicted proteins | sample Lox_Sample_33_FD_206719 | JGI IMG/M metagenome (GOLD analysis project Ga0335079, IMG submission 206719) | Soil microbial communities from Loxahatchee National Wildlife Refuge, Florida, United States - Lox_Sample_3.3 | ecosystem: Environmental > Terrestrial > Soil > Wetlands | place: USA...
ATGGGCATTCCTGCGGCCCCGGGAATGAAACCGGAAGAGCGCTCGGATTGCAGCGTGATCTCCACTTCGTAGTTGGTCGGCATGGCGACACGCACATCTTTTTGCCCGGACTCGTACCCAGGGGCATCCACCGTGACGGTGTACTCTGCCCCTGCGCGAGTCGCGAAAGAGACGCGCCCTTTGGCCGTCGCGCCTTGATCAACCACGACCCCATCGCGGACAAGTTTCACGCTCGCGGACACGAAAACGAGGCTCCCGGAACTATCCCGAATCGTCACATTGATTTCCGCGCGGAGGCGAGCTTCGACCTCGTCGCCGCTTTTATATTGGCATGAGGTCAGGTGGGGGTTAAGCAATCCCATTAGGGTCGAGAGGACGAATGCCTTCAACCAGAGACCCAATCGTTCTTGAATGCGGGGAGTCACGCGGGAACTCCCTATGCTCTCAAATGCGGTTCAGCCAACTCTTTTGCTTATTAAGCGCATGCTAGGTCTCTCTTTTGGCGAAGTCAACCGAGAACGGTTCACGAGCTCTGTTCGTGGGGGTCTCTGAGGAGTTTGGAGTTCTTCGACACCACACTGGCTTGAAGTCTACTCGCGGGCAATTGTGACTGCGGGCACGGAAATTTGTGACGCATTGGGGTATTGACTCGCCAGTGCTCCCGGAAGCAGCATTTCTCGGCGGGGCGCTGCTTCCTCTCAGGCCACCCGAACCTTCACGGGGTGCATTTCCTGAGAGCCCGTCGCCGAGCATGAGAGTGAGTGTGGCCGTGTGCACTCGTCGAAAACCAGTCAGTCGCGTCGTGGCGATTCTCATTTGCTCTTCGGCGGTTTGCGTATGTATTGGATGTGCCGGGGGAAGCGGTGGAGGCGGAGGCAGCGTCTCCCAGCCGGCTACCGTCGACATTCTTCCTGTCACTGCCACAATCCCTGTCGGAACGAATCAGCCCTTCAATGCGGTTGCCTTCGGGACCACCAGCATGGCAGTGAGCTGGGGTGCAACGGCCGGAACAATCGACCAGTCGGGAAATTACACAGCTCCGTCTACGGTGCCTGCGGGAGGAGTAGCCAAGGTCACAGCTACAAGCGTAAGCAGCCCCTCCGCCTCCGCGACCGCTACGGTGACCATCACCACGCAGCCAGTGACTCTGACCATTACTCCAAGCAGCGCGACAGTGAAGGCAGGTTTCTCCCAAATGTTCACCGCGCTGGTGAGCGGAACTACGAACGCATTGGTCAATTGGACCGTGAGCGATTCGCCGGGAGACACGACATATCCAGGATCCATTACCGCCGGCTCTTATTTGGCGCCGGCGCCGGTCACAGGCTCACACACTTACATGATTGACGCTGTATCCAATGCGGACCCCGCAAAAACCGCCTCGGCCACGGTGACCGTCATCCCCCTGGAAAACCAGGAACAACAAGCTCTCCCGATCAAACTCGGAACTTCAGGAGTAAATGGCAATGCGGGAGATTGCTGTAGCGGGACCCTCGGGTCATTGTTGACCGACCAGAATGGCAAGCAGTACATCCTAAGCAACAACCATGTTCTGGGAAGACTTAGTAGCGCCAAGGTGGGCGAGCCGATCGTGCAGCCTGGATTTGTAGACACCTTCTGCGACTTCGCCCAGCCAAATGTGGTCGCGCATTTCACCGCCGCACCGCCAATCGACAGTTCCAACGTTGACGCCGCGATCGCCGAGGTGGTGCCGGGAGCGGTGGATAGTCAAGGCGACATCATCGGCCTCGGCGGCATCTCCAGTGATGGCTCGTACATTGCGTCACCGCCCGCAAATACCACGGTAGATGCGGCCATCGGGATGGCCGTGGCCAAAAGCGGGCGGACGACTGGCCTTTCGTGCGGGACCGTGTTGGCTGTGGATGGTTCTTTCACCATGGATTTTCCTGCAGACTGCGGAAACCCCACTCACCAGCAAATCGGGTTCAGCGGCCAAGTAATCGTTGGCTACGGCCTCATCCGGCCCGGTGATTCGGGCTCGCTAATCGTCGATACCGCGACGAGTCGGCCCGTGGGATTGGTTGCCGGGTTGTCAACCGACGGAGTGTATACCACTGCGAATCCCGCCAGTGAGGTCCTGTCGGCACTTGGCACAGCGACGGGACTGAAGTTCACCTTTGTCGGTGGCACGGAACACGCTGTGAGTTGCACCCCCGCTTCCGCCACGCAGGCAGAGCGAGCAAAGGAAGAAAGCGCCGCGGCGAACCTGATTCCCTCGGAGGAGATTGCGGGAGTCGTGGCCGTCAACAAGCGGCACAGAAGCGAGATTCTGCAAGACCCAGCAGTGGTGGGCATCGCCGTCGGCCGCAGTGATCTGCGCCTCCACACGGCGGCCATCCTCGTGTTCGTTGAAAAGGGCAAAACTCTATCTTCCCCCCTGCCGGCAACTCTGGATGGTGTTGAGGTGCGAATCGTCCCTACCAGCCGATTCCAGGCGGTGAACGGACCGCGCCTGGGAGCCTCCGCGTGCGGCGACCAGAGAGATCAGTCCCGGGCCATTCGTCGCCCCGTTGAGCATCTGCAAAGCCAGGAGACGCGAAATGCCAAGGCTCCTTAGGGGCAGCCCTGCTGTGAGCAGTCATTTCTACCTTCTAATGCAAGCTGGTGGGATGTCCGGCTTCGATGAGCATTTTCGCGTGGTCCCCGATGGAGAATTGGCGTATCTACACGCATTGACGGCCAGGGAAGCAGGAGCCTTCATGAAAACTCGACGAACGTTTCTCAGGGTAATGCTTTTTGCGGGGACGGTGACCGGCTTATCCGCTAGCCGGCTTCTTGGCCAGCCGCAGGAACTGCCTCGCAAGCCGCAACCGGTACAACTACCACCCCCGGATTTTCCCAATCCGCCCTCGCCAGAGAAGCGGCTGCCAGAAGAGGAGAGTGTGGAGATACGCAAAAAAGTCGAGCGGCTTTATCAACTCAGCGAGGAATTGAAGGCGGAAGTGGACAAGGCAGACTCGGCGAATGTGCTTTCGCTGAATCTGCTGAAGAAAGTGGAAGAAATAGAAAAGCTGGCCCGCGAGATCAGGAAGCGGTCGAAAGGATAGAGCAGTCTCGCGCTCCCCCGTCTGGGTGATTCGTTGACACTCCTGCGGGCGCGCCGTACACTGAAGCTACAATTTGCAAGCTCGGGAAGTGGGGAAGTGCCGTGCAAACCGGCCGCGGTCCCGCCACTGTGATCGGCAGAATTGCCGAAAGCCAGGCTACCCTCCCAAGTTGCTGCGGTCGCGGGTTCTTCGCGAGAGAGAACCGGGACCGGGAATGCCCTGGCCTCGCGCAGGGCTTTTTTGTTGGGCTATTCTCGCGGAATGTTCGTCAGGGGAAATCTGTGAGCGATTTGGTTTCCTGCGTCTTGCCGCGCGCGGCACTTCTCGCCGCGGGCCTGCTGCTTGTCTGCACCGCCGCCAAAGCGGCGCAGGCGGCCTTGCCGGAAGCGTCCGTCGCCGAGCCGATGCATGAGGTCGGCGACGAGCTCGGGCGCACGGTCCGCATTCCCGTTACGCCTTCGCGTATCATCTCCCTCGCGCCGAGCCTCACCGAAACCGTTTACGCGCTCGGCGCGGACAGCCGTCTGGTGGGCGACACGGATTATTGCGACTATCCGCCCGATGCCCAAAAAAAGCCGAAAGTCGGAGGCGCCATCGAACCGAGCCTCGAAGAAATCGCCGCGTTGCACCCGGATCTCGTGCTGGTGACCAAGGGTTTTAACCGGCTGGACACCGTGCGCGCCCTCGAGACGCTGCATATCCCGAGCTACGCCACCGATCCCCACACGGTCGACGAAATCATCTCTTCCACGGAAAAGCTCGCGGATCTTCTGAACATCGACGCGGCCGGCAAAACTCTCGCCGCCGATCTGCGGCAGCGGCTCGCCGTTCTCCAGACCAGGCTGAGTCCGCTTCCGCCCAGGCGCGTGCTGTTCATTGTCTGGACCGATCCGCTGATTTCCATCGGGAAGAACACCTTCATTGCGGACGCGCTGCGCCGCGCCGGCGCCATTTCCATCGTCGACGCCAGCCAGGATTGGCCCCAGATCAGCCTGGAAGAGATCGTCCGTCTCCAGCCGGATTTTCTGGTGTTCGCGTCTTCACACTCCGACAACGGGACGCACGATTTCGAGATGATCGCCGCGCGCCCGGGCTGGCGGATTCTGGACGCCGTGCGCAATCACCGTTACGCGATAATCAGCGACGCGGTCAACCGCCCCGCGCCGCGCATCGTTTCCGCCATCGAAGATCTGGCTCGCCAGTTGCATCCGGAAGCGTTCCAGGAAGTTCCTTCCCCGGAGAAACCGGTTCAACCTTTGAATCCCATCGTTCCAAAGGATCCTCCGGCGAACGCAGCGTCGAACCGGGCGGCGGATTCGGCATGTCCTACGGAGTCTCCATGCGCCCGCTGACACTCGGACGGCTTCTGCTTCGCTGTGGAATTCTCGCGCTTGTTCTGTTTGTGGTTGTTGTGGTTGCTCTCAAGCTGGGGGCCGTGCAAGTTTCTCTCTACGGCCTGGGCCGCGACGTCATCCGGGTTTTGCTCGGGCAGAGCAGCTCCATCTCCAGCGATTACGGCATGATCGTGGTCGATATCCGCATGCCGCGCATTCTGCTGGCGATTGTTGTGGGCGCCTCGCTCTCCATTGCCGGCGCCAGTTTTCAGGCGCTGCTGCGCAACCCGCTAGCCGATCCGTACGTTCTCGGCGTTTCGTCGGGCGCCTCCGTCGGGTCCATTCTTGCCCTCATGCTCGTGAATCAACTGGCGCTCTCGCCCGCCTTCGCGGGCATTATCACGCCGCTGGGAGCGTTTCTGGGGGCCGCGCTTACGATTTTGGCCGTTTATTTCCTTGGCCGCCGCTCCGGCCACTTGGACAGCGGAACCTTGCTTCTCGGCGGCATCATCACCGCCTCGTTTCTCCAGGCGATCATCATGTTTCTGATGTCCACCCTGGCCGGAGGGAACCTTCGCGGCGCCTCGTACTGGATGATGGGCAGCCTGTCCACGCCTCCGCCGCCGAGCCTTCTTTATCTTCTGGGATTCGGGTTCCTCCTCGCTGCGGGAGCGATTTACACGACCGCTTCCGATCTTAATTTGCTCTTGGCCGGGGAGATGGAGGCCATGCACCTTGGCGTGGACGTGCCGCGTGTGCGGCTTGTTGTTTACCTTGCCGCCTCGCTTTTGACGGGACTCGCTGTTTCCGTCAGCGGCACGATCGGATACGTTGGGTTATTGGTGCCCCATGCCATGCGACTTGTTTTCGGTTCCGATCATCGTATGTTATTGCCCGCCTCCGCCCTGGGCGGCGCGATCGCCGTCGTGATTGCGGACACCATCGCGCGCACCGTCGTGGCTCCCAGCGAACTTTCCGTGGGGGCCGTGACCGCCCTGGTCGGCGCGCCGTTCTTTATCTATCTGCTTCGCCGGAGGCTCGCATGAGCGCCGCCCATCGCATGGCTTCGCCCAAAGGATCGGCAGGCGACCAGCCACACGGAAATCCCGATGTGCGCTTGAGCGTCGAGCAAGCCAGTTACGTCTATGCCCCGAACCCTTCGCAGGCGCCGCTGTTCACCCTCGAGGCGCTCAGCTTTCAGGCCAAGCCCGGGGAGGTGGTCGCCATTCTTGGGCCGAATGCCAGCGGCAAATCCACGCTCCTCAAACTAATCTCCGGAGCGCTCGAACCTCTCTCCGGGCGTGTGTTCCTGCACGGCTTTGCCACGCACGCGCTTTCCCCGAAAACACGCGCGCAGCGCATCGCGTTCGTTCAGCAAGAAAGCCGGCTGCTCTTCCCCTCGCGGGCCTGGGAGTTTGTGCTGCAGGGACGGCATGCCTACGGCGGCGGCTTGCGCTTCGAAACGGAGGAAGACGTCACCATCATCAGAAATGCGCTTGCGCAAGTAGGCGCTCTGGAGCTCGGCGACCGCTGGATGGACAAGATCTCCGGTGGCGAAAAGCAGCGGGTGATCCTGGCGCGCGCCTTGGCGCAGCAACCGCTCCTGCTGCTTCTGGACGAGCCGACGCTGCACCTGGACATCGGCGCGCAGGTCGATCTACTGGACTCGCTGAGGAAACTGGCCGCACAGAATCGCTACACGGTGATCGTGGTGACGCATGAATTGAATCTTGCCGGCGAGTATGCGGACCAGGTGGTGCTGCTGCAAAAAGGGAAGTGCCTGCGTGCAGGCCCGCCCGCCGGCGTTTACCAGCGGGACTTGCTCGAACAGGTGTTTCAGGCGCCCCTGACCGTGGAGATGACCTCTTCCGGCCGGCCGCGCGTGACGATTTTGGCAAAGAAGTAGAAGTCTTCTCGTCAACCCAACCCGGCGGCCGCGCGCCGCCCGAACACGCAACCCACAGCGGGCTTCGCCCCTTCTACCAACCGCAGACTTCGTGCACGGGAAGACGGTGCAAAGCCGTCGCCGCCGCGCGACTGTAAGGCGGATCTTTTGCTTGTGTGCCACTGCAGCGTTCTATGTTGCGGGAAGACCACAAGCTGCTGCGCGAATCCAGTTCGCCCGCAGCAAATTGCCGCCAAGCCAGGAGACCGGCGAAGTCCGCAGCCCGCGCAAGTCCTTGTTGCGCCGGCCAACCTTTACTCTCCCGCGCGTGAGGGAGCGGAGGACCTATGCGAACTTCCCCATTTGTTTTTCTCCTAATCGCAGTTCTGATGCTGTCTTCTGCCGTTTCCGTGTTTTCCCAATCGCCCATCGCGGAAGCGCGCCTTGCCGGCACTATCACGGACCCTTCGGGTGCTGGGGTGAGCGGGGTCGCGATTGGCGTCGAGGATGAGAGTTCCGCCACGTCCACGCCCGCTTCCATTGTTTCCTCGCCAGATGGCGCGTATTCGTTGGAGCTTCCGCCCGGCCGCTACCGAGTGCATTTCTCGCGTGAGTCGTTTGCCAGTCGCGACGTAGAACTTTCCCTCGCTGCCGGTGAAGTTCGCGAGCTCAACCTGCGTTTGGAATTACTCGCCATGTCGGATCAGGTGGTCGTGACCGCGCAGACCCTGCCGACCTCCGCACAGCAGACCACTGCGCCCACGGACGTGATCTCGGCGGAGGCCATCGAGCAGCGCCAGGCCGTTTCCGTCCCCGATTTGCTCCAGTTCTCTCCCGGCGTGGCCATCGGCCGCACAGGGCCGTTCGGCGGCACGGCCTCCATTTTTCTCAATGGCGGGGATTCGGACTTCACCAAGGTACTCGTTGACGGCACGCCCATCAATCCCCCGGGCAGCGCCGTCGATTTCTCGAGCCTCACCACGGAAAACATCGACAAAGTGGAAATTGTGCGCGGCGCGGAAAGCGCTCTCTATGGTAGCGACGCCGTCTCCGGGGTGGTCCAACTTTTCACCCACCATGGAGAGACACGAGTCCCCGCGTTCACTCTTTATTTCGAGGGCGGGAATTTTTCCTCGGCGCGTGGCGGCGCGGACTTGAGCGGCCTGCTCGGTAAATTCGATTATTCCGGCGCGTTTGCCTATTTCCAGACCGACGGGCAGGGGCTGAACGACGCGTTCCTGAACCGCACGCTTTCCGGCAGCTTCGGTTACGCGCTTTCCGAATCCAACCAACTGCACGTCTCGCTGCGGAATAACGCGAGCGACGCCGGGATCCCCGGGCCCACCTTGCAGTCTCCACCCAACCTTTACCAGGGCTACGGCCAGCACATTTTCGCGGCGAACGTGCGCTGGGATTTCACCTCCGGGGCGCACTGGCGCAACCAGGTCATGGGCACTGAATCCTACACGCGGCAGCACAGCTTTGCGACGGCGCAATCCGACTTTCCGTATGATTCGGTGCTGGAGTTCAACCGCGCCGGATTTCTCACTCAATCGACCTATCTGGTCCGTTCGTTCAGCGCGACCGCCGGCTACCAATACGAAGTCGAAAACGGCGGCGTGTCCTACATTTCTCCTGGGCACCTTCGCCGGAACAATCAGGCCGGCTATCTCGACTTTCGTTACACGCCACTGCGGCGACTCACCCTCGATGCCGGAGTCCGCGCCGAAGCCAACGACAGCTTCGGCACACGCGTCGTTCCCCGCGTCGGCGGCTCTTATCTTGTGCATGACGGCAAAGGCTTCTGGGGTGACACGCGTTACCGCGCGTTCTACGGGCAAGGCATCAAGGAGCCTCGCTTTGACCAGACCTTCGGTACCGATCCCTGCTATCCAGGCAATCCGCTGCTGAAGCCCGAAGCCAGCAAGGGCTGGATTACGGGCTTCGATCAGAAGCTCGCCTCCGACCGCTGGAAGGTTTCCGCAGACTATTTCTACAACCGTTTCTACGATATCGTCAGCTTCGCGTACGACCCCGCGCCCAATCCGAATTTCTGCGGGACCTACTTCAACACGAACTTGGCCATCGCCCGCGGCGTGAACCTTGCATCCGAATTTCGTCTGCGCCGCTGGCTTTTCGTCAACGGAAGCTACACCTACGACGATTCGCGCGTGCTGAAATCGGAGAATCCGAATTTCGATCCCGCTCTGATTCCGGGAAACCACTTGCTGCGCCGCCCGGTAAATTCCGGCTCTCTGGGGGTCAACGTCTACTACGCGCACATCCATTGGAACTTCCTGGGCTATTTCTCCGGTGTGCGCACCGATACCAATTTCGTAGACCCTTCACAGACGGCCAACCCCGGTTATGCCCGTTTTGACATGTCGGCCAGCTACAACGCCACGCGGGGCCTGATCTTCACCGCGCGGGTCATCAATTTGTTCAACAAACAGTATCAGGACGCGCTCGGCTATCCGGCTCTCGGCCAGACTTACCTGTTCGGCCTGCGCTACAAATTCGCGGGCCGCAACTGATCATGGCGGGGCGCGCCGGAATGCGCAGCTCTGCTATACTTCCTCTTTCGCCATGACCAAGTTCGCCACAGAATCCACCGTCACTCCCGAACTTCTCGTCAAATACGAGCCCGTGATCGGCCTGGAAGTTCATGCCCAGTTGCTGACCCGGACGAAGATTTTCTGCGGCTGCTCGACCCGTTTCGGCGACGCGCCGAACTCGAATGTGTGCCCGGTTTGCCTAGGACTGCCGGGCACGCTGCCGGTCTTGAACAAGCGCGCCGTGGAAATGGGTATTCGCGCAGCCCTGGCGCTGAATTGTACCGTACACGAGCGTTCCCGCTTCGCCCGCAAGAACTACTTCTACCCGGACCTGCCGAAGGGCTACCAAATCTCGCAATACGAACTTCCCCTGGCCACCGGCGGTTACATCGAAATCCAGCACAACGGCGCTGCCAAGCGCATCGGTATCACGCGCCTGCATCTGGAAGAGGACGCCGGAAAATCGCTGCACGACGGCTTTCCCCATTCCGACGAGAAAACCTACGTCGATTTCAACCGTTGCGGCACGCCGCTCAGCGAAATTGTCTCCGAGCCGGACATGCGTTCGCCCGACGAAGCTTACGCGTACCTGACCACATTGCGACAAATCCTGCTTTACACCGGCGTCAGCGACTGCAACATGGAAGAAGGCTCGCTCCGCTGCGACGCGAACGTCAGCGTGCGCCTGCGTGGCTCGAGCGAGTTCGGCACCAAGGTGGAAGTGAAGAATCTCAACTCCTTCCGCTATCTGGCCAAAGCCTTGCAATTCGAGATCGAACGCCACATCGGCGCGCTGGAATCCGGCGCCCGCATCACTCAGGAGACACGGCTGTGGAACCAGCCATCGGGCCGCACCGAATCGATGCGCTCGAAAGAAAAGGCCCACGACTACCGCTATTTCCCGGAGCCGGACCTTTTGCCCGTGCATGTGAGCACTGCCTGGCGGGAAGAAGTCCGCGCAACATTGCCGGAGTTGCCCGGCGCCAAGAGGGCGCGCTTCATCTCCGCGTTTGGGATCACGCCGTACGATGCGGAGGTTTTGACCGACACGCAGGCTCTGGCGAACTACTTTGAAGCTGTCGTCCAAGCGGGCGCGCCGGGCAAGGCGGCGGCCAACTGGATGCAGACGGAGCTTCTCCGCGGCTTGAATGATTCCGGCAAGGAGATCGCCGCGAGTCCCGTCAAGCCGGAAGCCCTCGCCGGGCTCGTCACGCTTGTGGAGTCGGGCAAAATCACCGTCGCCGTCGGGAAGAAAGTGTTTGCCACCATGTTCGAGAACGGCCGTTCCGCCGCGGACATCGTGGCCGCGGAAGGCCTAGGTGCCCAGGTGGGTGACGACGCCATCGAGCAGGCCGCGCGCGAGGTCATTGCCAAGTATCCGGACAATGTCGCAAAGTACAAGTCCGGCAACGAGGGCGTCTTCAAGTTTTTTGTCGGCCAGGTGATGAAAGCGACGCGCGGCCAGGCCAACCCGCAATCCGTGAACGGGATCGTTCGAAAGCTGCTCTCGTAGTTGTTTTGCATACCTTTGAGGGAAGGACGTTTCATGATCAAGGTCGGCGACGCTGCTCCTGAATTTACGCTTGCCTCGGACACAGGTTCGATGGTGTCGCTTAAGGATTTTCAGGGCAAACACGTGGTTTTGTTCTTCTTTCCCAAGGCGAATACTCCCGGTTGAATCACGGAAGCGTCCGAGTTTCGTGACGCGCTGCCGAGGTTCGTGAAGGCCAACGGGGTGATCCTTGGGATGAGCGCCGACCCGGTGAAGGCGCTGGCCAACTTCAAGACCAGGCAGAAGCTGAACTTTCTGCTGCTGAGCGATCCGGATCGCAAAGTGATCCAGGCCTACGGCTCCTGGCGCATCAAGAAGTTCATGGGCCGCTCCTTCAAGGGAATTGTGCGCAGCACGTTTTTGATCGGGCCGACGGGGAAGATTGAGGCGATCTGGGATCAGGTGTCCGCCAAAGGTCACGCGGCCGAAGTGCTCAAGCGGCTCACGGAGGGTTAAGCCGCCTGTCCCAGCGTGCGAATACTCCTTCTATTCGAACAAACAGTGATTAATAGTTAAAGTTTAACTTAAATTGTCGGCGAGCCGGCATTTTCCTGCTTTCGCCGGCCCGGGGCCTTTCAGCAGCCCGGCTAAAGCTCCAAGCGCAATTCGTCGCCTTCCGGTTGGATCAGCATATTGTCGATCAGCCGCGTCTTGCCGATGTACACGGCCAAAAGCGCATAACTCGGGCGGGCCACCCGCACTGCCGGCTCGAACGTTTCCGCATCCACGATTTCCGCGTAATCCACGCGCGCACGCGGCTCGCCTTCGAGCACTTTTCGCATCGCGTGTTGCAGTTCCATCGTGTCCCGCACGCCCGCGTTCAATTCACTGTCCGCTGCCTGTAGGGAGCGGTGTAGCACGGTCGCAGCGACACGCTCCTCCGCCGTGAGGTACGTGTTGCGCGAACTCAGCGCCAGCCCGTCGGCCTCCCGCACGATGGGACACACGACGATCTCCACATCCAGATTCAAATCCTGCGCCATGCGCTGGATGATACGCACCTGCTGCGCGTCTTTTCGGCCGAAATAGGCATAGTGCGGCTGGATGATTTCGAGCAGCTTCAACACCACCGTGGCCACGCCCCGGAAATGCCCCGGCCGGGAACGGCCTTCCAGCCGCTCGCTCAATCCTTCCACGGTTACGTAGGTGGAGAAGCCGCGCGGATACACTTCCTTAGAATCGGGCAGGAACAGCCCATCCACTTTCGCGACCGTCAGTTTCTGAATGTCTGCCTCGAGCGGCCTCGGATATCGGGAGAGGTCTTCATTCGGTCCAAACTGCTTCGGGTTCAGGAAAATCGATGCGTACACGGGGGAGCAGTCTTTTTTCGCGCGCTGCACCAGCGCCAGGTGCCCCGCGTGAAGCGCGCCCATGGTGGGCACCAGGCCGATGATCCTCTGCTCCTGCCGCGCCTCCCGCGCTTTCTCCTTCATCCAGGCGATGGTGCGAATCGTCTCCATGCAGGGAAGAGCCTAGACCTTCGCCGTCGCGGCGCGCTCCCGGTAGAAATGCATCAGGTCGGTCAGGACGGGCTCGGCGCCCAGTTGGCGCAGCATCGTCGTGACCTGGCCCCGGTGATAGGTGCCGTGATTGACAAGGTGCAGCATCGATTGCCACAGGGGATTGCTGTACACGCCGAACTTCATAGTCTCGTACTCCATCACCCGTTCGAGATCGTCCTGCGTCAGCCCGCGCACGAATTTCAAGAGACTCGGCTCAAATTCCGCCCAGCTCTTCCTTAGGCTTTCGACTTCTTGAAATCGACTCGCGTCGGGAATGGCCGAAGGAGAACGCCCCTGAAATCTCTCCAGCCAGAGCCATTCTACGCCGAAGATGTGTCCCAGCGTGTCTCTCACGGAAGAGAAGCTCGATCCCAGGGGCTTCGTGAACTGTTCTTTGGAGAGCGCGTTTGCAGCCTGAAGGACACGGCGATTTGCCCAGGCGTTGTACTCGTACAGCACTGCCAACTCTTCCGGCTTCATCCCGTTCTCCTTTCGCGCACGGTCCGTGGGGCGCCCGAGTGGACCCCGAGTCGCCCCGGCAGGGAATCGCTTCGCCTGTTTCTGGTTATCGCGCGATCGGAATGGTCTTGCGCCCCTTCGCGCTGGCAGGCGCGTGATAGGACTCCGCGTCCGCGGGGAAGCTGCCGTTCTGCACATCGGCGCAGTATTCCCGCACCGCGTTGGAGATGGTTTCGCCCACATGGGCGTAACGCCGCGCGAATTTAGGGGCATCCTGGAACGTCAGCCCCAACATGTCGTGGAGCACGAGGATCTGGCCGTCGCAGTCCGGCCCCGCGCCAATCCCGATCGTCGGAATGCGCAGCGTGCGCGTAATTTCCTCCGCCAGTTCCCGGGGCATGGCCTCCAGGACGATGGCAAAGGCACCAGCTGCTTCCACGGACCGCGCGTCTCGCAGCACCTGCTCCGCCGTCCCAGGCGTTCTGCCCTGCACACGGTAGCCGCCCAGCGCGTTCACCGATTGCGGGGTCAGCCCGACGTGGCCCATCACCGGGATTTCGGCGTCCGCCAGGCGAGCGATCAGCTCCAGCCTCCGCTCGCCGCCCTCCACCTTGACGGCTTCCGCCCCCGCCTCCTTCACGAAGCGCATGGCGTTGCGCAGTGATTCACTGATTTCGCCGTGATACGAGCCGTAGGGCATGTCCGCCACGAGCAGGGCTCGCTGCACGCCTCTCCGCGCCGCCTTCGTGAGGAGCAGGGACTCCTCCAGGGTAAGCGGCAGCGTGTTTTCGTAGCCCAGCATCACCATGGCCCCGGAATCGCCCACCAACACGACATCGACGCCGGCTTCATCCACGAGCCTCGCGGTCGGATAGTCGTACGCTGTCAGGCAGGTGATTTTCTTGTCGAGGGAACTGGCAGCTAAGGTCTTTCGCTGCAGCAGGTCGGGCACGGTGATCTTCCCCTTGCCCTGGTTCGGCAGGATACTCATGTCGGCCTCCGGTGCCGTTCCCTGACATCGGGATACAGCCCTCTTCCAGACGACTCTACTGTAGCAAAAAGTGATGCAGATCACCAATATTCGTGATACTAGGGCGCGGGTGCTTGCGCGCGGCCTTTCCACTGGCCGCCGCGGTCCAGCCAGTAGCGCGCGGCGGAGAGAAACGTCGCGTAGGAATAGAAAGCCGCGGCCAGCGGCAGCAAGGGCGCCCAGAGCGGAGAGAGGCTGTAGAAGCGCGCCGTAGGCAAGTAAGTCAGCGTCATGAGCGCCCACGCGGCTAGGCTCATCCTCCAAACCAGCGGTTGCGGATGGAACGTGAGTGCGACGGGGACGAGGTAGGTGAGAACCATACCGGCAAGAGTGCCGAGCAGCGCGAGGGCCGAATAGTTCAACTGCGTGAAAGCGGTCCTGGCAATCAGGTCTCGAATGTCGCCGAAGGAATTGTAAGCGCGAAGGCTGACGCTCTTGCGTGTCAGGCCCATCCAGATCGCGCCGCCACTGCGCTTCACCGCGCGAGCTAGGGCGCAGTCGTCAATCACCTCCTGGCGTATGGCAGGAATTCCGCCGATGCGTTCGAGCGCGGCCCGGCGCAGAAGAATGCACCCGCCTGCGGCACCGGCGGTGCGCGCTTTGCGATCGGCAATCCATTTTGGCGGATACAACTTGAGGAAAAAATAGAGGAACGGAGGGATCAACAGCCGCTCCGGGAGTGTCTTTGCCTGAAGGAGCACCATCAACGAAACCAGATCGAATTCGTCGCTCCCGGCGCGAGAAACCAGCCGCCGCAACGTCTCCGGCGCATGCACGATGTCCGCGTCGGTGAACCAAAAACAGTCTGGCGCAAACGCTGCCGCTTTCTCTACGCCCTGCTGCAAGGCCCAGAGCTTGCCCGTCCAGCCCGGCTGTAAAGGTTCGGCTTGCAGGATGCTCACGCGATCGGCGGCGCCGGCGGCCCGCGCGGTATCGTGAGCCAGAGCAGCCGTGCCGTCTTCGCTGTGATCGTCCACAAGAATCAGCCGGAATTCGCCGGGGTAGTCCTGGGAAACGAGCGACGTTACCGCGCGGGCGATTGTCTCTGCTTCGTTCCGTGCCGGAAGGACGGCCGCAATTCGCGGCCAGGTCTGAAGAGGGAGGCGAACCGCGGCGTCATCATCAAAGCGGCGCACCTGCCAGAACGCCCCCCGAAAAAACGTGAGTACAAGCCACATGGCGAGGGCAACGCCCGCCAGCGCGACCAATGTCAGGGAAGAATAGGGCATCGCTATCCG
>Ga0335079_10005403_pt1 | contig 14620 bp, 10 predicted proteins | sample Lox_Sample_33_FD_206719 | JGI IMG/M metagenome (GOLD analysis project Ga0335079, IMG submission 206719) | Soil microbial communities from Loxahatchee National Wildlife Refuge, Florida, United States - Lox_Sample_3.3 | ecosystem: Environmental > Terrestrial > Soil > Wetlands | place: USA...
CACCGAGCTGTTGCGAAGAAGCCGTATCCCGCAGCTATTGACATTACGTGCCACCGTCTCGACATCCCGCGTGTAATAATCATGATTTCCCAGAACGCCGAAGACCCCCATCGGTGCTCGGAGTGTTGAAAACGCCTCGGCGAACGGGTAGACCTCTTCCACCATACTGTTGACAAAGTCGCCGTCGACAACGATCATCTCTGACTGCAGCTCGTTCACGACATCGGCGTATCGGTCCATCTGATCCTTCGTCATGAATATGCTTGAGTGGATGTCGCTGATCAGCGTGATCGTGGTATTCAGGAATTCGTCCGGAAGATTCCGGATGGGAACTTCCATACGGGTAATTTCATACTCATTGCGACGTAACGCACCATAAGCGCTCGCAGAGATCGTCGCTCCGGCAATGACAGCCCCACTATACCGCATGAATTGCCTTCGCCGTGAATCGAACTTCACAAATCTTGGATTATCAGTGATATTTGTCAGCACCTCGTGTGACTCCGGAATCCGATGGAGCAGGTACCTGACAACCACGACGGGCATCCAAATGATCATACGGACCATCGCCAGAAGAAAGAGGAAGAAGCTGACAAAATGCCAGAGATAGAACGGGAACATCGCACCGTAGACGAGCCACGACGGAGGATGAGAGAACGTCGACCGGAAGAGAAGAACCGGGATCAATCCGGCAGACATCAGCAGGAAGAGTATCCTGACTGCGAGCAGCCATCCGCGGGAGTGAATGCCGCTTACCGCAGAACTCGCAATGCGGTAAAAATAAATCTGAATGCCGAGAAGAATAACTGTTGCAAGAAGTTGAAAGGAAAAATACATGTCCTGGAGGATGTGTGATTAATCGCTTAGAGTGAGATGGATGACCTGGCTTGTATGATAGTTCTTCAATGTACGTTATTCCCGCGGTTCATCCAATCTCACAGAGTGGTTTGAAGTTCAGGAAAGTATTTCCTATATTTTCGCGTGAATGTCACAGAATCGTTAATGAGCAAGAATCGATGGAAAAAGTTGACATCCGCACACGTTGTGCGGAAACTTTTCATCATTTTTTGCTTTTTGGTTCTGCTCTTTGTTGCATTCAACTATTTTCTGATTCCCTTGTATGTGAACGCCGGGGGAATTGAAACCGTTCCTTCGGTCGTTGGGATGGCGTATGACGACGCTCATCATGTATTGGACTCACTTGGGTTTGAAGCGCGTAAAGGAGATGTTCGTCTCGATCGCGATCACCCCGCGGGAATTGTGATAATCCAAAATCCGGTAGCGGGGGATAGTGTCAAGAAGGGAAGGCGCGTGTATCTGACCGTCAGCGGCGGTGAGCTCCTCGTCTCGGTCCCGAGCATTAAGGGGAGAACTCTTCGGGATGCAAGGTTCGCCCTCGAAAAAGAAGGACTTCGCCTTGGCGCGATCGAGTACGCGGCATCTGATCAATTTCCCGAGAATACGGTCATTGAACAGAAGGTCGGTGCCGGCGCGAAGGTGAAACGGGATGTCTATGTCTCTGTTGTCGTGAGCCAGGGAAGCGTTGCACAGAAGATCGCCGTCCCGGATGTGACCGGAAAAACTCTTGCAGAAGCTTCTGCCATTTTCCAGGCCGCCGGACTGGCGGTGGGAAATATCACGTACGTTCCATCAGCGGATTTGCTGCCCAATACAATTGTCGACCAGTATCCTCGGGTTGGCGAGATGGTTGCAACAGGACAGAAGGTGGATCTCTTCGTGGTGCAGGGAGCGGAAAAACAGAAAGAAACTCTCGAGAATTAGCGTATGGCAGTTACCATAAAGATTGCCCCATCAGTACTCTCTGCAGATTTCAGCATGCTCGGCGAGCAGATCCGGTTGTGCGAGAAGGGCGGGGCAGACTGGCTTCATCTGGATATCATGGACGGGCACTTTGTTCCGAATATCACGTTCGGGCCGATGATGGTAAAATCCATCCGGAAGTGTACCAAACTTCCGCTCGATGCGCATCTCATGATCGAGAAGCCGGAACGCTATCTCGAGGATTTTCAAAAAGCAGGAACTGACAGGATTACTGTTCATGTGGAAACGTGCCCTCATCTTCACCGAACCGTGACTCATATCCGGGATCTCGGGATGAAAGCAGGGGTGACGCTCAACCCTGCCACTCCAGTCGTCGCGCTGGAAGAAATTGTATCATCTGTCGATCTCATTTTGGTGATGACGGTGAATCCGGGGTTCGGCGGACAGAAGTTCATCAAACCGATGCTCAGGAAAATCCGGGATGTTGCGGAGATGATTCAAGCTGTTCCTTCGCCTGTTGAACTGCAGGTGGACGGTGGTGTTGATGAGGAAAATGCGGCGGCAATTGTCTCTTCAGGGGCGACGGTCCTGGTGGCGGGGCATTCAATTTTCTCGAAAAAGAATATTCCGGCTCAAATCCGCAACTTGAGAAAAGCAGCGACTTCCGGCTAACGTGGCGAAGCCCAGCCAACCGAGGAAATTATTTGAAATTGTTGCGATTGCAGTGATTTTTTAGTATATTTTTGGGCCTCAGGTAACCCTGTTCGACTCAAAGTTGGCTGAGAGCCCGTAGCTCAGCTGGTAGAGCAACGCCCTTTTAAGGCGTGGGCCGTGCGTTCGAATCGCACCGGGCTCACTGATTTCGAAGATTGCGCGAGTGGTGGAACTGGCAGACACACCATCTTGAGGGGGTGGCGCCCGTGAGGGCATGCGAGTTCAAGTCTCGCCTCGCGCACAGTATGTTGCTGCCTGTTGACTTTTTCAGGCATAATTTCTATCTTGGATGACGATGAACCGAAGCACGTGCATAGTTGCATGCTGTTCTTTCCTGCTCATCCTTTCGTCCATTGCCCGGGGAGACATAATCCAGAGCGGCTCTCTTCAGGCATCGAGCGACGGCATCGATGTCACAATCCGCTGGTCGACTGTTGACGAATCGAATGTTGCCTACTTTGATGTCCAGCGAAGCTCGGGCCTGAACGGCACCTTCGTTTCCCTCGGACAGAGAATTCTCCCGAAGGGTCCCTCGCTCTACCAGTTTATCGACCGGACTGCGTTCATGCGGACTGCATCAGTGTATCAGTACCGGATTGTTGTCTACGGTCCGGGAGATGTTGCCCTCTACACCTCGTCGCCGATTACCGTGACGCATTCGGTTTCGGGTGTTCGGCGTACCTGGGGAAGCATAAAATCTCTTTTCCGTTGATGTGAGTTTTCTGTATTCAGTTCAAAGAGAGCGATCGTGTCGCTCTTTTTTGTTTTTGGGTATTGATGGATGATGGTCGTAAAGAAAAAACTCGTGCTCGCCTCACAATCTCCACGCCGCAGATCGCTCCTCAAACAAATCGGCCTGGATTTTGAAGTCCGCGAGAGTGGGATACCGGAGGATTTTGAAGACGATAAAAGCCCTTCGGAAAACGTCCGTGCACTTGCCATGCGGAAAGCGGCCGCCGTCGCAGAGCAATTCACCAATGCCATCGTGATAGGTGCCGATACCACCGTCGTTCTCGATAAGAAAATATTCGGCAAACCCCGCGATGAAGAGGATGCGGTGAAGATGCTGGAGTCGCTGAGCGGAAGAACGCATCAGGTGTATACAGGATTTGCCCTCTACGACCGGCCGAGCAACCGGTCTGTTTCGGGTTCGGAAAAAACCGATGTGACGTTTCGTACGCTCAAGCGTGATGAAATCATCGAGTACGTAAAGTCCGGTTCACCCATGGACAAGGCGGGCGCGTACGGAATACAGGATGATTACGGGGCAGTGTTTGTCGACCGGATCGAGGGGTGTTTTTACAATGTTGTGGGATTTCCACTGACAAACTTCTACACAACATTCCATCGCTTTCAGGAACAACTCGGCGAGTGAATTCGTTATGGAACGGAAGATACGTGTTCTCATTGCCAAGGTCGGCCTCGACGGGCACGACCGCGGCGCAAAGGTTGTTGCCGCTGCTCTCCGCGACGCCGGAATGGAAGTCATTTACAGCGGTCTCCGGAAGTCCCCGGAGATGATTGTCGAGGCGGCACTTCAGGAAGACGTTGATGCGATTGGCGTCAGCCTCCTGAGCGGAGCGCACATGACGGTCTTTCCACGGGTTCTCACCCTGATGAAGGAAAAAGGTCTGAAAAATGTCCTCCTCTTCGGCGGCGGGATCATACCCGTTCAGGACATTTCAGTGCTGAAAGATCTCGGGGTTGGCGAATTGTTTACGCCGGGTACCTCGACACTTGATATCATCAGGTATCTCACCACCTGGGTGAAAGCACACAGGCAGGAATAAATTCTCCCGTCACAAATTCTCTTCCAGCCAGATCTTGGGATCGGGTCGGGAGAGATCAGCTTCATCCTCCTCCTCATTCAGTTCCTTCTGTGCTACATGCTGGCGAAGGACGTGAATGCCCTCGGCTGAAAATCCGAAAAGGTCTTCCAGCGAGAATATCTTCCGAAAATCCGATGGCTGGAAAAACGGCTCGAACTTCCTGGTAAATTCGTCCAGGCGCCGGAGATAGTAATGAACGTTCTCATCGGGACTATCGGCGGTCCATGCATCGATGAGTTTGCAGTTTTCGAATGCCTTGATACCCGCATCACTCCCGGTGAAATAATAGGATACCCGATCTCCCGGCTTCCATTCGAGCTCCGCTGCAATTGCAACCTCGTAACTTGCGGTGCGGTTTCTCTCGCCGCTTTTCACCGATGTAAGGTATGATTCGATGGATTCCTTCAGTGTCTCGGTTCGCGCAAAATCCGCTGCGGTAAGCGCGTGGTCGGATATGTCTCTGTGAAGATTGACGTAGAGTGAATGGAGTCCGTCAATATTATTGTTCAGCAGACACTCAATTCCCTGAAGGAGGAAGTTTCGGCCGAACTTTTCTATGGACCGGGAAGTGAGCGAAGACCCCTTGATGCGAATTCTGTTGTCGTAGCCGAGGAGAGCGTAATTCTTCGTCTTGTAGCTGAGCATTTTCTGGAATCTTCCCGCAATGGCCAGAGTGATGCCTTTCGGGAGTATTTTCGCAATCCGTTCGACAAACCGTTCTTCATCTTCCTCGCTCTGAACTGAAGGGGGAGGGACAAAGTAAATGCCATCCGTATCAACTTCCACAACTGTGCCGGCACTTTCGCCGATTGCGGTAATCAGCTGTCGAAGGATCTGCTGACCGGTCCGCGTCACGCGGTCTGCAGCCGCCATATCATTGAACAGGGCGCGGTTGTAGCCAAGATAACCATAGTACGAATTGATCAGGATTTTGAACGAGGACTGGAGTGCGTCGATCTGTGATCGCTCGCCCTCGGACGTTGCGGCTTTCATGGATCGTTTGGCGGCAAGCCGCATCCGCGTCAGCTCCCCGAGCGTCGCCGAAAATACGCCGAGCGGCTCACGAGATGGGGCGATTTTCTCTTCAAGCATGATCGAGGGATAAAGGGATTCGACGTCCACATCGACGATCGGCTGAAGCACGCCGGTGTAAAAAATGTCGGCATATCCCCCTGAGGTTTGTGCTCCGCGCTCCGGCTTTGGAACAGAATGCCGTTGCCTGACATACTCCCGCATGAGGAGAGACTCGATCTTGGCAGCGGAACCCATCCTGGCGACGGCCCCATAATTGTAGGGGAGCATCTGCGTGAGATAAAATGAGCTTTGCGAAAGGTGCTCGCTGAGAAGGCGTGTTTCCTCAACGTCATCGAGTGCATACCGCAGAAGGAGATCAGGTTCGTGGTCCCAGTACCACGAAATCCGCTCGGGCTGAATGTAGATCCGGTCCTCTTTCGCAAACCCGAAATACTTTGCGGCATATTTCAGGCCGTAACTTTCGAGCGACCGTTTTTGGGTATCGTACGACTGTACCAGGAGCCATGTATCAATAATGTGGCGTCCGGGAATTTCGTGGGCGGAATACTTTACGTATCGTTCCGCAAACGACATGCGCGAATCAAAAACCCGGGGTGAAGTGCCGTCCCGGCCAACGGCAAAATCAATTCCAAACATTTCGCATCGGGTGAGGAGATAGGGAAGATCGAAATTGTAGATGTTGTGCCCCTCAATAATATCAGGATCCTTCTCGCAAATGATGCGCACGAGCTCCCGGAGCATTTCGTCTTCCCTCTTGCTCTTACCGTCGATGCAATAGCTCCATCCGCGGTTGTCGGACAACGCAATAATGATAATCCTGTCGCCGGGGCGGTTGGCATTACTGAATCTCGATCCGGGAGAAGTGTATGTTTCTATATCGAGCTGGAGGCGGTGGAGTTCACTGAATTCCATCCCTTTAAAGAGTGTCCTTCCGGATTGAAGAAGAAACTGACTTACCGCATCAGTGCGGAGTTGCAGGAAGGGAAGGTCGGCATAGGTTTCGATTTTGCCGGAATTCTCCTGAGGAGTTCTCTCGATCATGAGCCGAATGGCGTCCCACATTTCATTCCAGCTTGAAAATGCACAGAGATAGCGGAAGTAATTCTCTCCGTCGAGCTCTTTCACCCAGGTCTTGACGCCGAAGTCACGGAGCACGGAGGAATCGGAAACAAGGAAGAAGGGGAAGAAATTGTGGTCGGTCGAGCGTATCGTATCTTCCTCCCGAAAAAAAACGCGCATCGTCCGGTCGCCGTACTGGCTTACCGCTACGATGCGCTCCTCGTTGTTTGATCCGTAGAGTAACGGATTCATCCCGCGGGATTATCCCTGTCTGGGTCGCTTCATGAACGGCTCCAGAAGATCGATCGGGACCGGGAAGAGAATGGTGGAATTCTTGTCGGCAGCAACTTCGGTGAGCGTCTGGAGAAAGCGAAGCTGGAGCGCCACCGGATTTGTCGCAATGACGTTCGCGGCATCAGAAAGCTTCTGGCTTGCCTGGAATTCGCCGTCGGCATGGACGATCTTGGCTCGCCGTTCGCGCTCGGCTTCCGCCTGCTTTGCCATCGCACGCTGCATCTCAATCGGGAGATCGATCTGCTTCACTTCGACATTGGAAACCTTGATTCCCCACGGTTCGGTATGCTCGTCAATGATCTTCTGGAGATCCTGGTTGATCTTGTCACGCTGCGAGAGAAGCTCGTCCAGCTCCGACTGGCCGAGAATGCTCCTCAGTGTCGTTTGCGAAAGCTGAGATGTCGCAAAGAGGAAATTTTCCACTTCCACGATTGATTTCTCGGGAACGACGACCCTGAAATACACTACCGCATTAACCTTGATCGAGACGTTATCCTTGGTGATGATGTCCTGAGGCGGCACATCCAGCACCACCGTTCGGAGGCTGACTTTTACCATCCTGTCGACAATTGGTACGAGGAAGATGATGCCGGGGCCTTTTGCCCCGATCAGGCGCCCCAGGCGAAAAATGACACCGCGTTCATATTCACGTAGCACGCGGATCGCGTTGGACAGGATGATGATGACAAATACGACGACCAGAAAAAAAGCAATCGAGAAGAACTGCATTTGATCCTCCATGGGTTATATTTCCAGTTTTCTGACTTTGAGTGTGAGATCTTCCATTTCGACTGACCGTACCGGCGTCCCGCGGGGAAGTGTGCCATCGAGACTTACCGCATTCCAGATCTCGCCGTGGATCTTCACCTTCCCACCAGGGGTGAGGTCTGTAATTGCTTCGCCGGGTTCTCCGAGCATTCCCTCTTTTCCGGTTGTGGGTTTCTTCCGTTGTGCCCGGAGACCCACACCTACGACAAAGACAAAAAATGCCGTTGTCAGCACGACAACGATCGCAATGACCTGCCAGGAGATGCTGACCGCATCGAAGGATGCCTCGGTTCTGAAGAGCATAATCGAGCCCAGTGTGAGAGAGATGATGCCCCCTGCCGTCAGGAGCCCGTGACTCGGCAGCTTGATATCCAGGACAAAGAGCACGACAGAGAACAGAATGAGCGCAAGACCCGCGTAGTTCACGGGAAGCGTATGCAGGGAATAAAAAGCAATCACCAGACTGATCACACCGACGATGCCGGGAAGTACAGATCCGGGATTATAGAGCTCGAACAGCAGGCCGTAGAACCCGAGCATCATGAAGATATACGCAATGTTGGGATCGCTGAGAATGTCCAGGATCTTCTGCTGCGAGGATTTCTCGAGTTCTTCAACCTTTGCGTCCGCGGTGTGCAGGGTGACCTTACCGCCCGATGTTGTGACGGTCTTACCATCGACGAGCCGAAGCAGCTGTGTGAGATTCGGTGCGATCGTATCGACGACATGTTGAGCGACGGCTTCGGTTTCCGTGAGGGAGAGACTCTTCCTGACCGCGGACTCCGCCCCGGTGATGTTGCGGTTCCGTTTTTCACTAATGGTGCGTATGAATGCGGCAGCGTCGTTGGTGATCTTCCCCATCATGATGGAATCGGTTGTCTGCTCTCCGGTAGTAACGGGGTGAGCCGCGCCGATGTTCGTGCCGGGTGCCATCACGGCAATATTCGATGCGAGTGTGATGAACACTCCGGCAGATGCTGCCTGCGCACCGGCAGGGGAGACGTAAACGATAATCGGCACTGGTGAGGTGAGAAAATCCGACACAATATCACGAGTCGACTGCAGCAATCCTCCGGGTGTGTTCAACCGGATGACGAGGCATTCCGCATGATCCTCTGCAGCCCGCTGGATTGCATCGTGTATATAATCAGCCGTTGCCGGATTGATCGCCGCATCAACGGTAATCGATCGAACGATCCCGGAATATGCGGGCGTACTAGCGAATCCGACAAACAGGAAAAGAACCGGGGTAAACAGGAGAAGGGTGCAGGCAATTTCCTGCGTGAACCGGTGGGGGTACCTGTGGGAAATTGGAATGTTCATCCTGTCTTCTGCATTCAGTAATGCGGATGTGTTTCGGTTTGGCGGAAAGGGAGAGATTCGAACTCTCGGTACCCTTTCGGGTACACACGCTCTCCAGGCGTGCCAGTTAAACCGCTCCTGCACCTTTCCGGGACTCGACCCAATATATCCTTATTCTCAAAGAAAAACAAAGAGATGAATGTTGTAATGGAATGAATGAAAACGCCCAGGTCGGGGGCTTGCCTGGGCGTCAGCTTGCATTCTGCCTATACCTTTAGGGATGAAGCATAAGCGGAAAGTTCTGCGGTTATACCGCGCTTCAAATTAACGAATCGTCGGAACAGTGTCAAGACTTCTCTTCAAGAATCTTCATCATTCCATCAATCGAAACCCTCCCAAATTAAATCCGCAAACGGTTTCCATCTCATCCTGCTTATCAAGTCTGAAATTCTCCGTCCTCAATCGTGAGAGTCCGCATTCTTAATTAATGTTGACTGCAGAATATTCTCATAACCGATTTTTCCCTCCGCTCATTGCCGTGCAAGATCATCGCTATCAGCAGGAATGCTGATCTTCTCATCCGATCTCCATTCAAAAAATCGCTGGAACAGTTTTTGTTGATTGCATTTCAAGAAGAATTGGGCTATATTTGGCAACACGAAGCGAAACTCTCTCCACCATGATTGTCGAAATATGATTCGATGATACCCCTCCGAGCGATCACTGTCTTGCTGCTCCTTGCCCTCGCTTTTCCATTGTGCTTCCGTGCAGAGGATCGTACCAACGGCTTGCGGAAAATTGCCGACGATGTCAACTGGAAATACACCTCTGTTGGAAAGATCGGACTCACCGTCACGAACTTCGGCACCATCGGAACACGAAACGCCTACTGGCCCAATCAACCATCCTGCGAGTTTCCGATCGGATCGCGTATCGAGCACATCTATCAGGGAGGACTCTGGATCGGAGCTGTGGTGAAAACACGCGACACGCTTGATCCGCGCAACGACGAAATATTTGTGAGCACAGCTGCAAGCGACCGCGCAACGACTTCCTCGAGCCAGGGGCTCATCAGCGGATACGAATTTGCATCCAATATCGGTGATTCGATCACCGAGATTTCCAATCTCACCTATAATCGACCAAGCACATCCCAGTCGAGCCAGGCATCCGTCAGTCACCAGGATTTTATCTGTGATTACTACGATATCTTCACGCGAGTGCCTTCCACGAACGACAGCATTGCCGACCACACGCCTATGGGTATCAGGGTTCACCAGGAAAGCTATGCCTGGAACTTTCCGTTTGCCAACGCGTTCGTCATACTCCAGTTCGATATCTCGAATGTCGGAAAGGATACGCTTGATTCGGTGTATGTAGGATACTGGAATGACGCGTGCGTTCGGAACACCAATCTCGTCCGACCGGGAACTCCGGGATATTTTGATTATACAGGGCAGGGGTTCGATTCCGTTCAGCGGATGGCGTACTCGTTCGATTTTGCCGGGACGCCGGGTGGCCCGCCCGCCGACAGCTATGTCGGGATGAAGCTCCTTGGATCGACGCCGTTCCCGGCCGGCATCGATTCGATCGGCGATCTTCACCGAAGTACCTTTTATAACGCCTGGCAGTACCGCTCAAGCGATCCGAATGCGCAATGGTATGCGGCCCCAACCGATGACTATAATTCCGTTCCGTACTTTAGCCGCTATTCACGGCTCACCCAGTCGATGCCTCAGAGCTTTATTTCACCTCTTCGCGTTGCTCCAAAGCAAAACGGTGTGTCGTACCTCTTATCAACCGGCCCGTTTACCAGAATAAATCCCGGCGAATCTATCGAGGTGGTGTATGCAGTTGTCTGCGCGAAGAAGGATGGCTCGGCAGCAGCGAGCAATGATACTCCGGATCAGCGCAAGACGCTCTACACGAATGCCGGCTGGGCTCAACGTGCATACCAGGGAGAAGACGTGAACGGCAATGATATCCAGGATCCGGGTGAAGACATTGCTCGCCGGGATTCCACGGGTTTGCATTACACTCCCGACGGTCAGCTCACGCGCTATCTGATGCCCGCGCCGCCTCGCACCCCGATCTCCCGCACCGTGGTGCAGGATCGATCTGTAACTCTCTATTGGGACAAGTCGACCGCAGAAGAGTCGGTCGATCCGATCAGCGGCCTGAGAAATTTCGAAGGGTACCGAGTCTATCGGTCGAACCCCGGCGAGGATTTCCTCAATCATGATGCATTCCTCGATGACACAACTCTGGTCGGAGAGTTCGATATCCCCAATGACAATATCGGCTACAATACCGGATTCAGCAGGATCCTTCTTGATTCTGCAAAGATGTTCCCGGGTGATACCACAAAATACTGGTATCAATTCCCGCCGCGAGGCGTCTCGAGCGCCACGCTGAACGGCTGGCAGTACATGTATGCGGTTTCCGCATTCGATAAAGGGGATTCGGTGAACGGGATTCCGAGTCTTGAAAGTGCAAAGTCCACGCATCGTGTAATTTCCGGCACGCCTCCGGTTTCGGATAACTCGACACCGGTGGGAGTGTATCCGAATCCCTATTATGTGAATGCGTACTGGGATGGCTCACAGGAACGCCTGAGGAAGATCTATTTCTATAACCTCCCGGCAAGATGCCAGATCCGGATCTACACGCTTTCGGGGGATGTCGTGGCAATTCTGGATCACGATGCATCAACCAATAACGGGACCGGCATCAACTGGTTCGGGCAGTTCGGAGACCGGGCCATCGGGGCCCAGTTCGCGGGAGGGGAGCATGCCTGGGATCTTATTACGAGATTCGATCAGGCGGTTGCGACGGGGCTTTACCTATTCACGGTGGAAGATAAAGCAACCGGAACAATCAAACGGGGAAAATTTTTGGTGGTAAAGTGATTTCTCGCTGCCTACAGCATCTTGGTATTGTCATCATTCTCCTGATTATGTCTGGAGCGGGTTGTAAGAACTCGACCCCCGAGGCGGTGTCGAACGTCAGGCCGACCACCTACCTCTGGCTGTATCCCGACTCGACGCTCGCACAGGGGCCGAGCACGCAGCACATCCGGTGGTGGGGAAATGACGTCGACGGTTACGTGAAGGGGTTCCTCTTTGCCGCTGGAAAACTCATCGGACCATCAAACAAGCTGCCGTCTCCGGATACGATTGGATACCGGTGGCGGACCGCAAACGACACGACCGTCCAGTTCCCCCTCGTGACCAGACAGGATACGTTTCAGGTGGTTGTGCGCGCTGTCGATAACACCTTCATCCAGTCAATTCCGCAGCAGGCAATGATTCGTATGTCGCCGACGCCATATTGGGATCAGAACGAGAACGGCAAATTTGACAGCACCGACGTGCCGCTTCCCTCGCTTGCCGGCGCAGTCGACAAGGGCTTTGCTTCTCTCGGCCTGCCTCTCCTGAACCAACCCCCGACTGTTGTCTTTGCACCGAATCCCAATGACCCGACGATCACGATGCAGCAGCCGGAGACAACTTTCACCGCTGCGACGTTTGCATGGGTTGGATCCGATCCCGACGGCGATAACACGATTGCGGCATACGATATTGCTCTCAATGATACGAGCGATACGACGCGCATCCTCACCCTTCCACCAAATACAAAGCTCGTGACACTCTTTGTGCCGCGCGCCCGCAGCGACGTGTTTTCAACAGTTGCGGATGTTGATGCCGATGTTTACAGCGGCACATATGCAACGTCGAGGCGTCTTCTCGGAACATTGTCGCATCTTCGTCTCGATACGTTGAACACGTTTTACGTGCGGGCCCGCGACATTGCGGGCGATATGAGCAAGTTTAAAGCTCTCCCTGATCCGGCTGCCCTGCCTGCCCGCCATTGGTTTGTGCGAAATCCGCATGGAAAGCTCCTCATTGTCAACGATTTCATCGACAACGTTTCCGGAACCAAGGCAGCAGTTCAGAATTTCTATACTACGATCTTCCAGACAGAGATTGCTCCCGATTTTCCGGAGTTTGCGAATTTCGATGTTCTCGATATCTCCAGCGGATTGACGGCCGCGGATAAACAGGTGAACAAACCGGGCGCACTCGTTCCGCCGTTTATTGACCCCGCGCTGATCTCGACGCTTCACCTCTTTGATGTCGTTTTCTGGTATACCGACCCGTACCCGAGCATGGGTGTGGCCCAATTCCCGTTGTTCGAATATGTCCGGGATGCTTCACACACGGGGAAGGTGATCTACTCAACGATGTTTGCGACATCGAACGATCCGCGCGGTGCCCTGACGGATTTCGCTCCTCTGGATAGTGTCAGTTCCGTTGATCTTTCTTCGGTGACGAACCCGCAGCTGCCGCGCCCCGGAGATACGCGCGTACTGCAATCGTCCTTTGTCTATTCCGATTCGTCCAATCTTTCGGAACTATTCCCGAATCTTCAATTCAATGTCGATCCGACACCGACAAGATCTTACTCACTCTTCATGCGTCCGATCTACAAGAGATCGGATTCACGGTACATTTATCACATGCAGGCGGATACACGGATCCCGTTGCGGTATGCCTATACCTCAACGCTCCTTGACCTGAATGCCGCTGCAGCGAAGGGTGGAAACGCCTGGGCGTGCGGTGAGAACGGCGTCATCCTCGCATCAACCGATAACGGTCAAACCTGGAATTCGCAAAATGCCGGCGTCGGCTCGACACTTGAGGCCGTTCAGTTCCTTTCCGCGACGTACGGCTGGATCGCGGGGGATAACGGCACGATACTCGGGACGGAGGATGGAGGAGCAACATGGTCTAATCATTCGGTTCCGACATTTGAATCATTGCTTGCTATTGCATTCCCGATTACGTCGCAGGGATTTGCAGGAGGCACCGACGGAATCTTCATCCGCTCGACGAACAGCGGCACCACGTGGGCTCCTGCCAGCTACCGGACGAATAAAACGATCCGGTCGATTGCTTTCGGAAGCGCCTCAAACGGAATTGCAGTGGGGGACAGCGGACTGACGATCTCGACATCGGACGGGGGAAACACCTGGCATCTTACCACAGCGATTGTTGCTCAACGTCTGAATTCCGTGCAATTTCTCGATGCTCAAACTGCAGTGGCTGTCGGTGCAAATCATGTGATTCTCCGTTCAACGGACGCCGGCTCGAGCTGGTCAGTGGTCTCTTCCGGCGGAGCGGAGCTCCGGGGCGTTTCATTCGCGGATAACCTCAACGGTTGGGTTGCGGGTATAGGTGGAACGATTCTCCATAGCGTTGACGGCGGGTTGACATGGGGCGCACAGAACTCGGGTGTCGGACAGGACCTTCTTGCTCCCGCAGCATCCGGAATCTCGACATGCTGGATGGCAGGAACAAACGGAGTAATCCTCTATACCACAACAGGAGGTTCAGGCACATGGGTTACACAGCCGCCGCTCAATATTAATGTCGGCGTCATCGACGGCCAGCGGAGTTTTGTTTTCCTCGGCTTGCCACTTCATCTCTTGAACGGTTCCGGCGGTACTTCCGGCGTCGGGACAGTAAAATCATTTCTCGAATATATTCTTCATCAGGAATTCGGGTTTTGAATGATGAATCTCACGGGAAGAGAATCATTGCGAATGGTACTTGAACGATCCGTCCGGATCATGTTCGGAATTCTTTTTGTCGTTGCATCGTCCACCGCCCTTTCCCAGACCGCGGGCAAAGGGACGATCGTCGGGAAGATCACCGATTCGAAGACGGGCGAGGCGCTGCCGAGTGTGAACGTGACGGTGAAAGGGACGTACTACGGTGCGGCAACTGCACTGGACGGGACATTCACCATCACGGGCATCAATCCGGGGACGTACA
>Ga0335079_10005406_pt1 | contig 14613 bp, 11 predicted proteins | sample Lox_Sample_33_FD_206719 | JGI IMG/M metagenome (GOLD analysis project Ga0335079, IMG submission 206719) | Soil microbial communities from Loxahatchee National Wildlife Refuge, Florida, United States - Lox_Sample_3.3 | ecosystem: Environmental > Terrestrial > Soil > Wetlands | place: USA...
CGCTCGAGGGATTCGTGGTGCCGAAAGGCGTGGTACACCGCACGCGTGCGCCCGAGCGGACCGTGGTGCTGATGGCGGAGACGGCGGCGATCGTGCCGACCGGCGACCCCTGAGCGAGCTCGGCGGGTCAGTTATCGAGGCAGGCAGCGCCGGGGGCGCCACGAGTCGATGTCGATGAAGATGACGCTCCCGCACATTGCATATCTGATGAGACGGGAGCCGACACAACGCACGCGGTATTTCATGGCCGTGGAGCTTAGGGCGCCGGGCGTAGGCGATGAAGAGACCTAGGTCATGCCGCCCGTGCACTCGCAATGATCAGCTGGGCCCGACGAGTGACCTTCGGCACTATCCGCACAAGGTCGGCTCGCGCAATCTGACCCACGAAATGAAGACCTACACCGTCCGCATCACGTCCACACCTCGCAACGGTCCGGCAGATGAGGAGGACAGTGAGCTCATCTTCCACTCCCTCGGCCCCGCGCTCCTTACCGCCCGGGAGCTGCAACGTGCCTTCGACACGGACGGCGAGCCGATGTGCGCCTACGTCATCGGCAGTGACGGCCTGCCGGTGGCTGCAGGCTGAAGTCACCGACTAAGCCTGCGAGTTGCGCTCGTTTACCCTCCGCTCGTGCGGCAATACCTCACGCCCGGCGAATAGCGGCAGGCGCGTGCGCTGCCCATGCGCCGTCGCACACTGCGCGGCTTCTGTCGAATGATCCTGTCAATGCGTAAGCGCGAGAAAGGAGACACCGAGCTTGTCTGGAATAGTTGTCTCGCCGATGGAAGCTAACGCACCGGTCGCTTGATCCAGCGAAAGCACGAAGACGGTGGCGGGACTGTTCGCAGTTTGCAAGGCCGTCCCGGCGTAGAAATACGATCCCGAGGGATCGACAGCAACACCCCCCCAAGAGTACGTCGGCCCGAACGGCGATCCCGGCACTGAAGTCAGCGCTCCGGTACCGGGATCAATGGAGAACACGGCGAGGTGGCTCCCACCTCCTAACGGAAATACGCTGACGATCAGAAACTTGCCAGAGGGATCGATCGCGACGGAGTTCGGCACCCCACCGATAGCAAACGGTGATCCGGGCACAGCGGTTAGTGCGCCGGACGCCGCATCGATCGAATAACCGGCCAGCCCGCCGTCATCTCCGACATTCACCACGACAAACTGGTAGCCGACGTAGAGAAACTTCCCGGTTGGGTCAATCGCCATCGGCCCCGAGGAGGAAGTAGTGGAGGGAGAGGGTGTTGTCAGCGTTAGGGGGCTCCCCGGAACGGGGCTGAGCGCACCGCTCGCTGCGTCCGTGGAAAAGCCTGCGATTTGCACTGACGTGGGAAACAAGTCGTCGTTGCGGTCCAGGTCGTTCTGGTAAAGGTATTGCCCGTTGGGTGTTATCACTGCAGAACTCTCGAGGAATTCGTTGCTTAGGGTGACAGACGATGTCGGGCTGAGGGCACCCGTAGCGGAATCAATTGCGAAGACCGTCAGAACGCCTGAGTTCCCGGAGGCGTAGAGAAAGTCCGCCGTCGGGTGTGCCACGAGGCCCACCTGCGCATCGGTCATCGAGTAGGAAGGGACGGGCGCATTGGTCAACGAACCATCGGCATTGATCTGGAAAGCCGACAGTCCGTCGAAGGTGGTCGTATAGAGGACTTTAGAGTCACGCGCGATGGCAATTGGCCCGCCGCCGTCCGATGTTGGGGCCGGTGACCCCGGAACCGGACTGAGTGCACCGCTGGCATCGACCGCGAAGCCGTAGATGGCGGCGGAAAATGTATTAGGGCCGGCATACGCGGACGCGTAGAGGAACCTGGAGGGCACTGCTGGAGTACCGTCGCTGCCCCCGCCACCGCAACCGACGAGGCAAAGCAAGGCTCCGACCGCAATGAATTTTGCGATGCGCACAAGAGATCCCCGCCGCAGTGCGTATCACTCGATTGTTGGAGCACTGCTTTGCGTAGGGTACACCGGGGGTTGGGAGAAACGCCATTGCGCTCAGAGCGCGCTGACGCTGTCGCGCCTTCCGCATATCCCTGTGCGCAGAAATCGGCGCGCACTCACACCTCAGAAGGTACGCCCGAGGAACAGGTAAAACGCCTGATGCCCGTGGTTGTCAAACCCGCTGGCGAGGTAGACCGGGCCGAGGAAGGTGTCCAACCCGAGAAACACGCTGGCATCCTTCTGCGTGTTGGCAAAGCTCGCCTCGCTTCGCGTCTGCCAGACGTTGCCAACTTCCAGCGACATGCCGATGTAGGTCGGCACGTCGAGGTACCCGGGGCCGCCGCGGCCAATCTGGCGGTAGTATAGCGCGCGCACAATGCCGAAATCCGGCCCGAGCAGCGAGTCGGTGCGCAGCCCCGAGAGGTTGAGAAAGCCGCCGAGCGGAAACAGGAGATTGATGTCGGTGACGTGCGCCTGCATGGTGACCCCGCCGGAGGCGGAGAGCGACACCGTGTCGCGCCCGAACGAATAGGCGCTCAGGTAGTTGAGGGTCAACTGGTCGGTGTTCTCGCCGGCGCCGGTGGCGTCGTAAGCACCGGTGAACTGCAGGCTTGCCTGCTGGCCGCGGCGCGGGAAATTGATGTCATCGAGGCGGTCGTAGGTGAAGCGCACGAAGTAATCGCGCGTGTCGAAAGGCGTAATGCCCTGCGTCGGGAGATTCGGCTCGGACGGCTCACCGATCTCGAGCACGTAGTGGCCCTGCTCGCGAAACACGCCGGTACGGATCTCCCCCCAGTTGCCGAACTGGCGGCCGAAATCCAAGCCGTAGTCGAAGGTGTGCACGCGATACTCCGCCACCAGGCTCTGTTGCTGGTAGACGTACAGGTCGCTCGCCTCAACCGACACGTGCGGCATGACGAACCACATGGAGACGGGCGCCAGCGGCAGGAACAGCTCCGTCGAGATGAGTGAGGTGGTACCGATCTGCAGATCCGTGACCCATTCGCCGGCGTTGCGGGTGAGGTCGGACATGACGAAACGCACCGCGGCGTCGTAGGTCGCCTGGCCCTCGAAATCGTCCTGCAGGCTTAGGCCAAAGCGCAGGTAGTTCGGGCCGAGCGAGCTGGGGCGCGCATCGAAGGAGAGTCCGTAGCGATCCGGATCGCCGACCACGCGATAGTCGAGCGTGTCGAGCCCGCCGCGGCCGTAGAGCTCCGATACGCGCCGCGCCATGACGGCCGCATCGAGAGGCTTGCCGATCTGGTCGTCGAACACCTTGTTGATGGCCGGGCCGTAACGCTCGGACCCCGGATCAACGCGCACAAAGTCGATTTGCGGCGGCGGCGTGCGCCCGGCCTCGCGGCGCAGCGTGTACCGCTGCATCTCGTCGTCGCTCACGGTGAGCGCTGCCAGCCGATCGAGCTTGCCGCGCGCGGCGATCTCGCCGGCTCCGATCACCTTGCCGACGCTGCCGAAGTCGAACGACGAGGCGTTGCCGAGCGGCGGCTGGATGAGAATGTCCTTCGGCGTCAGCGAGGCGAGCTGCGCCTCGGAATTGTGGCGTATGAGAATGGCCAGCATCTGGTTGGAGATCACTGGCGCGCTGCTCAGCTGCTGTCGCACCAGCAGCGGCGCACTGACGTCCACCACGATGAGCACGTCCACCCCCATGGCTCGCGCGATATCGACCGGGAGGTTATCGGCGATGCCACCGTCGACCAGCAGCCGCCCGTCGCGCTCGACCGGCGCAAACACCCCAGGCGCCGAAAGGCTCGCGCGCATGGCGGTGGTCAGATCGCCCGAGTCCATGACGACCCGGTCGCCGTTCTCGAGGTCGGTCGCCACCGCACGGAATGGCGTGGGCAGGTCATCGAAGTGGGTGATACGCGCCACCGGCAGGGTGAGCCGGCGCAGCGTCTCGGTGAGTCGTTGCCCCTGAACCAATCCTTTCGGCAGCACGATCTGGCCGTCCCGCACCCCGAGCGGGAATTTCACCAGGTAGTTCTCATCCTCCTCCTTGCGTCGCAGATCGAGGTCCTCGCGGGGCGGGCGGTCACGGAAGGCGTCCTGCCAGTTGATCGAGGTCATGATCTTCTCGATGTCGCGCGCCGAAAGGCCGCTCGCGTAGAGCCCGCCGACCACCGCGCCCATGCTGGTGCCGGCGATCGCATCGATCGGTACGTGCGTCTGCTCGAGCACCTTGAGGACGCCGACGTGGGCGGCACCGCGCGCGCCGCCCCCGGAGAGCACCAGACCGACCCGCGGACGATGATGTAGCGGCGCGGCGCTGGGGGTTTCTGTGAGTGCCTGCGCCTCGGAGATCGCGGGGGCCGCGAGCCAGTGAACTGCGAGGAAGAGACTCACCACCCCGAGACGGGGCGCGACCGCCCGTGTTGAACGCACGTGGCCAAGAATACCAGCATGCGGGCGGATGCGCGGCCCGAACTCGCGCAACAGCGCGCGCCATCGCGGATAATGCCGGCCGTGATGCCATCTTCAGTCCCAGCTGCTGCGAGGGCTGCGCTCTTGCGCAAGCGCTCCGCGCGCGCATGCGCGCGTGCGGCACTGCTCGCGGTGGCGTGCTGCGCGGCGAGCGCGGCGCAGGCGCAGGCGCCGGCGGCGAGCGACTGGGGCTATTACGGCGGCGACGCGTTTGGTCAGCGCTTCTCGAGCCTCGATCAGATCAACCGCGGTAATGTTGCACACCTCACGCTCGCCTGGAGCTATCGCACCGGGGAGCTCGGTGCGGGACTTGCCAGCGCCGCGAAGCTCACTTTCGAGGCGACACCGGTGCTCGCCTTCGGTCGCCTGTACGTCGAGACTGCCACCAACGTGGTGATCGCGCTCGACCCCGAGACCGGACTTCCGCGCTGGCGCTTCGACCCCCACGTCGATCGCACGCGCCGCTACGCCGAGACCAGCTCGCGCGGTGTCAGCGTGTGGGAAAGCGCCGACAGCCGGCTCGGCGGCATCTGCCGGCGGCGCGTGTTCACCGGCACCCTCGATGCGCGCCTGCTCGCGATCGATGCCGAGACCGGGCGGCCGTGCGCTGACTTCGGTGATGCCGGACAGGTGGATCTGACGCGCGGCGTGCGCATCCGTGATGCCGGGGCGTACCTGGTCACCTCGCCCCCGGCGGTGTACGGCAACGTCGTCATCGTGGGATCGGCGATCGGCGACAACCGCGCCACGGACGTCGAGCGCGGCATTATCCGCGGCTACGACGCGCGCAGCGGCGCGCAGCTGTGGTCCTTTGACCCGCTGCCGGATTCGCCGGCGCACCCCGCGGCCTCCGACTGGGACCTGGTGCAGGCCGCGGCTACCGGCGCCGGCAATGCCTGGGGCGTCATGTCGGTCGATGAGGAGCATGGCCTGGTGCTGGTGCCCACCGGTTCGGCGAGTCCGGATTTCTTCGGTGGGCGGCGCCTCGGCAGCGACCGCTTTGCCGACTCGCTGCTCGCGCTCGATGCCAGAAGCGGCCGACCGGTGTGGCAGCAGCAGCTCGTGCACCACGACCTGTGGGACTATGACCTCGCCGCACAGCCGGTGTTGGGCGACGTCGCCGTGCAGGGCGTGCCGGTGCCAGCGGTCATACAGGCGACCAAGACCGGCATGTTGTACGTCTTCGAGCGCACTCGCGGCCAGCCGTTGTTCCCCATCGCCGAGCGTCGCGTGCCGGCGAGCCGCGTGCCGGGCGAGCAGGCATGGCAGACGCAGCCGTTCTCCTCTCTGCCACCGCTGACCCCGCAGGCACCCCTGCAGCCTGCCGACGCCTGGGGACTCACCTTCTGGGATCGGGCCAAGTGCCGTCATCTCATCGCATCGCTGCGCAACGAGGGCATATTCACCCCGCCCGACACGCGTGGCACGCTGCTCATGCCTGGCTACATCGGCGGAGTGAATTGGGGTGGTGTGGCATTCGATGAGAGCCGCGGCCGCATCATCGCGGCAGTGAACCTGCTGCCGACGGTAGTGACGTTGCTCACACCGCAGCAATTCGAAGAGCAGCGGCGCTCGGGCCGCTACCCGCACTCGGAGTTTGCGCGCCAGGCGGGCACGCCGTATGCGATGCGCCGTGAGCCGCTGCTCTCGCCGTGGGGTTTGCCGTGCAGCCCCCCGCCGTGGGGCGTGCTCGTGAGCGTGGACCTGCGACGCAACCGGATCGCCTGGCAGTCACCCCTCGGCTCGACTGCCGGGATGACGCCGTGGTTCGTGCCGACGCGGGACTTCGGGATGCCCAACATGGGAGGACCGATCATCACCGCCGGTGATCTGGTGTTCGTCGGCGCGGCCATGGACAACTATCTGCGCGCGTTCGACATCGAGACAGGGCGCGAGCTGTGGAAATACCGCCTGCCCGCCGGCGGCCAGGCGACACCCATGACCTACCGCGCCGGCCGCGATCAGCGTCAGTATCTCGTCATCAGCGCCGGTGGCCATGGCGTGCTCGGCACCGCGCGCGGCGACTACCTCATTGCGTTCGCGCTGCCCTCGTCAGAGCGCGCGGCGGCGAAGTAGATTGCGGCACACCATGGATAGCGGAGAGCCGTGAATGCTGTTCTTTGTACTCTCGATAATCATCCAGGCGGCGTTCATCATTCACGTCATCAAGACCGGCCGCAACCAGCTGTGGATTTGGGTGCTGATCATCCCCGGTGTGGGGATGGCCGGCATCCTCGCCTACGTGGTAGTCGAGATCATCCCCGAGCTGTTCCGCAGCCGCACAGCGCAGCGTGCCGCGCGCGGCTTCAGGAAGGCTCTGGATCCCGGCGCCGATCTGCGCCGCTACGAGGACGAGGTGCGACTTGCCGGCAACGTCGCGAGCCGCCAGCGTTACGCCGGGGAGCTGCTGCGGCACGAGCGCTACGACGAGGCGATTGCCCAGTACCGCGAGGCGCTCACCGGTCTCTACGAGCACGATCCCAACCTGATGCTCGGCCTGGCGCAGGCGCAGTTCGGTAAGGGCGACGCGAGCGCCGCGCGCGCGACACTCGATGAGCTCATACGCCTGAACCCCGACTTCCGCTCGCCTGTCGGGCATCTGCTGTACGCGCGCGCGCTCGCGGCCGAGGGCAACGTGCAGAAGGCTCTCGAGGAATACCAGGTGATCGCCCACTCCTATCCCGGAGCCGAGGCTGCGGTGCGCTATGCGCAGCTTCTACAGGCGCAGGGACGGCCCGAGGAAGCGCGCAAGGTGGCGCGCGAGCTGCTCGAGCAGGCGCGCATCGCTCCCGGGCACTACCGCCGCGCGCAGCGCCCCTGGCTCGAGGCGGCGCAGCGGCTGCTGTAGCGCTCCGGACGACGCAGCGCCGTACGCCCCGGCGTGCGCCCGCCGTCAACGATCAGTCATGGAGCTGCGGCGGCGCGTTCCGACCGGAATCTGCTGCGTGATGCAGTGGATGTTGCCGCCCCCCAGCAGTATTTCACGCGACGGCACGCCGACGACACGACGCCCGGGAAACAGTCGTCGCAGCCGGGCGGCCGCCAGACGGTCGGTGCGCGCATCGAGCAGTGGCATGACGATGCCGCCGTTGGCGATGTAGAAGTTGACGTAACTCGCCGCGAGACGCTCACCCGCACGGCGCGGCTTGCTGCCCTCGCGGGCGACGATCCCGGCCGCCTCGCGGGCACGCAGCGTCAACGGGCCCGGCATCGGCAGCCGCGTGACTCGCAGACGCCGGCCACGCGCGTCGCGCGCGTCGTGCAGCCGCTCCCAGGCATCGCGCGAGATCGCATACTGCGGGTCGCGTCGCCGTTCGGTCCAGGTGAGACACACCTCTGCCGCTCGCGCGAAGCAGGCAAGATTGTCGACGTGCCCGTTGGTCTCGTCGTTGAATACCCCGCGCCCGAGCCAGATGATCTGACTCACTCCGAGGTAGGCGCGCAGCAACCTTTCCACATCGCCGCGCGACAAGCTCGGGTTGCGGTTGGGGTTAAGGAGACACTCCTCGGTGACGAGCGCCGTGCCCTCGCCATCCACGTGGATGGCGCCGCCTTCGTTCACCATCGGGGCGCGGTAGCGGGCGAGCCCCTCGCACTCGAGCACCTTGCGCGCCACCAACTCGTCCTGGTCCCACGGAAAATAAAGTCCGCCGTCGAGGCCCCCCCAGGCATTGAAATGCCAGTCGACACCGCGCACGGCACCACGTCCGTTCACCACGCAGGTGGGCCCGACGTCGCGCATCCAGGCGTCATCGTGCGCCATCTCCACCAGCCGCACCCGCTCGGTGAGCATGGCACGCGCCGTCAGGTACTGCGCGCTCGATGCACCCACCGTTAGCGGCTCGAATTGCGCGATCGCCGCGGCCACCTGGGCGAAGGCGAGCTGCGCCGGGCGTGCCGCCTCGCGCCAGCTGTCCGGACGCTCGGGCCAGAGCATCCAGCAGCCAGCGTGCGCCGCAAATTCCCCCGGCATGCGGAAGCCGTCCGCGGCGGGCGTGCTCGCAAGCGTCAGGGTCATCGGCGCAGACGGCTGTTGCGGAACCCGTAGAACGCGTAGATGGACATGCCGATGATGGTCCAGATCACCAGCCGTCCCCAGGTGGCGGCGGAAAGAAAGTAAGTCATGCCGAGGCACACCACCGTGCCGAGTACACAGGTGACCGGCGCACACGGCACGCGGAACGGACGCGGCGCGTCGGGGCGCGTGTAGCGCAGCACCAGCACTCCCGCGCACACCACCGCGAATGCGAGCAGGATGCCCATGGAAATGAGATCCGCGAGCAGGTCAAGGGGAAAGATGGCGGCGATCAACGCGGCGAACACACCGGTGACGACGGTCGAGACGTGCGGCGTCTTGAAGCGCGGATGGCAGCGGCTCATGACGGGCGGCAGCAACCCGTCGTCCGCCATCGACAACAGGATACGCGGCTGGCCGAGGAGCGAGGTGAGTATCACCGATGTCATGCCGGCGATGACGCCGACCTTGACGAACCACGAGAGCCAGGCAAGCTGCGGGTGGGCATCCAGGGCGACGGCGACCGGGGCGTCGGAATCGAGCTTGCGGAACGGCACCATGCCGGTGAGCACCGTCGACATGGCGACGTAGAGCACCGCCGAGATCACCAGGGCACCGATGATGCCGATCGGCAGATCGCGCTGCGGATTGCGCGCCTCGAGCGCGGTGGTCGAGGCGGTGTCGAAGCCGACGTAGGAAAAGAAGATGATGGCCGCGCCCTGCAGCACGCCGGTCCAGCCGAAATGACCGCGAATGCCGGTGTTGGGTGGTACGTACGGCCGCCAGTTCGCCGCGTCGATGTACTGCAGGCCGGCAATGACGATGATCACGATGATGCCGACCTTCAGTGCCACCATGAAGGTGTTGGCGCCAGCCGAGCCGCGCACCCCCACGTACAGGAGCGCGGTCATGGCGGCAATGATCAGCACAGCCGGCAGGTTGACGATGGCGCCGGTACTCATCACGTGATCATGAGCATCGAGGCCGAGCGGCGCGTTGACGAGCGCTGCCGGCAGATGTATGTGCGCGTCAGTCAGCAGGCTCATCACGTAAGCCGACCAGCTCACCGCCACCGCCGAAGCCGAGATCGCGTACTCGAGCAGCAGGTTCCAACCGATGAACCAGGCGAGCGCCTCGCCGAGGGTAGCGTAGGTGTAGCTGTAAGCACTGCCGGGCACCGGGAGGAACGCGGCGAACTCCGAGTAGCACAGCGCCGCCAGTCCCCCGCCGAATGCCGCGATCAGCAGCGATAGGGTGATCGCAGGCCCCGAGTGGTTGGCAGCAACCGTGCCGGTGAGCACGAAAATTCCGCTGCCGATGGTGGCGCCGAGGCCAATGGCAATCAGTGCGCGCGCACTCAGCACCTGCTTCAGGCGGTCCTTGCCGGCCGGTGCCGGGTCGATCGGCCGCACCGCGCACATCTGACGCAGCAACGAGGGCTTGGCGACGGCCGTACTACTCTTATTAATACCCATGCCCTCGGACATACGCTGCTCGGTTCCTCACCGCCCCCCGGCGCAAAGCACGCGTCGCAGTCTCTCATACGCAGTCGTCCTTAGGTACGCGCCCGCGCCCGCGCAAGCGCCTGTGCTAGCATTGCGCGCCCGGCGGCACCCCGTGCGGCCGGGACTTTCCCAGGAGAGAACCTATGGCCACGGTCGCCACCCCGAAGGTCGCGCCGCCCCCCGGGGGCGGGAAGATCGCCATACACGATGGCAAGCTGGCGGTGCCCGCAAACCCGATCATCCCCTTCATCGAGGGCGACGGCACCGGGCCGGACATCTGGCGCGCCAGCGTGCGCGTCATGGACGCGGCGGTAGAGCGGGCCTACGGCGGCCAGCGCAAGATCCACTGGATGGAGGTCTTCGCCGGCGAGAAGGCCAACAGGCTGTTCAACACCTGGCTGCCCGAGGAGACGGTTGCGGCGTGCCGCGAATATCTCGTCTCCATCAAGGGGCCGCTCACCACCCCGGTCGGCGGCGGCATCCGCTCGCTCAACGTTGCACTGCGCCAGATGCTCGATCTGTACGTGTGCCTGCGTCCGGTGCGCTGGTTCAAGGGCGTACCCTCCCCGGTCAAGCATCCCGAGCGGGTCGACATGGTTATCTTCCGCGAGAACACCGAGGACATCTACGCGGGCATCGAGTTCGAGGCCGGCAGCCCCGACGATCAGAAGTTTCTCGAGCTCTTCCGTCAGGCTTTCCCCAAGGCCTATGCCAAGATCCGCTTTCCCGAGACCTCCGGGATCGGCATCAAGCCGGTATCGAAGGAAGGCTCGGACCGCCTCATCCGCGCCGCGCTCAACTACGCCGTGGCGCACAAGCGCAAGAGCCTGACCTTCGTCCACAAGGGCAACATCCAGAAGTTCACCGAAGGGGCATTCCGCAACTGGGGCTATCAGCTCGCCGAGCGCGAGTTCGCCGCGCACTGCTACACCTGGGAGCAGTGGGAGCGCGCCAAGGCGGCCCGCGGCGAAAAGGAAGCGAACGCCGAAATGGACGCGGCGCGCAAGGCCGGCCGCGTCATCGTCAAGGACGCCATCGCCGACATCACGCTGCAGCAGGTGCTGACACGCCCGGAGGAATTCGACGTCATCGCGACGACCAACCTCAACGGTGACTACCTCTCGGATGCACTGGCCGCACAGGTCGGCGGCATCGGCATCGCGCCGGGCGGCAACATCAACTACCTCACCGGTCACGCGGTATTCGAGGCGACCCACGGTACCGCGCCGAAGTACGCCAATCTCGACAAGGTCAATCCGGGCTCGGTGATCCTTTCCGGGGAGATGATGTTCCGCTACCTCGGATGGTCCGAGGCGGCGGACGCGATCGTCGGCGCCATGGACAGGACCATTGGCGAGAAGATCGTGACCTACGATTTCGCTCGCCTCATGGAGGGGGCACACGAAGTCTCGACCAGCGCCTTCGGCGATGCGCTGATCCGCAATCTGTAGCGGACGGCGCGGCTGCGGTCAGTGCACAGCGAGCGGCGACGCGCGGCAGTCGTGATGAGCGGTTACTCCGGCACGCCGCTGCCGGCGAGCGTTACCACCGTGCCGCGCATCGATGCAAGCACCGACCTGCTCCACCTGTTCGCGACGCGCCGCGCAGCACTCACCACGTTGCTCGAGCGCGCACGGGCGGCGATGCGCGACGATGCCGTGATCCGGGTGAGCTGGCCGAAGCGTGCCGCCGCCGTAGCGACCGACATCAGCGAGGACGTGGTGCGCGAGCTCGCCCTGCCGCTCGGCCTGGTCGACATCAAGGTGTGCGCGGTCGACGCGACGTGGTCGGGACTGAAGCTGATGGTGCGACGGCGCGAGCGGGTCGTCCCGGCTGCGCCGCCGCGCGCCGCGCGCCGGCGGCCGTCGCGGCCATGACGGCGAGCGGCGGCAAGGTGCTCGAGTGGGCACGCAAGGTGCAGGCTATCGCGCAAAACGGCCTGGCTTTCACGCACGATCCATACGATCGCGAACGCTACACGCAGCTTGCAGAACTCGTCGTCCAGCTGCTGTCGGCACAGCTGCAGATTCCCGCCGGCGCAGCGCGCGGCCTGTGGGCGGGCGAGGAGGGCTACGCGACTCCCAAGGTCGACGTGCGCGGCGGCGTGTTCCGCGAGGATCGCGTGCTGCTGGTGCGCGAGCGCACCGATGGTCGCTGGACGCTGCCCGGCGGCTGGGTGGACGTGAACGAGGCGCCTTCCGCGGCGGTGGCGCGCGAGATCCACGAGGAGTCCGGCTACCGCGCGCGCGCGGTGAAGCTCGCCGCCCTCTTCGACAAGAGCCGCCATCCGCATCCACCCGGCGTCTATCACATCTACAAGCTGTTCTTCCTCTGCGAGCTCACCGGCGGCAGCCCCGCCGCGAGCACCGAGACCGACGCGGTGGAGTTCTTCCCCGTGCACTCGCTGCCGCCGTTGTCCACCGGCCGCGTGCTCGGTTCGCAGATCGAGCGGCTCTACCAGCATCGGCTCGATCCGGCGCTGCCCACCGACTTCGACTGAGCGGCGCGGCGCAGCGCCATGAGTGAGCCCGCCGACGCCCCCGCTCCACACGAGTGCGCGCGGCGCATCGTCGAGGCATTCGCCCACTACAACGCCGAGTTCCGCACCATCACCCGCCGCGCGCCGCTGCGCTTCGACGCTCGCGACTGGCGCGGCAGCCAGCGCGATGCCGTCGAGCGTATCGAACTGTACGATCACTTCGTGAATCAGACGGTCGCCGCGCTGCGCGTCGCGCTCGGCACCGCGGCCACCGACCGCAGCCTGTGGCGGCAGATCCGCGCGGACTTCGCCGCGCTGATCACCGACCTCCCCGACCCGGAATTTACCAAGACGTTCTTCAGCTCGATCAGCCGCCGGCTGTTCGGCACCGTGGGCGTCGCGCCCGACATCGAGTTCGTTGCTACTGACCTCGATCCGCTGGCGCACATTCACTCCGCGGTGGGCACCAACACCTACTTCAATCACGGCTCGCTGCCACTGTTGATCGAGGACCTGCTCGGCGACGTGCGCTTCCGTTCACCGTGGCGCGATCTCGACAAGAGTATTGCGCACGTCACCGCCGAGGTGCAGGCGCACCTGCACGCCAGCGGCGAGCGCCGCGCGGTTCGCAAGGTCGAGGTCATCCGCCCGGTCTTCTACCAGATCTCGCGTGCCTACATCGTCGGTCGCATCGTCGGAGCGGATTTCACACTGCCACTCGTGATTGCCCTCAAGAATACCGACGGTGGCGTACTGGTGGATGCAGTGATGCTGGCGGAAGCCGACGTGAGCATCGTGTTCAGCTTCACGCGCTCGTACTACCACGCCGACCTCGAGCGCGTCGCCGAGGCGGTGGTGTTCCTGAAGTCGATCATGCCGCGCAAGCCGGTGAGCGAGCTGTTCACGGTGCTCGGCCGTGCCCGCCAGGGCAAGACCGAGCGCTACCGCGAGCTGATGCGCAACCTCGAGCACACCAGCGACCTCTTCGTGCACGCCGCCGGCGAGCGTGGCCTGGTGATGGTGTGCTTCACGCTGCCGTCCTTCGACGTGGTCTTCAAGGTGATCCGCGACCGCTTTGCCTACCCCAAGACCGTGCTGCGCGAGGAGGTGATGGCGAAATACCGCATGGTGTTCATCCACGATCGCGCCGGGCGGCTGGTGGACGCGCAGGAGTTCCGCCGCCTGCGCTTTCCGCGGGCGCGCTTCGCGCCGCAGCTGCTGGACGAGCTCGAGCGCGAGGCAGCCGACACGGTGCACGAGGAGGGCGCGGACCTGGTGTTCGACCATATGTACATCGAGCGGCGCATGACGCCGCTCAATCTGTACCTGCGCGAGGCCCCGGGCGCGGATGCGGAGCGGGCGGTGCTCGACTACGGGCAGTGCATCCGCGATCTCGCCTACACCAACATCTTCCCTGGCGACCTGCTGCTGAAGAACTTCGGGGTAACGCGCCACGGGCGCGTTATCTTCTACGACTACGACGAGCTGTGCCGCGTCACCGACTGCAACTTCCGCGAAGTGCCGCAGCCGTCTGACCCCGACGACGAGATGCGCGGTGAGGCGTGGTTCTACGTGGCCGACAACGACATCTTCCCGGAGACGTTCCTGAATTTTCTCGCCTTCAGCGACACGCAGCGCGCCGCGCTGCTGCGCGTGCACGGGGAGATCGTAACCGCCGCCTTCTGGCGCGGCGTGCAGCAGCGGCTCGCCGACGGCGAGGTCATGGAGGTGCTGCCCTATCATCCGCACCGCGTACGGGTCGCGAGCAGCCTGTGAGGTAAGTGAGCAGGCGGCGGGCGATCGCCTGCTGCTGGACCCGGGTTTCCGGCCGGCTTCTACGAGCGCCCCGCAGCGTGTGCCACGGGGCTCGTGCCGGGCGGGGGTGCGGCGGACGGCGGCGCGGCGATCACCGCCTCGAGCGTGAGGGAGAAGGACTCACGTGCCCCCGTGCAGCGGAAGTCGGAGGACGTGACGCGCACCGGCAGCGCCGCGAGCAGCCCCTGCTGCATCTGCCTCACCAGCTCGCAGTCGTCGGGACCGAGGGAGCGTGGTGACCCCGGTGCGAGCTTGATGATCTCGTCGCCGGCGGAGATCTGCGCGTAGCGCACCGCGTCGCCGTGCAGCGGCTGCGGCAGCTGAAACTTCACTTCCACCTTCGGCGAGTGCGCCTCCCCGCCGCCGCGCACGCCGCACTGGTACGGCGTGATCGTCATGTAGGCACGCG
>Ga0335079_10005407_pt1 | contig 14612 bp, 10 predicted proteins | sample Lox_Sample_33_FD_206719 | JGI IMG/M metagenome (GOLD analysis project Ga0335079, IMG submission 206719) | Soil microbial communities from Loxahatchee National Wildlife Refuge, Florida, United States - Lox_Sample_3.3 | ecosystem: Environmental > Terrestrial > Soil > Wetlands | place: USA...
CGGATAGCGTGCATCGTTGAGTTCGGGAAAAAGCGTGAGGACGTGCGTTTCCGCCCCCTTGAGCACCTTCCAGATCTTGCGCACGATTGCCTTGAGGAAATCCAGATTTCGCTCCTCAGCCGTGACCACGCGCTCCCAGTCCCACTGGTCCACGTAACAGCTATGATCGTGGTCGAGGAAATAGTCCTTGCGGACGGCGCGCATGTCGGTGCAGAGGCCTGCGCCCGGCTGCATGCCGAACTGCTTCAGGGCCACACGTTTCCACTTGGTGGCAGCCTGCACCACCTGGGCGTCGATGGGGTGTTTGCCATAATCATTGGAAATGTGAAACTGAATGGGGGTGCGCGAACCGTCACGGTCGAGCAGGTCATTGACGCCGCTTTCCACGTCAACGATCAGTGGAACCGTGACCATCATCAGGTTCAGGTCTCTGCAGAGGTTCTGCTCGATGTAGTTCTTGGCGGCGAAGATGGCGCTCTGCGTCTCCCGGTAACCAAGCAGTGAGTGATAGTCGTCGGGAAGAATCGATTCCAACTCTTCGTAACTGCCGATACCTGGTCCGGCCAGGTCGGCAGTCTTGCTGGTGATAGTCGCCATGGAGTTCTCCTTTTGGAAGCAGCGATGAGTCACGGCTGGCCTTCAGGGCCAGCAGCATATGACAATGGCAACACCCCAAGTAAGGAACCAGGGCGGGCACCCGCGCAGTGACGGGGGTCACCTCAGACGGGTTGTTACAATCCTGCGGGGGATTCACGAGGATCAGCTTGGCTGAGAAAAGTTCGCCGGTCCTGCTGCTGCATGGCGGGGCCTGGGCCATTCCGGATGAGATGGTGACGCAGCACGTCGCAGGCGTGCGCCGCGCCATCGCTGCCGGCTGGGGAGTGCTCGAAAAGGGAAGCTCGGCTGTTGATGCCGTCGAAGCCGCCATCGTCGTTATGGAGGAAGACGAAACCTTCGACGCCGGCCGCGGCTCATTTCTCACCAGCGACGGCCGCGTGCAGCTCGATGCCCTGATGATGGATGGAGCGACCCTGCGCGCCGGCGGGGTGGGTTGCGTGGAGAAAATTCGCAATCCGATCCGTGCGGCAAGGCTGGTATTGGATGAAAGCCCGCACGTTTACCTGGTTTCCGAGGGAGCTGAGCGTTTTGCGCAACAGCATGGCCTTCCGCTTTGCGACAACGCCGATCTCATCATTGAACGCGAAGTGCAGCGCTTGCGTGAAGTCCAGGGGCAGGCTTTGGCAGAAAAGGCGCCGGAGTTTTTCGCCGAGCACGATACCGTGGGCGCGGTGGCCCTCGACAGTCGCGGCAATCTGGCGGCCGCTACCTCGACCGGCGGCACGCTGAACAAGACCCCGGGCAGGGTTGGCGATTCTTCACTGATCGGGTGTGGATGTTATGCCGACAACGAGAGCGCGGCCGCGTCCACGACGGGTTGGGGCGAGCCGATCATGAAACTGGTGCTGGCCAAGTGGGCCGCCGACCGGGTACAGCAGGGACTAGCGCCCTCAGCCGCCGCCCAAATGGCCATTCAACGGCTCGAGACCCGGCTGGCGGGACATGGGGGCATGATCTTGCTCGACGCACAGGGCCGCTACGGACTCGCCCACAACGCGCCTCGCATGGCATGGGCACTCAGGAACACCCAGGGAGAATCGGCCGGCATCGAGTGGCCGGTGCGGGTCGTTTCTTAAGGGACTTGCGCCCAGCTACATCCTGTTATAAAACTCCGCCTTCATCCAGCCCAAGCGAGCCTGAAAGTGCCGGGAGGCGATATGCAGCGTTTCCTTGTAGCGATTTCTGTGCTGTTGGGACTCTTGTCGATTAGCGCGGCGGCGCAATCGGTAGCGACGGCAGAACTCAACGTTATCGTTAAAGATCCCGGCGGACGCGCCGTCGCGAACGCCAAAGTCACCGTCCGGGACGAGGGCAGGGCTATCGAACGGACGCTGGTGAACAATCCGAACGGGCAATATCAATTCCTCTCTTTGCCTCCGGGACAGTATGGGGTAACCGTCGAGGCCAGTGGTTTCGCCACTGCCGTCGCGACCGGAGTACGGGTTACGGTTGGCCAGGCCGCCGAGCTGCCGGTGACGTTGAGCGTATCCGGTCAGAAGACCGAAGTTACGGTGTCGGCAGAAACGGAGATGGTGGAGACGCAGCAGACCTCGGTTTCCACGACCATCAACCAGCAGCGCATCGACAATCTCCCGATCAATGGTCGCAATTACATTAACTTTACCCTCCTGAACTCACAGACGGCGCGGGATAACGCACCCAGCATCGGCGCGGCGCCTACCTCCGGGTTGAATATTGGCGGGCAGCGGGCGCGATCCAATCTCGTGAATGTGGACGGAACCGACGCTACCGATAATTCCACCAACGGCGTGCGCTCAACCGTGTCCCAGGAAGCGGTGCAGGAATTCCAATTGATCACCAACGGTTATGCCGCCGAGTACGGACGGGCCGCGGGCGGCGTGGTGAACATCATCACCCGCTCCGGGACCAACGATTTCCACGGTACCGCTTACGGGTATCTGCGAAACCGCGATTTCCAGGCGATCAATCCGTTTAACTCGCTCCCGCCGGGCGAAACCCCAGCGTACACGCGCGTGCAGGCCGGCTTCACTTTCGGAGGAGCCCTCAAGAAGGACAAGACGTTCTATTTCTTCTCCTACGAAACTACGCGCCGGCAGGAAACAGGATTTTCGATTATCGGACAGGACAACTTCGGATTGGTGCAACTGCCGGCCGCTCTGGGTGGTGCGCTTGTAACCACGGACCAGCAAAGTTGCATCCTGAGGCTGGCCGGACTGGGGGGCAGCCCGGGCGCCTGCCCAACCGCGAACCCCGCGGCGCTGAACAGCTATATCCAAACCGCGGGCGCCGGCTCTTTGGTGGCCACTACCGGTAAGCTGCTGGGACTACCGATTTTCCCGTCTGGCGTGCCCCTTCCGGCATCCTTCCAGAGTCTTGAAAGCCAGGCTGGGAACTATCCGGTTTCCGAAGGAACAAGCATAATCACCGGGCGGCTTGACCATAAGTTCAACGCCAATCACTCGGGAATGTTGCGCGCCAATGTCAGCCCCAGCACAGTGACAGGATTGCAAGTGCAGGGGCAGAACCAAAACTTCGGACAGAATGCATTCTCCCGCACCGCTATCCAGCAGTTCCGCGACTGGGCCATCACGGCACAGGAAACCGCAACCTTCGGCAACAACAAGATCAACGAACTGCGATTCCAGTATGCCTATCGTGGCCTGCTCTTCAACTACAACCAGAACACGCCGGACGGTTCCGACGTCGCCGTCAACATTCAAGGCTTCGCATTCCTTGGGCGGGAACCGTATTCCTACATTCGCCGAACCGAACAGCGCTACCAGATTGCCGATAACTTCTCGCTGATTCATGGCGCGCACAATTTCAAGTTTGGAGTGGATTTTAATCGCCTGCCGCTGGTGGCGGACTTTGCCGTTAACTTTGGCGGAGTTTACAACTTCGGAGAACTTAGCGACCCGACCGCGATCAACGCAGCCTTCGCGGGATATCCGGGATTCTCTGCCGTGCAGGCCTACGGCTTTGGTATTCCTCAGACTTTCATTCAGGGTCTGGGCAATCCCCATGCGGATTTCGTCAACACGCCGCTAGGTCTGTTTGCGCAGGACTCCTGGCGAATCAAACCAAATCTCACATTGAACTACGGGGTTCGATATGACGTGGAATTCGTCCCCACTGCGCCGGCGCTGAACAGTCGCTCGGCGGCGGGATACAAGGCGCTAGGGATAACCAATGAAATCCCGCAGGACAGCAACAATGTGGCGCCGCGTATCGGCCTGGCGTGGGACCCGTGGAAGAACGGCAAGACGGTGGTTCGCGCCTCCTACGGCATCTTCTACGACCATCCTCTGCTCGGCCTGCAATTCCTCGCCCAGGCTACCGACGGTGTCGGCACACCCCAGATCCTGTTGGCCGGGGGAGCGCCGTGCAGCGGCGCCGGTCCAGCCAGCCCGTCGAATCTGAACGCGACGAATGTCTTTCAGGGAATTCTCGGCAATTCCAACTGCATGGGGGCTCTGGCCACTGCCTTCGGATACGACCCCACCTCGCAGCGGTTCTGCGATGGCATTACAAAGTCAGCCGTGTGTTCGCCGGGTCAGGCGTCTCTCTGGTTGAACCAGAATTTCCTCCAGCCTCAGGCAGGACTGGGTGGCATTCCGGTGCCGCTCGGGTTCCTTCCGTTCGGGTTCCCGCTGGCATCGAATTTCCAGTACGCCTACGCCAATCAAGCCAACCTGGCGATCGAACGGGACTTGGGAGGCGGGTTTGCGCTTAACGTTGCCTACAACTTCAACGGCGGCCGCCATCTCAACCGGCCTATCAACTCCAACGCTGTGCGTGGCGACCTGCTGTTCGCAAACTGGGAGCGCGCGGTCGCCGCTGGAGCCGTGTCGCCCTCCAGCAGCCCTTTGGCGGTGGGCACCTGCGGAGTGGTTCCAGCAGGACCTTTGGCTGGTCAGCCGTTCATTGCCGCTCCGCTGGCCAACTTTTTCCGGCCATCCGGGCTGAACCCAACCCTGCTGGCCCCGTATGCCGCTTGCCTTCCCCTGGCGATTTCCGTTCTCGACAGTGATTTCCCAAGTCTGGTTAATGGTGTTCCTGCCGCGGCTCCGCAGGGAGTGCCGTTCAGCGACATGGCGGCGAACTATTCCAACGGCAGCTCGGTCTATCACGGCTTGACGGTCAACCTGCGCAAACGATTCACGCACCATTATGAGTTTCTCGTTTCGTATACCTATTCCCACACCATTGACGACTCCACCGATCTGGAGTCGCCGCTTTCACCACAGGACGCCTACAATCTGCCGGCGGAGCGATCCAATTCCACCTTTGACCAGAGACATCGGCTGGTCATGAGTGGGGTTTATCAAAGCGGGAGGCTCTCGGGCTCTGGTTTCGCCAGCAAGTTCTTCAGTGATTGGACGGTAGCTCCCATTATCGAAGCTGCCTCTGGGCGGCCGTTTACGGTGATTACCGCCGTGACCACGAACTTCCAGTTTGCACCCAATTCCGCGCGGCCGAATGTGTTCACTTCGGCTCCGCCCGTCGACGCCTGCGGAGACCCGGCCGTGCACTCCCCCTACATACCGAACGTCTGGTTCCAGTTGCCTTGTCCCCTCGCTGGCCAGTTCGACGGAGACCTGGGTCGTAATCCCTTCACCAAGCCCTCGACCGTGTTCAGTGATCTCCGGATTGCCCGCCGCATACGTCTCACGGAAAGAATGGCCCTCGACGGTATGATGGATGTGTTCAACCTCATCAACAAATTCAATGTTTCAGACGTTAATCCGCTCTATACCGAGGCGGGCCAGCCGACAGCGGCATACGACCCGCGGCAGTTCCAGTTTGCGCTGAAACTGAGCTGGTGACGCAAGGTTGTAATCAGAGTCCCGGCGATCGCCGGGATTCATCTTTTTTGCGAGAGTAGCGGCCTAATGTGCGCGGCATCAAAGCCTTTAGGGAATTGCGGGGAAGGGCCACCGTAAGTACCAGACCCTTTTGGCTGATTGACCGCGCAATTTCACGGGTAGTACGATTTGTGTATCGGAGTCGGCTCCCGCAGTTGCATAAATCACAGGGGTATATGAGATTTCGCGAACTGCTACTGGCGCCGATTGCGATCGTTTTGGCCCTTGCTGCGATTTCCTGCGAAACCCCTGAAAAGAAGAAAGCTGCAGCTAGCCCCCCACCGCAAGCATTGGCTCCGGCGCCAGTGGCGTCGCCCGCCCCCACACCACCCAAGGACGATGAGTCGTCGAAATCTTCAAACAACAATTCCGAGGCAGTCGATTCTCTACTGGCGCGGGTGGAGCAGGCTCTACGCAATGGCCGGGAAGAGTATGTCGCCGGGCACCTGGAAGCAGCCCGGACGGACTTCGATAAAGCCGTCGACCTGCTGCTGGAAGGTCCACTCGACATACGCTCGGACGAACGTCTGCAAGCCGAATTCGACAAGGTCATCGAGGGTGTCTACACGCTGGAGGTGTCGTCGCTGGCTGCGGGTGAGGGCTTCACGGAGCAGAAATCGGAACCCGCGCCCATTGACGAAGCCAACAACATCACCTTCCCTGAGCAGCCGGCGGTTACTCCCGAGCAGCAGGCCGCGGTCAAGCGAATTCCTTCGCAGCTGCCGCTGGAGCTGAAACCCGCGGTGGAGAACTACATCTACTTTTTCTCCGGCCGTGGACGGGGCACCCTGGAAGCCGCGCTGACACGCTCTGGCCGTTATCAAGAAATGATCCAGCGGGTCCTCAAGGAGGAAGGAGTTCCCCAGGAGCTCATCTACCTGGCGCAGGCGGAATCGGGATTTCACCCCTTGGCAGTCTCGCGCGCAGGCGCCCGCGGCATTTGGCAGTTCATGGCAAGCCGAGCCACTGGATACGGTCTCGAGCGGAACTGGTGGGTGGATGAACGCCAGGACCCGGAGAAGTCCACCCGGGCCGCCGCCCGCCATCTGCGAGACCTTTACCGTGAATTCAACGACTGGTACCTGGCGATGGCGGCATACAACTCCGGCCCAGTGACGGTGCAGAACGCCGTGGCGCGCACCGGATATGCCGATTTCTGGGAACTTTATAACCGCGGCGTGCTTCCAAAGGAGACTCGCAATTACGTCCCGATCATTCTCGCGGTCACCATTATGGCGAAGAATCCCGCGCAATACGGGCTGGAGCATGTGACGCCGGAGCTGCCGCTGGAGTCCGACGTCGTAAGGATCAGCTATCCGGTGGATCTGCGCCTGGTGTCCGACTGTGCCGATACGCCGGTTGCGTTGTTACAAGATCTGAATCCGAGTCTGCTGCGGTTGACGACCCCGAAGGATGGCGGCTTTGACCTGAAGCTGCCCCGTGGAACCAGGGATAAGTACCTGGCTCGCATTTCCGCGATTCCCGCCGAGAAGCGGTTGTGGTGGCGGTACCACAAGGTGGAGTCTGGCGACACCCTTGCAAGTATCGCCCACAGATACCACACCACTGCTGCCGCCATCGCCGGCGTTAACGACAAACGGGCCACGGACACGCTGCAGTCGCAGAGCAGGCTGATTATTCCTATCGCCCCAGGCAAGGAGGGGGGAAACGGCATTACCTTCTCTACACGGGTTCTGCGTTACCACGTCCGCAAAGGCGACACCGTGCTCACCGTAGCGGACGATTTTGGAGTGCCGCCGGAAAAGCTACGGCTGTGGAATCACCTGCGGGGCAATCAGTTGCTGCCAGGCCGGGTGCTTCTGATCCACCGCATCCTGAGCGAAGCGGAGCCCAGCCCGGCCCGGAAATCTGGGCATACCGGAGCGATGAGCGCTAAGTTGAAGCCCAGCAATAGCTTAAACCCATCCAACCGAAGGGTACATACGGTAAAGGCGGGAGAAACCCTGGCCAGCATCGCGGCGGAGTACAAAACCACTGTGGCCCAGTTGCAGCGCAACAACAAGCTGGCATCCGCCACCATCCATCCCGGCGAAACGCTCGTCATCAGCGGAACCCATTGATACCGTGTGGTCAACGTTACCTGTGCATGGGTATAGTTGACAGGCGTTTTGCTGTTGCTATAATCCGCGCCAGTTTTCGAAAGGTGTACTCATTCGGAGGTCCGGCTCACAGCCAGGAGGAGATATGACGTTCGACGACGAGACCCTCTACGCACGCAATGATGACGACATCGATGAGTACGGCGATACAGGGTACGGCGATGTAGAGGAAGACTACGAGGAAGAGGAAGAAGAAGAGGCGGAAGAGACTCCCATCGGAGGCGGCATGGGTGGCGAAACTGCCCCGCCCATGGGAGGCGAGGCCCCACCGCCTGCTCCTCCAAAGAAGAAAACAGCCGCACGAAAGAAGGCCGCGCGCAAGAAGGCGGCTAAGAAGCCCGCCAAGAAAAAAGCCGCGCGGCGCAGCGGTGCCGGCCGCAAGAAAGCTGCGCGCAAGGGCGCGGGCAGGAAGAAAACAGCCCGGAAAAAGAAGAAGGGCGGGCGTCGGCGCTAGCAGCAGGGCCTCAAAGCAGAGTCTTAAAGCCGCGGGAAACCGCGGCTTCTTTTTCCTATTTCCCTCCCTGCACCGAGGCGAGGCACCGCGCATACAGTTCCAGCAGGTGCGCGGCGTAGTCTTCTGCCTTGTTGACGGTCGAGCCCTGGAAGCCAGTGCCGGGCGATCCTGTTTTGCCATAGCCGGTGGTCATGGCGACAAACTTCATGAGGTCCAGTGCGATGTCTTCATTGCGTCGCGGGCCAACCGCGATGCCGCCGACTGCTTCCATGATTCCCTCCCGATGGATACAACGACCTAATATAAACGGGTTCCTTGCGAATGGGCGATCGCCTGGTCTTAGCCCCCCTAGGCAGGCTCAGGTTTCGATGGCGACGTGGCACACCCGGCCCACGATGTAGTCCGCGAAAGTCTTGCCCTCCTCTACCTCGATAAGATCCACCGGATAGGCCGGGTTTTGCGGTCGGAGCACTAGGCTGCCTGCCACCTGTTCGACATACTTGACCGTACAGGCACCTCCCCTGCGCACCGCATACATGTTGTGCTCGTTGCGGTGGTAGGGCTTGAGCGAGTTGTAATGGCGGTCAATCAGCACTGTCGCGCCGGGCAACAGGCGGGGGTACATGCTCATGCCGTCCCGCGCGTCTACCTTCACCAGGACAAACCGGCGCCAGTCATCGCGCGGCGATGCGAGATCGGGACGCAGCCGCCGCAGAAAAGACTTCTTGAACTTGAGAATCTCTTTCACGTTCTCGTTGGTGATGAGCGGTTCGCCGGCGGCAATGACGCCCTCCACCAGCAGGACGTTCTCGAAATCATCTTCGGCGGGAGGCAGGATGCTGGCACGCTTGTTGATTTCGTCGGGATCGAGAAGATCGAGCACCGACAGATGTTGAACACTGAGAACCTTGTCCATCCCCGTCAGACTGAGCGAACGCTTGCGGTTGAGAAAGTTAGAGATGTGCGCCTGCTGGAATCCGGTCTGTTCGGCGAGCCTCAAACCGGTGAGTTCGCCGGCGTCGATGCGGGCCCAGAGGGCCTTGCGCAGGTTTTCCTGTAAGGCCTTAAATTTCATGGCTTCTCAAATATAACGCAAGGATATAAACCGACGCAAGGAAAATAACGAAAAGACAATTTAATATTGACAGAGTGTATTCTCTGGAGATATATATATACGTGTTTGTATTGCAGAATGAGAACGGAGGCCAGAGTCAATGCGCGAGTCAGCTGGGATGCCATTTCCCGAGGAAACCGCGGGCAGCCAGGAGTTTCTTGAGTTTCGCCGCAAAGTGTGCGAATCCGAGATACTCTCGGCGGCCACGGAGCGACTGTTACACGTCATCAATTTCACCGGACGGCTGTCAGTCGTGGTGCAGAACGGCCAGGTCCTGAAGTCCGGATACGAGGAAGGATACTTCTGCCGCCGTAAGCAGAGACCGCTGCTGTCTTGAAGCTGCATTCGGGCCAGGTTGAAAACTAAATAGACCAGGCAGGTCGTCGCAACACAAGCGAGCCCTGCGCTGCCGGCGTCCCCCAGATGGCTACGCCGGCGGTGCAGGGCTTTTCTTGTTGCGGCGGCGCTGTGGGGAGGGACAAAAGTGAATGGGGAACTGCTCGTCATTCGAATGGAACTGAAGTATTGCGAAGCCTGCGGAGCACTGAGATTACGCCCGCAAGGCAGTGACTCAGCTTATTGCACGCGTTGCGCCAAAGTCATGGCGGAACTTTCCCCCGTGGAGCGAACCAGACCAGAGGAGGCAAAGCGCGCATGACTGTCTCCTTACCGGCAAGCGTTCGTGGTCAGGCGGAACACAGCAAGTCCTCCGATGGTGTTTGTATCTCGGCCTATCGCGGCTACACCATGGCTTTGCTGAGGCGATACTTTCACATGTCGCTCGACATCGGCAGGCTGCCATCGTTGTTAGGGCGCGAGTTCTTCCGGGCGCGAGTCACCTCGTACCACGTCCACAGTTTTGAGGATGTGGTTATCCTGGTTCACGATGTGGAGCGTTGCCTGGAAAGGCTGGATGACTTTTCGCGGTCGGTGATTGCGCGCATCGTATTGCAGGATTACACCTGGGACGAGGCCGCGCTGCTGATGAACTGCAGCCGCCGCACAATCGCGCGCCGATTTCCCCGAACCTTGGATCGGTTAAGCGAGATATTCCTTGAAGTAGGCTTGCTGCGACCGTTTCCCACAAACTCCCCCGAGACGGCGCGGCCTTGTCAAGAGGCCAGTGGCGACGAAACGTTGGCAAACGACTGTACTGTAAGCAAATAAAGTTTCCCGCGATGTGGCACTCTGGTCCGGTCGGAGATGCTATTCTGAATTTAGAAGTAACGAAACGAACGCGGCAGCGCATTGCAGCGCTCCCGCGTTTCTTTTTGGAGGCACGCCGTTGCCAAAGCGAGGCGCCAAGCCGAACCACCGCAAACCTGCAAGGCACACGTGCGATCCATGGGCCGCGGTCGTAGAAAAAGCCACTCCCAGGATTGTGGAATGCTTGATCGAGGCGGCCCAGAAAGTCGGTACGCGTGCGCCGATTTTCCCGGCTCAGCCGCCGACCGGTGGCGCGCAGGAGGTGGAAGACGAGTCCCTGGCAGCGCTACTCCTCCGATTTCTGCACGCCCCCGAGAGCAGTGGCGCCAGCCCGTCGCAAGCGCCGGGGAGCACGGCAGTAACCTTCGAGAGCGAAAATCCTATGCTGGGGTAGAATGAGGATTCACCGCCGGAGGCTGCCACGATGGGGGCCGCGGCGTACTCGAACGATGGATCTCACCTGGGTGACGCCACGGATCGCCGTGGGCGGCGGTATTTGGACGGACGCGAACATGGCCAAAGTGGCCATGACCGGCGTCACGCACATCATCGACATGCAGGTGGAGTTCGACGATACCCCGCTGGCTGACGGTTACGGCATCGAAGTGTTCTGGAACCGGGTGGACGACGACTTCCAGCCCAAATCGGCGGAAGTTTTCCTGCCCGCCGTCGAGTTTGCCCAGGCGGCGTTGGAGAATCCGGAAAACAAGGTTTTGATCCACTGTGCTGCCGGGGTTCACCGCGCGCCTATGATGGCCCTGGCGCTGCTTCGCGTGCAGGGCTGGGATCTGCAAGAGGCTATGGAGTTGATCGAGGATCGGCGCCCGGTGGTGGATTTTGCCGATGTCTACGTGCGCAGCGTTGAGGATTTCATACGCAACTACGCCGGCGCCGGTAAGTCCTGACTTCTACTCACAAGCTTTTATGATTCCTTGTGCGCCACGCTGATGGCCTGGCGCACAGCGATCGGGGTTTCCGCAGGCGCGCCAAGCGCAGCGGTGCGGTCCGGTTTTAAAACACAGATGAAAACAGGGACACTTAAAATTAGCCGCCGGCGGCGGCTTTTTTGTTTGCAGATCCTGCTGCTGGTTGCGGGAATGGCTGGTCGGCTGCAAGCCGTGAGCACAACCACCGTACAGGATGTGGTCTATCGCGCCGACGGCACGCCGGCCAGCGGGACGCTGGTAATTTCATGGCCAGAATTCACGACCGCGGATAACTTCGCCGTCGCTGCGGGCTCCCTGGCCATCCGGATCGGTCCACAAGGCGCAATCAGCCTTGCCCTGGCGCCCAACGCCGGTGCAACACCGGACGGCACTTATTACAAAGTGGTGTTCAAACTCGACGACGGATCCACCAGTGAAGAATACTGGTCGGTGCCGGCGACCACGACAACCACGATCGCGGCGATTCGCTCCAAGATCGTGCCCAGCGCTGTGGCCATCCAGGTGGCGTCGCGCCAGTACGTGGATAGCGCCATCGCGGCTGCACTGGCTGGTTTTCACGGCCCTTTCCCGCGCGTTGTCACAACTTTTAATGGCCGTACCGGAGATGTAGTGGCCGGCCCCAACGACTACGCCTATTCGCAGTTAAGGGGTATTCCCTCCAGCTTCAATGCCGGACAGCTCCAGGGACAGAACCTGGATCCACCCACCGCAACTGGTCAGCAACCGACCTACAACGGGTCCAAGTTTGTCGAACAGGCAAAACCGGCGGCGGACTTCCGGGACTTCGGTGCCGGCGGCAACCTGCTGCCAGCGCCACAATTGCGACACTCGCGAATAACGGGGGGGCCATTCAGCTTCCCGGCTCGACCAGTTTCTTCTGGATGAAGCTGACTTCTCCGTTGAATTTGAGTAACACGGGAAATTACAAGGTCGCAGGCGCTTCCGACACGACCGGCTTTGCCTACTGCGGGGATGGCACCGGCCCCGCGGTAAACGCCAGGGACTCCTTCAACCTCAATCTCCAGGACCTCGCCGTCTATGGCCACTGGCGCGACAACTGCACTCCGACCTATGCCAGGGCGGGCATTGCCTGGGACAAGACAGGCGCCAGCGGTTGGAATGCGACTCGGCTGGGGCTCAATCGCGTCACCATCACATCAGCGCCTCAGGGTGATATCAGCACACCAAACTTCACGTGTGTGGACATCTCCCCCACATCATTGAACAACGTGGAGGACGGCAAGTTCTACAACGTTACCTGCAATCCCGGAGGAGGCATCGGCTTCCACATCGGGCCCTCTCCCAATGCCAAGAACGAGATCTTCTTTAACAACAATGTGAGCTTCGGTCAGTACGGATACAAGCTCGAAAAGGGCGGTTATCACATCAAATACGGTGAGGTGGGAAACCTGACGGAGAGCGCCCTCTGGTTGAACACGGCCAACGATCCCGTCAGCGTCGATGGCCTGCTGAGCGAGGCCAACACGCAGTTTCTCCAGCTTGGATCCAGCTTCGGCCCGCTGCCCATCACGGTGTCACACGTCAACAATGGATGGGACGACCGCGCCACCGCGCCCTGCTTCTGGGACATCGGCGGAGCCCAGTATTTTCTTGCCTTCAGCAATACGTGGTCGGATACGAGTTTCCCGACGCCACATGCCATCTGCGGCAACAACAGCAGCTCCGGCATGTTCATCAACAATTCGTTTGCCTGGAAGATCGGCGGACTTAACGGCGGGCTTTATCAGATGCTGCCCCCACCGGCCGACATTCAGCAGTTGCTCGGGCCCAGCTACGGGTTTTACCAGGGCGGCAACATTGTCGTGGGCTCGGTGAACCCGACTTCCAACAACGGATTCTCGTTCCTTCAGTCCACTGGCGGAACGCGCGAGGGGCTGCGAATCCTGGAGAACTCCAGCCCCAGGATCGATGGCGCAATACCCGTTGGCAACGACAATCCCTACCTGGGCGATGGAGCTGTGGAGGTGGCGGGCCCGGGCGCGCCCACCGTACTCCCCGGGTGCTCGGTAACCGGCGGTGATCGCTCAACCTCATACACCTTCTGGATGTTCGCCAAAGACAGCGCCGGCCGGCGCACCACCGAAGCACATACTTTCTGCGGGGGGCCCGCGAGCCCCGACAGCAATCATCAGATGACGTTCCAGTGGGTGGGCACTCCCGGCTCGCAGAGCTATGACGCGATGTTCCTGGTCAACGGGCAGTCCTGCTTCATCGGGAACACCACGGCGACATCGATCACCGTCAGCGCCATGCCGGCCTGTGACAACGCATATCTGCGGCCTACGCAAAACGAGGCCGAATACTTGAACCTGCGCGGCAGGGGCGTTTACGGTTATGGCCCCTCAAGCCCTGTCAGTTCGACCTGGTCGATTGATAATGCAGCCGGGACCGCCACGTTCTCCGGCGGAGTATCAGCGCCCAATATGACTCAGCTGTGCACGTCGTCGAATGCGCAGACCTGCATTGACAGCATCTCATCCACGGGTGGCACCGTCTACCTGGCAGCAGGCAGCTATATCGGGACCATCACATTGCCCGACAACGGAAAGTGCGTGAACCTGGTTGGAGCCGGCGTCGACCTCACATTCCTGACCGTAAACGCAAGCGCCAACGCAGTCGTCAGCAAGGGAAATAGTTCCCTGCCGCTGAACTGCAGAATCACCGACCTGACGGTGGACGGTAATTTGCAGGCTACCTACGGCATGCAATTGTTCAGGGGCAAAGGCTGGCAGATTCAGCACGTCAAGGTAAAGCGCGTGCTCGCGACCACGGGCGAGGGCATTCAACTTGGCGAAGCCAGCGGCACTGCAGCCGAGTTTTACGAGGCCCGCATCCACGACGTTTCCATCGCGTTCGAATCGAGCGACTATGCCGCAAACGCGCGACCGCTGAACGGGGTGCACTTTCTGGCCACGGCGAGCGACAACCAGGTCAGCGACCTGACGGCCTGGAACATGAACAATGCCGGGATTGTCGACGACGCCGGCGACAACCAGTACAACAAGATCCACGTGTACGGCTTCCCCTTGCTCACCTACTACCCCTCTTATGCCATGGAGGTGTTAGGCAACGCGCACCTAACGCAACTGACCGCCGATGGCGTCAATACCGGCGGAGTGCACGTGCGCGGAAACGGCAATAGCGTGACCAACAGCACCTTCCAGTGGCCGAGCGGCGGCCAAGTCTCGGGAGCATTCCCGGTCGTGGCCGATGCCGGCACGGACTACAACGTGTACCGCGATAACGTGGTGCGCAGCGGTTCGGGGCTGAGCGTGAGCAGTGTGG
>Ga0335079_10005408_pt1 | contig 14611 bp, 12 predicted proteins | sample Lox_Sample_33_FD_206719 | JGI IMG/M metagenome (GOLD analysis project Ga0335079, IMG submission 206719) | Soil microbial communities from Loxahatchee National Wildlife Refuge, Florida, United States - Lox_Sample_3.3 | ecosystem: Environmental > Terrestrial > Soil > Wetlands | place: USA...
CTCGGCGCGACCACAACCGGCGGCGGCGCAATGCCGACGACCCCGAACTGGACCCGGACATCGGCCCGCGCCGGCGTTGCTGCTACGATTAGGGCGGCCAAGGCTGTAGATCCGAGGCCCGCTGCGAGCGCGGCTCCTCCCAACCGGGAACTCCTCGTCAAGGCAGACATCCGTCGACCTCCATCGCCGGGCCGGGTTCGGCCCTTTAATGCGTGCAGTATCCTCCACGGGCGCGCTTATGTCAATAATGACGTAATATTGTGCTTCCACTAGCGTATTTATGTTGAAGGGCGATGCGGGCCGTGCCAAAACCTCCTGGGAAGCACACAGCGCAGGAGGCCGCGGGTGACAGCGGGGTCGAGGTACAGCCGCGAGGACCAGGACGCTTATTTCAGGATGCTGGGGATCGTCGGTACGCGATGGGAGGGGGCGATCGGGCGGGCCGACTATCGCAATACCACTGGGTGGAATCTCCTGACGCGCCTCTGGCGGGAGGGGCGAATCAAGATGTCGGCGGCCTATGAGTTCATGCCGGACGTGAAGAGCCCGACGACACGCCGCCTGTGGATTCAGAAAGCCATTGCCGACGGCATCGTCGAATGCAGCGATCCGCGGCTCGTTCGGCAACTTCGAAGCGGGAAGAAACCAGCATTGCCGCGCGGCCAGAACAGCCCCGACATCTGGCTCAATCCGGAGATCGCCGCGAAAATTGACAGGTTCATGGACGATGTGCTCGACGAGCTGCTTCGGACGGCAAGCGGAATACGAGTTCGCGTACCAGTTTAGGCTAGCAAAAGTCATCGAGGCCGGAGAAACCGGAGCCGTGCTGCGTCTTTTCGGCTTGGGTTTCGCTGACATCGGCTGCGAATAGCGACGGGGCGATTGCCCGCGGCGCGCGTCCCGAGCACCCCTTCGCGACCTTCCGTCGCGCTGCTCGTGAATCCCGGCTCACGGCCCACCTCCAGCACGATGCGCAGGAGCATGCGCACGCTTCGCCCTGGGAAGTTCATTTGGCCGCTCCGCTCGCAGACGAGCGGCTGCTTCTTCGTTGGACAGTCAGCTCTATCCCGACGCAGAGGCGGCGGGCCGCGCCGCCGCGGAAAGGGTGCGCCAGGGCGGGAAGCGCAGCGTGCAGGTGGTGCCCTTGCCGAGCTCGCTGCTGAGCGAGAGATCGGCGCCGTGCAGCTCGGCGAGGCGCTTGGACAGCGGCAAGCCAAGGCCCGCGCCCTCGGTCTCCTGGGTCAGCGCCGTGGCAAGGCGGACGAAGGGCGTGAAGGCGCGCGGTACGTCCTCCGGCGCCATGCCGACGCCGGTATCGGCGACGGTGACGGTGATGGCGCCGTCCGGCGCGACGTTTGCCGTGAGGGTGACCACGCCGCCGGCGGGCGTGAACTTGACCGCGTTGGTCAGCAGGTTGAGCAGAATCTGGCGCAGCTTCGTCTCATCGCCGCGCAGCATCGGCAATCCCGGCTCGATGCTGCTGATGATGCGGAGCTGCTGCCGTTCCGCGCGCGCCGAGACGAGCTCGACGGAGCTCTGAATCAGCGCAGCAAGATCGAGATCGCTCTCCGCCAGGGACAGCGTCCCGGCCTCTCCTTGCGACAAGGCGAGGATTTCGGTGACGAGATTGAGCAGGTGCTGGCCGCTATTGTGGACGTGCCGGGCATAGTCGCGGTAGCGCGGATCGTCGAGCGGGCCCAGCAACTGGTCGCGGATCGCCTCGGAGAAGCCGAGGATCGCGGTGAGCGGCGTGCGCAGCTCATGGCTGAGATGGGCGAAGCTGCGCCATTTATCCTCGCGCGCAAGATCGAGCTCGGCATGCGTCGTTTGGAGCGAGTGGTTGAGCCGGTCATTGGCGCTCTTGAGCTGCAGCGTCCGGACGATCGAGCGGTTGAGGTTGCGCCCGGTGCCGACGAGGACGCCGGCATAGATCAGGATGAGCGCGCCGAGCATGAGGTAGTCGGGCCCCGGCGTCGCCAGGAAGGCGATGCCGGGCGTGACGACGAAGGGCAGGAGATAACAGAGATAGGCGGGGAAATAAGCGGCAAGCGAAGTCATGGCCGCGGCCGACATCGCCGCCGCGACCAGCGTCACGAAGAGGAAATCGAGCGGCCGGCCGTAAAACGGCAAGGCGCCGCACAGCGCGCCCCAAAGAACGCCCGAAGCGAGCGCGCCAAGGGCATAGCGCCGCGCCCACAGCCGGGGGTCATGCGCGGCGGACGCAGCCTGCCGATAGCGCCACCGCAGCAGCAGCCGGAGCGCAACCACGGCGGCGGTAACGCCGAGCCAGGCAAGGAGCCAGGTTCCCGGAAAGGACCGCCACAGCGCCGCGGCGACGATGACGGCGTTGACGGCATTCGCCGGGATGACGAAGGTGCCGGCATAGAGCAACCCGACCTGCTCGCGGAGCGTGTCGGGTGCCTCGGTCTCGCTCGCGCGTGCGAGCATGGTTATCGGCCCTCTCGCATCGGCTTGATCCGACGGCTGGCGACGCGGGATTCCGCCCGAATGTCGCCCCGCGCGACCGCCATTCAACCGGCGCTGCGCGTGGCAACCCAGGGCTATTAGCCCTAGGAGCATTAGATTACCACGCTATTACCGCGAGGTTACCACAGGGCCAATCAATGCGCGCCCTGGCGTCACGGGTGCTTTGCCGATGGCGCCGGACTAGCGGCCGAGCTTTTCCCGGTCGTAGCCCGCGACGCGCTTATAGGCGTCGGTGATGGCGACCAGCTCCTGGCGGCTGATGACGTCGTCGATCGAGACAAAGGGCTTGTCGCCCGTGCGTTTATGCACCTCGCCCAGGATCCAGTCGGGCGGCGTGGTGCGGTTGGTGCGCACCACCTTCGCCGTCGCTTCGAGCCGTTGCGCCTCGTAAGCCGCGAGCGCTGCTTCCGGCTCGCCCGCGGCGGCGAGGCAATCGGCGAGGGCGCGCGCATCGACGATCGCCTGGCCGGCGCCGTTCGAGCCGCGCGGATACATGGGGTGCGCGGCATCGCCGAGGAGGGTGAGGCGGCCGAAGCTCCAGCGCGGCAGCGGATCCTTGTCGACCATGGGATATTCGAGCGCTACCTCGGCGCGGCGCAGGAATTCCGGCACGTCGAGCCAATCGAAATGCCAATCCTGCATCGGCCCGATGAAGTCTTCGAGCCGGCCGGGCCGCGCCCAGTTCCAGCGCTCGTATTTCGGCGTCTCGATCTCGACCACCCAGTTGACGAGCTGGCGCCCGGCCGCGTCGATGTGGTTCTGGATCGGATAGATCACGATCTTGGCATGGGTGAACCAGCCGCAGCGGATCATCGTCGCGCCGCCGAGAATAGGCTCCCAGCGCGTCACACCGCGCCACATATTGACGCCGGAATAGATCGGCTCGCCCTCGTCGGGATAGAGCTGCTTGCGTAAGGTCGAATGGATGCCGTCGGCGCCGATCACGGCGCGCCCTCTCTGCGGCGGCAGCGTCTCGCCGATATCGCTGCGGCGGAACCGGGCGGTGCCGCCGGCCTCGGCGCCGAGGCACTGCCAGCCGAGATGGAGCCGCTCGCCGCCCAAAGCCGCGGCCGCAGCCTCCCAGAGCGTGCGATGAAGATCGGCGCGATGGATCGAGATCTGCGGCCAGTCATAACCGGCGGCGCGGCCGAGCGGCTCCTTGTAGATGAGCTGGCCGAAGCGGTTGAAGAACGCGGCCTCGGCGGTCAGGACGCCGAGCCTGGCGAGCTGCGGCTCGAGGCCAAGCGCGGCAAGCTCCTTCATCGCATGCGGCAACAGATTGATGCCGACGCCGAGCGGCTTCAATTCGGGCGCCGCTTCGAAGACGCGGCAAGGGATGCCGCGCTGGTGCAGCATCAGCGCGAGCGTCAGCCCGCCGATGCCGCCGCCGATGATGAGTACATCCTCCCTCGGCGCCATCGCCATCAGCGCCCCTTGAACGCCGGCTTGCGCTTCTCGATGAATGCGGCAACGCCTTCGAGGTGATCCTCGGTCGCCGCCGCCGCGGCGAGTCCTTCGGCCTCGCGATGCGATTGCTCGTCCCAGGAATTGTCGAGCGAGCTGCGGATCAGCTGCTTCGCCCGGCCCAGCGCCACGGTCGGGCCGTCGGCTAGGCGGCGCGCGATCGCCATTGTCTCTTCGGCGAGAGCGGCGCGCGGCACGACCCAGTTGAGAATGCCGATCTCATGCGCCCGTGCCGCGGTGAAGCGCTCGCCCAGCAGCGCAATCTCGAGCGCGCGCCGCTCGCCGACGATGCGCGGCAGGAAATAGGTGGCGCCACCATCGGCCGAGAGGCCGATATGGCGATAGGCCAGCGTGAAGAACGCGTCATCGCTGGCGATGGCGAGATCGGCGGCGAGGATCATGCTGACGCCGAAACCGGCGGCCGCGCCCTGCACCGAAGCGAGCACCGGCTTCGCCATGCGCCGCAGGTGGTAGATCGTCTGATGCGTCTTGACGACGCGCATCTCGAGCCGCGCCACATGCCCGGCGCGATCCTCGGTGAGCGATTTGTGGAAGCCCTTGATGTCGCCGCCGGCCATGAAATGGTCGCCGGCGCCGCGCAGGACGACGCAACGCACCGCCGGATCGCGCTCGAAGCGGCCGCTCGCCTCGATGAGCCCCTCCGTCATGTCGGTCGAGAGCGCGTTGAGCGCTTCGGGACGGTTGAAGGTGATGGTGCCGATCCCGTCCTTGACCTCGCTCAGCACAGGCTCCGCCATAGGCCGCCTCCCCGGTGTTTCGCTTGGGCGGAAGTACAGCACTTCCGGTCTCAGCGCGCCAGAAGCATGTCGCGCTTGCGTTTTGCCACGCGCGACGCGACGCTGGGCCCGCGCCAGGGGAAAGGAAAAGGGCATGTTGGAGACGCGATTCACCAAGGAATTCGGGGTCGAGCACCCCATCGTCCAGGGCGGCATGCAATGGGTCGGCCGTGCCGAGCTGGTGGCCGCAGTCGCCAATGCCGGCGCGCTCGGCTTCCTCACCGGCCTCACCCAACCGACGCCTGAGGATCTCGCCAAGGAGATCGAGCGCTGCCGCGGCATGACCGACAAGCCCTTCGGCGTCAATCTCACCATCCTGCCGACGATCAAGCCCGTGCCTTATGACGAGTACATGGACGCGATCATCCGCGCCGGCGTGAAGATCGTCGAGACCGCGGGCAACAATCCCGAGAAATACATTCCGATTTTCAAGAAGGCTGGGATCAAGATCATCCACAAATGCACCGCGGTGCGTCACGCCTTGAAGGCCGAGCGGCTCGGCGTCGACGCGGTGTCGATCGACGGCTTCGAATGCGCCGGCCATCCCGGCGAGGACGACATTCCCGGCCTCGTCCTCATCCCGATCACGGCCGACAAGCTCAAGATCCCGTTCATCGCTTCGGGCGGCTTCGGCGATGCGCGCGGCCTCGTCGCGGCGCTGGCGCTCGGCGCCGACGGCATCAACATGGGCACGCGCTTCATGGCGACGAAGGAAGCGCCGATCCACGACAAGGTGAAAGAGCAGATCGTCTCCAGCGACGAGCGACAGACCGCGCTGATCTTCCGCACCATGCGCAACACCGCGCGCGTCCACAAGAACAGCATCGCCGAGAGGGTGATCGAGATCGAGCACCAGCCCGGCAGCAGCTTCGACGACGTCCGCAATTTCGTCGCCGGCGTCAAAGGCCGGCACGTGCTCGAAGCCGGCGAGCTCGATTTCGGCATCTGGTCCGCCGGCATGGTGCAGGGCCTCATCCACGACGTGCCGAGCGTCAAGGACCTCGTCCATCGCATCGTGCGCGAAGCTGAAGCGATCATCGACGGCCGGCTTGCCGGCATGGTGCGACCACAGGCGGCAGCGGCGGAGTAGTTGAAGAGCAAGTCCTTCTCCGCCCTTCAGGACGGAGAAGGATTTAGGATGAGGTGGGTGCGGACGGCGGACGCGACGGTGCTGCGGATAAACACCTCACCTTCCTATCGCTGCGCGATGGGCCCCTCCCTCTCCCCGCTTCGCGCACCGCTTCGCGCGGAGAGGCACTAAGCCCGCCGCTCACGGCGCCGCCTACCCTCCCGCGTGCAGCGCCTCCCACACGCGCCGCGGCGTCGCCGGCATGTCGATGTGGCGCAAGCCGGTCTTGGGATGGAGCGCGTCGACGAGGGCGTTGATCACCGCCGGCGGCGCGCCGACCGCGCCCGCCTCGCCGGCGCCTTTGACGCCGAGCGGGTTGGCCTTGCACGGCACGTTATGCGTGGTGAAGGAGAAGGACGGCAGGTCGTCGGCGCGCGGCATGGTGTAGTCCATGAAGGAGCCGGTGACGAGCTGGCCGCTGTCGGCATCGTAGACGGTGTGCTCGTAAAGCGCCTGACCGATGCCCTGCACCACGCCGCCATGGACCTGGCCTTCGAGCATGATCGGATTGATGGTGCGGCCGAAATCATCGACGATCGTATAACGCACCACGCTCGAGACGCCGGTCTCGGGATCGATCTCGACCTCGCAGATGTGGCAGCCATTGGGGAAGGTCGCCGCGGGCGGCACACGCTGCCGGGTGACGTCGAGGCCGGGCGCCATACCGGGCGGCAGCCGCTTGGGATCGCGCGCAGCCTCTGCCACGTCGAACAAGTCGAGCTTCAGATCGGTGCCGGCGACGATGAACTGCGCATCGCCGAACTGCACGTCGGCGGCCGACGCTTCGAGCAGATGCGCGGCGAGCTGGCGGCCCTTCTCGATCACATCCTGCGACGCCTCGTAAAGCGCCGAGCCCGCCACCGGCAGCGCGCGCGAGCCGCCGGTCAACCCGACCGGCGTGCGGTCGGTATCGCCCATGATCACCTCGAGCCGATCGGGATCGACGCCAAGCTGATCGGCGACCACCTGCTTGTAAGCCGTGATGAGGCCGGTGCCGTATTCGACATTGCCCATCACGAGCTCGATATGCCCATTCTTGAACTCGATCGAAGCGGTCTCCGGCAGTCCGCCGCCGCAGCGCTCGGTGTAGGTCGCCATGCCGATGCCGCGCAGCTTGCCGCGGCGCTCGCTCTCCGCGCGACGCTTGGCGAAGCCGGCCCAGTCCGCGGCCTTCATGCCGAGATCCATCACCTCTTCGAACTCGCCGGAATCGAAGACCAGCTTCGTCGCCGAGGTGTAGGGCATGGCGCGCGCCGGGATGAAATTGACGCGGCGGATCGCATCGGGGGCGAGCCCCATATCGCGCGCCGCCGCATCGACGAGCCGCTCCATCAGATAGGCCGCCTCGGGCCGCCCGGCGCCGCGATAGGCGCAGACCGGCACGGTATTGGTGCAGATGCCCTTGACGTTGATGTGGATGGCGGGCGTCGTGTAGAGGCCTGAGACGAGATCGGTGGAGCGCGTCGGGATGAACGGGCCAAGCGGCGAGAGATAGGCGCCGAGATTGGCGAGCGTGGTGACGCGCAGCCCGAGGAAGCGGCCCTTCTCATCCATGGCAAGCTCGGCGCGCGTGACATGGTCGCGGCCCTGGTTGTCGGAGAGGAAGCCTTCCGAGCGGTCCGACTGCCACTTCACCGGCCGCTTCAGCTTGCGGCTCGCCCAGACCGCGAGCGCCTGCTCGGGATAGACGAACGCCTTCATGCCGAAACCGCCGCCGACATTGGGCGTCACCACGCGCAACTTGTCCTTGCCGATCTTGAGAATGATCTCGGCGATCGGATCGCGCACGAGGTGCGGGCCTTGCGTCGTTGTGTAAAGCGTCGAGCGGTCGCTCGCGAGGTCGTATTCGGCGAGCGCGTTGCGCGGCTCCATCGAGTTGGCGACGACGCGATTGTTGACGATTTCGATGGTGGTGACGTGCTTGGCCTTGGCGAAGGCGGCGTCGGTCGCCTTCGCATCGGTCATGTCGTTGTCCCAGTCGAAGACGACGTTGCCGGGAATGTGGTCGAAGATCTGCGGCGCGCCGGGCGCAATCGCCGCGCGGGATTCCACCACCGACGGCAGCTCTTCATAGTCGAGCGCGATCGCTTCGGCGGCATCGCGCGCCGCGTTGAGGGTCTCGGCGACGACCAAGGCGATGGGCTGTCCGACATGGCGCAGCTTGCCGATCGCCAGCAGCGGACGCGGCGTGTCGTGGCGCGGCTTGCCGTCGCGGCTCGTCAGCGGGTGGACGCAGGGCACGTCGCCGAGCTTCTCGGCCGCGACCTCGGCGCCCGTCAGCACCAGCAGCACGCCCGGGAGGCGCCGGGCCGCAGCCGCATCGACCCGATTGAGCCGTGCATGCGCGACCGGCGAGCGCAGCACCGCCGCAAACGCCATGCCCGGGACCGCTATGTCGTCGGTATAGCGGCCCTTTCCGGTGAGGAGCCGCAAATCCTCGTATCGCCGCAGCGGCTGGCCGATGCCGAATTTCACAGTGACGATCTCCCTCTGCTGACTCGAAGAGAGATGCCGCGATTTGGCCGCGATTTCAAGCCGGGTGACTTAGATCCTTCTCACGGCGCCTGGTTCGCGTGGTCGACCTGCCAGCCCTGGAAGAGCTGGATGCCCATTGCCTGCCCGACCCGGATCGCCTCGCGCCGGCCGCAGCGCGTCAGCACGATGCGTCCCTTGCCGCAATCCGCAATCGCGGCGCAGAGCTCGCGCAAGGTCCGATCGTCGAGCTGCAGCAGCGCATCGTCCCAGACGACCTTGACGTAGTCGACATCGAAGCGACGGAAATTGATGAAGGGGAGCGCCTGGTAGATTACGCCGTCGAGGCAGCGCTGATAGCCGCGCCGCTTCAACGCCTCCGACACCGTGAGGAAGGCCGGAAGATCCGACCAGAGATCGGCGAGCTGGATCTCGAGAATGAGCCGGTCGCGCCAATCGGTGGGGCGTTGATCGTCGAAGGTGACGAACTCCGGCGACAACAAGGTGGCGAGGTTGACGTTGACGCTGAGCGGGCGCTGGAAGTCGAGATGATCGCGCAGCAGCGTCGACAACATGTAACGGTCGAGCCAGCGCATGAGGTAGATGAAGAGCTGGCGGTCCTTGGCGAGATTGAAATTGTCGCCGATGGCGCTGCGCAGCCGCGAGATCGAGAAGAAGAACTCGTCGAAGCGCGCCTGCGGCGGCTTGCCCGGCACCATCTCCCACACCGTCTGCCTTCGGCCCATGGTCGAGAGATCGATGCGGCTCACTGCCTCGATCAGCTCGCTGACGCGCGCGGGGTCGAGCGGGCCGGTCTCGCCGCTCGCCGCAAGCTGCACCGGCGGCGGGGGCATATTCCGCTGCTTCGCCTCGCTCTCGCGGATCTCCTCGAGCGCGGCAACGAAACCCGCATGGTTCACTTCGAGATCGTAGGCGGCGCAGAAATCCGCTTGCTCGACGCCTTCGCGCGCCAAGGGATCGTCGTTGAAGAGATAGCGCAGGAGCTCCGTCGTCTCCTCGATCGCCTTGCGCGTGATGCCCTTGCAGATCATGACGAGGTCGCCGTTGCGCAGCAGGAAGAGCCGGCCCGGATATTGGTCCAGCACCTGCTGCAGCATGTTGGCGACGATCTGCAGATGCTTGTCGCGGCGATGCGAGCGATGCAGCCGCGACAGGCGGAAGATCAGGGCGCGCTGGCCGGAGCGCGCCTCGGCGACCTGATGGAGGTGGGCGAACAGCACCTCCTCGCCGGGAATCGCTGGGCGCATGGGCGTCGCCGATGCCGATTTGACGCCATAGGGCGCGGCCGCGCCTCTCGGCGCGCCGCTCGTGCCTGGGCGTACGATGCGCATGCCGCCTTCCTCTTCGGCCTCGGGCGACAGGCGCGAGGCGAATCGCCATGCTGCTCAGGCACGGTTAAGCTTTGGCTAAAGAACGACGGAATTTCCCGATAAAATATAAACGAGAGGGGGAGAACCTAGCATGGCGGGCATTCTGAGGGGCATTCGGGTGCTGGATTTCGGCCGCTACATTGCCGGCCCCTATTGCGCGGCGCTGCTCGCCGAGCACGGCGCCGAGGTCATCCGCATCGAGAAGCGAGACGGCAGCGAGGATCGCTTCGTGACTCCGGTTGGCGCCGACGGGGTGGGCGCGCTTTTCCTGCAGATGAACCGCAACAAGCGCTCGGTCACGCTCGACCCGATGACGCCCGAGGGGCAGGAGATCGTCCGCCGCCTGGTGCGCACCGCCGATGTGGTGGTGGCGAACCTGCCGCCGCCGACGCTCCGCGCCATGGGGCTCGACTATGACAGCCTCGCCGCGGTGAAGCCCGACATCATCCTCACCACCAGCTCCGCCTATGGCCATGGCGGTCCTTATGCGGAACGCGTCGGCTTCGACGGTGTCGGCCAGGTGATGTCGGGCGCGGTCTACATGACCGGCGAGGCCGACCAGCCCTACCGCGCGGCGGTTCCCTGGGTCGATTTCGGCACCGCCCTGCATTGCGCCTTCGGCACGATGGCGGCGCTGATGGCGCGGCGCGAGACGGGGCGGGGTCAGAAGGTCGAAGGCGCGCTCCTGGCCACCGCCGTCACCTTCACGAACGCCATGCTGATCGAGCAGTCGGTGATCGCGGCCGACCGCGTTCCCACCGGCAATCGCGGCCAGACCGCGGCGCCGGTCGATCTCTTCCGAACGCGCGACGGCTGGATCATCTGCCAGGTGGTCGGGCAGCCGCTCTATCGGCGCTGGGCGCGGCTCATGGGCGAGCCGCACTGGCTCGACGATCCCCGCTTCAAGGACGATATCAGCCGCGGCGACAATGGCGTTCTCGTCAGCGAGCGCATGCAGCGCTGGTGCGCCGAGCACAGCACCGAGGCGGCGCTCGAGATTCTCGGGCGCGAGAAGATTCCGGCGGCGAAAGTGCTGCGGCCGCAGGAGGTGCTGGACGATCCGCAAGTGCGCGCGATGGGCTTCTTTACAGCGCTCGACTATCCCGGCTTGCCGCGTCCGGCGCCGGTCGCCAAGGCGCCGGTCTTCCTCTCGGCGACGCCGGGCGACATCCGCCACCGCGCGCCGCTGCTGGGCGAGCATACCGACGCCGTGCTGGCGGAGCTCGGCTATGACGCGGCGGCGATCGCCGAGCTGCGGGAGAAGCGCATCATTTGACGGGGTTTACCCCGCGGTAACCATGATCTGCTAGCTCATTGGAGATGGAAGGCAGCCACAAAGCGCCGCAACTCCGCATTCGCCCGGCACGGCCGGCCGACATCGCCGAAGTCTTCGCCATGAAGCGCGCGCTCACCGCCGATGAAGGCAATGACGCGGTACTGCGCGCCAGCGAGCAGGACTGGCTGCGCGACGGCTTCGGCCGCGCGCCGCGCTTTCACTGCGTCGTCGCCGAAGCGGAAACGACGCTGATCGGCATGGCGACCTATAGCGAGGTCTATTTGACCGCGCTGGGCGGTCCGATCTTCACGATCCAGGACCTCTATGTGGCGCCCGGCCGGCGCAAGCTTGGGGCCGGCCGCGCGCTCGTCGCCGAAATCGCCGCGGCGGCGCTCGAACGCGCCATCCCCCTGATCGAGCTCATGGTGCGGGAGGACAGCGCCGCGCGGAAATTCTACCGGCGGCTCGGCTTTCGCCATCTCAAGGAGTGTCTCACCTTTGCCATCGGCGGCGAGCCCATGCTCGCTCTGACGCTGCCGGTCGATCGCAAGATCGCGCCGCCGCGCTGACGCGCGCGGCGGGAAGCCGCACGCGTAAAACAAGCATTAACCACTACGCGATAGTGTCGGCCGCAAGGTAAGGCTTGGCTGAGTGGGGCCGATGCTGAAGCGCCTGTCGGCGACGCTGTCGCCCGTCTATCGGGCGATCGATTGGTTCATCCCGAATTCGCTCACGACCGATGCGGCCACGCTGGGCCGGGCGCGGATTTTCGTCTTCAGTCATCTCTTCGGCGCCACGCTGGGCCAAAGCATCAGCGTCTGTCTCTGGCGCCTCGACCCGCATCCGGGCTTCGCCTATTGGGTGATCGTCGGCCTCATCACCTCGTTCTGGCTGCTGCCCTTCGCCCTCAAGGTCACCGGCCGCCTCGTGCCGCTCGCCTTCGTCACCGTCGAGGAGCTGACCTTCCTCACCCTCTTCGGCTCCTACCAGTATGGCGGCGTGAGCTCGCCTTTCCTGCCTTGGCTGCTGAACGCGCTGCTGCTCGCCTTCTTCTATCTCGGCGACCGGCCGAAGCTGCGCTACGGCGTGCTCGCCCTGTTCTCGGCCAACCTTGCCGCATTCTTCGCCGTCTACGCCTTCGACGGCGGTTTCCCCGAGCGCGTGCCGATCGAAGCGATGGCGGAGCTCGGCATCGCCTCGGTGCTGACCGCGACCGCCTACATGTCGATGATGGCGCTCTATTACGCCAATCTCGTCGCCTCGCAGCCCGAGACCGAGAACGAGGTGCAGAAGCATCGCGCCACCGCGATCAAGCTGCGCGAGGCCAAGGAAGAGGCGGAAAAGGCCAATCAGCAGAAGTCGGAATTCCTCGCCAAGATGAGCCACGAGCTGCGCACGCCGCTGAACGCCGTCATCGGCTACAGCGAGATGCTGCTCGAGGATGCCGAGGGCGATGGGCGCAAGGCGCAGCACATCGCCGATCTGCGCCGCATCAACAGCGCCGGCAAGCATCTTCTGTCGCTGGTCACCGACGTGCTCGACCTCTCCAAGATCGAGGCCGGCAAAATGGAGCTCCTCGCCCAGCCCTTCAGACTCAGCGGCTTCATCGACGACGTCATCGCCACCTGCCGGCCGCTCGTCATGGACAACGGCAATCAGTTCCTGATTGAGCGCGCCCCGGAGCTCGGCACCATGGTCGGCGACCAGACCAAGCTGCGCCAGGCGGTGCTCAATCTGCTCAGCAACGCCGCCAAATTCACCAAGGCGGGCTCGGTCACGCTCTCGGTCGCGCGCGAGGGGACGGCGGGCGGCGATTGGATCAGGATCGCCGTGCAGGACACCGGCATCGGCATCAGCCGCGAGAACCTGCCGAAGCTGTTCCAGAACTTCAACCAGGCCGAAGCCTCGACCGCGAGCCGTTACGGCGGCACCGGGCTCGGTCTCGCCTTGAGTCAGAAGCTCTGCCGTCTGATGGGCGGCGAGATCACCGTGGAAAGCATGCCGGGGAACGGCTCCTGCTTCACCATCCGCGTTCCCGCGATCATCGCCCCCGCCCTGCCCCGCGCCTTCGGCGTCACGTCCGCGAGCGACCTGCTTTCCACCGCTGCGCAGTAGCGCAAGGCGCCAGCGGAGCTTAGCTCCGCGCGAAGCGGTCGGTGTGCCAGCCCTGGAAGAGCGAGATCCCCGCCTTCTGGCCGAATTGCACCGCCTCAGCCCGGTCGCAACGCATGAGGATGACGCGGATCGGCGCGGCCCGGTCGAGCGCCTCGCGGAATTCGAGCGCGCCGTCGCGGTCGAGCCCCAGCAGGGCATCGTCCCAGACCAGCTTCAGATAGTCGACGCCGAGGCGGTGCGCGTCGATGTAGGGCAGCGAGCGGAAACGCACGCCGTCGAGCAGCAGGCGGTAGCCGTGCTGCTTCGCCAGATTCTCGGCGAAGAGATAGGCGCCGAAATCCGACCAGATATCGGCGAGCTGCAGCTCGAGCAGAATGTTGCCGCGGGCGCGCACCGGCAGATGCTCCTCGAAATCGGAGAATTCCGGCGAGAGCAGCGTGGCCACGTTGACGTTGAGGCTGAGACTGTGGCGTGCGACGGGATAGTCGCGGGCCAGCATCCAAAGCACGCGGCGGTCGAGCGCCTGGGTCAGATACTGGAAAAGCCAACGGTCATTGCCGAGGTGATATTCGGGCGCCAGCGCCTGGCCCAGCTCCTCGATCGAGACGAAGACCTCGTCGAAAAGCGGCTGCGCCTCGGCTCCCGCCGGCAACGACCAGATGGTCTGGCGCCGCACCACGCTCGAGAGATCGGCGCGGTTGACGATGCCGAGGATATGGCCGAGATGCTCGGGGTCGAGCGGGCGCCGCTGCGGGCGCTGTGCGGCACCGCGGGCCGGCGGCGCGGTCCGTTGCCGCGCCTCACCCGCGCGGAGGCCTTCGACCAGCGCCAGGAAGCGGTCGTAATCGTGCTCGAGGTCGAAGAGCGAGCACAACGCGGCACCGTCATCGTGCTGCGTCAGCGGGTCGTCGCCGAAGAGATAGCGGATGATCGCAATCGCCTCTTCGAGCGTTTTGCGTCGGGCGCCCTTGCAGATCACCACGATGTCGCCGCTACCGAGCTGGAACAGCTTCCCGGCGAAAGGCCTGGCCAACTCGTCGAGCATGTTGGCGACGATCTGCAGATGCTTGTCGCGGCGATGATGGCGCTGCAGCCGCGACAGGTGGAAGTGCAACGCACGCAGGCCGGAGCGCGCCTCGCCGAGCCGACGCACATGGCGCAACAGCCGGGCTTCGGCGCCCGGCCTGGTCTCGCTCTCTGGCTCGGCCATTGCCGCGCCCTCGGCCGCGCCGCTTCGCCCCCGCCCCGCGCCTCAGGCGCTCTTGGTGAGGAGGAAGGAGATCTTGGTCTTGAGCTCTTCGGGCGAGATCGGCTTGACGATGTAAGCCGGGATTCCCGCCTTCTTGGCCGCGATCACCGAGCCGGCATCGGAGCGTCCGGTGAGCATCAGAAACGGCAGGTCGGGCTTGATCGCGTGGATCCGATCGTAGAATTCGATGCCCGACATCCCCGGCATGTTCCAGTCGCTGATGATGAGGTC
>Ga0335079_10005409_pt1 | contig 14609 bp, 15 predicted proteins | sample Lox_Sample_33_FD_206719 | JGI IMG/M metagenome (GOLD analysis project Ga0335079, IMG submission 206719) | Soil microbial communities from Loxahatchee National Wildlife Refuge, Florida, United States - Lox_Sample_3.3 | ecosystem: Environmental > Terrestrial > Soil > Wetlands | place: USA...
AGGTTCGCGCCATCGACGACGTGCGCGTCTCCTCGCGCTCGCCCGAACGCACGCAGGTATTCGTCGACGAGATCGCGGCGCTCGGGCTCTCCGTACGGCGCTGCGACTCCATCGAGGAGGCGGTGCGCGGGACCGAGATCGTGATCACGACGACACCGTCGACCGTTCCGCTGGTCCGCGCAGAGTGGCTCGCCCCCGGCGCGCACGTGACCGCGGTCGGCTCGGACGAGCCGACCAAGCAGGAGCTCGATGCCGAGGTGCTCGCGCGCGCCGATGTCGTCGCGGTGGACGACCGGCGGCAGACGGCAGCCTTCGGCGAGCTGCACCACGCGATCGGCCGGGGGCTGCGTACCGCGGAGGACGTGGTCACGCTCGGCGAGCTGCTCGACGGAGAGGCTGCAGGGCGAACGTCGTCCGAGGAGATCACGGTCGCCGACCTGACAGGCGTCGGCGTTCAGGACGCCGCGATCGCAGCCCTCGTCATGCGGGAGGCGACGCGAAGCCAGGCAGCGCGCCTCGAGCCCCGCACGGCATCCACCACGCAAGAGGCGGCCGGACGGTGAGCATCGGCGAGCAGCGCGCCGTGCGCTACCGCCGGACGCCGATCGAGATCGAGTCGCCCGAACAGCTCGGCTACTCGACGATCAGGAACAACCTGGCCGAGAGCTCGTTCACCGACATGCGCCTGGCCGACTACGGCGTCGAGGCCGACCTCGGGGGCATGCTCCTGCCCTACGGCGACCATCTGGGTGCGGAGCGGCTGCGGGCGCTGATCGTGGAGGGCGACGAGACTCTCACCGCCGGGGACGTCCTCGTGACGGCAGGGGCGGCGTCGGCGCTGTTCATCATTGCGACCGCGCTTCTCGGCACCGGCGACCACGCGCTGATCTGCGCGCCGAACTATGCGACGAACCTCGAGACGCCACGAGCGATCGGCGCCGACGTCGAGACCATCGAGCTCGTCTTCGAGGACGGCTGGCAGCTCGACCTCGACAGCCTCGCGTCGCGCATGCGCCCCGAGACGCGCCTCGTGAGCGTCACGTACCCACACAACCCGACGGGAAGCATGATCACGAGAGACGAGCTCGAGGCCCTCGTGGCGCTCGTGGAGTCTCATCCGTCGGCGCGCCTGCTCGTCGACGAGACGTACCGGGAGCTCGCGTACGCCGAGACGCTCCCGCTCGCGGCGGGCCTGTCGCCGCGCGTGCTCGCGGTGTCGTCGATGTCGAAGACCTACGGGCTCCCCGGGCTGCGAGTCGGCTGGCTGACCTGCCGCGACGAACGGCTGATGGAGACGCTGCTCGCGGCCAAGGAGCAGATCTTCATCTGCGGTGCCGTCCTCGAGGAGGAGCTCGCGGCACGCGTCCTCGAGCGGCGCACCGAAGTGCTGGCGCTCGTCGGCGCGAAGACCCGGGAGCATCTGGCCGTCGTTCGCGACTGGATCGACGGGAACGAGGTGTTCGAGTGGGTCGAGCCGAAGGCGGGCGTCGTCTGCTTCCCGCGCATCCGCCCCGCGATCGAGGTCGACGTGGACGGCTTCTACCGCGCGCTGCTCGACGAGCACGGGACCTACGTCGGCCCTGGGCACTGGTTCGACCAGGACCGGCGCTCCTTCCGGCTCGGGTTCGCCTGGCCCGGACGGGAAGAGCTCGTGCGCGGCCTCGAAGGGCTCGACCTGGCCGCCGCCGGCGCGCGCCGGGGCGACTGACGGGCCGGGCACAAACCGGGCGGCGGCCGCGCGCGTATCAAGACCGACCTTCTTCGATTCACGAAAGGACGGGAATGATGCTGCGCATCTCGCTCTGGCTCGCGGCGGCCGCGCTCGCCGTTACCGTGGTCGGCGCCGGGAACGCCGCGACGCCGAAGCTCACGGGCGTCGCGGGGCCCGGATTCACGATCACGCTGAAGAGCGGTGGCAAGCCCGTGAAGACGCTGACGGCAGGCACCTACACCGTGGTCGTCTCGGACAAGAGCTCCGAGCACAACTTCCACCTGTTCGGCCCGGGCGTCAACAAGACCACGTCGGTCCCGTTCGTCGGATCGCAGACGTGGACGGTGAAGCTCAAGGCCGGCAAGTACACGTTCCAGTGCGACGTTCACGCGTCCGTCGGCATGAAGGGGACGTTCAAGGTCACTTAGAGACGCTCGCCGAGCGCATGTCGCTGCTCCTCCTCTGCCCTATCTTCCGTCGAGGACGAGCGACGCTGCGAGTGCGAGAAGGAGCAGCGCAACGACTGTCCAGGCGACGGTACGGACGTAGCGGGTCATCTCCCACGAGGATCGCTCGCCGCCGCGTGGCCCGCCATCGGGCCGTCGCCCCATCTTCCGGAGAACCTCTAAGGCTGGATGAGGCCGCGGCGGATCGCGTAGCGGGTGAGCTCGACGCGGTCGTTCATCCCGAGCTTGTCCAGGATGTTCTGACGGTGCCGCTCGACCGTCTTCACGCTGATCACCAGCTCGGCTGCGATCTCCTTCGAGGTGTGCGCCTCCGCAATCAGCTTCAGGACTTGCAGCTCGCGCGGGGTGAGGACGTCGAAGTCGTCGTCGTCCGCGCGGCCGCGCTCCACGTAGTCGCGTACGAGCGAGGCGACGGCCGACGGGTAGAGGAACGACTGGCCCCGCATCGTCCGCCGGCAGGCATCGACGATGTCCTGGTCGGCGCCCGACTTGAGCACATACCCGGAGGCGCCGGCCTTCAGCGACTCGAGCAGGTACTGCTCGCTGTCGTAGATCGACAGCATCAGCAGCCGGAGCTCCGGCTTGCGCTTGTGCAGCTCGGCGGCCGCCTGGATGCCGGTGAGCTTGGGCATCGCGACGTCGAGGATCGCGAGATCGACCTCCTCGGCGAGCGCCTTCTTCACCGCCTCGGCGCCGTCGGCCGCCTCGGCGACGACCTGCAGATCGGGTTGCGCGTCGAGCACGGTCCGCAGGCCGGAGCGAACGATCGGATGGTCGTCGGCGACGAGCACGCGCGTGACGAGCGGGATCGGCATCAGCCCTCCCCGGACGGCACCTCGAGCCGGATCTCGACGCCCCCTGCTCGGCCCGGCGTGATGGCCAGCGCGCCTCCGACCAGCAGCGCATGCTCGCGCATGCTGCGCAGGCCGCCGCTTCCGTTCTCGGCGCGCGACTCGCTCATTCCCCGGCCGTCGTCGGCGACGTTCAGGACGACGCTGCCGCCGCCGGGCTCGAGCGTGAGCTCGACGCGCCGCGCCTGCGCGTGGCGGGCGACGTTGGTCAGGCTCTCCTGCGCGACCCGGTAGATCGCGAGCTCGGCCTCGGGCGAGAGAGACGGCAGGTCACGGGCGAAGCGGCGCTCGACCTCGAGGCCGCTCTGATCCGCGAACCTGCGCGACAGCTCGGTGAGCGCACTCACGAGCCCGAGGTGCTCGAGCGGCTGCGGCCGCAGCTCCTGCGCGATCCGGCGCACCTCCTCGAGTGCCTGCCGGACGGCCTGCCTGGTCTGCTCGGCGCGCCACCGGCGCGTCTCGAGATCGGCGTCTTCGAGCGCGTCCAGCTGGAGCAGCACGCCCGTCAGCACCTGGCCGACCTCGTCGTGCAGGCCGCGGGCGACCCGGAGACGCTCCGCCTCCTGGGCCTCGATCGCGCGGCCGCCACTCTCCCGCCGCTCGGTCTCCAGCCGGTCGAGCATCTGGTTGAAGGCCCGCACGATCGCGACGACCTCCGCCCCGCCCTGTTCCGGCAGCCGCTGGCCGGGTCGGAGCAGGTCGACCGTCCGCATCCGCTCCACGAGGCGGTCGACGGGCGCCAGCGTGTGCCGGAGGAGCAGAAGGTTGGCCGCCAGCATCACGCTCAGGACGACCACCACGTCGAGCGCCTCGAGCACGGCGAGCGACGCGTGAATCCGTCCCGGCAGGAAGACCAGGACGAGTGTTCCGGCGAGCAGCAGTCCTGCATTGATCAGGAAGACCCGCCAGAGCAGCGGTAGCCGTGAGAAGCGCATCGCAGCGTTGTCGAGAGTGTTCTAGCGGGCTGCGCCCGCTTCGACCAGGCCGAGGCGGCTGCCGCTGCGGGCCCGGGTCGCCGGCGGGGCGATCAACACCGGCACGGACTGCACGGCCTCGAGCTGACGGGCGAGCGTGCACCGGACCTGGCGGCCGCGCGCCCCGCGCGCGCGGCCGCCCAGGACGATCGCGTCGGCTCCCTCGTCTGCAGCCACCTTGGCCAGTCCGTCGACGCGATTGCCATGCACGACGCGGACCTCGACGTCGTCGCCGAGCCCCTCCGCGACGGCGTCGAGCCCTTCCTCCACGTCCGCGTCTTCCCGATCGACTGCGGCGATGTGCACCAGCACGAGCCGGAGGCCCAATCTCGTGGCAAGCGCCGCCGCCAGCTGGGCGGCGGCGCGTGCCTCGGGCGTGTGGCTGACACCGCAGACGATGGTTCCGTGCATCGACACGAGGATCGACGTGAACGATCGCGGCGGCAATGGGCGCAAGACCGTATTTCTCGGGGTCGGAATATGGGTTGGCGACCCGATGGCGACGGTATTTCGCGGACGGCACCGTGGCCCGTACGCGCCGGCCCGACTCGCGGCCCGGCGTCCAACGAGGAGGGACGATGAACGAGACGCTCATCACACCGACAGGGCTCGCCCGGCTCAGCGACGAGCTGGACAGACTGCGCACGTTCGGACGGCAGGAGATCACCGAGCGCATCCGCAGATCGATCGCGACGGACGCCGACGCGAGTGCGAATGCCGACTACCAGGCCGCGCGGGAGGAGCAGGGCGCACTCGAGGCAAGGATCGCGCGCCTCGAGCAGCGACTCGAGTCGGCGGACATCGTCGAGCCGGATGCGTCGAACAACGTGCTCGATCTGGGGGAACGCGTACGCGTGCGCGACCTCGAAACCGGCAAGCGGCACGAGTACGTGCTGGTCGGCTCGCTCGAGGCCGACCCGGGCGCCGGCCGGATCTCTGCGGCGTCTCCGCTCGGACGCGCACTGATGGGGCGGCGCCGCGGCGAGATCGCCGTCGTCGAGGCTCCGAGAGGCGAACGGCGGTTCACGATCCTCTCCGTCGCGCAGCCGCGAGACCGGGCGACGTGACGCCCGACCGGACAGCAAGGCTCGTAACTGCGGCGGCGTGGTCTCCGCGCCCGTCGCGGGCCCGCGTCTGGATCGCCGCCGGGCGGCGCACCGAGACGAACGACGAGCTGCTCGAGGCCGTGCGGAGACGCGGGCTGCGCGCCCGGGTCGTGGAACCGCGCGGGGTCGAGGCGCTGGCACGACCCGGCGACGTGGTGCTCGGGCGGCTGGACGTGCGTTCGGCACTCGACGGTGTCGAGGACGGCCTGCAGCACCTGCGCCGGCTCGAAGGCAGGGGGATCCGCGTCCTCAACGGCGCGGCCGCGCTGCTCACGTGCCACGACAAGCTACAGACCGCCCTCCGGCTCGGCCGGCTCGGGCTGCCGCACCCGGCGACCGTTCACCTCGACCCGGGCGCACCCCTGCCGCGGCTGGCCTACCCGGTCGTCGCGAAGCCGCGCTTCGGGAGCTGGGGCGCAGACGTCTGCTGCTGCATGACCCCGCGTGCACTCTCGGCTCTCGTCGGCCGGCTGCGCGAGCGCCCGTGGTTTGCCCGGCAGGGCGTGCTGCTGCAGGAGCTGATCCCACCGGCCGGCTTCGACCTGCGCGTCGTCGTCTCGGGCGGACGTGTCGTCGGCGCGATCGAGCGCGTCGCGGCGGCGGGCGAATGGCGCACGAACATCGCGCTCGGCGGTCACCGGCGGCCCGTCGACGCCCCGCCCGACGCGCGTCGCCTCGCACTCGCGGCCGCGACAGCGGCGCGGGCCGATCTGGTCGGCATCGACCTCCTGCCGCTGCCCGACGGCGGCCACGCAGTCCTCGAGCTGAACGGGGCGGTCGACTTCACCTCCGACTACTCGCCGGCGGGACGCGACATCTTCGACGCGGCGGCCGACGCGATCGCCGCCGAGGCGAGCGCAGGGCTCGACGCGGCCGGCGCCGGCGGCTGACGCGAGCGCACGAAGATCGGGCGGAGGCCCGATAGCGAGCGCCGCTGCGGCGGGCGAGCCTGGCAGCAACGGAAGACGACTGAAGAGGAGGTCAGGCGATGGGAAAGGCCCGCGAGATCACGGCGGCGAGCGTCGCCGCGTTCAACGACCACGACCTGGAGTGGCTGCGCTCGCTGTACGCGGCCGACATGGTGCTCGATGCGCCCGGCGGTGTCCGCCTCGAGGGAGCGGACGCCGCGGTCGACTACACGCGACGCTGGCAGCAGGCGTTTCGCGACTCCTACATGAGACTGATGACCGAGATCGTCGACGGTGACCGCGCGGCGGTTCGGTTCGTGATCGAGGGCATCCACGAGGACACGCTCATCGGGTCGCTCGGCGATGTCCCCGCGACGCACCGGCGCATCGCCGTCGACGGCGCGATGCTCGTGCGCGTCGCCGACCGCACGATCGTCGAGCTCTCGCTCTGGTTCGACCGAACGCAGGTCGCGAACCAGCTCGGGGTTGCACCCGAGCTCGTCGTGAGCGCCTGATCGGAGCGCTCACGGGCTTCGAGGACGGCCGGGCCGTCGGCCGTCCTCGGCCGTTGATGGGGTCGCGACCCGATTGGCACGGCCGCACCCACACGCGACAGTGGCCGCAGACACCGACCCGGCGACCGAAGGACAACGATGAGCATCGCGACCGTCAACCTCACCACCCGGCTCCGCACCTGGGCGCTCGTAGCCGGACTGACCGCGCTTCTGATCGTCATCGGAGCGGCGATCGGCGGAGGGTTCCTCTACCTCTTCGTCGGTCTCGCGGTCGCGATGAACGTCGTCGGCTACTGGTTCTCGGACCGGATCGCACTCCGGGCCAGCCGCGCCCGGCCGCTGCCGGAGCACGAGGCGCCCGAGCTGCGAGGGCTCGTCGCGGAGCTCGCCGTACGCGCGAACGTGCCGATGCCACGCCTCTACGTGATCGACGAGGAGCAGCCGAACGCGTTCGCGACCGGTCGCAACCCGGCGCACTCTGCGGTCGCGGTCACCACCGGGCTGCTCGCCGGCCTTCCGCGCGACCAGGTGCGCGCGGTGATCGCACACGAGCTCGCCCATGTGCGCAACCGGGACATCCTCGTCTCCTCGATCGCCGCCGTGATCGCCGCGGCAATAGCGGCGATCGCAAACGTCCTGCAGCTGTCGTTCCTCTTCGGTGACGACGAGGACTCGGGCCCGCTCGGCTGGCTCGGCACGCTTGCGGCGATCATCGTCGCCCCGATCGCCGCGACACTGCTTCAGCTAGGCGTGTCCCGCCAGCGCGAGTTCCTCGCCGACACAACAGCGGCGCGGCTGCTCGGCGAAGGCGACACGCTGGCCGACGCGCTCGAGACGCTCGAACGCCGCACCGCGGCGCGCCCGCTGGCCGTCAACCCGGCAATCGCGTCGCTGTACATCGCCAACCCGCTCTCGCGGCACGGCATGTCGACACTGTTCTCGACGCACCCGCCGATCGGCGAGCGCGTCCGGCGCCTGCGGAGCTACGACGCCCGGCCCGCCGCCCGGACCGCGCTCGATGCGGACTACAGCGCGGCGAGGTGAATCGTCGGCCAGAACAGCGCGAATCCGCTCTCGAACCGGCTTCCGGGTGACCCACCACTCGATCGAGCTCGAGGGCACCTGCGCGGACTGCGAGCCTAGAGGTCGAGCCGCATGAACACCGACACGTCGTTGGGCGCGCCCTCGAACTCGCGGCCCGGATAGGGCTCGCTCGGCACGAACCCGACGCTTCGGTACAGCGCATGCGCGGGGTGCATGAACACGGCGCTCTCGAGGTAGACCGTCGCACAGCCGAGTGAACGCGCGTCGTCGACCAGACGCTCGACGATCGACCGGCCGATGCCCAGTCCGCGCACCTGCGGGCGGACGAACATCCGCTTGATCTCTCCGACCGTCTCGCCGAGGAGCTTGAGGCCGCCGATCCCGACAGTCTCGCCGTCGACCTCGGCGACGTAGAGCCGGCCACCGGAGTCGAGTACCTCGTCGAGGACGGCGGGCGAGTGGTCGGCCTCCCCCGGAACGACGATCCCGAGCTCGGCCCTGATCCGCCCGGCCGCCCAGTCGCCGAACTCGCGCGCGAGCACCACCGCCGGGCCGAGCTCGTCCTTCGACTCGATTCTGCGAAGGCGCACCCGGTCGTGGCCCGCCACCGCGCAACCGTAGCCGGGAGAGCGAATCACGCGTCCTCAAGAGCGGCGCGAGGGAGGCCGATAGACCACGTGTGTCGTCGGCCTCAGCGAACGTGCGCGCGTATCGGGTCGCGTGCGCTCTCGTCTCGTGCCTGGTTCTCGTGACTGTGGTTGCGTCGATCGTCCGGTCGCTCCCGGCGACGACCCGGACGCTCGTGAGGCAGCGCCAGGCGTTCGAGCGCCTGCCGGCGTCGGTCCGGGCAGGATGGGCGCCGGCGATGCCGTTCTCGCCGACGGTGATCGCGTTCTACGCCTTGCATCTCCGGCCCGGCGACCGCTTCTACGTCCAGGCGCCCGACAGCGGCAAGCTCGGAAACCAGCGCGCATCGCTGATGCTCGCCGCCGGATACGCCCTGCTCCCGCACCTGATGGTGTCCCGCCCCGACGAAGCCGACGTCGTCCTCTCGTTCAAGGCGAACCCACGCACACTCGGCCTCTTCTACACGAGCGTCGACAATCTGGTCGACGGGATCTCGGTTGCGAGGGTGGCACATGTCGCGTGAGGTGCTCCTCCTCCTGCTCGCGAACGGGCTCGAGCTCTGCGTCGGCCTCGGGGTCGTCCTCGCGCTCGGGCTCGCCGACACCTCGATGGCGTTCGCGGCACGACTCGGGCTCGCATACGGGCTCGGGCTCGCGGTCACGGGCATCCTCGACGCGACGTTCGCGATCGCCCGCGTGGCGATCGGCTTGCCCGAGCTCGCTCTGCTCGCACTCGGGTCGCTGTTGGTCGGGCTGCTCCGTCGATCGCAGCGGACGGCTGCTGTTGCGCAAACGGCGGAACCGAGGACGGGCTCGACCCTGCTCGCACTCGGGATCGGCGCGATCACGGCCGGACTGCTCGCCGTGGCCGCGGGCGCGTATGCGGTGACGCCGCTCGTCCAGTGGGACGGCTGGGCGATCTGGGGGACGAAGGCACAGGCCCTGTACGACTTCGGCTCGGCGAATGGGCCGCTGTTCACGAGCCCGGCCTACCAGGGCATCCAGCAGAGCTATCCCCTGCTGCTGCCCGCCCTCGAGGCGACCGACTACCGGGCGATGGGCGCCGTCGACGGAAGCGTCATCCACCTGCAACTGCTGCTGTTCGCCGTCGCGTTCGCCGGGAGCCTCTTCGGCCTCCTGTGGCGGCGGGCGCCGAGCGAGCTGATCGCGCTCTGCGTGCTCGCGATCCTGGCCGCCTCACCCGTTCTCGGTCAGCTCGGGTCGAACTACGCCGACATCCCGCTCGCGTTCGAGATCGCGCTCGGTGTGGTCGCCCTCGCCCGCTGGCTGAGCGACGACGAGCCCTGGCTCCTCCCGGTCGCTGTCGTCTTCCTGGGCGCAGGCGTGCTCACCAAGAACGAGGGCTCCATGTTCGCCGCCGCGGCCCTGCTGCCGCTGCTCGTCTATCTCGCCGCCCGCGACCGCCGACGCGTTCTCAGGCTCCTCGCCGCTGCCGGCGCGGTCGCGGCGATCCTCATTCCGTGGCGCATCTTCACGAGCCTCAACCACCTCACGGCCGGTGACATTCGCTTCTCCAACGCCCTGCACCCGGAGCTGCTCTCGGCGCACGCGAGCCGCGTCGCCCCGACGGTACAGTCGCTCGTCGACGAGATCGGCGGCACGAGCTGGGGGTTGCTGGTCCCGCTCACGGCGCTCGGCGTGCTGGCCGCGTTCATCGCGGGCCGGTCGGCTCTGACCTGGTTCGCCGTCGCCTGGCTGTTCCTGTCCTTCGCCGGCCTGGTCCTCGTCTACTGGATCTCGTCGCTGCCGCTCGACTGGTACCTCGGCACCAGCGCGTACCGCATCGTCGCCACTCTCGTGATCGGCGGTGCGTCGCTCACGCCGCTCCTGGCAGCGGATGCGTGGGCCGAGTCGAAAAAGGCACTCCACGGCCTTCGGCGCACGCGCGGCCGGGCCGCCCGGCCGGAGACCTTCCCGGCATAGGCCCGCCTCAAGCTGCCTGCCGGTTCGTCCGATACCGGTGGTGTGGCCGCACCCTCGATTCTGCCCTTCCCGTCTTCCCCGGGCCTGGCCCGCGACCTCGCACCGCTCCGGGTCGCGTTCATCGTTCCCGCGTTCAACGAGGCACCGACGATCCGCTCGGTGCTCGACCGGATCGAGGCGCTCGGGCTCGACCAGCAGGTGATCGTCGTCGACGACGGATCGACCGACGCCACCCCGGTCATCCTCGAGGCATGGCGGTCGACCCGGCCGTGGGCGACCATCGTCCGCCAGCCGAATCGCGGCAAGGGCGCCGCGATCCGCGCCGGGCTCGAGCACGTCGACCGGGAGATCGTCGTCATCCAGGACGCCGACCTCGAGTACGACCCGGCCGACGTCCCGGCGCTGGTCGAGCCGATCGCGAGCGGAGCAGCCGACGTCGTATTCGGTTCACGGCTCCGGGGCGGACGGCCGCAACGAGCGCACATGTTCTGGCACCTGGTCGGCAACCGCTGCCTGTCGCTGCTGACGAACGTGCTCTACAACACCACGCTCTCCGACATGGAGACCGGGTACAAGGCCTTCCGGACGGAGGTGCTGCGCTCGCTCGACCTCCATCGCAACAGCTTCGCGGTCGAGCCGGAGATCACCGCCAAGGTGTGCAAGCGCAAGCTTAGGGTCTACGAGCTGCCGATCGCCTACTACGGCCGCACCTATGAGGAAGGCAAGAAGATCACCTGGCGCGACGGCTTCGGCGCCGTCTCCGTGCTCGTCGCCGAGCGCTTCCGCGCGTAGCGGCGGGTCAGAGGCTCGGCGCGGCCGTCTCGGCGCCGGAGACGTCGAGAGCCGCGAGCGCGCGAGCGAGTGTCGGCTGCGCCTGCAGGCTCTCCAGCGTCTCCGACGCCTCGATCAGCAGCGGCACCGCCTCCGTGCGCCGGTCGACCTCGTTCAGCCACTCGCCATGCTCGAGCTGCGTCAGGGCGAGCTGGAAAACGAGCCCGAACTCACGGAACAGCGCCTCGGCGTTGCGGAACTGGACGTCGATCCGCTCCGGCCTTCCCCGCCCATCGTCGACGCGTGCACGGAAGCGGGCGGCCTGGGCGCGGAGCAGTGGCGTCAGTTCGCCGGGCGAGGACGCGGCGAGCGTCTCCAGCAGCGCCTCGGCCCGGTCGAGATCGGGGATCGCGAGCGCCGCCTCGAGCGCCTCGACCATCGCGGACTTGAGCGCCGGGTCGGAGAGCGGCAGGTGGCCCTGGTCGCGGAGCGCGAACTCGCTGCGCGCGAGCGCCTCGGCGGGACGGCCGCCTGAGCGGAGGTAGCGGGACTCGACCACAGCGAACCACCCACGTGCATCGGCCCGTTCGCTGTCGCGGAAGGGGGCGAAGCCGGCGAGCCGCGCCTCGGCCCGCTGCAGGTCGCCCCGCTCGATGTCGATCGCGGTGGAGTGAAGGAGCCCCAGGCGGGCCGTCTCCGAGACGGCGCGCGGTTCCTCTTCCTCGACGACCGCGAGCGCCTCGTCCCAGCGCCCGAGCAGGAACAGCGGCGCGATCGCCCCGGTGTGGGCGATCGACTCGAGCCGTCGGTCCCCGCGACGCCGTGCGAGCGCGAGCGAACGCCAGTACGAATCGACGGCGTCGGCGTACAGGTCGAGCGCCTCGAGCACGACGCCGAGGTTGTTCTCGGCGCGGAGCGCGCTGGTCGTCAGCTCCTCGGCATGGGCCCGGGCGGCCGCAGCCTCGAGCAGGATCCTGGCCTCGGCAGGACGTCCCTGGTCGAGGATGGCGAGCGCACGGGTGTCGAGGGCCTCGACGAACACCGCCGGAAGCTGCAGCCGCTCGGCGAGCGTCAGGGCCCGTTCGAGCATCGGAATTGCCGAGACGGGGTCGCCCATGATCGCGTGCGTCCGCCCGAGCTCGGCGAGCGCGTCTGCGAGCTCCGCCGTCTCCCCAGCCTCCTCCAGCTCCTGCACCGCCCGCTCGAGCAGCTCCAGCGCCGGCTCCCACTCACCTGCCGAGCTGGCTGCGGACGCAAGCTCGGCGCGTGCGTGCGCCGCACCGATCCGGGCGCCGGCCTCCTCGTACAGGGCCACCGCCCGGGCGAGTTGAGCGCGGGCGTCGTCGATTCGATCCGCCTGCAGCGCGAGCCGCCCCACCCGCTGGATGAGTCGCGCCTGTTCCTCCGGGTCGTCGACGATCGCGGCCGCCTGCTCGAGGTAACGCTGCCCCTCGTCGAGCGCCCCCAGCGCCGCCGCGCGTCCTCCCGCCTGGGCGAGCATCGCCCCGGCTCGCGATCTGATCTCCTCCGCATCGTCGGCGTCGGGAGCGGCCTCGTACGCGGCGATGTAGTGCGATGCCAGCACCTCGGCGATCTCATCCTGGTCGGCGAACGCGCTCGCGAGATGCGCTGCCGCGGCGAGATGCCGCGCCTTGCGGTCGCGCTTCGCAATCGTCTCGTACGTGACGTGGCGGACAAGGTCCTGCAGGAAGCCGTACTGGCCCCGCTCCGGCGAGCGCGGGTCTGACTGGATGCCGAGGATCTCCTTTCGGATCAGCCCTGCGAGCACCGGCTCGAGCTGCTCGGGCGTCGCGCCGGCGAGGGCGGCGATCGCGGTTGGCGTAAACGTCTTGCCCAGCACTGCCCCGTCCTGGAGCAGGCGCCGCTCCTCCGCAGACAGCCCATCGAGCCGCGCGGCGATCAAGGCGTGGAGAGTCTGCGGCACCTCGAGCCTGTCGATCGCCCCGGTCGGCCGGTACGCGGCCCCTTCCTCGGCGAGCAGCCCCCGGTCGAGCAGCATGCGCACGGTCTCGACCGCGTAGAGCGGCACACCCTCGGCGCGTGTCAAGATCTGCGACCGCAGCTCTGACGGGAGCCCTGGAACGAGGCCGTCGAGCAGCTCCTCCATCGCGGCCGGCGAAAGCGCATCGAGGTACAGCGACGTGATGTTGCGGCCGGTGCCCCAACCCGGACGCCGCTCCTGCAGCTCCGGCCGAGCGAGCGTGAGCACGTAGACCGGCTTGTCCCTCGACCACTCGAGGAGGTGCTCGATGAAGTCGAGCAGGCTCGTGTCGGCCCACTGCATGTCCTCGAACGCGAGCACGGTCGGCAGTTCCTCGGACAGCCGTTCGAAGAACAGCCGCCACGCCGAAAAGAGATCCTGACGATCGGCCTGCGCACCGTCCTCCAGCCCGAGCAGGGTCGCGAGGCGCGGCTCGGCGAAGGCGCGCTCACGCGGCTCGACGAAGTGCTCCTCGAGCGTGCTTCGCAGTTTGAGCCGCGCCGTCTCGCGCGGATCGTCCTCCGCGATCCTGCACCGCATGCGCACCATGTCGGCGAGCGCCCAGTACGCGACGCCTTCGCCGTACGCGAGGCAGCGGCCGCGGTGCCACCACACGGTGTCGCTGAGCCCGTCGATGTACTTGTAGAACTCCCACATCAGGCGCGACTTGCCGATGCCGGCGATGCCCGCCACCGCGACGAGATGCGCGCGCTTCTGCTCCGCCGAGGCGTGGAACAGCTCCTTGATCAGCTTCAACTCGCGGTCGCGGGCGACGAACGGCGCCTCGAGCCCGACGGACTTGAGACCTCCGCCGACCCCGGAGACGACACGCACCGCCCGCCACAGCGGCACCGGCTCGGACTTGCCTTTGAGCTCGTGGACGCCCGCCTCGTGGTAGACGATCGCCTGATCGGTCGCACTCCGTGTCGGGGCCCCGACCAGGACCGTGCCGGGGGACGCCACCGACTGGACGCGTGCGGCCGTGTTCACGAGGTCGCCGGCCACCATGCCCTCGCCCTGCGCGCCGAGCGTCACCGCGGCCTCTCCGGTCAGCACCCCCGCGCGTGCACGCAGCCCCGCCGAGAGCTCGGGGACGGCGGCGACGAGGTCGAGCGCCGCCCGGACGGCGCGCTCGGCGTCGCTCTCGGTCGCGACCGGGGCGCCCCAGACGGCCATCACCGCGTCGCCGATGAACTTCTCGACCGTGCCGCCGTACCTCCCGATGAGCGTGCGCGCGAGCTCGAAGTACTGCGAAAGCAGCTCGCGGGTCTCTTCGGCGTCCTGCGACTCGGAGAGCCCCGTGAAGCCGACGAGGTCGGCGAACAGGACCGAGACGAGACGTCGCTCGGCGAGCGGCCGTTCCGCCGGCGCCTGGGGCGCAGCCGCTCCGAGCGCCGCACCGCACTCGCCGCAGAAACGCTCACCCGGCTCGTTGGCGGCTCCGCACGAAGGGCACCCGACCGCCAGCCCAGCGCCGCACTGGGAGCAGAACTTGCGGGCATCGCGATTGCTGGTGCCGCAGGCCAGGCACGTCGCCACAACTACAGAGCGTAATCGTGTCCGCCCGGCAGAGGAGGCTTAACGACGCGATCACAGTGCCATCACCACCGATCCCTAGATTCGGAGAGGGATGCGGCCCGGACGACTCCTCGCCCTCTTCGCCGTGGCTCTGCCCGTGCTCGCGGCGACC
>Ga0335079_10005410_pt1 | contig 14609 bp, 14 predicted proteins | sample Lox_Sample_33_FD_206719 | JGI IMG/M metagenome (GOLD analysis project Ga0335079, IMG submission 206719) | Soil microbial communities from Loxahatchee National Wildlife Refuge, Florida, United States - Lox_Sample_3.3 | ecosystem: Environmental > Terrestrial > Soil > Wetlands | place: USA...
GCGGCGAGCCTGCCTGTCGGCCGTGTCGGGCAGGGCGAGGATGTCGCGCGGCAGATCGTGGCCTGCATGACCAACGGCTTCATGACGGCATCGACGATCTATCTCGACGGCGGCGCACTGGCGACCTGATTGCGCATGATCCCTGGGATCATGCGCAAGCAAAGCTCGGGAGGAGAGGACATGGCTTCAGAGAACAACGGCGCCTTCATTCGCAACATCGCCGAAGTGCCGTGGCGCGAATTCCCCAACCATTTCGGCGGCGCGCTGTCGAAGCCCCTGGTGATGCCGGAGACATCCTCCTCGCGCCACATCGACTACCGCATCTCGATGTATCAACCCATGGCTTATGTGGCGCGCCACAAGCACAGGGTTCAGGAGCAAGTCTACCACGTGCTGGAGGGCGAGGGGCTGATGGAGATCGGCAACGAGAAGCACGTCGTCCGCAAGCACGACGTGATTTTCCTGCCGCCCGGCGTCGAGCACGCGATCTCCAACACCGGTCTGGTCGATCTGGTCTTTCTGGTCGTGACGTCACCGGTGAATGACGATTAGGGCTTGATGATTTCAACTGAAACAATGCGCCAGGGCGCTCGCTGCGCCTCGCCCCGCCTGCGGTGAGAGGTCGACGCGCGAAGCGCGTCGGGTGAGGGGGACCCTCCACAGGCCGTGCTCGTGGAGGCAGCCCCTCACTCCAACCCTCTCCCCGCAAGAACGGGGAGAGGGAGCGGTCCGCCGCGCCCTCAAGAAATTCAAGCGCCGGCGCCAAGCCCCAGGCTCGCATAGATGCGTCGCGCATAGGCGCCGAATTCGTCCGTGGTCTTGATCGGCAGCGCGCGCGGAAACGGCAGCGAGATCGGAAAGAATTCGGCCATCCGCGCCGGGCTCGCCGTGAGCACTGCGCAATGCGAGGCCAGGAACACCGCTTCCTGGATCGAGTGGGTGACAAAGACGATCGTCTTGCCGCTCTCGCGCCAGATCTTCAGCATCTCCAGGTTCATCTGCTCCCGCGTCAGTGCGTCCAGCGCGCCGAACGGCTCGTCCATCAGGATCAGCTTTGGATCGTGGATGAAGGCGCGTGCGATCGCCGCGCGCTGTTGCATGCCGCCGGAGAGCTGCTGTGGATATTTGTCCTCGCAGCCCGCAAGGCCGACGAGATCAAGCAGCTCGCGGGCGCGCGCGCGAGCCGCCCTCATCGGCAGCCCCACGATCTCGGCGGGCAGCAGGACATTGCCGAGGACGGTCCGCCATTTCAGGAGCAGCGCCTGCTGGAACACCATGCCGATGTCGCGCGCCGGATCGAAGGGCGTCGAGGCATTGCCGATCGCAACGCGGCCGCCGTCGGCGCCGTGCAGGCCGGCAAGGATTTTCAGGACCGTCGTCTTGCCGCAGCCGGACGGGCCGACAAGGGCAACGAGCTCACCCTCCTGCACGTCCATGGTGACATCGGAGACCGCGAGGAATTCGCTTGTCCCCGATTTGTAGACCTTGCGAACATTGCGCAGGCTGATGAACGGGTCGGTCGCCGTCATGCCAGCCATTTCTGCAAATTGGCGGCGACAAAATCGTCGTCCGAGAGGTCGGCATGTTCGTTGCAGACGCGGTCGATGTCCTTGAGCTGGCCCGGGCTCAAACCCTCGGCGGGAGCGAGACACCAGATCCCCTCCATCAGCCCCTGTCGGCGCAGCACTTCGTGACAGCCGGCGATGCAGCCGTGGAAATCGTTGGCGACGTCAAAGAAGGCGCTGTTGCAGTCGGTCACCCTTGCATCGAGCGCGAGCAGCTCGGCCGGCACCACATCCTTGTTGCGCGCGGCCTTGCACCTCTCGAACTGCTTGATTGCCGACGCCGTCCACACCGACCAGTGGCCGAGCAGGCCTCCCTTGATGTGGGTACGAACGCTGACGCCGTTGTCGCGAAGGTCGAAGGGCAAAGTGAGATCGAGCAGGATGTGGTCGTCGTTGCCGGTATATAGCGCGATGCGGTCGAGCGCGCGCGCAGCAAACACTCCGCGCAGAACATCGAGCGTGCGATAGCGGTTGAACGGCGCGATCTTGATCGCGATGACATTGTCGATCTCGGCAAAGCGCCTCCAGAAATTCACGCTCAACACCACGCCGCCGACCGCGGGCTGCAGATAGAATCCGACCAGCGGAATCTCGCGCGCCACCGCCGTGCAATGGGCGACGATCTCGTCTTCCGAGGCCTGCTTCATCGCAGCGAGGCTCAACAGGCCGGCGTGATAGCCGATGCCGCGCGCGACGTCGGCTTCGGCAAGCGCCTGCGAGGTCGGCCCGGAAAGACCTGCGACCAGCGCCAGCGGCCGGCGCGTCCAATCGGCTGCGGTTTGCGCGGCGAGCTCCAGCACGGGCCGGTAGAGGCCGACGTCGCGGATCGCAAACTGTGTGGTGTGAACGCCGACCGCGAGACCGCCGCTGCCGGCGTCGATATAATAGCGGGTCAACGCGCGCTGATGCAGCTTGTCCAACTTGCGGTCGGCATCGAGTGCCAACGGATGCGCCGGCAGCACCGTGCCGTCGGCGATCAGGCATCGCACCTCCGACTTGATCTGGCTGTGATGCATGGGCAGCTCCTATCCATACTCCGGGCCGGCAACGGCAAAGGGCAGCTCGTCGGCCTTGGTCGTGGCACGGCCGAACCGCATGCGCTGGAACGGGCGTTCGTCCGTCCAGCCGGCCTCGGTGAGACCCTTCAGGAATCCATCCTGCGAGGCGACGGCGTCGATCAACAGCGGATCGGTCTCGCTCGCTGCGATGTCACGCACGATAGCGAGCGCGTGGACTGCGCTGTCCGCAAACACGGGACCGATGTGGCGGGCCGTGCGGCCGTCGCGGACCAGCACCATCGCATCGCCGCTGGAACAGAGCCGCGAGCCCGGGCGTCCGGAAAGCTCCTGCAGGAGATCGCGGCGGCCAAAGCCCATGGCGCTGATGTCGAGCGTTAGGAAATCGCCGAGCTTGCCGGGCGCAGGCTTGGCCCCGGCTGCGGCGGAGGCCGCGCGCCGCAAGCGTCGCAACTGGATTGTCGGCGTAAATCCAAGCGGACCGTAGACGGCAGCGCCTGCCGGCGTAGCATCGAGCCAGGCGGTGACGCCGAGCTTGGTCGCCGCGCTGATGCAGGCATCGACCAGCCGCGTCGCAAGTCCCTTCCGGCGCCAGCTTTCGGCGACCAGCACCATGCTGATCCAGGCGTCGCTTGCGGTGTAAGGCAACAGCGCCGCGGTTGCGACCACGTTGCGGCTGCGGTCGCGCATGCCGAACACGATGCCTTTGGAGAGAAAGAAGCGCCAGTCCGCTTCGTTCTGGTTCCATCCCGCTTCCGCCGACAGCGCAAGGCCGCTTGCCGCATCTGCGTCCGCGAGTTGAACGACGTCGAGGTGCTCAGTAGCGCCCATCGCGGACCTCGTATTTGGTGGGTTTGCCCAGAGAGGGCATCGCACGCGCCACCCAGTCCGCAGTCCATTCGATCAGGCGTGCGGTGTCAACGATCGGCAAGCCGAACAGTTTCGCGGCTTGCGACGTGTTGGTGAGCCAGGCGGTCGGCTCTTCCGCGCCTGTGATAATCGGCTCCCGACCGAGCAGCTCGCCGAATTTTTTGGCGAGATCGCGCACGGCAAGGATCTCGTGACCGCTGACATTGATCGGCGCGGTCGGCGTCTGGCAATGGGCAAGGCACCGCAGGGCCTGCGAGGCGGCATCGCCCTGCCAGATGAAATTGACATGGCCTAGGCTGACATCGATCGGCGTGCCGTCGCGCACTTTTGCCGCGATGTCGTGCAGCACGCCATAGCGCATGTCGATCGCGTAGTTCAGGCGGAACAGTCGTCCCGGCGTCTCGAAGGCGCGCGAAAAATATTCGAACATGCGCTCGCGCCCGACACAGGACTGCGCATATTCGCCGGGCGGATTGGGCGGCGTGGTCTCATCGGCGCCCTTGCCATCGACCGGCACGAAGGGATAGACGCAGCCGGTCGAAAACGCGACGATCCGCGAATTGCGGAAGGCCTGCGCGACCAGCGCCGGCACATGGGCATTCATCGCCCAGGTCAGTGCCAGGTTGCCCTCGGCACCGAATTTCCGTCCGGCCATGAAGATGATGTTGGACACCTGAGGCAGGCGGCGGATCGCCATTTCGTCGAGCAGATCGCAATGGATGGCCTCGATGCCACGCGCCTTCAGCCATGGCTCGACGCCCTCTTCGCTGAAGCGCGCGACGCCGATGATCCGCCGCTCGGGCAGGGCGGCCTTTGCGAGCCCCGCAAGCGTCGGCCCCATCTTGCCGCCGACGCCAAGGATCATCACGTCGCCGCCGACGCGGGCGAGATCGTCGATCAGCGCCTGGCTCGGCCGGCACAAGAGCTCGTCGAGAGCTGCGACATCGGCAATCGTCTCCGGCAGGGTGTCGCGCGTCAGCAGCATGGTCCATCCCTCTTTCTTCTTATTGCAGCCCGATGTCGCGCACCACGAACAGGCGTTCGAGGCCGAGAACCAGGCCGTAAAGGGCAACGCCGAGCAAGGTGAGCAGCACGACCGCCATCACCATCGCCGGCGTATCGAGCGAGGACTGCACCTGGATCATGAGATAGCCGAGCCCGCGGTCGGAGGCGATGAACTCGCCGACGATGGCGCCGGCCACCGCCAGGATCGCGCCGACCTTCATGCCGGAAAACACGTAATGCAGCGAGCCCGGCAACTGGATCTTGCAGAACAGCGTCCAGCGCGAGCCGCGCAGCGATTTTACGAGATCGAGCAGGTCCGGCTCGACCTCGCTCAGGCCGCGCGCGGTCGTCAGCAGGATCGGGAAGAAGCAGATGCTGAAGGCGATCAGGATGTTGGCGAAGATGCCGTATGAGAACCAGACGATGACCAGCGGCCCCATCGCGACCTTCGGGATCATGTTGAGGGTTACGAACAGCGGCAGCAGCAGGAGGGCTATGATGCGCGACCAGGTGAAGATCACCGCCAGCGCCACACCGACCAAAGCGCCGAGCGCAAAGCCGCCCAGAATCTCGACCGCGGTGACGGCGAGATTGGAGGCCCACGCGTAGTTCGCATGGCCCAGCGTCGCGAGCGCCGCGAGCGGCGAGGGCAGGATGAATTTCGGCACGTGGAAGGCGTCGACCAGCACCTGCCAGAGCAGGATCACGGCGAGATGGACGATCAGGATGATCGCGAACGACCTCGCCGAACCTGCTCCGTCACCGAACACTTGCTCCAGCTCCTTCCAGCGCATCCGTCCCGCGGCGGCACCAATTCAATGTACCGGCTCCAACGCCTTGTTTCAACCATCCGGTTGATTACGATATGGGATGGAGAAAGCCGTCATTGCGAGCCGCCCGGTCCGCGCGAAGCGCGGCCGGATGACAGGCTCCGCTAAGCAATCCAGAGCGCAGTTCGGGCGGTCCATGGATTGCTTCGTCGCTGCGCTCCTCGCGATGACTGGGACTGTCACGGCCGCAGCGCCTGCAGCACCAGGTCGACCACATGCTTGCGGCGGGCGCGGCGCGCGGTGGAGCTTGCGAGATCCTTGCCGAAGATCGCCGACAAGGTCGGCGTGTTGGAGAAAAAGAAATAGCTCAAGCCCGCGATGGAGATATAGAGGTGCACCGGGTTGATGCCGCGCCGGAACACGCCCTCGCGCACGCCTTCGCCCAGGATCTTCGAGACCAGGCTGACGAGCGGCGAATGCATAGCTTCCAGCCGCCGCGAGGTACGCACATGCCGCGCGCCGCCGCGGTTTTCGTCGTTGAGCAGCAGGATGAAGTCGGGATGCGCGGCGAGGTGGTCGAAGGAGCTTTCGACCAGCTTGCGGATCGCCTCGCGCGGGGGCAGGCCCGCAAGCTTGAGATTGCGTTCCTGCGCGCGGATTTCCTCGTAGACCCACTCGAGGACAGCGAGGTAAAGCGCGTCCTTGTCGCCGAAGTAGTGATAGACCAGCTGCTTGTTGACGCCGGCGCGCGCCGCGATCTCGTCGACGCGCGCGCCGGCAAGCCCACTGTCGGCAAACTCGCGCCGTGCCGCGGCCAGAAGCTTTTGCCGCGTGGCTTCGGGGTTGCGCCGCTGCGGCTTTTTGCCATTTGCGCGTCGATCGGGCATTTCCAACCAAACAGTTGACAATTGGGGCAGTCACCCGTTTCATTGGTAGCGTCGCCGGCCGGGGACGACAAGCCCGTCTTGCAACTCTGGGGAACGTTGTCATGGGATACGCTGGGAGCCTGAAGGTTGCGGGCCTGAAGCTGGCAGGTCTGGCGCTTGGGCTGGCGATGTCGTCGAGCGCCTGCAGCGCAGGCGAGGCCGTCAACCTGATGCTGAACTGGACGCCGACTGCGGACCACTCGCCGTTCTACTTCGCCAAGGCGCAAGGCTGGTACGACAAGGCCGGCATCGACCTCACCATCGAGACCGGCAAGGGCTCCGGCGTGTCCTCGCTGAAAGTCGGCTCCGGCGGCTCGCCGTTCGGCATCGCCGATCTCGCAACCATGCTGGTGGCGCGCTCCAAGGGCGCCGACGCGGTTGCGATCATGAGCATCTACGCCAATACCGGGCAGACCTTCTATTGGCTGAAGAGCTACGGCGTGAACGGTCCGAAGGACTTTCCCGGCCACAAAATCGGCAATCCGCCGGGCGATGCGTCGCGCGTGATGTGGCCGGCCTTCGCCAAGGCCGCCGGCATCGCGTCCGACTCCGTCAACTTCGTCAATGTCGGGCCGACCGCGAAAATCGCGGCGCTGAAGAGCCATGCCGTCGATATCATCTCGGACTTCTATAACGAGCAGGATCAGAAGGAGATCGAGTTCGGTAGCGACCTCGGCCACGTCAACTGGAAGGATATCGGGCTCAACCCTTACGGCAATTCGCTGATCGTCAACGGAGCGTTCCTGGAGAAGAACCCGAAGCTGGTCGAGGACTTCGTCAAGATCACGCAGAAGGCCTATGCGGCGTGTGTCGCCGATGTCGCGCCTTGCCTCAAGGCGCTGCTCGATCAGGTCTCCGGCCTCGACAAGGAAAACCAGGAACGCCAGTGGGAGCGCATCAAATTCCTGATGACGGACGAGTTCACGACGACGAAAGGCCTGGGCTGGATCGACGGCGATCGCATGAAGAAGGACTACGATCTGGTACAGACCTACCTTGGCATGGAAAAGCCGTTCGACGTGCAAACCGCGTTCACGACGAAGATGCTGGATACGTCCATCAAGATGGATGCGAGCAAGGTGAAGAAGTGACGGCCGAAGGCCGCGGCCTCGCAATGACGGTAACGACCTACTGCAGCGCCATGCCCGACGTCTTTACCACCTTGCTCAGCCTCTCATAGTCGGCCTTCATCAGCGCTGCGAGGTCTGCGAGCGGCATCGCCTTGCCCGGGATATCGGAGATCGCAAGTTGGTGCTGGACTTCGGGGTTTTCCAGCGACTTGTCGATCGCGTCATGGATTTTCTCGACCAGCGCGTCCGGGGTCGACGATGGCACGTAGATACCGAACCACGGCAGATAGGCGGCCTGCGCAAATCCGGCTTCTGCAATCGTCGGCACATCGGGCAGTTCGGCGACGCGCTTGTCGGTAAAGACGGCGAGCGGCTTCACGTTGCCCTCCTTGATATGGGGCAAGGCAAGCGCAAGCGAGGTGATTTCGAAATGCATCAGGCCGGTCATCAGGTCGATCAGGGCCTGCGGCTGGCCCTTGTAACTGACATTGGTCAGCTTGATGTCAGCGGCCTGGAACAGCTTTTGGGCCGAGAGGTCGATCGAGGAGCCGGTGCCGGGATTGCCGAAATTGAGCTGGCCGGGTTTTGATCGGGCAAGTTCCACGAATTCGCCGATCGTCTTTACCGGCAGCGACGGCGGCACCAGGGCTACGCTCTCGTTCCAGACCGCAAGCCCCACGCATTTGAAATCCTTCAGTGCATTCCAGCCGGCATCCTTGTACAGGATGGGGTTGACCAGCACCGCGGGTCCGGTGACCAGCCAGGTGTAGCCGTCACCCTCGCTGCGCGCCACGGCTGCGGTGCCGATATTGCTGCTGGCGCCGGGACGCGCCTCGACCACGATCGCCTGCTTGAGGTCGCGCCCGATCTGTTCGGTCACCGCGCGCGCGACGATGTCGACGATGCCGCCGGCAGGGTAGGGCACGACGATATGAATCGGCCGGCTCGGCCAGTTGTCGGCGGCAAATGCGCCCGGCGCGGCAATCCAGAGCACCGCGGCAATGCGCGCGATAAGTCCAAAGGCGGTTCTTCCGCTCATTTCGTCCTCCCAGCCATCCCTGCCGCGTTGCATCCGGGCGGCATTCATCGCGAATTGAATATCGCGTCAAGATTGGATTAGATGCGTCTCAAAAGCCAGGGAGGAGACATGGACTTCGAGCTGTCCGCGCGGTCGGAAGCGTGGCGGAGAAGGCTGCAGGCTTTTTTCGACACCGAGGTGCTGCCGCGCCATCGCGCCTATCTCGACCATGTCGTGCGAAAGCGCGAGGCCGCCCCCTTCATGGGCGATTTGCAGGCGAGGGCGCGCGCCGCCGGGCTCTGGAATCTCGGCCTGCCCGATCTCGCCGAAGACGAGCCGGGCACACGGCTTTCGAATCTCGATTACGCGCCGCTTGCCGAGATCATGGGGCGGCTGTTCTGGGCGCCGGAGGTCTTCAACTGCCAGGCGCCCGATGTGCCCAACATGATCGCGCTGCAGTCGTGCGCGACGGCCGAACAGAAGGCACGCTGGCTGCGGCCGTTGCTCAATGCCGAGACCCGCTCGGCCTTCGGCATGACCGAGCCGGATGTGGCGTCGTCGGATGCGACCAACATCGCGACGAAAATGGTACGCGACGGCAGCGACTACGTCATCTCCGGTCGCAAGTGGTTCATCACCGGCGCAGCGCATCCGCGCTGCAGCTTCTTGATCGTGCTCGGCGTGACCGATTCCGGTGCCGAACGCACGCACCGCCATTCCTGCGTCATCGTGCCGATGAATACGCCCGGCGTTCGCCTGGTGCGCCGGCTGTCCTGGATGGGCTGCGAGGATCATGTCGCGCCGATCGGCGAACTTGCGTTCGACAATGTCCGTGTGCCCAGGGAAAATCTGCTCGGCGAGGAGGGCGAGGGGTTCCGGGTCGCGCAAGTCCGGCTTGGGCCGGCTCGCATTCACCACTGCATGCGATCGATCGGGCTTTGCGAGCTCCTGATCGAGCTGATGATGGCGCGCGCCTCCGAACGCTCCGCCTTCGGCCGGCCGGTCATTCAATATGACACGGTGCAGCGCTGGATCGCGGAATCCCGCGTCGAGCTCGAGCAGGCGCGGCTATTGTGTTACCGCTGCGCCGCCCGGCTCGATCAGGCCGGTCATCACGATGCAAGTTCTTCAACAAGGAATTGGCGCGATGTCTCCTTGATCAAGGTTGCGGTGCCGGCGATGCTGCAGCGGATCGCCGACCGCGCGATGCAGGTGTTCGGTGCGATGGGCGGCTCGGAGGATACGCCGATCCATCAGGCGCTGGCCTGGGGCCGCCTCTTGCGGATCGGCGACGGACCCGACGAAGTGCATTTGCGGCAGATCTTCAAGATGGAGACGATGCCGTCCTGGACAATCGCCAACTCGCCTTATCTTGCCGCGCATCCACAGTGATTGCGTTTTGATTTTGCTCAAGCCCGTAGGAGATCGTCATGAGTCAGACAGCTAGTGAAGCGCCGAAGCAAAGCCCAAAGGACGCCTCAAGCTCGGTCGTGGTGCAGCAGCAGGCTGTGCTCAGGACGCTGCCGTTCGCGGACACCGCCGATTTCGACGACGCGGCGCGCGGCTTCCTCGGCACCATCGAGCACGCGAAGATCGCGTCCGCCTCGGGGCGGACGGTCTGGAGCCTCGAGGCTTACGGCTTTCTTTCTCAGGCCGAGGCGCCCCCCACGGTGAATCCGAGTCTGTGGCGGCAGTCGCGCCTCAACATGAATCATGGCTTGTTCGAAGTCGTGCCCGGCGTCTACCAGGTGCGCGGGCTCGACATCGCCAACATGACGCTGATCGAGGGCGACAGCGGCGTCATCGTCGTCGACACGCTGACTTCGATCGAGGGCGCTGCTGCCGCTATGCAGCTATACTTCAAGCATCGCGGCAAAAGGCCCGTCGCGGCCGTCATCTTCACCCATACCCACACCGACCACTGGGGCGGCGCGCGCGGCGTGCTCGATGATGCAACGCTTGCAAGCGGCAAGGTGCCGATCATCGCGCCCAATCTCTTCATGGAACACGCGGTGTCGGAAAACATCATCGCGGGGCCGGCGATGCTGCGGCGAGCGCAATATCAATTCGGGCCGTTGCTTGCCAAGGGCCCGCGCGGGCAGGTCGATTGCGGGCTCGGCAAATCGATGGCGGCAGGCGCGGTCGCGCTGTTGCGCCCGACCGATCTCATCATCGCGACCGGCGACAAGCGGGTGATCGACGGCGTCGAATTCGAATTCCAGATGGCGCCGAACAGCGAGGCGCCGGCGGAGATGCACTTCTTCATCCCGCGCTACAAGGTTCTCAATCTCGCTGAGAACTGCACGCATAATTTCCACAATCTCTTGCCGTTCCGCGGCGCCGACGTGCGCGACGCGCTCGCCTGGTCGAAATACCTCAACGAAGCGCTGCGCATGTGGGCCGGCAAGGCGGAAGCGATGTGCGGCCAGCATCACTGGCCGGTCTGGGGCAAGGAGCGGATCGACACCATGATCCGTCAGCAGCGCGATCTCTACAAATTTGCGCACGACCAGACCATCCGGCTCATGAACCATGGCCTGACCGCGGCCGAAATCGCCGAGACCATTCGTTTGCCAAAGAGTCTGGACGGCGCCTGGCACGGCCGCGGCTATTACGGCCACATCCGCCATAACGTGAAAGCGATCTACCAGAAATATCTCGGCTGGTACGACGCCAATCCCGTCAATCTCGATCCTTTGCCGCCGGTCGAATCCGGCAAGAAATATGTCGAGTATATGGGAGGCAGCGAGTCGATCCTCGCGCGCGCGAAAGCGGATTTCGCCAGGGGCGAGTTCCGTTTTGTAGCGCAAGCGGTGAGTCATCTCGTGTTCGCCGAGCCCGACAATCAGGCCGCGCGCGCGATGCTGGCCGACACGTTCGAGCAGCTCGGCTATGCCGCGGAAAGCTCGACCTGGCGCAACGCCTATCTGTTCGGCGCACAAGAACTTCGACAGGGAATGCCGCCAACGCCAGGCCGGCCACCGATGGCGCGCGAGACGCTGGCCGCGCTTCGGACCGAGCAATTGTGGGACGTGCTTGGCGTGCGGCTCAACGGTCCGAAGGCCGAAGGCAGGCACATCGTGCTGAACTGGCGTTTCACCGACACCGGCGAGACTTTCGTGCTCAATCTCGACAACAGCGCGCTGACCTATACCGAAGGCGTCCAATCGGACAAGGCGGACGCGAGCTTCTCGCTGGCGCGCGCTACGCTCGACGAGGTGATCGCCAAGCAGACCAGCTTCCCGGAAGCTGTCGGTGCGGGCAAGATCGAGGTCGGCGGCAACCCGATGCGGCTCGCCGAGCTGATGGGGCTGATGGACGAGTTTCCGCGGATGTTCGAGATCGTCGAGCCGAAGCGGACGGTGGTGACGTAGCATTCGTCCTTGAGAGGAGCCAGCGGGTCCGCGCGAACGCGCGCCCGTTGGGTCACAATGACGGCTATATCTCCAGATACGCCGTCTGCGCGCCCAAACTCTCTTATTTTTGCACAGGTGCCTACCATGCCAGCTTGGCGCCACGGTGTTTGCAGAAGATCGCCAAATCGTCACGTTCTCCCGGCTGATTCTGGCGCTCGTTGTAGTCGACAAAAAAAGGCGCGCAGCCGGGGGCCTGCCGCGTCAGGAAATCTCAACAACCAACCCCGCCTGTTGAACGGATGAATGGAGGGATCATGCGCAGGATTGCACTGATGATTGCATTCGTAGTCGGATTGATCGCGCCGGCTTCGGCCCAGAGGTCCGAAATTGACGCGGCCAACGCAAAGTGGATCGAATTCTTCAACAAGGGCGATTTTGCCGGCGTTGCGTCGCTTTACACTGCCGACGCGACTGCATTTCCGCCGGGTTCTGCGATGGTGCAAGGGGCCGCGGCCATCGGGTCAATGTGGAAAAGCATGGCGGACAAGGTTGGCGATCCGAAACTCACAACCGTCGACGTCAAGCCGCTCGGGCCCTTTGCGGCTCGGGAGATCGGGACCTTCAGCCTGAAAACCAAGGGCGCGACACCCCAAGACGTGACCGGGAAATACGTCGTGATTTGGGAAAAGGTCGGAAACGACTGGAAGCTCGCGACCGACATTTGGAACGACGGCAAGTAGTCCGAGGGCGTCCTCGCTGATCGGCATAGCTGGTAATGTCTGCTTGGGGTCGGTCGCGAAGAAAAGAAAACGGCCTATTCGATCAGCTCGTCCGCGATGCTGAGCAAATCCGGTGAGATGGTTAGACCGAGCGCCCTGGCGGTCTTCATGTTGATGACCAGCTCGAACTTGGTCGGTTGCAGCACCGGCAAATCGGCGGGTTTCTTGCCCATGAGAATCTGGCCGGTCAGAGTCCCTCCCAGCCGGTATAGCTCCTCTGAGCTGGCTCCATAGCTAATCAAACCGCCAGCCGCGACGAAGTTACGAAGTTCATACATCGTCGCAATTCCGTAGCGTGTTGCCAGGTCGGCGATTTGAGCATGGTGGGAGACAAAGAAGGCGTCTGGAGCAACAATGAGCGCGCCATCCTGGTGTGAGACGACGGCCTGGAAAGCCGCATCGAGGTCTCGTTCATTGCCGGCGTCCAGGATATGGAGAGCCAACCCGAGAGCCTGGGCGGCCTCTTGCACCTGTGCCTTTTGCACGTCGACTCCGGGTCGGGTTTGATTTACGAGCATGGCGATTTTTTTTACAGAGGGCAGCAAGTCGCGAAGGATTCCAAGCCGCTTTGCCACCAGTTCCGCACTGAGCAAGGTCGCGCCCGTTATGTTTCCACCCGGCCGGTTGAAACTTGCAACCAGGCCGATCCCCACGGGATCGGCAACATTCATGAAGACGATCGGAATCCTTGTGGTCGCCGATTTGGCGGCCAAAGCCGAAATGGGGCTGCCTCCCGCAGCGATGACCGAGACTTGGCGTTGAGCCAATTCGGCGGCAAGCGCCGGCAGTCGAGCAACCTGATCTTCTGCCCAGCGATACTCAATGGCCACATTCTGGCCCTCGACATAGCCAGTTTGCTTAAGGCTCTGACGGAAGGCATTCACCTGCGACGCATACGAATCCAGCGATGCACTGTGGAGAAATCCTATCACAGGCATCATTCCGGATTGCTGCGCACGAGCAGCAATCGGCCAAATCGCAGCACCGCCAACAAGTGAGATGAATTTGCGCCGTCTCATCAATGAACCCAAAGGCCAATCTCGGCGCGGCGACAGCCGGTCGTGCCAGCGCGCAACGCGTGCTCAACGCGGAGTGATCAAGACTATCGATGCCCTGAACTATACGATAGCCCGGAAAATATGCCAAAGGAGCTGGACGATACCAATGCTGCAAAGCAGGAGTAAGCATCCTACCAGGTGATATTGAGCCGAACCTGTCCCTTGAAATTGTAGACGGGATAATCCCTGACGATGGGAACGCCGACTTCAAGTGAGGTTGCGACGTTGTCGGACAGCTTCTTTCCCACGCGGACATCGAGCGGAAGAAACAGACGGCCGGTCTGTCCGGTGACCGGATCTCCGAAGTTCAACCGGATATCCTGGCTGGGATAAAAGGTGACGAACCAGCGATCCGGGAGACCGATATTGAGAGCCGGGCCGAATTGCAGGTTGCTGATGTTCTTCCTCGTCGGATCGCCGGCAAAGCTGATGTCATATCGAAAGATCGGCTCGAAGTAGCTCGATGAACTGATCTCCGGCAACGCCACCCGAAAGCCCACGATCGGCATCACTTGCCACTTGCCCGAACTTAGAGGATCCTGGCCGGTGGGAGCGATGAGACGAGCACCGAAACCGACCGCCCAACGCTTGTCGAGATCATGAATGACGGCGGCCTGAATATCGGCATCCCCGATGCCGTATAGATAGTTGCCGTTCGGGTTGCTCGAATTGATCGTATTCTTGGCGAGCAGAGGCAGGTCCGACCGCGTCACCAATATCCACGCGGGTGTCAAATAAAACGCGTGATCATAGCGAAAATTGAGCGTGTCCGTCGTGACGTCGCGAGAACTTCCCGGCGCTGTGCGGTATCCGTACAGCAGCTGAAACAGGTTTGGAGGCGGGCGGAAAAAATCCAAACCGGTATTGTCCGCAGTCTGCGAGGACGATGACTGTGCGAGCGCTGCGGCGGGCCACGACGACAGCGCGAGCGTTGCGAGCGACGCTGCCAGATATTTCAGACCGCTGGTCTCCGCCATCATCATCGAGCATTATTGCCTTCAGAGCGTGTAATTCAACCGGCATGGCCTGGAGTTCTTGACGAGCTTTGCTGGTGCGCCAACCGCGGGTTCCGCGCGGCCGGCAACAGGCGACGTTGCCAAGTCGTGGCCACGAATTAAACTGCGGTGCGGCAAGGCCGGCGCCGCGCAGGCATTTTGCCAAAGCTGGATCATGCAT
>Ga0335079_10005411_pt1 | contig 14608 bp, 10 predicted proteins | sample Lox_Sample_33_FD_206719 | JGI IMG/M metagenome (GOLD analysis project Ga0335079, IMG submission 206719) | Soil microbial communities from Loxahatchee National Wildlife Refuge, Florida, United States - Lox_Sample_3.3 | ecosystem: Environmental > Terrestrial > Soil > Wetlands | place: USA...
GATCATCCGCGAACTCGATCGCATCGCACATCATGCGTACCCAGTAGTGGCGCTGGGAAATTTCGACGGCGTCCATCTCGGCCATCGCGCGATCATGAAAGCCGCGATGGATCGCGCGCGCGCCGCCGGCGGCACTTCGTTCGCGCTCACCTTCGATCCGCTGCCGTCGAAGCTGCTGTTTCCCGACCGCGCGCCGAAGCTGATTCTTCACCCCGAAGATAAACTCGAGTTGCTGCGGATATCCGGCATCGACGGCGTGGTCGTCATCCGCTTCACGCACGAGTTCAGCAAAATCGAGCCGCGCGATTTCGTGCGCGATACCCTGGTGGGCCGCATCGGCGTGCGCGAAGTCGTGGTCGGGCATAGCGTCAATTTCGGGCACCGGCGCGCCGGTAACGCTTCTGTGATGGTCGAACTGGGGCGCGAATTCGGTTTCGATACCACGGTGGTCGGACCGGTGAAGCAGGGCGGCCTCGAAGTGTCATCGACTAAAATTCGCGAGCTGATCGCGGCGGGCGACATGCGGATGGCGTCCAAGCTGCTCGGACGTTATCACTTCCTGCGCGGCGCGGTGGTGCGCGGGCGCGAGCGCGGCCGCACCATCGGATTTCCCACCGCGAATCTGCATAGCGAGACCGAATGTATTCCACCCGACGGCGTGTATGCGACGCGGGTAGTGCTCGACGACGGCCAGTTCGCGTCGATCACCAACATCGGGATGCGTCCGACGTTTAATGAAGCGGAGCGCTCGATCGAAGCGCACATTTTCGATTTCAACCGCGACATCTACGGCCATCGTATCAAGCTGGAGCTGATCGAGCGCATCCGCGGCGAGAAGAAGTTCGCCTCCGCCGAGGAGCTGCGCAATCAAATCAGCAAAGACCTAAGCCGCGCGCACGAGATCCTCGCGAGCGCATAAGCATCCGTGAGCAGCGACCGCAGGCTGATCGCGCTCGCGTATGCCTGCCTACTGATCGTAGGGATTCACGTCGGATGGATCGGTCCGTTCCTGCCGGAAATCTCCCGCGTCCTCGGCGTCGCGATCGACCGCGCGGGGCTGGTCGTCAACGTCGCCGCGGCCGGATATTTCCTCGCGCTGATGGCCGCGGGTGCGATGAGCCATCGCCTCAGCGCGCAAACCATCCTCATCATTGCGATGGCGCTGTTCGCCGCGGGCCTTGCGGGACTCGCCGCCGCGCCCGGATGGATGGCACTGCTCGGCGCGGGCGTGCTGATCGGCCTCGCCAATGGCGCGATCGACGTAGCTGCGAATGCGCTGATCGTGGACCTCAGTCGCGATCACCTCGCATCGGCGCTCAACTATCTCCACGTGCTGTTCGGCGTCGGCGCGCTGATGGGACCATTGATCGTCGGCGGGGCGCTTGCCTCGCACATTTTGTATCGATGGGTCTTCGCGGCAGGCGCTCTGGCGTGCGCGGCAATCGGCCTCGCGCTCATCGTCACTCCCGCGATCGAAGTGCGAGTCCCGCAGGAATCGAGTCGCGGCATCGGTCATCTGCTGGTGCGCCCGATCGTATGGATCATCGCGGGCGTGCTGTTTCTCTATGTCGGTGGCGAGACCGGCGTCGGCGAGTGGTTGTTCCTCTACCTGCGCATCGCGGCCAACGCCGGCGCGACCATCGCATCATCGGGGGTATCGTTCTACTGGCTCGGGCTCATCGCGGGCCGCATTACCGGAGGCCGCATCGCGCATCGGATCGGCGCGCGCGAATTGACGATTGTGGGATCGATCGTGTCGGCGCTGGCGCTCGCAGGATTGATCCTCGCGCCGCGATGGCCTCTGGATGCCGCCGCAATGGTATTTCTGATCGGATTCGGCTACGGCCCGATCTTTCCGAACATGGTGGCGATCGCCGCGGATCGATTTCCATCGCAGGTCGGGCAGGTGACCTCGATCATCGTAGGCGGCGGCGCATTCGGCGCGATGTCCGTTCCGTGGCTGATGGGTCACGCGATGGTGTCGGCCACACCTCGCACGAGTATGGAGTTCGCATTCGGCGTGACCGCGCTGATGGTGGCGCTATCGTTCGGGGTGCGCGGTACGAAGCAATCAACGCCCTTGTGACGGTGCGACGCCTTTGCGCGCTTTCAGTTCCGCCAGCAGCGCGTCAACCTTTTGCTCCCGCTCCAACGAATGAAGGCGCGCGTCGAGGTCCTCGGCCAGCATCTCACCTGATGCTTCGCTGAACGCCTCGGCCCGATTCACCTTCGATTGCATCCGATCGAAGGTGTGCTCGCCGCCATCGGACTCGTATTGCGTGTCGGCGGCGCGGCCGACCGCACGCGCGCGCCGGTGCTGCACGATGAGCATGTCCGCGCGTGCCCGCGCCTCGGACAATTTCATCTCCAGCCTCTTGAGCGCGCCCTTGAGCGACTCAACCTGCGCCTCCTGATTCGCGATCTGATGCGCGAAGTTTTCCGCGAGCTGCTGAAAACTCATCGCACGCTCCAGCGCTGCGCGCGCGAGCGGGTCGTCATGCTTTTCGACTGCGAGCTCCGCCTTGCGCATCCAGTCCGCATGCTTCGAGGAATTCTCGCGCTGCTTCTTTTGCAGCAAGTGCAGGTCCGCGAGCGCCATCGCGACTTGCGTCTTCACCTGCATGAACTGATTTTCCATGTCGAGGATGACCTGCTTGAGCATCGTCTCGGGATTCTCGGCCCGGTCCATCAGCTCATTCAGATTGGCTCTCACTAATGTGGCTACGCGATCGAGTAGTGCCATGATGAATCTCCTTTCGCGTCAGTTCTTCTTGTTCGGATCCGTCGCGCCGTTGCCGTCGGCGATGTCGGCCGGATGCGCTGCGCGGTCGCCGACCTTGCGAATCTTGCCGAGCAGCTCCGACATCTGCATGCCGGAGAGCGCCTCGAACAGCGCGGGTACCTGCGCCGCCATCTGCGCGATGTCGCCGGTCACTTTATGCATTCCGGTTGAGGCGCCGTCGCCGGTGGAAACCACCGTGATGCGATCGACTTTGTTAAGCGGGCTCGCGAACGCCTTCACGATATCGGGCAACCCGGTGATGAGTTTGTCGGCGACTGCGGCCTGGTTGTATTCCTGATATGCCGCGGCCTTGACGTTCATCGCCTTCGCTTCGGCCTCGCCCTTCTTGAAGATGATTTCCGCTTCCGCCTCGCCCTGCGCGCGAATGGCGCTGGCGTGGCCTTCGGCTTCGATCATGGTGCGCGATTTTTCCGCCGCCGCGATCGTCTCGATGCGCTGGCGCTCGATTTCGGCCTGCTTCAGGACGGTCGCGATCAGTTCCTTCTCACGGCGCAGAATTTCCGCTTCCTGCACCTTGATCTGTTGCTCCTTCTCGACCTGCTGAACCTTCACTTGTTCGGCGATGACCTGCTGCTGCATCACGTTGGTCTGCAGCTCGTAGGATTTGTCGGCTTGCGCCTGCTGGCGCTTGATCAGTTCGAGGTAGGAGGCTTTCTTCACATCCAGATCGCGTTGCGCTTCGGCCTGCCGCGCGAGTGATGCGGTCTCCGCGGCGACGCGCTCCTGATCGGCCTGCGCTTTCGCGATCGCCGATTCGCGCATCGCCACCGCGCGTTTGATCGCGATGTCGCGTTCGGCCTCGGCGGCCGCAACGTCGGCATCGCGTTTGATCCTCGCGATATCCGGGCGGCCCATGTTGGTGATGTATTCGTTCTGGTCGCGGACCTCTTTGATGGTAAACGAAATCACCTCAAGACCCATTTTGTTCATGTCGTCGGCGCAGGTGGATCGCATGCGATCCGCGACCATCTCCGGCTGCTTGACGATTTCCTCGACCGTGAGCTGGCCGATGATGCCGCGCAGATGGCCCTCCAGCACGAGGCGAATCAGCGCTTCGCGATCGTCGGCCGCCTTGGTGAGAAATTGTTCCGATGCGGTCAGGATCGATTCTGGATCCGATTTGACTTTGATCTGGGCGACCGCTTCGACGGTGACGGCAACGCCTTGCCTGGTGTAGAGGTCCTGCTGCGGCGCGACGTCAAACGACATCAGCTCCAGCGACAGCCCGCGCCAGCTCTCGATCATGGGAATGATGACGGTCCCGTGGCCTTTGACCACGCGCGTGCCGCGAAAGCCGTACACCACCAGCGCCTCGTGCGGTCCCGCCTTGTTGTACAGCCGTGCGAACACGGCCATCAGCAGCAGCGTCGCGACGACTGCGGTCCCGGCGATAATCAATGCATCCGGCGGAAGGTTCATTAACATAAATTTCCCCTCTCATTCGCTCCGATTGCTTGAAAAACCAATTCCTTTCGCGCGCGCCATCTCGTCCCATCGGCGCACGTAGGCGAGGCCGCGTTCGTAGCGCGTCACAACCACTTCAGTGCCTTTCGGGAGCGCATCGCCGTCTTCGCTGCGCGCGCCGCAAGTCTGGCGCGTGCCGTTTTGCGAGAAGATGATCTCTCCGGTGCCGCCTTGGCGGATCGGACTGACGATACGCGCAAGCACGCCAACGCGATCGAAGTCGGCGGGATCGAGCGCGACATCGTGACGAAGCAGCAGCTTCACCACGAAGAGAAAAACCATCGCGGCGCCAACCAGCCCGGTCGCGGTCGCGAGCGTCATCACCACCGCCACCATCAGGGTGGAATAAATCGTGAGCAGATAGCCCATCCCACCGAACCACGCGAGGAATGCGGTCAGCGTCGCATAATTGAAGAATGGAAATTCCGCGCCCTCGTTGATGCCGCCGCTATGAGCATGTACGCCGCCGAGGTGATGTATCGGCGCATGATGCGGCAGGTGCAGATGCAAATGCGGCAGGCGCAGCGACCCGCCCCCGAACGACAGGAAGCTCAGCGACACGCCGATCAGAAAGCATGCGAGATAGAAGGTTGCCCACGTCATAGTCGCACCTTCGCGGTTCGGCCGTTGGCATCGTGATTGTGCGAGGCGTCGAGGTCCGGCTTGAGCACTTCGGCCAGGCGATCGAGCAGCTCCGGCGCCTCGAGGATCGCGCCGAGCAGCATGATGCATAAGCGCGGATCGCTATGCTTCGCGATGGCGAGCAGCGCATGGCGCAGGCGCGGATCGCGAGTGAACTGCTCCGCGCCATTGATAAGCCATAGGTCGAGTTGATCATGCGTCGCGCGCAGGTCGCTGGTGAGCTCGGGATGATAGCCTTCGGGATCATCGACGAGGTATCCGGGATGGACCTTGAAGAAGCGCGACAGCATCAGGCGCGAGGAGTTGGTGAGATGCGGGCGCGCGCCGCTTTCGATTTGCGATAGATACGACTGGCTGAGGCCTGCGCCGAGTTCAAGCTTGAGCGCGCGGGCAAGCTCCTGCTGGCTCATCGCGCGCTCGAGGCCGCGCAGAGTGCCCTCCATGAGGCGGAGGTAGCGGAGCTTTTCGCCAAGCTTCATAGCTATCGCTAAATGCAATAGTAATATCGCAATCTGCTATGTCAAGGCCGCGTTTTAGCTGCATCCTTCGAACTTGGCTTTCGATCCAAAAAACTCCTTGATTTCTCGGCATTTAATGGGTTTGTTTTCGCACTTTTGATATTTCCGCGCAGTGTCTCCAAATGCCGACGGCGCCCGCGAGGGGCGCCGTGTCGATACAGTATAGCACAAACGGCATCACTGTCGCCGTCCCGCTCGATGCCTGCCTTATGCCCTCATGTTAGGTTCGTCTCATGGACCTTGCGACCAATTATCAAGCGTTGGCGCGCTACAACTCCTGGATGAACAAGAACCTCTACAATCTTGCCGCCCAGCTTTCCGATGAGCAGCGCAAGCGCGATGTCGGCGCGTTCTTCAAATCGCTTCACGGCACGTTGGGACACTTGTTGCTCACCGATCGCGTCCAGCTCGGACGCTTCATCGGCGCCGCGCGCACGGTTTCGATGGATCAGGATGGCAATCCGATCCCGATCAAATCGCTCGATCAGGAACTGTATGCGGATTTCGAGAAGTTGCGCCGCGAGCGCGCTGCCACCGATGAGATGATCGAGGACTGGACCGAGAAGATCAGCGCCGAATGGCTACAGAGCACGATGCGCTACCGCTCGATGGCCGACGGAGGCGAATGGGACGTGCCGCTGTGGGTCGCGGTCACGCACTTCTTCAATCATCAGACCCATCATCGCGGGCAGGTGACGGCGCTGCTGAAGCAGTTCGGGCTGGATCCCGGCGTGACGGATTTTATGCCGCTGTTTCGCTATCCGGTGAATGCGCACTGAGGCGCATTATTCCGGAAGCATCGCGCCCAAGGCCGACAATTTTTTCGGGAGCTTGTCGGGCCGATACCGCACCGCTTTCGGCGCATGCGCATAGAGCGTCGGGTCGTTCACCGTCAGATCCACCCCTTCCACGTTGTCATTCGAGGGCACTGGGGCGAATCCGAGGATGTACTGGCTATCGAGTTCCGCGGTAATTTCCGCGGCCGCATCGAGTATGTCGCCATAGTCGCGCCAACGAACGATAAACGTATGCCCGCCGGTTTCCGCAGCGATCCTGCCGAGATTGCTGCGCACCAGCGATTCTTCGGCATCAAATTCGAAGCCGAGCACCACGATGTTATAGACGGTGACCCCGGCAAACTGGGCTCGCGCGATCACATCCTCGATACCGTGGGTGCTGGTGTCGTACAGATCGCTGGTGAAGACCATCAACGCGCGTCGGTCGTATGACTTCGAGGCGTGCGCGAGCGCGGTGATGCCCTTAATCATGCCCTCATAAATTCCGTCGCCATTGCGATCCTCGGGATCGTCGCTCGGACGCAGCATCGCAAGGCGGTCTTCGATCCCATGCCGGTCGGCACTGAAGTCCTGAATGATGTGGAAGCGACGCGCGAATGAGGCGAGGAACATGTCATCATGCGCATCGATTCTTTCTAAAACAGCCGCCACCGCATCTCTCGCCAGCGGAACCTTGGAGATCACGCCACCGTGCAGCGATTTGCCGCCGTGCCATGACCTGAATGACATCCCGTCCGAGACATCGACCAGGATCGCCAGCGCCGCGCTAGTCGTACGATTGCGATGGAACAATTCGATCTGGTCCTGCCGGCCGTTAATACTGAGCGAAAAATCCTTAGCGTTGAGCGAATCGATGCAGTGACCGTGCGCGTCGATTACCGTGACTGGAAAGCGCAGCAGCGTCGCCGGATCGATCCGGGGAACCGGCGGCGGCGCGCTGAGTAGCATCGGCGCGCTGAAGCGGACCACCTGCGGGGTCTGCATAAAGTTCACGCCGGGGTCTTGTTGAGCCGAGCAATCGCCGGCGCCAAACGAAAGCAGGAGTATCGCGAGCACTATGGGAAGCGCGCTATGCAATCCGAATCTCCGCCCTCGCGACGGACACATCGGAGAACTCCTGAACGCCGGCCGCACCGAGTGCGGATGGTAAAAAGCCGAGAAGCGCCCCACGCGCATACCCGGAACGCGCGTAAAGAGATCCGCGCGCGTTACAGTTCAGCTACGCCGACGATGGAGTTGGGTCAAGAATTCATTTCGCGCGCGCGCGAAAATTCTTCGAGTCGTAAGATTGTCAGCAATGATCTTCCTGGCCGGTCTTCTCGAGGTAGCGTTGATGGTATTCCTCGGCGCGATAGAACGGACCCGCCGCGACAATCTCGGTAACTATCGGATCGCCAAACTGTCCGGTCTCCTCCAGATGCTTCTTGGAGGCTTCTGCCAATGCCTTCTGATTCTCGTCGTGACAGAAGATAACCGAGCGATACTGGGTGCCGAAGTCGAAGCCCTGGCGATCCGGGGTGGTCGGATCGTGCATGTTCCAGAACGCGTCGAGCAACTGTTCGTACGAAATGACCGCCGGATCATAGGTGACCTGGACCACTTCGGCGTGGCCGGTCTGATCGGTGCAGACCATTTCGTAGGTGGGATTCTTGACGTGACCGCCCATGTACCCTACGGCCGCATCGACTACGCCGGGAATCCGGCGAAAGCGCGCTTCCGGTCCCCAGAAGCATCCCGCGGCGAAGGTGGCGATTTTAGTGCGAGCCATTTAAGACCCCCATTTGTAAGGAGGGCGCCGCGTGGCGCCCTCCCGATTTTTCCTACATTTTGACCGAATTCACGACTTGGATTTCGGTAAATCCGAGCAGTCCCCACGGGCCGTTTTCCACCCCGATGCCCGACCACTTGGCGCCGCCGAACGGCAGGTTGGGCGCGATCGCCAGATGCTGATTGACCCACGCCGAACCGCATTCGAGCTGTGAGGCGACTTCGGCGGCCTTGTTCATGTCGTTGGACCATACCGAGCCCGACAGGCCGTAGTTGGTCGAATTGGCCTGACGGACCGCATCGTCAACGTCTTTGTAGGCAATGATGGGAAGCGCCGGCCCGAACTGCTCTTCATCGACCAGCCGCACGCCCGCGCCGACATTGCCCACGATGGTCGGTTGATAGAAGTAGCCCTCGCTACCCAGCCGCGCGCCACCGGTGACGATCTTCGCGCCGTGCTTCTTGGCGTCCTCGACCAGCTCGGTCACGCGCTCGAACTGCGGCTTGTTGTTCAGAGGTCCGATTTGGGTTCCCTCCGCCAGGCCGTCGCCGACCTTCACGGTCTTCGCGATGGCTCCGAGCTGATCGAGCATCACATCGTACTTGTCCTCGGGGACATAGACGCGCTTGATGGCGGAGCAGATCTGGCCGTTGTTCTCGAAGGCGCCCCAGAAAATCTTCTGCGCGACCGCTTTCGGATCGACATCGGGGAGCACGATGGCCGCATCGTTGCCGCCGAGCTCGAGGGTGACGCGCTTAAGATCGGGCGCGGCCGCGGCGGCGACATGTTTGCCGGTCGCGACCGAGCCGGTGAAGGAAATTTTGCGCGGAATCGGATGGCTGGTCATCATCGCGCCGAGCTCGTCGCCACCCGAGACCACATTCAGCACGCCCGGCGGAATGATGTCGCGCAAAATCTCGCCGAGCATCAGCGATGTGATCGGCGTAAATGGCGAGGGCTTCAGCACCACCGTGTTTCCCGCGAGCAGCGCGGGCGCGATCTTCCACATCGCGAGCATGATGGGATAGTTCCACGGAGTTATCGCGGCGACCACGCCGACCGGCTTGCGGCGAATCTCGACGCGATTAGTATCGGTGTTTTGCAGCACCTCAACCGGCATCTGGAGGCTGGCGGTGTAGGAGCACCAGAATGCCGTGCCCATCAGCTCTTCGGCGGCCTTCGCGAGCGGCTTGCCCTGCTCCATCGTAAGCGTCTTGGCCAGTCCCTCGGGATTGGCTTGCAGCGCTGAGGCGCAATCGTTGAGTACCTTGCGGCGCGCCTCGATATCGCGGCTCCAGCTCGGGAACGCGGCGCGGGCGGCCTCGAATGCCTGATCGAGCTCGGCTTTGCTGCAATCCGGCACCTGGGCGAAGACTTTGCCGGTCGCAGGATTGATCACGCCGACGGTCTTCGAGCCCTTCACCGGCTTGCCGTTGATGGTCATGGTGTATTGTTCAGCCATTTGGATGCTCCTGTAGATGAGCGCGGAACACTCCGCGCGTTCTAGTTTCTTACGATGCTTCGCGTGAGCTACGCAAGCGCCGCGCAGGCGGTAGGCCCAAATGCAAAGAGGGCGCGACGGATCGCGCCCTCTTTTGGGTCAGATGCGATTTCCTAGCGCACCATCGCCGATAGCGTGGTCGTGGTCGAGCCGGAATTCGCGCCGTAGTTGAAGCCGAAACCGAGGCTGCCCGATTCCGGCGTCTTCGAGGGATCGTTGGGCGCATTGAATGACAGCGAAATGGTGCAGCGGCCATGTGGCGCCAGCGTCGCGCTCGCGCAGCTGTCGCTGGTAGGCGTAAAGGGTCCACCCAACGAGGCAGTGCCGAGCACCACCGATGCGGTCCTGCTCATGTTGATGATCGTCACCACTCGCGCCGGCCCGCTCGAGCCCGCCGCAACAGGGGGAAACCTCAGCGTCACCGGTGCGCGCACCGTGACCGCGGTTCCGTTGGCCGTAAGCGCCACCGATCCGTTGGTCGCGCCGTTGTAGGGAATCGTGAGCGCAGTCGAAACCGATCCCGGAGCGCTTGGAGTGAACTGCAGCGATAGCGTGCAGGACTTCTTCGGCACGATGGTCTTACCCGAGCACAGGTCGGTGCCCGGTACGATGAGGAATTCGGTGGGCGCCGCGATCGTTCCGATGATCGCGTTCACATTGCCGCGGTTGATGAGTGTGATGCGATGCGCGACGCTGCTCCCGGTCGCATCGACATTGCCGAATTTTATCGCTGCCGGCGTGGAGGTCAGGGTGGTGGTCGCCGGCGGCAGGTTGCCCTTGACTGCGGTGGCGAAGACGTCAAAGTCGATCGAGCCCCATCCCGTGCTCTCATCGTATGCGGTTCCGGCGTTATATCCGGTCACGCCGCCGAAGCTGTTGATGCCGCTGGTGACATCATGAAAGCCGTTGTCCGGCCCCGAGGGCGCATATTGCTGACCCGCGAGGCTATAGATGACGTCGTTTAGCCTGCCGAGTCTGCCCACTTGCTGACCGAGGACCTCGGTTAGCCCCGCCATCATTGGCGAGGAGAGGCTGGTGCCGCCGATGCAGCATCGGATGCCGGCCGCTGCGATCACAGCGTCGCCAAGGAAGACCCCGGGCAGCGACGGACTTGCGATCAGTGCAACGTCCGGCACGTCGCGGTTGGTATCCGAAGGCACCCCTGGGCCGGTCTGATATGAGGGCTTCGCGAACACGCCGCTCACCCCGCCGCCGGTCGCGCCGCCGTCGGAACTCCACACCGCTTCAGTCGTATATCCGATGGCATTGCCGTTTTGATCGAAGGCGGCGAGTGTCTCGGTGCCGCCGACCGAGGTCACGTTGGGATCCGCCGACATCTCATTGACGCCGCGGAAGCCGATCGGACCGCATTCGCTATCGAGGGCGGCAGCGCCCTGGTCTCCCGAGGACACGAAGACCGATTGGCCCTGCGTCACCGCCTTGGCAAACAGCGGATCGAGCACGCCGGTAAATTCCGAGCCGGGTGCGTTGCAGTATGAAAAACTGATGCTGATGGTTGCGCACTTGTTGGCCTTCACCGCCGCACCAATCGCCGTCGCCAGCGGGTCGGGCGTCAACGGCGATGCGATGTAGAGCGTCTCGGTCGCACCGGGAGCCATCGCGTGCGACCATTCGACGTCAAGCTCGGCCTCGATCTCGTTGCCGTCGCCGCTACGGCCGGGATTCTTGCCGGTGACGGCTTGGGTCAGCTTGGTCGCGGGCAGACTGAATTGCTTATCGAACGCGCTTAACGCGGCCGCAGACACTTGAGATACGCCGATCAGCCCGATGCACGAGCCGGCGCCGTCGCTGTCGCTTCCCACCGTTTCATCATAGAAGGTGTGCATGTCGTCGGGGCCGAAGGCTTCGGCAGCGCCCCCGATGAACAGCGGTGTCGCGCTCAGCGGCGCGGCGGCCCCCTGCACCAAGGTCTTCATCGCCACGGCTTCGGGGTCGCCCCAATGGAGACTCGCAGGCCGGACCTTCATCATGTTGTCGAGGCCTCGAATCGATGCGATCACGCCCGCGAACTGCTCGGGGATAGTTGGGTCCTCGAGGTTGGCGTAACTGCTGCCGTCGCCAAACTTTGCGATCCGCACCGCGAAGCTGCGCTGCGCCTGCGCGACGTTGCCGCCGAACAGGACGTGGCCATCAGAGGCGGACTGGACCGAGAAACCTTCGCTCGCGAGCCACTTCGCGACCGCCTCGATGTCGGACTGGCGCGGGCCGAAGCGCTCATCAAACTCGCCGGTCTTGAGCCATTGATGGTAATTGGGCGAGGTCGGGTCCTGCTGGGCGGCGATCAGCTGCTGAAGTTCGGCGGTGTTGCGTAGGGCAAAGCTGACATCCATCGTGAGGATCAGATTGAGGTCAGCATTGGTATACGCGACATTGCTTTCGACCGAGGCAGGATGGTTTCCGGCCAGGATAGCGGCGTTTGCCGGACGGACGCCGCCAGCGTTAGCACTCGTAAAGATAGCTGTGGCGACGAACGTCCACAGCAGCGACGATCGCTTCATTCGGTCTCCCCTTTAGTCAGCTTTGGACAGCAGGCGTCAGCCCATTTAGGGCTACTCCCGCCACCCTCGCTGCGTCGAGCTTTCCTTAGTTAAGGATAGCTCAGCCTACCGAACGAGCGAAGCTCCTATGCGTAGAATTTAGCGACTTTTTGTGGTCTTCCGGCGATTTTACCTCGTATTCATTGGCTTCTTTACTTCACTCTGCCCGAAAGTGGGACATTGGCAGTCGTTCCCGAGTTCGAGCCAAACATGAAACCGAGGCTCAAGGTCCCCGTCAGCGGCGTGCGCGACGGCGTGCCTCCCGGCGGTGAAAACTCGAGCCCGACCATGCATCGCCCGCGCGGCCCGATTGTCTGACTCGAGCACGTGTCGCTCGCGATCACGAATGGTCCCGTCAGGGTCGGCGTGCTGCCGAAAGTGACGCTCGCGGTCCGGCTGAAGTTGCTAAGGCTTACGGTTCGCGAGGATCCGGTGGTTCCAGCCGCCTGCAGGGGGAAGGCGACCCGCGCCGGGCCTTTGACGACCACCGCGGTGCCGGTACCCGACAGATTGATGGTCGCGGGAGATGCGCCATTGTACGAGACCGACAGAGTTCCCGGATCCGACCCCAGCGCCGATGGCGAGAACGTCACCGACACCGTGCAGCGCCGGCGCGAAGGGATGCTCTGATTCGAGCAGGTATCGGCGCTGGTCGAGTATCCGGTCGATGCGGTGACGGTTCCGAGGGTGGCGGTATTCGCTCCGCGATTGATGAACGATACGCGGCGCGCTTTGGAGGAGCCGGTCGCATCAACGTTGCCGAAGTTAACGTTTATCGGCGAGCCCAGCACGGTGGTTGTCGCGACCGGCGTTGCCGTCATGGTGGCGGTTGCAGTGGCGCTGGGCTGATTATTTTCGAATGCGTTCTTGAAGGTGGCGAAGTCAACGCTGCCCCATCCGGTGGCCTGATCGTATCCGGTCGCGCCGCTGAAACCGGTCACGCCGTTGAAGCCGTTGTCGCCGGAGGTGATGTCATGAAAACCCTCGGGTGTATGCGACCCGCCATATTGCTGATTGGCGAGGGAATAAACGACCGAATTGATCGTTCCTAGCGGTCCGAGGTCCTTTTCGAGGTCCTTCGCGATACCCGCCCACATCGGTGCGGCGAGACTGGTACCGCCCTCGCAGCAGTTGAGGACGGCCGTGCCGCTCCTGCCATCGCCCCAGAACACGCGCGGCGCGCCGCTCAGCAAGGCAACATCTGGAATGTCGCGTTGACCATCATTCGGTACGCCGGGGCCAGTCTGATAGGAGGGTTTGGTAAAGAAGCCGTTGGCGCTGGCGCCGCCGCCGGTCGCGCCGCTGCCGCCCTGGCCGCCGTTCTCGGCGTCGTTCCAGACCGTTTCGGTAGCGTACATTGTTGCGATGCCGCTCCCATTGTAGGCGGGACTGAGTATCTGTGTCCCACCGACCGCGGTGACGTTCGGATCGGACGCCATCTCGCTGACATTGCGTGATGTCCCCGCACTGCAACTGCCCATACTGTTGACACTTCCTGCCGCACCATGATCGCCACTGGAGACGAATACCGACTGCCCCTGTGATGCGGCCTTCGCGAAAAGACCGTCCAGCGTCGAGGTATAGAAGGTGCTCGATCCGCCGCAAAATTCGAAGCTGATGCTGACGACCGGGCACACCACATCGGCATTGATGGCCCCGGCAATGGCATTTTGCAGTCCGCTGGTGCCGGAGGTCGCCTTTCCCAGATAGAAGTTAATCGGCGCACCCGGCGCCATGACATGCGACCATTCGAGGTCGAGTTCGGCTTCCGCCTCGTCGCTATTGCGGCCGGGATTACTCGGCGCCAGCACGCGCGTGACATTGATCGCCGGAAGGTCGCTAAACTGGCCGGTGAACGTCGTAAGGGCGCTGTCGAGAAAATCCGAATCTCCCACGATCCCAAGGCAGTCACCGCTCCCGAGCGTGAAATCGGCTGGAACATCGTAGGTGTTGCGCATATCGGCATCACCGTACGAAAGCCCGCCGATATTGGCGGTCGGACTCGAGGCCAGCGCGGAGAGGCCAACTTTTGCGAGTGCCTCCGCGCGGGTCATCTGATGTGCGGGCGTTGCTGCGAGTTGGGTCATTTTCCTGTCGATATAGAGGTGGGATGCCGGCGCCGATCCCATCAAATTGCTGAGGCCCTCGATATCGCCCACCATCGAGGCGAAGCGCGCCGGCACCATCGGATCTTCGAGGTTGGAAAATTCGCTCGCGCTCAGCTTCACCTCATGCACCGCGAAGGTCTTTTCCGCCTGCGCTGCGGTGCCGGTGAACTGGACCGAGCCCGCGGTCGAGGTGACGCTGAAACCTTCGCCTCGCAGCCACATCGCGATCGCCTCGAGATCGGACTGGCGCGGACCGTATATCCGATCGAACTCGCCGCGCTTCAGAAATTTGCGAAATTTCGGCGATGCGGGGTTCTGCACGTCGAGGAGGAACTGGTCGAGCTCGGCACGGTTGCGCAGCTTCAGATGGATTTCCATCGCGAGCGGCGCGCTCGCCTCGAGGTTTCCCAGCGCCGCACGATGCTCCGCCGCGACCGGATGATTGCCCA
>Ga0335079_10005412_pt1 | contig 14607 bp, 12 predicted proteins | sample Lox_Sample_33_FD_206719 | JGI IMG/M metagenome (GOLD analysis project Ga0335079, IMG submission 206719) | Soil microbial communities from Loxahatchee National Wildlife Refuge, Florida, United States - Lox_Sample_3.3 | ecosystem: Environmental > Terrestrial > Soil > Wetlands | place: USA...
TCTACAAGCACTACCAGGAGCGTTCGATCGCGGTGGTGAAGGAGAATCCGTACCAGCTTGCCGTCGACATCTTCGGGATCGGCTTCAAGACTGCGGACAAGATTGCCTCGGAACTCGGCATCTCGCCGCGTTCTCCGGAGCGGGCCCGGGCCGGGGTGCTCCACGTCCTCGGGGAGCTCTCGAACGAAGGGCACGTCTTCTATCCACGCAGCAAGCTCGTCGAGGAGGTGGGCACACTCCTCGGGGTCGAGGCGAGTCTCGTCGAGGCCGCGGTGACCGCCCTGGCCGAGGCCGGGGACGTCTCCATCACCGAGGTCCTCGGCGCGAGGGGGCGGGAGGGCGAAGAAAGGGCCGTCTACCTCGCCTCACTCTACCGGGCGGAATCGGGCGCGGCCGACCTGGCCCTGGCACTTCTCCGCGGCCCGACTCGACCCATCTCCATCGACGTCGATCGGGCCATGGGCTGGTTCGAGGAGCGGCAGCGGATCACGCTCGCCCCCGAGCAGCGCGATGCCATCCGGCGGGCGGTGACGAGCAAGTTCCTCGTCATCACCGGGGGGCCGGGAACTGGCAAGACGACGCTCGTGAACGGAATCATCCAGATCCTGGAGAAGAAGGGACGCCGCATCCTCCTCGCCGCACCGACCGGCCGTGCCGCCAAGCGCATGGCCGAGACCAGCGGGCGGGAGGCGCGGACCCTCCACCGACTGCTCGAGTTCGACCCGAAGACCCTGGGATTTCTGCGAACCCGCGACCGCCCGCTCGAGGCTGACCTGGTCATTGTGGACGAGGCGTCCATGATCGACATGCTTCTCGCCTACCATCTCCTGAAGGCGGTTCCCGCAAGCTGTCAGCTCATCCTGGTGGGGGACGTCGACCAGCTGCCGTCGGTTGGCCCGGGCAGCGTGCTCAAGGATCTCATCCGCTCCGGGGCAGTCGAGGTGGTGCGGCTCGCGCACATCTTCCGGCAGGCGGAGGCGAGCCGCATCGTCGTGAACGCTCATCGCGTGAACCGCGGAGAGATGCCCAGCCTTGCGCCGCCGGGTGTCGAGGCCGACTTCTTCTTCCTCGAGAAGAGCGAGCCAGACGAGATCCTCGAGATGGTGAAGGTGCTCGTGAAGACGCGCATTCATGACCGATTCGGCTTCGATCCGTTGAAGGACATCCAGGTCCTCACCCCCATGCACCGGGGGCTTTTGGGGGCGGCCAGCCTGAACGCAGAGCTGCAGGCTCTCCTAAACCCCCACGGTCCGTCGGTGGTCCAGGGCAGCCGCCTCTTTCGGGCGGGCGATAAGGTCATGCAGATCCGCAACAACTATGACCTCGAGGTTTTCAACGGTGACATCGGGAGGATCGAATCCGTCGACGAGGAGGAGCGCAAGCTCTCCGTGCAGTTCGATGGCCGGAGTGTGACCTACGAGACCGCCGACCTCGACGAGCTGGTGCTCGCCTACGCATGCTCCATCCACAAGTCACAGGGGAGCGAGTACCCGTGCGTGGTGATACCCGTCCACACGCAGCACTACGTCATGCTGCAGCGGAATCTCCTCTACACCGCGATCACGCGCGCCCGTAAGCTCGTGGTCCTCTTGGGAACGAAGCGCGCGCTCGCCATCGCGGTGAAGAACGACCGGACGGAGCTTCGTTTCACCCAGCTCGCCGCGCGACTCGCCTCGCTCGAGGCCTCCTCTGCACGGTGACCGGCCCGGGCATCTCACGGTACGCGAAGTCGAGGGCGACGGCTTACCGACGGCGCGAGTCCCTAGGGCCCCGGGGTCGAAGGCGTGGCCTCTCCGCGCGTGCAGGTGACGGTCAGGGTCTGCGGAGTGTACATGTCGAGCGCCAGGGTGGCAGCGAGGCCGTCGGCGAAGGTCTCCACCGCGTCCACACGGGAAAAGCCGGAGGGACAGATGCGTCCGAGCTCCAGCGGCGACACGACCGCCAGCCCGAACACCACGGCGTGCTGAAGGTCCTCATAGGCGGGGAAGCGGGCGGGCGGGCCTTCAGTCAGGTAGTGAAAGTGGAAGCAGCCGGGGACGAGGAGGACGAGGGCGGCCGCCATGGGCCACAGAGGGGATCGGTTCTTCGTCATGGCCCATCCTGTGGGGCTCGGTTCGCGTGGATCGCGACCAGCCCAGCGGACGAGTGGGCATCTTGCGCCTGGCCACCCTGCCCCGGGCCTTCCGGACCGGCGCATCGCACCTCCACGTGCCGGGGCACGTAAATGCCCAGCGTGAGAACAGCGATGAGTGTGTCGACCGGGGTCTGCACCGTATCCCAGCGGGAGGGCCCATGCGGGCAGAGCTCGCTCAAGCGGACCGTCTTCTCGCCGAAGAGACCCCACACGAAGAAGTCGCCCCGGACTTCTCTCGCCTCGCCATCGGGCACAGCTCCGGTCCGGAAGGACGTCGTGTAACAGCCGCCGAGCAGCAGCAGGGCGACGATCCTCGGGAACCCACGCCGGCGCGGTGCCCGTCCGAACACGCTCGTCTACTTGTGAGAGCCGCTGCCCCTGGGGCCGTTCCAGGTGGGTAGTTCCTCGCTTGGTCGCCGAACCGCCTGGCGCCTTCGGGACCGCACGAGGCGCATTCCCTCCGCGGGCCCGTGCCTCCCGACCTCACCCGGGGAAGGCGAGAACCCGGTCCTGACCGAAGGCGCGGCGCGCAGGGGGCTGATATGACGGGAGGAATGGCCTTTCTCGTTCCGCCGCCGGTCGAGCCGATGCTGGCCAAGATGGCCGAGGAACTGCCGGCTGGCTCCGATTGGATCTTCGAGCCGAAGTGGGATGGATTCCGCGCGCTCGCCTTCCGCGACGGGCAGGACCTGTACCTTCAGTCTCGTGAGCTGAAACCGCTCAACAGATACTTCCCCGAACTCGCTCCGGCGCTGCTCGCGAGTTTGCCGGATCGATGCGTGGTCGACGGCGAGATCGTCATCGCCGGGGAGGGTGGCCTTGATTTCGAGGCTCTCCTGCTCCGCATCCACCCCGCCGCGTCGAGAGTGAAGCTCCTCGCCGAAGAAAGGCCGGCCAGCATGGTGTTATTCGATCTGCTTGCGCTCGGGGATGGCGACCTGCGCGCCGAGCCTCTCGCGAAGCGGCGGGCCCTGCTCGAGCAGGCCCTGGCGAGCACGGCCTTTCGCGTGCATGTGACCCCGGCCACCCGAGAGCGGGCGGTGGCCCAGGACTGGTTCACCCGCTTCGAGGGTGCGGGTCTCGACGGAGTGGTCGGCAAGCGCCTCTCCGCACCCTACCAGCCCGGGGTGCGCGCCATGGTGAAGGTCAAGCATGCGAGGACGGCGGACTGCGCTGTGGCCGGCTTTCGCTGGCACAAGGGCGGACGCGACGTCCTCGTCGGTTCGCTGCTGCTGGGACTTTACGACGAGGCGGGTACGCTGCACCACGTCGGCGTCTGCAGCAGCTTCACGACGGAGCGGCGGCGGGAGCTCGCGGCGGAGCTGACGCCCCTGCGCGCCGGGGCGCTGGAAGACCACCCCTGGCGTGCCTGGGCCGAGGCGGAACGAGAGCCCGGGCAGAGGCTGCCCGGAGCGAGCAGCCGCTGGAACCGCGGCAAGGATCTGAGCTGGGAACCGCTCCGAGTCGAGCGCGTGTGCGAGGTGGCCTACGACCACCTGCAGGGAGATCGGTTTCGTCACGCGACGCACTTTCTACGCTGGCGGCCGGATCGGTCGGTCGTGGAATGCCGCTACGACCAGCTGGAGGTCACACCTCCCTACGAGCTGTCGCGCATCTTCGGGGTCGGGTGAGCGGCGGCCTCAAGGGCGAGCGGCCTTGTCGGCCTCCTCGAGGTCGGGATCCGGAGGCTCGGCCGGGGGCCGCTCCGCCTCCGGGACGTGCTCGAGGTTCACGCGCACGCGGGTCCAGGTCGTGAAGCGCCCGCGCATGGCGTCCACCAGCACGTCCTCGGGCCGGACGCGTGCGGCGGCGCCGGGGTGGCGCTTTCGCCAGCGCTCCAGTCCCGCCAGAGCGTCCTCCTTCCGGTGCGCCCGGGCCACGACCACGAGCGGCACCGTAGGGCGATGGCCCGAGCGTTTTCGGCGGGACGGCTGGACGCGCGGGGGCTCGTCGACACCCTTGGCGTAGTGAGGCGGCCAGGGCGCATCCTTGAGGCCGGCCGCGCGCTGCCGCGCCGAAAGCTCGAGCAGCTTCTCGAGCGAGCCAACCGCCTCGTCGATCCCCGCGCCCACGTCACCCAGCGCGGCATAGCGCTGAGGGACGGTGCGGATCGTGAAATCGGCCGCATCGCAGGCGGGCAATTCCTCCCAGGTCAAGGGGGCGGAAACCCGGGCATCGGGCGTCGGCCTCACCGAGTAGACAGCGCAGACGGTTCGATCCTTGGCGTTCTGGTTGTAGTCCACGAAGACCCCATGCCGCTCTTCCTTCCACCACTTGCTCGTCGCGAGGCCTGGCGCGCGGGCCTCCACCTCGCGCGCCAGCGCGAGAGCAGCCTGCCGCACCTCGCCGAATGAATAGCGGGGTTCGATGCGCGCGTACACGTGGATTCCTCTCGAGCCGCTCGTCTTGGGCCAGCCGGTGAGGCCGTGCTCGCGCAACACCTCGGACACCACCATGGCCACGCGGCGGAGGTCGTCCCACGCCACGCCGGGGACCGGGTCGAGGTCGACGCGCAACTCGTCGGGATGTTCCAGATCTGCGGCCCGCACCGCGTGCGGGTTGAGATCGATGCATCCCAGGTTCACCACCCAGGCGAGCTGTGCCTCATCGCGGACCACGACCTCCTCGGCTGTGCGACCGGACGGGAACGCCAGCTCGACCACCTCGACCCAGGACGGGCGCGACACCGGCGCGCGCTTCTGAAAGAAGAATGGGCCTTCCGCACCGTCCACGTAGCGCTTCAGCGCCATGGGACGGTTGCGTACGCCACGCAGGACCCCCTCCATGACCGCGAGGTAGTACTGCACGAGATCGAGCTTCGTGACGCCCGCCTCGCGGAAGTAGACCTTGTCCGGGTTCGAGACCGACACCTCACGCCCGGCGATTCGAACGAGCTGCACTTTGCGGGCGGTCATGGATGGCCAGCTCCTCGGCCAGAACGTGCCACGGCGCGAGCTGGCCGGATGCGTCCTCTCCTCATAGTGGAGACCGTGACGCCCGTCGAGCCACGTCGCTCCGAGTGAGCGGCCGCGCGCGGCCGCCGCCTTGACCCGAACGGGTGAGGGCGGCCTCCCAGGCGCACGCCCCCGCCAAGCTCGTCCGGGGAGGGAGCCCGGGCGAGGCCTCGAGCCCAGGTGGCAGATGCGGCGAACCCGAGTCACACTGGAGCGAGCGGTCGAAACGAACGGCCTGACCGGTCTTGCCGCTCTTAAAACCCGGAGGTTCTCATGAAGTATCGGCCCCTGTCCGACACGGGCGTATTCGTCTCGGAGCTGTGTCTCGGCACGATGACGTTTGGGGGGAATGCATCGATCTGGTCTGCCATCGGCGGCCTCGACCAGCCGGCCGCGACCGCCCTCGTGCACGCTGCGCTCGATGCGGGGGTGAACTTCATCGACACGGCCAACGTGTACGCGGCCGGCGAATCGGAGACCATGGTGGGAAAGGCGATAAAGGGCCGGCGGCACGAGATCGTCTTGGCGACGAAGGTGCGCGGGCGCATGGGCCCGGGACCGAACCAGGTCGGGCTGACGCGCCTGCACATCCTCGAATCGGTCGAAGCGAGCCTGAAGCGGCTCGGGACCGACTACATCGATCTCTATCAGATCCATCGAGGCGATCCGCTCACCAACCTGGAGGACACCCTGCGGGCGCTGGACGACCTCGTGCGCGAGGGCAAGGTGCGCTACCTCGGTTGCTCCAACCTCGAGGCCTGGGTACTCATGAAAGCGCTCGGGATCTCCATGGCGCAGCGTTTGGAGCGGTTCCGCTGCTCGCAGTCGTACTACTCCCTCGTCGGGCGCGAACTCGAGCGCCACACCATCCCGTTGCTCGAGGATGAGGGCCTGGGCCTCCTGGTGTGGAGTCCGCTGGCGGGAGGGTTTCTCTCGGGCAAGTTCACCCGTGCGGGGGGCGACGAGACGGCACGGCGCGCCAAGTTTGATTTCCCACCAGTGAACAAGGAGAAGGGCTTTCGGGTCCTCGATGTCCTCTCCACCGTGGCAGCACGCCACGGTGCCTCGGTGGCGCGGGTCGCTCTCGCCTGGCTCCTCGCCCAGGACGTCGTCACGAGCGTGATCATCGGTGCTCGCCGGCCGGCGCAGCTCGAGGACAACCTGAAGGCGGTCGACCTCGTGCTGACCGCAGAGGATCTCGGCGCGCTCGACGAGGTCAGCAAGATCGAGCCGGAGTATCCCGCCTGGATGGACTCGCTCGGCTCCGACCGCCGGCCTGGTGAGCGGCGTTACTGACGCGCTCGCTCCGGCCTTTTCCCGTGGGGAATTCCGGCCCCTCAGTCGCTATCGACGAGGCTCGTGCCGGAAGCGATCCTGAGCTGGGCCCTTGCGTTTATGAGGTTGGCGTCGGCCTGGATACGCGAGGCCTGGGCGGCGAAGGCATCGCGCTGAGCCTGCAGGAGGTCGAGCTGGCTCACCGCGCCGGCCTCGTAACGCTCGAGCGCCTGCTGGGACGCCTCGGCGCTCACTCCGGCCTGGATTCGAGCGGACCGGCTTCGCTCGATCTCGGTCGCCACGGTCGACCACGCATTATGGATCGCATCGCGCGCCGCCAGCCGAGCCCGCAGCAGCCGAGCTCTGGCGGCCTCCGCTGCCGCGTCCTGGGAGCGAATGCCGGGCGCGGTGGTGAAATCGAAGGACCAGCTCAACCCCAGCGTGGCTTGCCACTGGGCGTCGTGCCCAACGAACCCGCTCGCGTTGGTGGCCTGCTCGGTGATGCTCCCGGAGAGGGTGGGTAGCAGCGTATAGCGCTCGCCCCTCGCCTGCTCCTCGGCCGAAAGGCTGCTCTGCTCGGCCGAGAGCACCGAGGGGATCTTCTCGTCGGGCGTCTCGAAGGTTTCCGCCGGTGCCTCGGGATGGAGGTCATCGACGAGCTCGCCGCTCCCCTCGATCGCGGGAGCGACCCCGCTCAACGACTCGAGTGCGCGTGCCACGATGGACACCTGCAGATCGGCTGCGGCGAGTTGCTGCACGTCGCTCTCCACCTCGGCCCGGGCCCGATCGACGTCGAGGAGGGCTGCCGTTCCCGCCGCCTTGCGTTCCTCGGCGACGCGAAGGCTCTCCCGGGCCACGTCCACTGCTTGCCTGGAGGCGGCGACCAGCGCGAGATCGGCGAGAAGCTGGTAGTAGTCCTGGGCGACCTGGCTCTCCGTCGACAGGGCGGTCGCCAGCGCCTGCGCCTCGGATGCCTGGGCGGCTGCCCGAGCCGCGGCGGCGCGCGCGAAGCTCGACAGGTCGACGAGCGGCACGTTGAGGGTGGCCGAACCGGTGAACTGGTCCTGGGGCGTGATGGTGATCTCGACCGGACCGGCGGGTTCGGGGAAGAGGACGGCCGTCTCGTACTGGTTACGGACGTAGCTGCCGCGGAGGGCGATGCCGGGCAGCAGGCGACCGCGCGCCACCTCGGCTTCGGCCTTCGCCTGCGCGCGGTTGGCGCGTGCCTCGGAGTTGTCAGCGCTGTAGGTGTGGGCGCTGCGCAGGAAGACCGCCAGCGGCTGAACCGCGGCCGCGGGCCTTGCAGCGGTGAGGCCGACGAGGAGGAGGACCACCTGCCGTGCGCCGTGAACTCGCATGTCGAATGCTCCTTCGCTGCCTTTGCGCAGGTGCGCGCGCACCGTTGACTGAAATGAACAGCAGATTTATACACCTGTTTGAAATTTCCTGGACGCCTTCCGCGTGCCCCTCCTCGGAGGAAGACCATCGTGAAATGGAAACGCGTGGTGCCGATCATCGGCCTGGTGGTCGTGGCGGTCGTCCTCGTCCTCACGCTCACCCACTCGAAGTCGAAGATCCTCGCCCTCACCGGGATCGTCACGACCGACGACGTGGTGGTGGGGCCTCAGGTGGCGGGACGGGTGGACCGCTTGCTCGTGCGCGAGGGCGATGCGGTCGAACGCGACCAGCTGCTCGCCGTCATCGAGCCAGCCGAGCTCGAAGCGGACCGCGCCTTCTACCTGCACAGCGCCGAGGGGCTCTCCTCGCAGGTGGAGCAGAACGAGGCGGCCCTGCGCTTCCAGGAGAAGGAGACTTCCACCCAGATCGAGCAGGCCTCCGCCAACCTGGCCGCCACCGAGGCCTCGGGCGCGGAAGCGGCCGCCAATCTGGAGGACGCGCGTCTCACCTACGAGCGGCAAGACCGGCTGGCCCAGCATGGGGCGGCCGCCGAGCAGGAGCGCGACCACGCCCGCACCGCCTACGAGGCGGCGCAAGCGCGCGTGCAGTCGCTGGCGCGCCAGGTCGAGGCGCAACGCGCGGTCCTCGACCTCGCGCACGCGAACGCCGAACAGACGGCCGAGAAGCGGGCCGCCCTCCTCGCCGCTCGCCAGCAGCGCGACGCGGCACAGGCGCAGGTGACGAAGGCGGACGTGCGCCGGAGCTACGCCGAGATCCACGCGCCGTTGGCGGGGATCGTGGACGTGCGGGCCGCTCGGGTGGGCGAGTACGTGAACCCGGGCCAGGCCATCGTGACCCTCATCGACCCCGACGACCTGTGGGTGCGCGCCGACGTCGAGGAGACCTACATCGACCGGGTCCGCCTGGGAGACCACCTCACCGTCCGCTTGCCCTCCGGCGAGGAACGGGTGGGAACGGTGACCTTGCGCGGGGTGGATGCGGGGTTCGCTACGCAACGCGACGTGAGCCGCACCAAGCGCGACATCAGGACCTTCGAGGTCCGGCTGCGCGTGGACAACCGGGACCGACGCCTGGCGGTGGGGATGACCGCCTACGTCCTCTTCCCCGCCGCCTCCTAGGTCCGCTCATGTCGGCCATCGACGTCCAGCGGATCAGCAAGCGCTTCGGGGACTTCACCGCGGTGGACGAGATCTCCTTCGCGGTGGAAGAGGGCGAGATCTTCGGGCTGCTCGGCCCGAACGGCGCCGGCAAGTCGACCCTCATCCGGATGCTCACGACCCTCATCCCTCCCACGAGCGGCACCGCCCTCGTGGGAGGGTGCGCCATCGATCGGGATCCGGACGGCGTGAGGCGGTCGATCGGCGTCATCCCCCAGGCCATGACGAGCGACCTCGAGCTGAGCGTCAAGGAAAACCTGCTCGTCTTCGCCAAGCTCTACGGCGTTCCGCGGGAGCGGCGGCGACGCCTCATGGCCGAGTTGCTCGCCGCGGTGGAGCTCACGCAATGGGCCGACCGTCCGGTCAAGTTCTTGTCGGGCGGGATGCGGCGACGGGTCGAGATCGCCCGCGGGCTCATGCATGAGCCCCGCATCTTCTTCCTCGACGAGCCGACGACCGGTCTCGATCCGGTCTCGCGGGTGGCGGTGTGGGAAATGCTGCAGCGCGTCAAGTCGCAGCGGAACCTGACTGTGCTGCTCACCACCCACTACATGGACGAGGCAGACAAGCTGTGCGACCGGATCGCCATCGTCGACCACGGGCGCCTCAAGGCGCTCGACTCCCCACTCAAGCTCAAGGCCAGCGTCCCCGGCAAGAACGTGCTCGAGGCGAGCTTCGACGCGGTCCCCGCCGGCTGGCAGGAGCGGCTCGAGCGCCTGCCGGGGGCCGAACGCGTCACCGGACAGGACCATGTCTTCCGCATCGCCTCGTCGGGCGGGCCGGCGACCACCAAGGCGCTCATCGAGGCGGCGGAGGGGGAAGGGATCCAGATCCGGTCCCTCGCCATCCAGAGCACGAGCCTCGACGACGTCTTCGTGCACTACACCGGGCGCGGGCTGCGCGACGCGCTGCAGGAGCCCTCGGCTGCTGATCGAAACTTCATGGTGCGTCGCCGTTAGGAGGAACTCGATGCAGCGAACCTGGGCCATCATCGAGCGCGAACTCCGCCGGTTCCGGCGGAGCCCGGTGCTCATCCTGGTTTCCATGGTGTTCCCGCTCGTCCAACTCGTGGTGCTGGGCTACGCCTTCGGCGGAAATCTTCGCGATCTCAAAGTCGGCATCGTGGATCAGGATCGCGCCGTCCCGGCGGTGCGGTTCCGCGAGTTGGCGGGGGCGGTGGCGGCGAACGCGCGAACCTTCGAGGCCGTGCCCTACAGCGACGGCGCGATGGCGCTCACCGACCTGCGCGAGGGCCGATTGAACGGCGTGCTCACCATCCCGCCGGGCTTCTCGCGCCGGACCCTTGCCAAGGACGATCCCCGGGTCGCCCTCATCGAGGACAACACCGACAGCTTCGTCGCCGCGACCCTGGTCAACACCTTCACCGGGCTCGTGGGCGCGTACGGCCAGCCGCGCGCCGACTCCAACCGCCTGCCGGACCAGGTGACCCTGGACGTGGTGGAGGTCTACCCGTACGTTCCGTACATCCAGTACCTCTTGCCCGGCTCGATCGTGATGTCGATCTTCATGATGGTGATGATCGGGGGCGGCATCATCTTCATCGACGACAAGGCGCGCGGGCTTCACGAGGGTTACCTCGTGACGCCCATCAGCAAGTTCGAGCTCATCGCGGGATTCAACCTCTCGGGCGCCATCAAGGCGGTGCTGGCCGGGCTCGTGCTCATGACGCTCGGGTCGGTCATTGCGGGGATCCCCCAGCCCTTCGAGCCCGTCCGTCTGCTGCGCCTCTTCCTCGTCATCGTGATGGCCGCCCTCGCCCTGGTCAGCATGATGTTCCTCCTCATGGTGCGGGTGAGCGATCCCTTGCTCCCGCGGGCCACCTTCGGCGTCCTCAACACCCTGCTCTTCTTCCCGAGCGGCGCGGTCTATCCACAGCAGGCGTTCCCGGGCTGGATGCAGTTCATCGCGCGGGTGGACCCCTTCAGCTACGCGGTGCACGCCTTCAAGTGCCTGCTCCTCAAGGACACCGGGCTCATGGCGGTGGCGGGCGATCTCGCCTATCTCGGTCTCTTCACCGCGGTGGCCATGACCGCTGCCACCTTGCTCTTCCGCAGGACCCTGTGATGCGCGGACACCCTCCAGCGGCGCGCCACCTGGCGCAGGCCCGCCGGGCCGGCCGGGATCACGAGACGCGGAGCCGCCTGCTCGCCGTGGCCGCCGAGCTCTTCGGGGACCGCGGATTCGAGGGCGTCACCATCCGACAAATCTGCCAGTCGGCGCACGCGAATCTCGCCTCGGTCAACTATCACTTCGGCGACAAGCTCGGCCTCTACACCGAGGTGATGGAGATGGCCATCGCCGCCATGCGCGAGACCGGTGCCGTCATCATGCGGGGCGAGGGTCCGCCTGAGCAGCGCCTCAGGTCCTACATCCAGACCTTCCTCGAGCGGATCGCCGGAGGGGGGCAGCGCCTGTGGATTCACCGCCTCATGAACCGCGAGATGGAGAACCCGACCCGGGAGCTGGACCGGGTTCTGCAAAAGGCCATCCGGCCCCGCATCGAGTACTTGGGAGCGGTGGTGGCCGAACTCCTCGGAACTCCGCGGGAGGACCCGCGGGTGACGCGGGTGGTGGGGAGCATCCACGGACAGTGTCTCCTTTACGGCCGCACCGCGGTCTTGAGCCGGCTCGTGCCGGGCTGGCGACCGACGCCTGAGGCTCTCGCCGAGCTCGCCCATCACGTGGCCGAGTTCTCGCTAGGTGGGATCCGGGCCCTCTCCCAAGGAGGGCCTCCCTTGAGACGACGGCCCGAAGAGGTCTTGGGGCCCGCGCCCAGGCGATTGCGATAACATCTTGTCCATGGACCTCTACTACGGGCCTGTTTCGGGCAATTCCGCCCGCGCCGTCTTCGGCCTCTGCGAGTCCGGGGGACCGTTCACCGCCCACCGCGTCGACACCTCCGCCGGCGAGAACCGTTCGCCCGCCTACCTCGCGCTCAATCCCATGGGCCGGGTCCCGAGCTTCGTCGACGGGGCGTTCCGCCTGTGGGAATCGAACGCCATCAACTGGTACGTGGCCGAAAAGTTTCCCGCCGCCCATCTCTTGCCCACGTCACCCGAGGGCCGGGCCTCCCTGCAGCGATGGCTCTTCTTCCAGGCGGCCCACTTGAGCCCAGCCCTGGGCCCGGTCTTCCGTGCCACCAACCCGCGGGTGCAGGCCTTCTGGCGCACGACCGGAGACGCCAAGGCGGCCGAGGCCGGCCGCAAGGAACTCGGCCGCCTGCTCCCCGTCCTCGAGGAACGGCTCGTCGGGCGCGACTGGCTCGAGGGAGACTTCTCGATCGCCGACGTGGCCCACGCGCCACACCTCCTGCTCGCTGGCGAGGGCGGCTTCGACTTTTCGCCCTACCCCCACCTCCGAGCATGGCTGGCGCGCATCGAGGCGCGCCCCGCCTGGCGCAAGACGGCCGGACTCGTCTTCGGATGAGTGAGACCCCCGGTCGGTCCGTAATTCCGGTGCCATCGCGCGCGGGGCTCATCCCGAGCGCCCCAGGGACTGCGCCGTCAGTTGAGGGTGGAGGTGAACCCAATGCCGCCGGCGAACGTCCGCCAGGTGGGGCCGGAGCCGTCGGTCTCGCGATTGAAGCTGCACGCGAACGAGCGCCCAGTGGGGACCGAGCCACCACTCCTTCCCGAGCGCCGCCCAGGCGCCGAATCCCGCGCTCGTCTGGTAATCGCCGTTGAAGCTACCCGCCACGTTGTTGAAGTTGAGCCAGGTGAGAGAGGGCGTGAGGGTGACGTAGATGTTGTGGGGCATGAAGTACCAGTCGAAGCTCGGTCCAATGCCGATGAGCGAGGTGGAGAAGTCGCTGAAGACGGGGGCCGAGACGCCATTGGCATAGGCCGACGGTGAACCCGACCACACTCCCCAGAAGTGGCCGGAGATGATGAAGTTCTCCTGGACCGCGCCGCCGAGCGCGACGCCGAAGGCACCGGCGGCCCCGCGAGTGGAATCGAAGGGAAGCGAGGTCGCGGTCGGCGAGGTGGAGGAGGCCATGTAACCGGCCCCGAGCTCGAGGCGGAGGAAGAACCCGACGTGCTTGAATGCGGTCGGATCCGCATAGAGCCGATAACGGGCATACACCGGCGGCGGTGGGGGCGGCGGTGGTGGGGGTGGCACGGCGACCGCCGGCGGCGGCGGTGGGGGTGGCCCTGGCGGCGGCGGCGTGGGCGGAGCGGTCGCCACCGGGGAGAGCGCGAGCGATCCCTCTTCCAGGTAACCCACCCGGCCATCGGGCAGCCGGACCTTTCGGAATCCGTTGGTCGCTTGCTCTGAGACCGAGACGTGGGTGTTCTCGGCGAAGGTGTGAATGACGGGGGAGGAGGGGTCGGGCGCAGCGTGAACCTCCGCCTCGAAGACGGTGATGGTCGCCGGCACGGCCAGGGCCGCGGCGGGGAAGAAGAGCAACGCGAGCGCGCAGAGCGCTATCGAGGTCCTTTTCGTCACACGATTCCTCCTCGGTAAGTCCGATCGCGAGGGCGCAGGTCGGCTCGCGCCAGGCCGCACTCGCGCGCCCGGAACTGGCGTGCACCGCCAAGGTGCCCGACCGTGAAAGCCGGCCGAGGCGCTCGTGGGTGCGCGATGGGCGACCTGTCGAGTGCCCGGTGCCATACAGGCAGAGTTAGGTCGTCGCTCTCGCCTCCGCCACACCCCCATCTGACACCCCGTACGGTGAGCCCAGCTCCCCTCGCGGTTGGATTCTCTTCCCGCGCCCCTTTCACCGAGCGCGCGGATTGCGATCGTAGCACGGCAGCGGGCGAGCGACCTCTCAAGGAGGCGCCGAGGCGCTCCCGAGGTTAAGCGCACCCGCATTGGCACGCAGGAGTCTCCTGGGCGCCTCTGCGCATGGCCTGCGAGCGACCTCCGAGCCTCGACTGCGACGGGCTGCCCCAGGCGAGCGAGCGGTTCCTCGGTGTGCGATCCGGGCGAGGTGAGGGGCTTTCCCACATTCGGGGGTTTTCGACGGAACGCCGCAACAACTGACACAAATCGAAATGAAGGACTCGAAGCGCATTCGTTCGACCGCGACCTGCGCTCTTCGTCGGGCCCTTCCATGATGGACCCGAGTGCGCGGGTGGCGTAGCGTTCTCGCCGGATTTGAGATGAAAACCTCGCACGACCTCAACGGAACTCGGCTGCGCGCTCTCGCCAGCCTCATCGGCGGCACGCCCGTGCTCGCCATCGACTTCACCTTGCGTGGCAAGAGCCGGACCGTCTACGCCAAGGCGGAGAACTGGAACCTGACCGGGAGCATCAAGGATCGCATGGCCCTGCACATCATTCGCAGGGCTTACGAGCTCGGTGCGCTGAAGGCGGGAGCCCCCATCGCCGAGGCGACGAGCGGCAACACCGGAATCGCCTTCGCGGCCATCGGCCGTGCCCTCGGTCACCCGGTGACCATCTTCATGCCCGACTGGATGAGCCAGGAGCGCAAGGACCTCATCCGCAGCTTCGGCGCGCAGATCCGCCTCGTCAGCCAGGCGGAGGGTGGATTTCTCGGCAGCATCGAGCGGTGCGAAGCGTTTGCCCGCGAGACCGCCGATTGCTTCTTGCCGCGCCAGTTCGACAACGAGGAGAACGTCGTCGCCCATGCCAGCACCACCGGGCCCGAGATCTGGGCCCAGCTCGAGGCCCTGGGACTCAAACC
>Ga0335079_10005413_pt1 | contig 14607 bp, 16 predicted proteins | sample Lox_Sample_33_FD_206719 | JGI IMG/M metagenome (GOLD analysis project Ga0335079, IMG submission 206719) | Soil microbial communities from Loxahatchee National Wildlife Refuge, Florida, United States - Lox_Sample_3.3 | ecosystem: Environmental > Terrestrial > Soil > Wetlands | place: USA...
CAGATTGGACGGAAGCCGGCCGGCGGTCTTCTCGCGGAGAGCAAGCTGGTAGAACCGCTCGTGCAACGCGGAGCCAACCGTCGCGCCGAGCCGGTTTCCGGCTCGCGTCCCGGCCGGGAACCGGTTCCCGAGCCAGTTCATCGAAGATCGGCTCCAGCATTTCTCGGCGATCTTCAGCAGCGCCAGCGTCACCTCATAGACTTCCTTGGCAATGGGGCCGTCCTGTTCGAGGATCGCAATGGAGCAGATTCCGCCCCGATCCAGCAATTGCTCTTCGTATCCGTAGTTCGAGCTCACTGCGAAGCACCCCGTCCTGGTAGTGAGCGGCCGGAGGGATTCGTTTCCGCTTCTGCACCGGGATCGCGTTCTCGAACGGACTTTCAAAATTCCACTTGAAACCGGGATGCCCGACTCGCGGATCGATGCCCGATACCATTGCGGATCGCGGGATCGCGGAACTATACTTGCCGCACCCGCTGTGGACGCGCTCCCCGCGTCGCTAGTCAGACCGTAAATCGGCATCGATCGGAGGAATCTCATGCGAAGAAGATTTCTGTGTGCCTGCGCTTTCACGGGTTGCCTCGGTTGGGCCGCAGCTTCATTGCCGGCGCAGGAAGTGGTCCATGCGCTCACCGGCACCGTGAGCGCGATTGACAGCGTGACCAAGACCATGACGGTTTTTCAGGACAATGGCTCGCAGGGCCTCTTCGCCGACGTATCGAATCCCAAGCTGCGCTTCGTCTTCGACAAAAAGATCCAGGCGGAGACGACCCCGGCAAATGCCTTCAACCAGCAGGGAACCTACGCGATCGTCTTTTACGTTGGCGAAGCCAACTCGCGGACCGCGATCGCGGTGAAGAGCCTTGGAGCAGGTCCCTTCACATCCACAACCGGCATCGTCGAAAAGTTCGACAGCCACAACCATTCCATCGCGGTCGAGGATCAGTCCGGCGCCACGCAGATCTTCAGGATCGACGAGAAGACCATTGCCGAAGGGGCCTTCGGAGCCGAAGAAGGACTCAAATTCCACGCCGACAAGGGCGACCAGGTGCGCGTGGTCAGCTCGAAGTTGGATGGCACGCCGACGGCGCTGTTCCTGAGAGCCATGTAGCTCGCCGCGCTAATTCCAGTGCTTCTTGTCGTCCTGCTCCTCATCGATCAGCCGGCCCTGGCCGTCGAAGCGCACGGTGTGCCCCTGCTTGCGCATGTAGACTTCGAACTTGCGCGCGGCGCGGCGGCGTTTCCAGCGGTAGTAGCGGTTGCGCATCCCGTACATGCCCTCGCTGAGGAAAAACGAAACCCCGCGCTTGGGCAGCAGGCGGATGTAGAGCAGTCCGGCCAGGGCGCCGCCCAACTGCGCAAAGGCGTACATCTTTTGCGCGCCGAAGAGCATGGCGACGGCGATAAGCGCGTAGATCGCCGCCATGTACTTGGCCTTGATGCCGACCACGAAGAACATCAGGAATTCCATGTCGCCGTGGAGCACTCCGATGGCGACAAGCAGGCCGAAGATTCCGCCCATGCAGCCGTAGAGCGGCACTTCTGCCACCGCCGAGCCCAGCGTTCCGCTGACGACGTAGATCGCCAATGCGGCCACGGCGGTTCCCAGCACCGATGCGGCATAAAGTCCGTTGACCCAGCTCGCGCCGTGGCTGGCTTCGAGAATCGCCGCCAGGAACCATATCGAGAGCAGCTCGAACAATGTGCCCAGAATGCCGAAGTGTACGAAGCTGTAGGTCAGCGGCTGCCACAGCCAGCCCGAGAGAAAGTCGCTGGGCCGAAAGACCAGCGCGTTGGCGACGTGATTCGCCGCCGATGGAAGGGCAAACTGAAAAAGCAGCAGCACAAAATAGGTCGCCAGGTTGACAAGGACCAGGCGGCGGGTGGCGCCGGTGAAGTCGGGAAATGCAAACGGTGTGCTGCCAAGCCTGCGCATCGCGGTCAAAATCAGGTTACATGGAAATGCGGGCGAGTGTCATGGCGCGACCGCCCGTTGGGGCATACAGAAGATGCGGAAATACGCATTCCGGAGGAACAAGTGTCAGGGCGCGACGGCCGGGCTGCGATGGCCGGCTGCGTCGACAGCGCGCACGCCGAAGACCACGTTGTCCTTGGAGATGGGTACGGTGACGGTGACCGGTTTCCCCGGCGCCTTCGGCTGGACGGTCTGCGCGTATTGCCAGTCGGGCGCCGTTGTCTCGCGCCAGAGCAGCTCGTAGTGCGTGGCTGCCGGCGCGCCTTCCGGCGATTCCCAGTGAAGCGTCGTGGTGGTCTCCTGCTTTTGTGTCTCCATGGTGACCTTCTGCGGCTCGCCGGGCGCGGAAGCGAGCGTAGCCAACGTAGCGGCATTCAGGCGCGCCACGTCGGCAACATATTTGAAATCCACAAAGCGGGGCAGATCGCCCAGAATCGGCTCGCTGGAGCCTGCCGGCGGATAGACGACGTTCTGGTGCTGATGGTTGTAGTCCTCGCGCCACTCGGTAAAGCGCACCGCGGCAAATCCCTCTTCATTGAAAGAGCTGTGGTCCCCACCGCGGCCGTAGCGATCGGGCCGGAACACCAAAAACGCCGAAAATGCGTCCAATGGCGCGGCGGCGCCGGAAGACGGAAAGTACCCGCGCGCGGTATCGGCGATGGCGCGCGCCAGCTCGCGGCTGGGAGAGTCGTCTTCTTCGCCCAGGGCGCGGATGCGTCGCGCTTCTTCGGGAGTCGCGGCTTCGGGAACGCCCTCGGAGAAGACGCGCACGCGGTCCTTCAGCTGCAACGTATCGCCGGGCGTGGTGTTGCCGCCGACGATGTCGTTGTTGAGAACGGCCTCCAGTTGCCAGCCCTGCTCGCGCGCCAGGTGCGCGAGATGTGCCGAGCCAATAAGCCCCTCTTCTTCGCCGTCCACGGCCACGAAGACGATGCTGGCCGGGAATTGCAGCTTGCTGAGCACGCGGGCGCACTCCAGCGAAACAGCCACGCCCGACGCGTCGTCGTTGGCGCCCGGAGCTGCGCCAGAGGTGTCGGACCAGCTTTTGAATACGTTGGAATTGATGGAGTCGTAATGGCCCGTCACCAGCACCAAGCGCCTGGCTTGGGCGGGATCGGCGCCGCGCAGGATGGCGTAGATATTGGTCATGCGCGTAGGCCGCGGCACGCGACGGGCCCAGCGGCTGCCGCTCGAAGGATCGGCCACGAACGCGTCGCGGTTCACTTCGAGACACCCGTTGCATTGAGCGGAGATCTGCTTGAACTCCGCCTCGATCCAGTCGGCCGCGGCCTCCACGCCCTGCCCCGGCGCAAGGCCGGTCTCCATGCTGGTGAGCGCGTTGCGCGTGCCGAACTCTACCAGCGCTTCAATCGTCTGTTCAATGCGCGCGGGATCGATGGAGCCGAGGGCCCGCGCAATAGCGGGATCCGGCGTGGCCGGCGCCACCGCAGTGGCCTGGCGCAGAAAATCCGGCTGCGCCGGACACAAAACCGAGACCAGCATACAGGCGCAGAGCAACGGACGACGGGGAAGAATCATGGTACATTTTCTCTCGAAAAACCTTTACCGTTGGCTCCCTTTAGGAGGCTTGACCTCAAAGCGAATTGCGGCTAAAACTAGCGGAGTCGCATCGTAAGATATCGTCATCCTACATCACGAAACCCCGATTGCCTTGGAGGGAAAGGAGATTGCCATGCCCACCTGCCCGGAATGCGAAAATGATCTTGACATCGAGTTGGACGAAGTGGAAGAAGGCGACGTTGTCGCCTGCGACGAATGTGGAACCGAATATGAAGTGGTCGGCGTCGAGCCGCTGGAGCTGTCGCGCGTCGACGAGGGGCTCGACGAGGACGATGAAGAGGCTTACGACGAGGACGAGGAGGAAGAGTGATGTCTAGCCGCGCAAGGCTGCCGGCCGGCGCCGTATTCCTGGCTCTCGCGCTGGGTTTCCTTCCTGCCGGACCTCGAATTGAGGCACTGGCAGGCGCACAGGCCGCGGTGGCGCAGAACCTGGGCCAGCGGGTGGTGGAGGGCAAGGTGCTGGATTCCAGTGCTGCTTCAGTCTCCGGAGCGACGGTTTTCCTCAGGAACCTCAAAAGCAAGGCAATCCGCAGTTATACCTCCGACAGTGACGGGCGCTTCCGATTTACTCAGGTCAACATGGCCAATGACTACGATCTCTGGGCCGAAATGGGCAGCCGCAAAAGCGCGACCCGAACCGTCAGCTCCTGGGATACGCGGACCGTGGTCCACTTCGATCTCAAACTGAAGTAGAAGCTCCGATCGCCGGAAATCACCGGCCTGTCAAGCCCTTTGTCCTCCCGACCCGCCCGATCTTCAGCCGGGCCGCAAAGGTCATAAATGGATTCGGGCTTCAGCGGAGTTCAGCTGCCTAGGCTGCTGCTCCCTCCGATTCGCAACTCCTTTACTTTGTCTTGCCCCTGCTGGAGAGCACAAACTGGTTGCCGTCCGGATCCTTGAAGACCGCCGCCGTTCCCCAACTCTCGGTCATTGGGTCCTGGGTAAACGCCACGCCCCTTTGCTTCAGCGCATTGGCCGTGGCGAACACGTCGTCACACCAGTAGGAGATCGACTGGAATTCGCCGATGCGCGCTTCATGGCCTTCGGGAGTGAAGAGCGCCAGGCCCGTATCCGCGCCTGGGATCATGAGCTCGATCCATCGTTGCTCGCCGAAGGGCTGGTCGGTCGTTACCTTGAATCCCAGAGACTCGGTGTAGAACTTCAGCGCAACATCCTGGTCGCGCACGGGAATGCTCACGAATTTAACGCCTCGAATCATGCACTTCCTCCGATGCGGCGAAGATAGCGTCATCTCCCGCGGAGACGCAATCGTTCAGGTGTTGCTATAGTAATGATTGATATAGACGATGCCGGCTTTCGACAACTACGTGACCGATGTGCTGATGCGCGATCTGGTGGGCCATGACCGCAAGCCGGCGAGCTTTCTCGTTTATTTGTGGCTCGCCGCCGAGCAGCAGCGCCGCAACGACGCGGTGCAGGTGAGCTACGAGGAACTCGCCGAGTCGGTTGGCATTTCCAAGAGCTCGGCGCAGGCCGCCGTGCGCTGGCTGGCTCGACGAAAATTGCTCGCGGTGAGCAAGCGGACAGTTACGGCCACGCCCGTTTACGCAGTCTGCACGCCATGGCGCGACCACATGCGGCGCGTCGCCGCGCGCGGGCGTTGAGGAGAAGTTCGTCGTGAGGTGCATCCCACCCTTTCGCCAAAACCGGGCGAAAGGATGGGGCACGGGGTCGAGATTCCGATCCTTTGCTGAAGAGTTCCCTTAGTCCCTCAGTCCCTCAGTCCCTCAGTCCCTCAGTCCCTCGAGCTTCTTTGTTACCAGCTCATTCAGCAACGCCGGATTCGCCTGCCCCTTCGACGCCTTCATTGCCTGGCCGACAAAAAAGTTCGCCATCGTTGTTTTGCCGGCTCGGTACTGCTCCACCTGTTTGGGATTCGCCGCGATGACCTGGTCGACAATAGCTTCGATCGCCGAAGTATCCGTGATCTGCTCCGGTTTTTCGCGCGCGTAGACAGCGGAGAAGTCTTCGCTCTTCTCAAAGCAGATGTCGAAGAGTTGCTTGAGCTGCTTCGAGCTGATCTTGCCCTCCTCGAGCAGATCGGCGGCGAGCACGATGCCGTCCATCGAGACGGGCGACTGCTCCTGTTCGAGGTCCAGCGCCTTCAGCCGGCCGCCGATCTCGCTGAGCAGCAGATTGGCCACGCGGCGCGGACTGCGGGCTTTCGCCGCTGCCGCTTCAAAGCGGTCGGCGAACTCGCGCGAGGCGGTCAGCGTCTGCGCATCTTTGGCGTTGAGCTCGTAGGCGGCGATCATCCGCGCGCGGCGCACCTCGGGCAGCTCCGGGAGCTGCTGGCGGACCTGCGCGAGGAACACCGGCGAGACGATCAGCGGCGGCAGGTCCGGCTCCGGGAAATAGCGGTAATCATGCGCGTGCTCCTTGGAGCGCATGGAGTAGGTGCGGCCTTCGCCGGCGTTCCACAGCCGCGTCTCCTGCGCCACGCGCCCGCCGAATTCGATCACCTCGATCTGCCGCTCGATCTCATACTCCAGCGCCATGCGGATGAAGCGGAAGCTGTTGACGTTTTTCACCTCGGCCTTGGTGCCGAAACGCTCGGCGCCCTTCAGACGCACGCTTACGTTGGCGTCGCAGCGCAGCGAGCCCTCTTCCATGTTGCAGTCGGAAACGCCGGTGTAGAGCAAAATTTCCCTCAGCCGCGTGAGGTACTCAAAAGCCTCGGCGGGTGTGCGGATGTCGGGCTCGGAGACGATCTCGATCAGCGGCGTGCCGCAGCGGTTCAGGTCGAGATAGGTGCGCGTGGCCGAGTCGGGAAAGCCTTCGTGCAGACTTTTGCCAGCATCTTCTTCCATGTGCAGGCGGGTGATGCCGATCCGCTTTGTGCCGACGTCGGCAGCCGGCACTTCGATAAAGCCGTGCTCGGCCAGCGGCTTGTCGTACTGCGAGATCTGGTAGCCCTTGGGCAGGTCGGGATAGAAGTAGTTCTTGCGCGCGAAGATCGACCGCTCGCGGACCTCGCAGTTCAGCGCAAGCGCGGCCAGGGCGGCAAACTCGACGGCTTTCTCATTCAGCACCGGCAGCGCGCCGGGCAAGCCCAGGCAGACTGGGCAGATGTTGGTGTTGGGCGCAGCACCGAATTTATTCGCGCATCCGCAGAAGGCCTTGGTGGCCGTGAGCAGCTGCACGTGCACCTCGAGGCCGATGACCGGCTCGTATCTGGCGAGGATCTCCGGCGAAACCGCGGCGGAAAGCATAGCTCGATTTTATGGCAATCCACGAGGACAAGATCGCAGCTTGAACGATCTTCGCGCCCAGGGCAGCGACATACGGTCGCGCCGGTTCGATGCCATCGCGTCAGGGCGCCTTCCTGAAATCGAAATATGCCAGGTTCATGTTGCCGCCGGTGAGGATGCGAACGGTAAGCACATTCTTGCCGCCGGAGAGGTGCAGCCTGACCAGGTCGCGCGCCAGGTTCCAGTGGTGCCACTGGCGCCAGGCCAGCGGGTCGGCGGCGTTATAGGTCGAAGCGATGCTCAGCGGGCCCGTCGCCGGCTTGCCATTCACGTCGATCGAAATGCTGCCACCGCGCTGGGAGGTGTAGAGCAGGTCGGCGGTGTAGTCGCCACGGCGCGCGGCAAAGACGGTGAGGTTGAACCACTCGCCGGGTTCCGTCCAGCCTACGTAGAGCTGGTTTTCCGGCGGCGTCACCAGGTCATAGGGACTGTTATCGATCGGGTCGATGGAGTGAAATTTGGTGTAGGACGTATCGACGCCTTCGCTCTTGCGAAACTCATTCCAATACGTTCCATCGGCCGGATTCAGCCCGCCGCTGCCGTTGTTCTTTGCGTCGGAGTCGTGATAAGCCACGCCCTCGCCGCCACGATCGTAATAAGCGCACTGCACGCGGCCGGGAATCTTCTGCGGGCCTCCGGCAACTCGGCTGTCCTGGTAGGGAGCGCCTTTGTAGCGGATCAGATAATCGCTCTGGTACGCCCAGATGGCAATGCCGGCAAAAAGCACGAAGAGCAGTGAGAAGCGCAGCGTGGCCTGCAGCCAGTGCTTTTGTGCGGGCTTTGCCTCGGTGTCCATCCAGTTCACCCTCGATGCGGGGCCAGAGTCCATCATCGCATCTGAGAGTGAAGTCCTCACTATCCCCCGTTGCGCTCGGGGAGAGTACGGGCTTCACAGGCTGCGGAAGAACCTCAGAGAATTCGCGGGCTGAAGCCCGCGAAAAAAGGGAGAAATAAGGGCCTTTGTCGGCACGACTGAAGTCGTGCCGTGTTGCATCCGACGGTTCGTTCTTCTTCATGCAATTGCCCTGACACGACACTCGGTTGGCTCTGGATGGTTTCGCCCCCTCTGCTATCCTGAAAAGTTTACCCGGGGGAATTGGGGATCATGCCCGAACATAGAGCCAGGAAACACCATCAGGATCGCGTGGCCGAGACCTTGCGCCTGGAGATCGGCACCATGATCGAAGGCGAACTCTCGGACCCGCGCATCGGCAACGGTTACGTGAGCGAAGTTTCGCTCAATGCGGGCGGCAAGTCGGCCCGCGTCTACGTGGCGGTGGACGCGCCGGAGGACGACATCGACAAAGCCGAGGCGGATACGATCGCGGGACTGGAGGCCGCCAAGGGATATATCCGCCACGAGCTGAAGGAAAGGATGGGCGTTCGCCACGTTCCCGAACTGATCTTTCTCGCCGACCGTTCCGGCCGGCTGCAGGCGCGCATCGAAGAATTGATGGCCCGCGCAGGAAAGCCCGCCACTGCGGGCAAATCGAGAGCGGGTAAGTCCACGGCGGACCGCTCCGAAGCGACGAAGGAACCCGCCACGACCGGAGAGCCCGCCGCGGCGGGCGGGCGCCAGCGGGCTCCTGCGGCCGAGCGGCCGCACGTGGAATAGCTGCGCATGAACCGACCCCTCCCCGATCCGGAAGCCGAGCTCGCGCCCGAAGCCGAACTGCGCGACGCGGAGACGCACCGCACTTCGCAGCAAGATGGCGCCGACGACCCGGTTGCCCGGATCGTCGAGGCGATCGGCCGTGGCGAGCGGTTTCTGGTCACATCGCACAGCCGCCCCGACGGCGACGCGGTGGGCAGCATGCTGGCCATGGGAATGCTCCTCGAGCAAATGGGCAAGCGCGCCGACCTGGTCACCGCCGATCGCGTTCCCCTGGTCTATCGCGGCCTGCCGCGCGCCGCCTCCATTCGCTCGGCGATGCGCGTGCATGAGCCGTACGATGCGGCCATCCTGCTGGAGTGCGACGGCCTGGAGCGCGCGCGGCTCAAAGGCCTGGAGAACCAGTTCCTCATCAATGTCGATCATCATCTGAGCGGGCGCGACTTCGGCGACATCAACTGGATCGACCACCATGCAGCGAGCGTGGGTGAAATGGTGAACCGGCTGCGCAAAGCCGCGGGCGGCACGCTCACCCGCGAGATGGCAATCTGCCTTTACACCACGCTGCTGACCGACACCGGCGGCTTCTGCTACGGATCGACAAATGCCTCGACCTTTGCCCTGGCTCAGGAGCTGGCGCTGGCCGGCGCCGATCCCATCCGCATCGCGCAGGACATCTATTTTTCCACGACCACGGCCAAGATCCTGCTGCTGGGCGCGGCGCTGAGCACGCTGCACCGCGAAGGCCGGATCGCGTGGCTGTGGGTGACGCACGGCGACATGGTGCGCACCGCCGCCGCCGAGGAAGACTGCGAAGGCATCGTGAACTATGCCGTGTGCATCGCCGGAGTGGAGGCCGCGGTGTTTCTGCGCGAACTGCCCGAACGGCGCATCCGGCTGAGCCTGCGCAGCAAGGGACACATCAACGTGGCAGCCATCGCCGAGCGGCTGGGCGGCGGCGGCCATGAGAACGCCGCCGGATGCACGGTGGAAGGCCCCTTGTCCCGGGCGCTGGACGAGATCCTGGCCGAGCTGCGTCCCCTGTTGGCCGACTTCGCCGCCAGCCCGAACCGAGTCTGGTAGCCTTGACCCTGTCGAAACATGGCGCGAATCTGCGCTGCAAGCAGCTCTCGCTCCGGCGGGCCATCCCCTTCCGCCTTCGCCGCGAGCCGGGAACCGATGTGCCGCCCGGAGCGCAGGGCGGCCGAACCGTTCGAGCACTTGTGGAGACTCCTCTGGACGCTGCGACTCCAGCTTCGCATCCGAGTCCGGTTCTAGGCTGGCGCGACCGGCTGCCGCAAAAGGCTACCGCAGCTGAAGTCGCCGTCTTTCTTCTCTTCGCGGTCTTCTTTCTTCTCTATGGAGTCACGCCGCTGCTGGGCGGCGACGGCCTGGGCCTGGTGGGCGCCGACGAGCCGCGCTACGCGCAGATCGCGCACGAGATGCTCGACCGCTTCGATCACGCCCACAGCCTGAAAGGGCGGCTGAGCGCCTGTGTCACGCCTTACCTCTACGGTCGCCCCTGGCTGGAGAAGCCGGCCCTCTATTATTGGCGGGCCATGTTCGTCTTCCAGGAGTTCGGTGTCCACGACTGGTCGGCGCGGTTGCCCTCGGTCAGCTTCGCGTTCATCATGGTGGCGCTCATCTACCTGCACATGAAGCGGTTCCGGCCGGGAGGCCATCTGGACGCCGCGCTGATCACCGTGGCCAGCGCCGGCATCATCGGCTTTGCCCGCGGCGCCTCCACCGACATGCAGATGGCCGCGCCGCTCGCCATCGGCCTGCTGGGATGGTACGCATGGTATGAAACCAACTCCAAATTCTGGCTCTTCGATATCTACTTCTTTACCGGCGTCTCAACGCTGGCCAAGGGACCCGTCGCGCCCTTGCTGGCGATCACGATCATCGCGGCTTTCGCTTTCTTGCGCCGCGAGTGGGACCTGCTGCGGCGCTCGCTCTGGTGGCCCGGGGTCGGGCTCTACTCCGCTATCGTGCTGCCGTGGTTCATCGCCGTCCAGCACCAGAATCCGACCTTCTTCCGGGAGTTCTTCCTCGAGCACAATCTGGAGCGCTTTGCCACCGACCGCTATTCGCACTCCCATCCCATCTGGTATTACCTGGTCGTCGTGCTGCTGGGCATCATGCCCTGGACCGTGATTGCCGTGCGCGCGCTCATCGACGGCATACAGACTTCCGTGGCCGAGTGGCGCATCCGCCATGCGGGCAAGAAGGTGCGCGCCGTCAACCGCCCCGGCGACGCTTTCCCTGAGTTCCTGGTGCTGTGGGCGCTCATCCCCATCGTCTTTTTCTCGTTTTCCCGGTCCAAGCTCCCCGGCTACATTCTCCCTTCCATTCCGCCCATCACCATTCTGACCGGAGATTATCTTTATCGCCGCCGCCGGTCCGGACTGAATCGCTGGGAGTTGCTCGGTCATGCCCTGGTCGTCGGCGCCATGACCATGTTTGCGTTGACCCTGCCCTGGTTCGTGGCCCATGGCCCTCATTGGCCGCCGGCGCACGCGCTCACGGCAGCGTCGCTGGCATCCGGCGGAGCCGCCCTCTTGATTCTGGTCGTGGTCCACGGTTGGGGCGTGGCGCGCTTGCGCCTGGCCACGAGCTGCGTGCTCATGGTGCTGATGCTGATTCTCTATGGCGTCGGACCGGCCTTCGGCATTCCGGCAATGGACGCGACCAAGCACACCATTCGCCTGCTCGACCGCTCCTATTCGGCGCGTCCTCTCTATCAGCGCCTGGAAAGCGTCGCCCTGCCCAATGAGACCCTCGCCGTCTTTCGCGTGCGGCGCGATGTGGAATACGGGCTCTCGTTCTACGCCAATCGCCAGGTTGTGAATTACGAGGACAGCGGCGTGCCCGACGAGCCGCATCTGCTGGTGGTGCGCCTGACCGGCCGCAACGGCGTGGACCTGCACACCCAGGACGCGCTGGACGAGTATCTGGAAGGCCGTCCTTATGAGCCGCTCTTCAGCTGGCCGGAGCAGGGACTGATGATCTACACGGTGGGCAGCCGCGAGAAGTAAGGCCTTTAGGCATCGGCACGATGTTGGGGTTGCCCCACCCTTTTCGCCCGGTTTTGGCGAAGGGGTGGGATTCTCGATGCCCGCGTTTTCGACCGTGCCTCAACGACGGCAGAATCAACGACGGCTTGAGCCCCTGAGGTGCGCTTTTCCCGGCGATTCGACTGCCCCTCCCCTGTTTCCGCAGCCCCTTCAGCCCTGGGGCACATCATCTCTGGGTGCCGGCGGGAACGCGCGCAACGTATTCTAGGGGGTTCGGTTGCACGCCGGGAATTTGCAGTCAGGCGCGACTCGTGGCACAGTAACCGGGAGGATGGCTTCGGCCCGCCCGCGTTCCACAGTTGGCCGGAGGCTCGTAAAAGGTTGCTACGCGCGGATTTCGACGGCGTCCAATAGGGATAGACCATGGCGTCAGGCGTTTCCATTGAGGTCCTGGACCTGCGGCACTTTGCGGCGCCGTTGCTGCGTACGGTGCTGGAAGCCGAAGGCGAGGTGTGGAAGCACCGCCTGCACTGGGATTACCGCGCCTCGGCCAAGCTGCTGATGCAGTATCTGGACAGCCACATGCTCCCCGGCTACGTTGCCCTGGAAAGCGGCCAGGTCACCGGCTACGTCTTCTGCGTTTACGAAGAGACCAAGGCGGTCATTGGCGACGTCTTTGCCTTGCCGGGCGCGAATGGCAATTCCCACTACGGAACGGATTCGCCGCGCGAAGTCGAGTCGACGCTGCTCAAGCACCTGTTCGAGACGCTCCTCAACTCGCCCCAGCTCTACCGCATCGAATCGCAGCTGCTCCTGCACCCCTCGGGCACCCATGCAGGCAGCTTTCGCCGCGCCGGCTTTCAGGTCTTTCGCCGGCTATTCATGGTGCGGCAGCTCGCGGGCGCGACGGAGCCACATGTGGAGCTGCCGGCCGAACTGGAACTGCGCCCGTGGCGCGACGATGATCTGAACGCCGCGGGCCGGCTGATCGCCGAGGCGTACCAGGGCCATTCCGACAGCGAGATCAACGACCAGTACTGCTCGGTGCAGGGCTCGATGCGCTTTCTGCACAACATCGCGCGCTATTCCGGCTGCGGGGTCTTCGCGCCGCAGGTCTCGCACGTGGTGCTGGAGCGGCGCACGCGTGAGCTGGCGGCGCTGGTGCTGGGCTCGCGCGTAAGCCCGCAGAGCGGGCATATCACGCAGCTCTGCGTTCACCCCAACTACCGGCGGCGCGGCCTGGCGCGCATGCTGCTCGCCATCGCCGCGGATTGCTTCCTCAAGCTCGGCGCCGGCGAGATCTCACTCACCGTCACCGAAGCCAACTCCGACGCCATCGAGCTCTATCGCACGGATGGATACCAGGTGGCGCACACGTTCGACGCGGCGGTGTGGCAGCGCAGCTGAAGCCAACTGCAACTGTCATCCTGAGCAGACCGGACGCTGAGCAACGCGAAGCGGGCGGGAGTCGAAGGATCTGCGTTTCGCCCGCGGTTCCGAAGAAACTACCGCGCGATAAAATACATCACCCAGCTCAGCACAATGGCCGAAAGCACGAAAAGCGCGAAGCAATACGCGCCGTAGCGGAACATGCGCCGGGGCGTTTCGCGTTGCGTGATGCCGAAGACGATCGATGTGAAGAGCGCGAAGAGCAGCACCGCCGTGAAGTGCGAGGGGCGGAAGATCACGACGCCTTCCTTCCCGTGCGCAGGTTGTGCGCGTCCACGGCGGCGATCACGTTGAGCAGCCCGGCGACAACGATGAAGCGCGTGCCCCAGTCGGCGGTGGTGACCTGCACCGGCTCGCCGCCCAGGCCGATGGCGCGGCTGAGGAAGTAGAGCAGGCCGTTGCCCAGGTCGCCGATCAGGCCGAGGAAGTCGAGCACCTCGTGCGCGCTCGAATAGATCTTGCCCTGCATGGCCAGGCCGAGAATGAACATGCCGAGGATCGACGCAGCCAGCAGCGCGCCGCGCACCCACTTGTGCAGCACAAAATGGCCCGCGCCCGGCACCAGCCAGCCGGCGATCAGCGGCAGGTAGACAAACCCCTGCTGCCCCTGCTGCGTGGTCTGCGGCGTGGCGCTGCTCTTGTTCTCCTGCGTTGGCATCCCTTCTTGACTATATCGTATTGACGCGGACGCGCCGGTCGGCGGGAGGGTGCGAGCTTCAGCTCGTGCATCTTTCGAGCCAATAAACTCGAGGGCTTCAGCCCCTGAGGGGAACAGAACCGTTATCGGCGGGGGCGGCTATGTGCGCGAGCGCCAGCGCCGCCAGCGGAAGAACCAGCTGAATCCGTTGTGATCGCGGATCGTCACCGCAACCAGCACCGCGACCACGACGATATCGGCGACCAGTTGGATGATGCCGAAAGCGCGGCCCCGAGCGCTGCTTTGCCCAGGTCGAGATTCGTCGCGAGGCATGCCTCACCGTAGCACAAGTTCTGCCCAATCAGTCGCCCGTGGGAATAATCCCGGCATTCTCCACCATCAGAATCACCGACCGCCCCGGCGCGCGGGTGCGATGCACCACGCCTTTGGGCACGACGAATCCCTGGCGCGGCGCGAGCTCGACCGTACGATCTTCGAGGTCGATCAGGAACTTGCCGTCGAGGACGAAGAAGAACTCGTCGTCTTCGTCGTGCTTGTGCCAGTGATACTCGCCCTGCATCACGCCCACGCGCACCACCGATCCGTTCACCTGGCAGAGCGTCTGGTTATACCACTGAAACGTGCAGGCGTCAGCGAGAGCCTGTACGTCGATCTTCTCAAGCGGGCCGTGCAGGATGTTGAGGCGCGTTTCGTAGGGGTAGGCGGCGGTGGGCTCGGCGGCCATGGAGCGGTCCTCGTAGGAAGGATAACGCGCGGCTGAATCGTCTGCGGTTGCCTTTTTATTGAACAAATCCTGCAACGATCCCGACGATTTAGCATGGACGGGTGCAGGATGCGCCAGCTCGGCCGGCGTGATGCGCTGTCCCTGGAGAAAAATCGATGGTCACACGACGGGAGTTTCTCGACTCACTTGCCGTAGGCGCTGCCGGCCTTGCCCTATCGTCCACCGCGAAATCCTACGCGCAGATCGCCGGCGCCAACGAGCGCCTCAACTTCGCCGTCATCGGGCTGAACGGCCGCGCCGAAGCACACCTTTCCTCGCT
>Ga0335079_10005414_pt1 | contig 14605 bp, 12 predicted proteins | sample Lox_Sample_33_FD_206719 | JGI IMG/M metagenome (GOLD analysis project Ga0335079, IMG submission 206719) | Soil microbial communities from Loxahatchee National Wildlife Refuge, Florida, United States - Lox_Sample_3.3 | ecosystem: Environmental > Terrestrial > Soil > Wetlands | place: USA...
TGAACTCCGCTTCCTGGCCTAGATTTTCGCGAACCGCATACCAGGCGTCGTGATCGCAATTGCTTCCAGGGAACACAACGACACCAAATTTCATAGTTCGGCCTGTGTGGGGAGGTGAAACTTGATTTTAACAAAAAAGTTCGCGGCCGCGCGCCGAAATTCTAGTGGGGCGGACCCCCTGGTCCGCGGCCGACGCCCTCGTCGGCCTGCTTTCTTGTGTGAGCACGCCCCGTTCTCTACTTCGCCGCCCGCTGCTCTCCACTCGTTACAACATTAGCCAGCGCCATCGCGGCCACAGCCGTTCCCGACGCTGAGATCCACTGGTCGTGATCGTAAGGGAATCCGCTTTGGAAGTACGGTTGGAATTTCACCGCCCGGCTCTTCACGTGCCACGAGCCATCGGCTTGTTGCGTCCTCAGCAGAAACGCCGCGCCGCGCTGGTAACGGGCGTCGCCGGCTTTCAACGTGCCCGAATCATGCAGCGCGCAGAGCGCTTCGCCCGTCGCGTAAGCGTCGCTTTTCAGGTGCGGATTCCCCGCCCATCCGCCATCTTCACGTTGCAGGCCCAGCAGACCCTCCGCCGCCGCACTCGTCTTCTCCACGCCGGCCCCGGACCATTTCAATCCCAACAACAGCATCGCCCAGTCGTCGGTCGTTCTTGGCTGTGCTTCCAAAAGAAAATCCCGGGCTTTCGCCAACCGCTTGTCGAATTCGGACTGCAGGCCCTTAGGCCCGTAATGCTGGAGCATGCGGATTCCCATGGCGGTTCGCGCAATGGCGCCTTCTTCGAGCGGCGATCGCGGCACTCTGCCCGTGCCCCAAGACCCGTCCGGCTGCTGCTCTTGCGCCAGGTTTACCACCATGGCATCCGTGACCGCGTCGGCCGGATACTCCACCGCAAGGCCAAGAAGCGAATAGGCCACCGTGTCCGACGCCCCCGGCGGGTCGAGCCTTTGCAGCAGAAACTCCTGCGCGCCCGTCCACTGGGCCTTTACCACTTTCAGATGTTCCGCCGCGGCCTCTTCATCTACCCGGATGCCTTTTCTGCGTGCCGCCGCAACGGCCATGGCTGTAAAATTCTGATGATGACAGCCCACGCAGCCGCTCTCTTTGAAGAATCCCGTGCCGGATTGTTGCAGCAGCGCTAGGCTCTTCGCGATGGCTGCCTCCGGCTTCAAATCTGCCACGGGCAGGATGCTGGCGGAACTTGTCTGCGCAGCGGGCGTGGCCGTTCCGCCGGCTTGCTCCAACATCCGCATGACTTCCGGATTGCCAAATTTTCTGGCCCAATCGAGCGCCGTTTCACCCAAATTGCTCTTGGCCTTCACGTCCGCGCCCTTTTGCAACAGCAGCCGCACCACTTCTGGGTCCTGAGTCTCGGAAGAAACCGCGAGCATCAGCGGCGTCATATCGCGAATGTCACGCGCATTCACCTGCGCGCCGGCGTCGATCAGTGTGCGCATCAGTTCTGGCGTGGCATACGGAGCGGCGTACATCAGTGACGTGAGATGATTCAGCGCGATGGGGCCCTTTCTTACCTGGTTGGCCCCGGTGGTCGCTGCGTCCACGGCCGCCCGTTTGCTCAGCAGCAGCCTCACCATCGGCAGGTTTCCGTTGGATGCTGCGAACTGCAGGGCAGTGTTCCCCTTCCCGTCCGCGGCGTTCACCTCTACTCCCTTTTCGACGAACAGCCGCACCATGTCCGGATCGTTGGCCGTCGCGGCCGCGAGCAACGTGGTCCCGCCGTCATTCGTGGCCCTCGGATCCGCGCCCTTGGCTATCAGCAGGCGCACAATTTCAATCGATCCGGCATTGCACGCCGCGATCAGCAGCGGCGTCATGCCCTGCTTCGAGCGCGCGTTCACATCCGCCCCGGCATCCACCAACAGCCGCACCTTTTCAGGATTGGCCACGCCCCACATCAGCGCCGTAGCGTCGAAGGCATTCTTCGCCTTCGCGTCCGCGCCTTTGGCCAGCAGCGCTTTCACGGCGTCGACACTGCCCACGGCCGCCGCATACATCAGCGGCGTGGCGCCATGCCGGTCCTTGACATTCACGTCGCCGGTGGCGATTAGAGTTTGAAGCAGCCCAAGGTCGTTGGCGCGTATCGTCTTGTAAAAATCATCACTGGAAGGTCCCGCAGCAAATGCGGGTACCGTTAGCAGACATAATGCAGCGCAGCGCATCCCCATACGCGTTCTCATCCGACCCATACTAGCGGAAATCAGAAAGCTCTGGGAATGCCCCGGGCACGCAGACCGCCGCCTTGGCTGGCTTCAGCTCCCATCGCCCGTTGACATATAGATTATCTTTATATAGACTGTCATAATATGGATCTGCTGCAAGGTACCCTCGACATGCTGGTGCTCCGGACCCTCCGCGCCGGTCCCCTGCACGGCTACGGCATCGCCAAAAACATCCGCACCACATCCAATGAAGCCCTGGATATCGAATTCGGTTCGCTCTATCCCGCCTTGAAGCGGCTGGAAGCGAAAGGCTGGATTGCGTCCACGTGGGAGACTTCCGACCACAATCGCCGCGCCAGATATTACAAGCTCACCGCCGCCGGCCGCAAACACCTGGTACGGGAGCACTCCAAGTGGGCGGACTTCGTCGGCGCCGTGGGACGCATCATGGGCGCGGCGCCGGAGGCCAAGGGATGAGCATCTGGAACCGGCTGAAATACCTCTGGCCGGCTTGGCGCCGCCGGGAGGAGCGCGACATGCGCGAGGAATTGGAATCCCTCGCCGCCATCGCGGGCCGCAAAGAACTCGGCAACCTGGCGCTGGCCATGGAGGATGCCCGCGCCACCTGGGGATGGACGTGGCTCGAAAGCATCGTCGCGGACATCCGCTACTCGCTGCGCACTCTGCGCCGCCAGCCAGGCTTTGTGGCAGTGGCCGTGCTCTCGCTCGCTCTCGCCGTAGGAGCAAACAGCGCCATCTTCAGCTTCGCCGATGCGCTGCTGCTGCGGCCTCTGCCCGTGCCGGACCCTTCCGCCATGTTCGACGTCATTAGCACCACTCCCGACAATGCTTTTGAAGGCATGTCGTTCCCCGATTACCGTGATCTGCGCGAGAAGAGCCGGTCGTTCGCCGGCTTGGCTGCGTATCGCCTCACGACGCTTGCCGCCGCCAGCCATCCCGCGGCGCCGGCGCGAATTCGCCTCGCCATGCTCGTGAGTGACAACTTCTTTCCGCTGGTCGGGGTCGCGCCCGCTGCCGGCCGCGCGTTTCTGCCGGAGGAAGCCCGAGCGCCCGGCCAGGCCGTGGCGCTGATCAGCCACGATTTCTGGCGGCAGCAATACTCCGCTGACCGGTCGGTGATCGGCGCCGGCCTGCGCCTCAACGGGATCGTGTTCACCATCGTCGGCGTCACTCCGGAGTCCTTTACCGGGCTTGACCGCTTCGTGCGTCCAAGCATCTACGTACCGCTCGGAATGTCGCAGCGCCTGGCAGGCGAGGCGGCGGATCCGCTCCTGGACCGCGGACGCCACGAATGGGTGGTCAAAGGCCGGCTGACCGCAGGATCGACGCAGGAATCGGCGCAGGCTGAGATCGCCGCCATCGGCGCGGCGCTCGAACGCGAGTATCCGAAGACGAACCACAACCGGCGCCCGGCGGTGCGCACGGAACTGCAAAGGCGCAGCCGCCAAACGCCGCAAATGGTCGCGCTCATCAAGATGCTGATGGGGCTGGTGGCGCTGATCCTTATCATTGCGTGTTCAAACCTGGCGAATTTGCTGCTCGCCAGGTCGCGCGCCCGCAGCCGCGAAATTGCCATCCGGCTGTCCATCGGAGCGGGGCGTCGTCGTCTGGTGCGCCAGTTGATGACCGAGAGTTTCCTCCTGGCGGTGTTCGGCGGCGTAGTCGGATTGTTTGTCGCGTATGCCGGAATCTTGCTGCTGCAAACCCTCAGCGTGCCGAGCGAGCCGCCGTCTGTGCTGGGCGTGCAGTTGGATTGGCGTGTTGTGCAGTTCAGCTTCTTGGCGGCGCTGGTGAGTTGTGTCTTTTTCGGACTGGCTCCAGCCTGGCAGACCGTGCGGATGGACTTCGTCAGCGCGCTAAAAGCTGGGGGAGACGGAACCTCCGGACAGCCGCGCACACTGGCTCGCGATGTCCTGATCGCCGGCCAGATTGCGCTTGCGGTGGTCGTTCTGATTGCTGCCGGAATGTTTCTGGCGGGCTTCCGGAAGATGCTGGTGATGACGCCTGACTTCCGTACGGACCACGTGATCAGCATGGACACGGCGCCGGCGCTGCTGCACTACTCCCCCGAACAGACGATGGTCTTCTACCGCCAGCTTGTCGAGCGCGTTCGTTCGATGCCTGGTGTTGCCGGCGTGGCCATGACCGAATCTCTTCCCCTGTCTCCTTCGCAGACCACGCTGACGGTCGTGCCCGAAGGCTACCAGCTTCCCAAGGGCCGTGAGAAAACGGTTGTGTTCGGCGCCGCCGTTGACGCCGGTTACTTCCGCACCATGCGCGTCGAGATCACACGCGGGCGCCCCTTCACGGACGACGATCGCGCCGGAACGCGCCGCGTCGCGATTGTGAACCAGCAGTTCGCCAAAACCTACTGGGCGGGCCAGGATCCGATTGGAAAGCGCATTCGGCTGGATGGCCCGGAGGGGCCGTCGGCGGAGATCGTCGGGGTTGCCAAGACCGGGCACTACCTGTTTGTGAACGAGGCGCCGGAGGCGTACGTGTACGTGCCCTACCAGCAGAACCCGCGCGCGCAGATGACGTTGATCGTGCAATCAACCGGCGATCCGGCTGCGCTGGCGGCGCCCTTGCGCGAGGCGGTTCGGTCGATCGACGCCAACCTGCCGGTGTTCAACCTCCGGACGGTGGCCACGCTCTACGAAAGCCGCGCCACCGGCACGTGGCTGCAGTTGTTGGAAATCGTTGGGACGATGGGATGCATCGGGCTGGCGCTCGCGATGACCGGCCTCTACGGGCTCATCGCTTACACCGTGAGCCGTCGCGTCAAAGAGTTCGGCGTACGCGTCGCCCTTGGAGCAAGCCACGGCGACGTCGTTTGGCTGGTTGAGCGCCGCGGGTTGATTCTGGCCGTCGCCGGCATCGCGATTGGCGGGGTGCTGACCGTGGCGGCGTCGCCCATCCTCTCCGCGGGCTTTCCCGGACTCGGCGTATCATCCCCGGCTGTGTACGCGCTGGTTCCGCTGGCGTTGCTCTTGGTCAGCGCCGCGGCAAGCTATCTGCCGGCTCGGCGAGCCGCGGGGCTGGATCCCTTGCGGGCGTTGCGGAACGAGTAGCTCTGCTTGCCCCGCCGCGCCCGCTCGGGGGCGCGCAGCTGCCGCAGCGCCTTGGCTTCAATCTGCCGGATGCGCTCGCGCGTGACGTCGAACTCTTGGCCGATTTCTTCCAGCGTGTGCTCGCGCTCGCAGCCGGTGCCGAAACGCAGCCGGATCACTTTCTCCTCTTTGGGAGAGAGCGTCTTGAGAATGCCCGCCGTCTCATCGCGCACGTTGCCTTCAATCACTGCATCTACCGGCGATCCCACCCAGCGGTCTTCAATCAGATCGCCCAGCGCTGACTCGCCGTCGCGCCCAACCGGGGTTTCGAGCGAAACCGGGTCGCGCGAAATGGTCTTCAGCCTTTGCACTCTGAAACGTCATTTGCCCGCCGAGGCCGGGTTGTCGTACAATGTCCTCGGTAACCGAGGGCATCGTCCATGAGCAAACCGTCCGATCTGGTTCAGGGAACGTTGGACCTGCTGCTTCTCAAGATTCTGGCTCTGGAACCGATGCACGGGTGGGCCATCAGCCAACGGCTGAAACAGGTTTCGCGCGACGTGTTGCAGGTAAGCGACGGCTCCCTCTATCCGGCGCTCCACAAGCTCGAGCAGGAGGGCTGGATTAAAGCCGAGTGGAAGACAAGCGAACTCGGCCGCCGCGCAAAGTTCTATTCGCTCACCCGGCTGGGCCGAAGAAAACTCGCCAAGGAAGCCGCCAACTGGGAACGGCTCGCCGGTGCCATCAGCGCCGTGGTGAGGCTGACGGAGGCGTGACCGTGCGGTCCATCGTCGCCCTCGCCCTCGTCTTCGCGTTCACCGTGTCTTGCGCCACTCGCCAAGCCGCAACAGCGTTCCGGGTCCTGCCAGGCCGTCCGGATTACTTGCTTGTCTCCCCGGATTCCGCCAAGATTCCGTTTCCGGAAGTCCTCAGCCGTTACACACAGGTCGGGCCGGGCTGGGTCGAACTGCGCCCACTCACCGAACTTCGCGTTGAAAATGCTTACTTCCGCGAGGGCTTACCCAAGCATGGGCTGGCAAACTTCTTAGGCACGGAGATCGCCCGCTATCGAGTCCTTCCAGCCGGCAGGCTCGAGAGAGTTTCCGTCAAATCGCGTGTGCCACGAAGGCCGCCGGATCAGCCTCCGGTTCAACAACTCGTGAGTGATTCCCAAAGGCGTTATCACTGCCACCGCCTCTTCTACCAGGTTTTGTTGAGTAAAAAGTCAAACGTCCGGAGCGCCGTCCTGCTTGGCGCGGACTCTGAGAAGGAGATTGACCGATTGACCGCGCGCGTGCTCACAGAGCCCAAAACATTGTGTGTCGATGATGTCCCGCAATGCGCCGTATTCCCCGAGGCGTGTAGCGTGTCCCTGGAAATCGAGCTTGTCGTGAATGGCCGCCGCCGGACAGTTCTCTGGGGCAGCGACCTTGCCGAATTTGCCGGGAATCACCCGAACGTAACTTTGTTTCGCAGGTACAAGGACGGGCTGGCGCCAGTCGAAATGGATGTGCACGATCGTCAGGCGGCCCGGGTGCCTCTCCTGCCGGGGGATGTCATCCGATGGTGAACCAGGTCTGAGAATGCGTCCGGAACATTGGTGGTATTCGATTCCACTGCGCCTGCGCTCCATTTTCCGGCGTGCGCGAGTTGAGCAGGAACTCGACGAAGAACTCCGCTTTCATCTGGATCAGCTTGTAGCGCAAGAGATGGCCTCCGGCAAATCAGCCGCCGAAGCACGGCAGATTGCATTGCGCGCCATGGCTGGAATCGAGCAGCACAAGGAGCGCTGCCGCGATATGCGCCGCGTGCCGCGGATCGAGAACTTGATTCAGGACGCTCGCCAAGGCCTGTGGGCCGTGCTCCGGCAACCTCGATTCGCTCTGGTCGTCACCGCCATCCTGGCGATGGGCGTCGGAGCCAGCACCTCCGTGTTCAGTATTGTCGACGCCGTTCTCCTCCGTCCTCTGCCATACACTTCGCCAAACAGGCTGGTGAAGATCGAAGAAAGCATCAAGAAACGCGAGATGGGCGGCGTCACCGCGCAGGACTTTCTGCTCTTGCGCAGGCGTGCCGACCTGTTTGATAAGGCTGTCGCATACGTGAGGGACGATGTGACGGTAACCGGCACTGCCGAGCCTGCGCAAGCCATCGTCAAGCGCATTTCAGCCGGCGCGTTCTCCATGCTGGGAGTTCGCGCGTATCTCGGCCGTGCCCTGATGGAGATGGACGACGAGCTTGGTGCGCCGAATGTCGCCCTCCTAAGCGATCGATTCTGGCGGCGGGTGTATCGGGCGCATCCGGACGTTGTTGGCCGGACTTTCCGCCTTTCTGCCGAACCCTACACGATTGCCGGCGTCATGCCAAGGGATTTTGAGTTTCCGGAATCCAACGTCGACATTTGGACTCCGCTACGGCTTACATCGGCGTTCAACGGCGGCGACGTGGGCGTGACGGCGCGGCTTAAGCCCGGAATCTCAGTTTCAAAGCTACAAAGGGCCCTGGAGGTGGTCGCCCGTCAAATTGAGCAAGGCGATCCGGAACAGAGGGCAGGCCTGCGCATCATCGTATCGCCGTGGAGGGAAATGCCCGCGCGAGAGTACGAACTGACGCTGGCCTTCCTTTTGGGCGCCGTCACTCTCGTCTTGATGATTGCCAGTGTGAACGTCGCTAGCCTGTTGCTCACTCGCGCGGTGCAGCGGCAAAAAGAGATGGCGGTTCGGGCTTCGCTGGGCGCGGGACTGTGGCAGATCGTACGCCTGCTGCTTGCCGAAAGCTTCGCCCTTGCGCTAGCCGGAAGCGCCGTGGGCATCGTATGCGCGCATTACGCGATCCAACTTCTCCGTCAGCAGCTCACCCGGCTACCTGTCCCGCTGCCCCATCTTCAGCGCATCGCTCTCGATGATCGCGTCCTCCTGCTCGACATTGTTTTGTGCTTCGTGCTTGCTTGCATCATCACCGTCGCTCCGATCCTGATGTCTGCGAAGACCGACCTTCACACCACACTGCGCGGGCGTTCCGGGGCCCCAGGGTCAAAAAACTCCGCAAAGCTTTTTTCAATTTTGATCGCCGCTGAATCGGCCTTTGCGTTTCTGCTGATGGTGGGCTCCGGTCTTATGATCCGCAGTCTGATTCGTTTGCAGGAAGCCGATCACGGGTTTCATCCCGACCACGTGCTCACTCTGCGCGTTCCAGTCGGCAGCTTACGGCAGCTGCGGCCGGGAGGTAAGTACGTGACCAGGCCGCAACAGATGGCGTATTACCACGAATTGGTGGAACGGCTTCATGGAGTCCCGGGAGTCAAGGCCGTGGCCGTGGTCAACAATCTGCCGCTTTCGGATGTCAACACTTCATTGGCTAAAAATTGGCCTGATGGGACAGAGATGCATGTCGTCGCTCGCACCATCAGTCCGGAATATTTCACGGTCATGGGGACCCGGCTGCTTGCCGGCCGTTTCTTCACCGAAGCCGATAAAACGGGATCACCCGGCGTTGCCATCATCAATGAGCGCATGGCGCAAGAACTGTTTCCAGGCAGCAGCGCTGTGGGCCAGAGGAATCCCGGCGAAGCAGCAAGTGCAGGAGAGCTCGTCGTGGGTGTAGTCCAGAACGCCGCCCAAAACAGCTATCAAACCCCACCCCAATCCGAGGTGTATCTGCCGTACAGCCAGTTCATTTTCGCCGCGTTCATGTCGAGCATCGTCGTCCGCACTGCCGGCGATCCTCTCGCCCTCGCCGGCACGCTGAAAAAGACAGTCTGGGCCGTGGACGCCGATCAGCCCATCGTCAAAGTTGAAACGATGAACGACGTGATTGCCGACTCCATCTGGCGCCCGCGCTTTTCAGCCTGGATCTTTTCTGTGTTCGGTGGATTAGCCCTACTGCTGACGTCGGTGGGGATCTATAGCGTGGTTTCGTACACCTCTTCGCTTCGCGCCCGGGAGGTTGGCATTCGCGTGGCGATGGGAGCCACGCGCCACGACGTGATTGCCGTAATCGTGCGCGGCGCGATGGTTCCCCTCGGCGCCGGCCTCGGCCTTAGCTTCGTTGCAGCTGTCCTGTTGAGCCGTCTGCTGGCCAGCCTTCTGTATGAAATCAGCAGTACCGATCCTGTTGCCTACTTGGGCGCCGGCGCGGTGCTTCTGGTCATAGGGGCAATCGCGAGCGCGCGCCCGGCCTGGAGGGCTGCAACCAAAGACCCGATGCAGACATTGAGGAGCGAGTAGAACGACCCCAGAGACGGAGAGCGGCCTGTGGAACCTATCGCGCGGCCATCAATGCCCGCAGCCGCCGCGCCCGCTCCGGAGCACGCAGTTGCCGCAGCGCCTTGGCTTCAATCTGCCGGATGCGCTCGCGCGTGACGTCGAATTCCTGCCCGATCTCTTCGAGCGTGTGCTCGCGCTCGCAGCCGATGCCGAATCGCAGCCGGATCACTTTCTCTTCCTTGGGCGAAAGAGTCTTCAGAATCCCCGCCGTTTCGTCGCGCACGTTGCCTTCAATCACCGCATCTACCGGCGATCCCACCCAGCGGTCTTCAATTAGATCGCCCAGCGCAGACTCGCCGTCGCGCCCCACCGGAGTTTCGAGCGAAACCGGGTCGCGGGAAATGGTTTTCAGTTTTTGCACCTTTTCCACCGGAATGTCCATGCGCCGCCCAATCTCGTCATTGGTGGGCGTGCGTCCCAGCTCTTTCTCGAGCTCGCGCGAAGCACGCAGGAACTTGTTCATGCTCTCGTTCATATGCACCGGAATGCGGATGGTGCGCGACTGGTCGGCAATCGCCCGCGTGATCGCCTGCCGGATCCACCACGTGGCGTACGTCGAGAATTTGTAGCCGCGCCGGTATTCGAATTTGTCGGCGGCGCGCATCAGCCCGATGTTGCCTTCCTGGATCAGGTCCAGCAGGTGCAGCCCGCGATTCACGTACTTCTTGGCCACCGAAACCACCAGCCGGAGATTGGCCTCCACCAGGTCTTTTTTGGCCCGCTCGGCTTCCTGCTCGCCGTGGCGAATGATGTTCAGCGTGTGCTTCAGGTCCTGCAAAGGCGCGCCCGCCGTCGCTTCGCGCTTGCGAATTTCGCGCTTCAACTCCCGAGCGCGGTTCTGCGCGGCCACGCCCGCCCGGCCTTCGATTTTCTGCAACTCCCGCTCGAGGTGGGTCAGCTCTTCCACCGCGCGCTCGATTTCCTTGGAGAACTCTTTCCACTTGGGAAGCAGAAACGGAATCTTGCGAATGGAAAGCGACGTCTCTACCTTGGTCCGGTTGAGTTTGGAGCATTGGCGCCGTCGCGCGCGCTTGTTGCTCAACCCCGTGGCGTCGAACTTCTCCTGCGCTTGTTCCTGTTTCTTGTGCAGCACCACCACATCGGCGAAGAGCTGCTTCAACTCGCCCCGCCGCTTGGTGTCCGCCAGCGTGCCCTCTTCCAGGTCACCCAGGTCCACCAGGCCGTCCAGTTCCTCGACACCCTTCCTCAGTTGTTCGGCGGACTCGACCACAACCAGTTGCACCAAAGCGGACCGGCTGATGGCCTTCTGCATCCGCAGCTTGCCGCGTTCCATCCGGCGCGCCAGGTCGACTTCGCCCTCACGCGTGAGGAGTGGAACCGCTCCCATTTCGCGCAGGTACACGCGTACCGGATCGTCGGTATAGATGGATTCTTCGACCACCGGCTGCGGGTGTAAGAAATCCTCTTGCGCCGCTTCCGGGTCAAAAAACTTGGGTTCTTCGTCGAAATTGATGCCTAACGGGCTTTCGTTGAGAAAATGGTCGTCGAAATGATCCACTAAGACTCACCTCCCCCACGGACAGCAGAGCATTCGGAATGTGTGATCTTCCGGTGGGGTGCAGATTTTGATTCGATTTGCCTTGTCGAACCCGATGGCAAACGTGCGGAGCCATCCAGCGTCGCCTGGTCGAATGATGATAACACGTATCGGATCAGAAGTTAAGCCCTGCAATTATATGATGTTTGAAAAGTGTTTTGGTTACAGCAAAGCACTCGACACCACACGCTCGTAGTGCCTGCGGACTGGGTGTTGCCGTTCAAGATCCCTTTTGGCGCATTAAGTTCTTCAGTTCGTTGAAGAAAGCCTGTTCATCTTGAAAATCGCGGTACACCGACGCAAAACGCACATACGCAATCTTGTCCAGTTCCCGGAGGCCGTCCATCAGAATTTCTCCTATTTCTGTAGTTGAAATTTCGCGGTCCGGCGAGTCGATGACTCTGGATTCCACACGGTTCACGAGCTCCGAAAGCCGGGACATGCTAACCGGCCTTTTTTCACAAGCTTTGAGCAGACCAGCCAGAACCTTTTGCCGGTCGAACTTCTCGCGGCGCCCGTCCTTCTTAATGACCATGTAGGGAACTTCGTCGATGCGCTCATAGGTGGTGAAGCGGCGTTCGCAGGAGAGGCACTGGCGGCGGCGGCGAATGGCGTCGCCCTCCTTGCTCTCCCTCGAATCTACTACTTTGTCTTGCAAGTGTCCGCAAAACGGGCAGTTCACTGTGCGGCCTCCCGCTCCAATTCGCGCAGTTTGCGCCAGCTAAGTCCTTCATGCAGGGCAGCAGCCAGCCCGAACGGAACGATTACTACAAACGTGACGAGCCAAAGCAGCACCGCGATGCTGGTGGCCAGCTCGACTGACACGCCAAATATCTTGGTCAGCACCAGGACGGCCACCACTTGCATGCCGCCGCCGATGCCGGGGATCTGGACGACCGTGCCGAACGAAACAAATCCGATGAAAGTCACGGCATCCCAAATACTGAATCCGAGCGCGGAACCGAACGCCATGCTGATACACCAGTAGCAGCCCACGATCAGTGTCCACTCCAGCAAGGTGTATAGCAGCAGCAGCAGGATCGATTTTGTGCTGCGGGTCGATTCGGCCCCCTGGACCAAAGCCTGCAGAAAGCGGCTGGCCCGTTCGAGGTGGTGCTGGGAAAGAAAGCCCAGGGCGTCCATCAACCGCTGGCGCATGGCTTCCGAATAACGCCGGATCATGACCAGCATGAGCAGCGCGGCCGCGCTTAAGACCCAGACTAACACGCCGCCGATTTCGAGTACCCATGCCAGCCTGGGTCCGGGATTACTGATGTTGCGCACGCGGCTCAGCGCAAAACCGAAAATCGCCAGCACCATGAGAAGGTCGTAAATGCGTTCGAGAACCCAGGCCGCGATTTGCGAAGAAAACGGCACGCCTTCCTGGCGCGCGATCAGGTAGGGCCGTACGAACTCGCCGGGACGGCCCAGCAGGGTCACGGCGGTGAAGCCGATCACGGTTGCCGAAATCAGCTTGCGCATGTCCGGACGAGGCCGGAGAGGCTTCAGCAGGACCGCCCAGCGAAGGGCTCTCCCAAAGTAAGTGGCCAGCACCAGACCTACGGCAGCCAGCAGCCAGGGCCACTCGAGGTTCTCCAAGGTGGCTACGAACACCGACCAGCGGAAACCGCTCTTGCGGAGCTCCGAACGCAGCAGATACACCACGATCAGGAGCAGGATGGCCCCAAGCGTCAACCACTTCCAGCCATTCTTCTTAATGAAGCCGCCTTCCCCGGGAAACCGCCGATCCTCCAGTCCCGGTCCGGAAAAATGAACCTATCATCATAGAACCTCGTTACTTGTAAGTGGAAGTCTAAAAAAAGGTAAACTATGGCAACTGCCGCCATTCAAGCTGCGTTTCCCTTAGCGGGCAATTATCCCGGGATGGGGGAGTGCAACCCGTTCGGGGCGGCGGTGCGGCAGGGACTGACCTCACACGGCTTGGATCTCGATTACAGTCTCGTGCAACGGTGCCTGAGCGGTGATGCCACCGGTTGGGAGGAATTGGTTCGGCTGCACACGCGCCGAGTCTACGGGCTGTGTTACCGGTTCACGACCAGCGATGCCGAAGCCCAGGATCTGACTCAGGACATTTTCCTGAGAGTGTTTCGTACGCTGAAGAGTTACCGCTCGGCGGAAGGCTCGTTCGTCACCTGGCTGACGCGGCTGAGCCGTAACCTTTTGATCGATCATTACCGCCGTACGCGGCAGGAGCGGCTCACGGACACGATCGAAGATCAGCTTCCCACGCTCGAGGAACACGAGCACGGAACCGACACGGCGGCGCGGCCCGACCGTTTGGTGGCGGGCCGGGAGGCGAGCGAGATATTGCAGGGCGCGCTGGGGAAATTGTCGCCCGAGCTGCGCGAGACGGTGATCCTGCGTGATTTGCAGGAGATGGAGTATCGTGAAATTGCCCAAGTGCTGAAGATTCCCGAAGGGACAGTCAAGTCGCGGCTGAACCGCGGGCGGGCAGAACTGGCGCGGCTCCTGCGCAAGCAGAAGGCAGCTTTATGACGTGCGCGAATTTTGAAATCGCGCTATGCGATTACCTGGACGGAACGCTGGCTCCGGCGGAAAAAGCCGAAGTGGAGCAGCATCTCGCCACGTGTGCCGCGTGCGCGGAACTGGCCCGCGACGCCCAGGCCGCCATGGCTTTCATGGAGCGCGTGGCGGATGTGGAGCCGCCGCCGGAACTGGTGACGCGCATGTTCGCCATCCCGAGTCTGCCCGAGGCTCGGGCCTCGATGCGCACGGGTATCCGGAGCTGGTTCCGCAATCTCATGCAGCCCATGCTGCAGCCGCGCATGGTGATGGGATTGTCGCTCACGATTTTGTTTTTCGGCATGATGGTGCGCTGCGCGGGGATTCCTGAGAAAAAACTGACGGCCGCCGATCTGGATCCGGCGCGCGTGTGGGCGGGCGCGGAAGATCGCGTGCACCGCGGCTGGGAGCGCACGGTAAAGTTTTACGAGAATCTGCGGTTGGTCTATCAGATTCAGTCCAGGGTGCGGGAGTGGAGGGACCAGCAGGAGCAGGATGCCAGCGCGGTTCCCCCGGAGACTCCCGCGACGGATGAGCGGCGCCTCACACCGCCGCCGAAAGACTCGGGGGCACCGGGCAAAGGAACAACACCGAGAAAGTAGGGGATTTTATGAACTGCCTAAACCATCCAGAAATTCCGGCCGCGGCCTTCTGCCGCACGTGCGGCAAGCCGCTTTGCGATGCGTGCAAGCGGTCGGCGCAAGGAAGCGTCTACTGCGAAGAGCATGTGCCCGCTCAGACGGCTACACCGCCGGCAGCAGCCCCGGTTTATACCCCGCCGCCGGTGGCGGACCCGAGCGTTTCTCCCGGCTTGGCGTTCACTCTGGGACTCCTCATTCCCGGCGTGGGCGCGATTTACAACGGGCAGTACGCTAAGGGCCTGGTCCACGCCATTATCTTCGGGCTGCTGGTGAGCATTCTCAGCTCGGGATCGGCGCACGGCATGGAGCCGCTGTTCGGCTTCCTGATCGCCGCCTGGGT
>Ga0335079_10005415_pt1 | contig 14605 bp, 10 predicted proteins | sample Lox_Sample_33_FD_206719 | JGI IMG/M metagenome (GOLD analysis project Ga0335079, IMG submission 206719) | Soil microbial communities from Loxahatchee National Wildlife Refuge, Florida, United States - Lox_Sample_3.3 | ecosystem: Environmental > Terrestrial > Soil > Wetlands | place: USA...
CTGCTGATTCGTGCCGGCCACCGCCAGCTTCATGTCGACACGAACGTCTTGCCTTGCGGTCAGTTCCACCTTATCGACTGCGGAGCTCGCGAATCCCTCCTTCGCGGCCGTCAAACGGTAGTGTCCGGGTCTCACATTCTCGAACACGAAGTTTCCCGTGGCGTCACTGATGCTCATGACCTCCGTGTTCTCATCCACGTTGTGCAAGGTAATCGCCACCGCGGGGAGAGCCGCGCCGCTTTGGTCCTGCGTGGTACCGCGGATGCTGCCGAAGGTGGATTGGGCGTTCAGGTTGGGCAACAGAAATGCCCAAACGATCGCCAAAAGGCCCACGAGCACAGAGCGAGTATTTCGCAAATTTTGCAAGTTCATTTGAGGTACCTTTCCGGGATCCAGCGGACGCAGGAATTCCCTTGCCAATCCAATTTTTCAGTCGATGCGGGGACTTACGATCTCAACGGGGAGGGAAACTGAAACCTTTCGGCGAGCATACCGGAGGGCAAACAGGAAAGGCATAAAAAAGTCGTGAAAACTCGATAGAAAATTTGTATATGCCAAATACTCGGCTGTGAGCGATTGAAGAGACAAACCCCATCGGATCAATGCGGTACGGCTTGATCCAGGCTGCACCCGCCGGCAAACCTGCCACGACCGCGGAAGGCAGTCCCGCCACGATGTTTCCGATTCCCTGCCTTTGATGGCCAATGCACAGCATCCCTGCGGCCGTCCAGTTTTCGCGCAAAGCCAGCGACCTACTCTCCAGCGGGCAAGAGGGAAGATCGATCGGATCGCGGGCAAGCTGTCCGCTACTTGGAAGTGATCCACAATGGCCGTGTAGTCGCCTATGCTGAGGTTGGTCCAAAATGGCGTTCGACGACGTTGATTAGTAGTGGGAAGTCGGCCAGCGTCCCGGATGGCAGGACCGTGTCCGGGTGCTGCGTGATCCAGTCGGATGCCAGCCATGTACAGACGCGTTATCCCAACGATCCCAGCATTCCACGCGCAATTTCTTCGGTATAATCGAACAAATGCGCGGACGCTCGAGTCTCGGCGAATTTGAGCTCCTGGTCATGCTGACGATCCTTCGGCTGGGCGAGGATGCGTACGGCGTGCCGATATCGCGGGAAATCGAGCAGCGGACCGGACGGATCGTCACCTTCGGTACGGTCTACGCGACATTGGAGCGGCTTCAGAAGAAGGGCTTTGTCCGCTCGAATCTGGGGGAAGCGACGCCGGAACGAGGCGGTAGGGCGAAGCGGTTCTTCCGGGTCACCTCAGCGGGTCTGCGGACCGTGCGGGAAACCAAACGGAATCTGGTCAGACTTTGGCAGGGTCTTGCGGAGCTGGAAGGAGGATTGGCATGAGGCGGTCGCACGCGGCAGTCAGTTGGCTCTTTGAACGCCTGGGCCTGGACACGGCACTCGCGGGGGACCTGATCGAGGAATGCGCGGCAGGGCGTTCGGCATTCTGGTACTGGCGTCAGGTGTTGGCCGCTGTGTGGATGGGCGTTTGGGGCGGCATCCTTGGGCACAAGCTTCTCACCTTGCGCGCCATCGCGACCGGCTGTGCCGTGAATGCGGTCTGGCTTTATCTCTGGACCAGATTTCTGCACTTCGGGCTCACGCGAACCGCTTCGCTTGATTCGTTTGTCTCTTTGCTGGCGATCCTGCTTACGCAGACGGTGACGGGTTGGATTGTGGGTCGAACCCACCGGGCGCACGCAATGCCCATGGTCTGTGCTTTCGTGATCTGGCTATTGGTCTGGGCCTTGGGCAGCGCTGATTTTCCTCACCTCAGAATGCTCGTGGTAGATTCGCTGGACCAACCCCGCTTCCGCCCGTACCTTGCACGTTATCTTGTCTGGTCTTTGGTGCCGATCTTTGTCGAATTCGCAGGACTCCTCGCCGGGGGCATGATGGCCGCACGCGCGGGCCGGCCGCCGTCCGAGCCGGCACGGAACTGAAGAACGGCGTTCATTCGCATCGCAAGCACTGGAGCGGATCGACGCTCAAAGCCCGCCGAAGGGGTCCCAGCGCAGCGATGGCGCCCGTCGCCCCGAGGATGGCAATCACGGCGGCGAAGCTGGCAGGGTCGGAGGGGCGCAGCCCGGGCACGAAAAAGATCGCCAGCGGCCGCGTCACCATCAGGGAAACGGCCAGCCCGATCCCGATACCCGCGGCCAGCAGGCGCGTGAAATCGGCGAGGACCAGCATCAAGACATGCTTCGGCGTGGCCCCCACCGCGACCCGGACGCCGATTTCGCGCGTCTGGCGCGCGATGGTATAGGCCAGGACACCATAAAGACCGATGAGCGACAGCACCAGCGCAAGCGCGCCCACGCTGCCCATCAGGCCGGCTCCCACCTGCGACGGAAGGAAGGCAAATCCGATGCCTGCGAACATGGTCTCGACTTCGAGGCCGGCCGAGGGCTCCGCCTGCCGGAGCGTCTGCCGGACGGCAGCGAGTTGTCCGGCCGGGGGAATGGCGCTCCGAATCACGAACTGAATGCGCGTCCGGTTGTTGCGGATCTGGGCCAGCGGCTGGTAAAGCTGGGGCCGCGGATTCTCCCCGATCGTCATGTTCTTGGTGGCCCGAACGACCCCGACGATGGTATGGGCGGCCCGGTCCGGTCCCCAGAGAAATGTGGCGCCGACGGGTTCGCGGCTTCCCAGGTATTGCCGGACGAACACATCGTTGACGATGACCACGAGGGCGGCGCCGTCATCTTGCGGTCCGAAAGCGCGGCCCCGGAGGAGGGGAATCTCCATGGCGCGGAAATAGTCCGGAGTCACCGCGTTCCAATTGAACTGCACGTGGAGCTTCTCGCCGTTGTCCGGGAAGGTGACATCCGATCCGTAGGTGGTGCTGTCGGTGAAGGGAACGATGCGGGCGGCCGCCGCGGAATCGACGCCGGGAATCGCGCGGAGGCCGTCCAGAGCGCGACCGGCAAACGAGCCGATGGCGCCGCTCTCCTGGTATTTGGCGGGCGGCAGGTAAACGTCGGCGCGGATGGTGTGGCGTACGTCGAAACCAGGACCGAGAGAGGCGGACCGCGCCAGGTTCTGCAGGAATAACGCGGCGGTGGTCAGCACCACGAAAGAGACGGCGATTTGCGCGACGACCAGCGCGCGCCGCATGCGCAGCTTGCGCTCGCGATGCATTCCGGCGGAAAGCGATTCCCGCACGGCCTGCCATGCCGGCACCAGACCGCTCGATACCGCCGAAATTGCGGCCAGCACAGCGGCATAAGAGGCAACCCGCCAGTCGGGATCGATGCGCAGCCGGATGGGGACGGGAAACGGCAGCGGGATGGATGCGGCGGCCTTGGCGGCTATAAGGGCGAGAAAGAATCCGAGACCCGAGCCGGCAATCGACAGCAGCAGGCTTTCCGAAAACAGTTGTTGCAGCAACCGGCCCCGGCTCGCGCCCAGAGCCAGGCGGGTCGCAATTTCCTGGTGACGGGCGGCGGCGCGCGCCAGAAGCAGGTTGGCCACATTCACACAGGCGATGATCAGAACGAGTCCGACAATAACCAGTAGCGCCACAAAGAAGAGCAGCACGGGCAGTGACTGACTGTCTTTTTTCAGACGCTCGATTCCAGCCACTGAAGTGGCGTGGAGCTGCTCGTTCGACTTGTCCGGGGGAGCCGACTCCCGCTTCAGAAGTTCTGTCAGCGCCGGCATAGCGGCATTCACCTGGCCGACGGTCATCCCAGGTTTGAGACGCGCATAGGCCGCCAGAACGGTCCCTTCGATGTACCGGGGAACGAACACGTCGGGCGCGTATCCGTACCCGATCAGGCTTCGGTAGTCTTCGGGCAGGATGCCGAGCACGGTGTAGAGACGCCCGTCCAACCGGATGGCCTTGCCTACGATTGCGGGGTCGCCGCCGAGCCGGGTGCGCCAGAAGCGGATATTGAGGACGGCCACTTCGCCGGGATCCGATTCATTCCAGCCGCGCCCCAGGGCCAGGGGCACGCCGAGGGCGGTGAAGTAGTTCCTGGTCGCCTGCAACGCGAAGATGCGGCGGGTCTCCGACCCGTCGTTGAAATTGATGAAGCTCTCCTCGTTCTCGCCCGCAACGTCCTCGAAGACGCCGCTCCTGCGGAGCAGATCGATGGTAGCCGGCTGCATGTGGCTGTTTCCGCCCTGCCGCAGATAGACGACCGACCTGGCGTCGCGGACCGAGGGCCGGCTCAGGAGAAGCTCGATCGTGAGGGAGAAGATGGCCGTGTTGATGCCGATTCCGAGGCCCAGCGAAACCAGGGCGGCCACCACGAATCCAGGGCTCTTGCGCAGCGTGCGGACCGCGAAAGACAGGTCGCGCCAGAGATTCTCGATGCGATTGAAGCGCCAAAGGTCGAATGCCTGTTCGCGGATGAAACCGGCGTTCCCCAATGGAATCGGATTGCTGGCCGCGGCGGCCATTTCACGGTGAAAGGCGAGCTCCATCTCGAGGTCCTGCCGCAGACGGCGGCGGCGCAGCAGCTTCAGAAGAATGCCGCGGATCATCGGGGTTCCCTCGCCAGCACACGGTCCACTGCGGCCGAGAGCCGCTTCCAGGTCTCCTGCTCTTCGGAGATCAGCTTTCGCCCGCGCCTTGTGATCTCGTAGTATTTGGCCTTCCGGTTATTGTCGGAAACGCCCCACGAAGCCGAAATAGCGCCATCGAGCTCGAGACGGTAGAGGGCGGGGTAAAGCGAACCTTCCTCCACCTTGAGCACTTCGTCCGAAAGCAGGTGGATGGTTTGGGCGATGGCATAACCGTGCAACCGGCCGCGGCTGACGGCGTGCAAAATCAGTAGGTCCAGCGTGCCCTGAAGGAGGGTGGGGGTGGCAGATTTGGCCATGAAAATCCTTTCTACCGGCCACTTACGGGAACTCGTCGGCAAAAGTTCCCTAGATCATCAAGGGAAGAGGCTTTTCTCTCGCACAGTAACTGGTTCCCCTGGCTGGGCCGAACGAACGACCGCGGCGCTCGTGAGGCCTGAAGGAGTCGTCGCAGCCGGGTACGCAATATTTTGGTAACCTCATATCTTCCGCTTAGAGGTGGTCAGGTTGGGCCTTTCCCGAAGACAGTCATTAAAGGCGCTTGCCACGGTTGCCGCTATTCCGTCCACCGGCCTGGCTGCGCGCGTCCGGCCGGTCGCAGGTATCCGGCTCGTGGTGCTCGATGTGGGGGGAACGATCATCGAAGACCGCGGCGACGTTCCCCAAGCGCTGAGCAGCGCGCTGGCGCATTACGGAATCGAGTCCAGCGCGGAGGAGATCCGGCGGCGGCGAGGATCGTCCAAGCTCGAAATCGTGCGCTATTTCGTGGAGAAGCAAACGCTTCCAGCGAGCACCGACCGCAACCAGCTCACCGCCAGCATCTATGGCGAGTTCTCCTCCAACTTGATGGAAGCCTACCGGTCCGTGCCCCCGATCGCCGGCGCTGAAGAGGCCATTCGGCAGATGCGTCGAGATGGTTACCTGCTCGCCACGACCACTGGTTTCGATCGCGCCGTCACGACGTCAATCTTCAAGCGTCTCGGTTGGGAGGAGTACTTCGCCGCGAGTATCTGCAGCGATGATGTGCTGCGGGGACGGCCGGCGCCCTTCATGCTCTTTCATGCGATGGAGGCGGCCCGCGTCGACAACGTCGCCGAGGTTATGGCCGTCGGCGACACTCCGCTCGACCTGCAGGCGGGAACCAACGCCGGGCTGCGCGCCGTGGTAGGTGTGCTGACGGGAGCTTCCGATATTGGCGCGTTGCGCCGCGAGCCGCATACGCACATCCTGGAGAGCGTGGCGCAATTACCCTCGCTGCTGAGATCGCGGGCCTGAAAGTCCGTGGTGCTCCAGGCGCGTCTAACGCGGCGAGCACCGCTTGGGGCTCAACGTGTCCGTAGCCGCCTCTGGTGAAATGCAGGCGTGGTTCAACACGATCTCGGCGAGTTTGACCAGGTTCGCATCCTGACTTCCAGGCGATTCTGCTTCGGACCGCAGAACTTCTGAAGCCACCGCCACGGCCAGTGCGTCGAATTCGTCCATGGCTACAAGAAACCTCGAAGTTACACTCGCAATCGCTTTTCCACTTCAGTGTGTAGACGCGCCTTCCGCGGCGAACTTCGTGCCATACTGCGCAATCGGCCGGCACAGAATGATACAGGTATTCAAAAACTCGTTCAGCTTTCCGGTCGCATCATTACAGAGTCGGTAGTGCCTTTGAGCTTATAATCTGCTTGCCACAGTTATACGCGCGCCAACTTCAACAGACGAACTTCGGGATCGGGCCGGTCCGTGAGCGCCGTGCCCGAATGGGGAGGAGAAAATGTCAGATGCTCGTCGTTGGCCCGTTCGCGCAGCATCGTACGCGCTTCTGCTCGTGGCTGCTTCCGCACCAGCCCCGGCTCAGTTCCGGGGCGTCATCGAGGGCACCGTCAAGGACCCCGCGGGCGCTGTCATTCCGGGCGCCCAGGTCACATTAACCAATAACGAAACGCAGCGGCAGCAATCCGTGACTTCCGGCACGGGTGGTTTCTACCATTTCGCGGGTCTGCCGCCCGGAACTTATGGCGTTGAAGCTTCGGCCAAGGGAATGGGTAAACAGGTCGTCAGGAACGTGGTCCTGGCAGGCGAAGCCACGACTGGTGTCGATCTTACACTGCACCCGGGCGAAATTACCTCCACCATCACTGTGACCAGCGAGGCCACGCCCGCACTGGAGACGGAAACTGCGAACGTATCGGCCAGCCTGAACTCGGAGGCAGTGCGGACGCTTCCACAAACAGGCCGCGATCCTTATGAGCTGCTCCGGCTGGCGCCGGGCGTGTTTGGCGATGCGGCACGCTCCGGCACCGGCGGCTCCGTCGCGCTGCCCAATGCATCCGGTCCGGGCGGCTCCAACAGCGCCCTATTTCAGACCGAGAATCAGATCCCGATTGTCGCCAACGGCCAACGCACATCCCAGAACAACTTCGAGATCGATGGCGTGAGCGTGAACAGCCTGACCTGGGGCGGCGCCGCCGTGGTCACGCCCAACCAGGAATCGGTCAAATCCATCCGCGTCTCTTCCAGCGATTACTCCGCCGAAGCCGGCCGAAACTCGGGTGCGCAGATTCAGGTGGTGTCGCAGAACGGGACCAACCGGTTCCACGGCAGCGGCTTCTTCAAGTACAACGACCCCATCTTTAATGCGTTCAATCAATTCGGCGGTCCGAACGGCGCGCCTCCGGTTCGGGTGGATCAATTGCTGCGCCAGTTCGGCGCCAGCCTGGGCGGACCCGTCGTGAAGAACAAGCTGTTCTTCTTCTTCTCGTACGAAGGCTTGCGGCAGGGGAATACGAACTTCAGCACGGCCTACGTAGAAACAGCGCAGTACCGGCAGCAGGTGGTCGCGGCGCGGCCGGGTAGTATCATCGCGCAAGTCTTCAATAATCCCGGCATCGCGCCCCGTGTCGCCGCTTATATCCCGGTTGCGTGTCCCGCCGGCTTCGCGGCTGGGACCTGCCAACAGGTGCCGGGCGGACTTGACCTCGGCTCGCTCACGGGAGCGCGTGGGCAGTATGTCGACTTCTCGGCGAAGCCGACCGGCAGCGGACTCGATGGGTTACCGGACATCGCACTCGCTCAGCTCGCGCTGCCGGGTTATACAGATGGAAACCAGTACAACGCCCGTCTCGATTTTAATCCCACATCCGCCGACTCGTTCGCGGTCAGCACCTATATCTCCAGCCTCAACCAGCTCAGCGCCGATGCCGCGGGCGGTTCCCGGCCGTTGGGCGATCTCCCCTTCAAACCCCGCAATACCGCGGCCACGGCGACCTATCTCCGCACGATCTCGCCCACCATGCTCAATGAAGCGCGCTTTAACTTTACCCGATTCTCGGATAATGGCCTGGCCGACGCGGCCAACGTGAATTTCGGGATCCCGCGCCTCGAGGTGGAAGGGCTGGCACTGCCGGACCGCATCCGCTTCGGCGCGCCCCAGGGCGAGACCACGCCCAGCAAACTCGCTCAGAATCAATATGAATTCCGCGACAGCCTGAGCAAGGTAGCCGGCAATCACGCCTTCAAATTCGGGGCCGAGTCTCGATGGGAGCAGGACAACAACAGCCTGGTGGGAGGCGCGCGGCCCTTGTACTCGTTCCAGGGCCTGTTCAACCTGGCCAATGACACGCCGGTGTTCGAGCAGATCAACGCCGATCCCAGCACCGGCGCGCCCGCCGACGCGCAGCGCTACTTCCGCACACATACTTATGCGCTATACGCTCAGGATCAATGGAAAGTACGGCCCGGCCTTACTCTCACGCTCGGCCTTCGCTGGGAGTACTTCTCGCCAATTACGGAGACGCGGAATCGGCTTAGTAACCTGGCGTATGCCTCGCCCGCTACCCTTCTCGGCGCTCGGGTGGTCACTGTGGGAGACCTGTTTCACCGCGACCGGAACAACTTTGGGCCGAGGTTTGGCTTCGCATACAATCCGCGTCGTTGGAACAAGCTGGTAGTGCGGGGCGGTTTTGGAATTTACTACCAGCGCGTGCCGGACGTTCTTTTTGCCAACACTCGTGGGAATCCGCCGTTTTTTGCCCGATTCAGCCTCTGCTGCGGCAACGCGGCGTCGCCATTTGACAATAGCCAGATCCTTTACGCGCTCGGCGCCGGCAATTCGATCTATAGTTACCCCATCAATCCCGCATTGGCCATTGGAATCGATCCATCCACCGGCGCCGTTCTCAACAGCACTGTCGAGGTATGGGGCGCGCAGCAGAATTTCCCAACTGCCTATGCCTACGTATATTCTTGGAATTTCGAATACAGCCTGCCGGGCCACATGGTCGCCTCGGCCGGATATCAGGGCAGTACCGACCACCACCTCATCCGCATTGTCAACGAAAACTTTCTCTACCCGAATAACCCGGCTTTCGGCCCCGTTTATTTTCCCCAGCCGGACGTAAATTCGAATTACAACGCTCTTAACCTGGGACTTACTCGCAACTTCTCGGCCGGTCTCGGGATACAGGCCAATTACCGCTGGTCGAAGAGTATCGACCAACTGTCAAACGAGGGTCCGGGGGCCAGCGCGAATCAGACGTGGCCGCAGGACCAGGGGACCGAGCGCGGTCCTTCCGATTTCGACGCGACTCATTCGCTGACGGTCGCTGCGCAGTACGAGCTCCCCTGGTACAAGAACCGGAAAGACCTGCTCGGAGTGCTCCTGGGCGGTTTCCAGGTCTCGCCGATTCTCACGTACCATACGGGCTTCCCTTATACCGTAAAGATCGGACAGTCTGTGAGCACGCCGGGCGGGCCCAGCCTTGGTCCGATACGCCCCACCGCATTCTACGGAAACGCCGTTTACGACAACTCCAACGATGCCCTGATATCCGGCACGAACTGGCCGGGCGGCGGCGCGGCATACTTCAACATCGCCGCCTCCGGACCGCCGGGAATCGGCCGCAACAGTTTTCGCGGCCCGCGCTATTTCGCCACCGATTTGAGCGTCGCCAAGCAATTCAGGCTCCCCTCCGGCTGGCACCTGGGGGAGGCGGCGGTGATCGATGTGCGCGCCAATTTTTACAACCTGTTCAACACGTTGAACCTGACGCCTTTCGGGTTTTTCGACCCCGGAATCTTCGCCGACAGTTCTCAGTTCGGAAGGGCGACCCAGCCCGGTTTGGCGGGCCGCGTGGTAGAGTTTCAGGGCCGCATCAGTTTTTAGCGGTTGCTTCGCGAATGCCGCCAGGGGCTGGCTTCGATTCTCACAGTCAATAAACCGGCCTGTCGCAAAAATGATATCCTGTACGGCCAAGTAGGGTGCGTCCTTGCGAACTCAGATGTAATTTCTACTTCTCCTATGGAGGGCATATATGCGTCGTCGTTTTGCAATTCCCGCAATTGTGGCCCTGGCGTTCCCATTCGCCGTGCGCGCCGACCTGGTGGGAACCGTGACCTTGGCCAGCGGAGACAGGTACAGCCTCGATACCGGGGAGACCTTTCCCGCCGGCAGCGCCGCCGGCGACATCCGGTTCAGCGGCACCAGCGTGGTTTCTCAAGGCGACGTTGTCGGCATCTACAATTACAAGACTTCCGGCGCGGCCGGCACTACTCTGTACAACAGCCTTACCCAGCAAGCGTTGTCCACCCTGCCGGCCGGGTCGTATTCGACGACCGTGACCCTGAACGCGGCCGCGCTCGTGGTCGGAGACGTTTTCGCCGTGCATACTACCGGTGGAAACTATGCCAAGGTGCTGATCACCTCCTTCACCAGCGGCAGCTCTCTCGGCTTGCAATACACCACATTCGGCGCCGCCAGCGGCGGTGCCAACGCGCCCCAGATTACGGCGATTGAAAACGCCGCCACCAACATTCCACCCGGACTTCCCAATTCCGCCATCGCACAAGGCGCGCTCTTCGTCGTCAAAGGCAAGAATCTCGGCCCGGCGAGTGTGGTGGTCGCAAGCACCTTCCCGCTGCCCACCTCGATCGGCGGCACCTCGATTCAGGTAACCGTCGGCGGAACCACGGTGGACGCGATCATGTACTACTCGCTGGCCGGCCAGGTCGCCGCCATTCTTCCTTCCAGAACGCCTGTGGGAACGGGCACTCTGATCGTCACGTACAACGGCCTGGCCAGCGCGGCGGCGCAGATCGTGGTGGCGGCCGGCAACATCGGAGTCTTTACGCTGAACACCAGTGGCTCGGGAGACGCCGTGGCAACGCTGCCGGCCACCAACACCGTGGTTTCTCCAAGCAATGCGCCCAACCCCGGCGAAATCGTGACTCTCTGGGCCACCGGACTCGGCCCTGTATCCGGGGACGAATCACTGCCCGCGCAGCAAGCCGACCTGACCAACATTCCGCTCAAGGTCTTCATCGGCGGCCAGCCCGCCAATGTGCTGTTTCGCGGCCGCAACGCCTGCTGCTCCGCCGTGGACACGATTTACGTGACGGTTCCGCAAGGGCTGAGCGGTTGCGCCAACTCGGTCATCATGCAGATCGGGAATCTCGTCAGCAACGCGACCTCGATTCCCATCGGCACGAACGGCAGGAATTGTGTCCCCATCGCTCCGAATCAGGCAAGCGGCGGGTTGGGATCGGGAACGCACGCCTTCGGCGGGCTGAGCCTGGTCCGCCAGGTGACCAACGTATCCGCTATTGGACCGGTTCCGGCACAGAGTATCAAGATGGACCTCATCGGCGGCGTGTTCGAGAAGGTCACGACGTCCGGCACTTCTCAGGGCTCGCAGGTCGACATCGTTTCTTACGGTTCCTGCGTGGTGACCACCCACGTGAGCGGACAGCCGGCCACACCTCCCGGTGCCACGGTGCAATACCTGGACGCTGGAACCATCACGGTAAACGGCCCGGGGATCACCGGCAGCCGGCAGATTTCGAAGTCGACCCCGGGCGCGGGAATTCTCCTGTACGGCCAGGTTCTGGACAATACGGCCACCACGCTGGCAGCCGGCACATACAATTTCACGGGAGCCGGCGGCCCCAACGTGGGACCGTTTACCGCCAGTTACAACATGCCTCCCGTGTTCGCCTGGACCAACCAATCCAGCGTTACCACGATTGTGCGGGCGAACGGAGCGACCGTTACTTGGAGCGGAGGCGACCCGGCGGGATACGTCGCCATCAGCGGAACGAGCGATCTCACCGGGGCCACGGCGGCGAGCACAGTCTCCGTCTCGTTCACGTGTACAGCCCGCGTGACCGATGGAAGCTTCACGATTCCACCCGTGGTTTTGCTCGCGCTGCCACCTACTGCCGCGGCCCCCGGTGCCACGTTTGCCGTTCCGGGGACCCTCTCCGTCTCGCACACAGGAACCATGGCAGCGATGATCCAAGCCTCCGGCATCGAATTCGGCGGAATTGGAGCGGTGTTCGCCTTCGGCAACTCAGCGACCTATCAATAATCAGAATTCCTGTCACGAGTGATTGCCCGACCCCGCGTCGCTCCGGCACAGTCAGGGAAATCCCCCTGGATTGGTGCGTCTCCATACAATTCTAGCGAAGCCACTATCATGGGAGTTTAGTTCTAGGACCTTCGGATCATCGGCATTGCAGGTGCGCCGCTGCCGAGTAAGTAGCCCATCCGTACTTGTGGCAGAGGTTACGTCGGCTGGTGCCGCCAACGAAACGATTTGTCAGTTGGCCGCACTAAATCCCAGCGCCATTCAGACCGTCCCTGAGCTGCTCCGCAGTACTTTACTTTCAGCAGATTAGCCGTTGTATTGAATTAGAAAACAGAGTATCTTAGTAACCTGAATGGCCTGAATTTTGGAAATATCAAACAAGGCAACCGGGGAGACTCGCGTTGCCTCTAAGTGAGGGCCAGATGGAGGGTTCTTGGGTTATCTCCCGCCATTCGAGGAAGACGTTTTCATCAGCTACGCCCACCTGGACGATGACACTCTGCCGCGGGAACGGCGGAGCTGGGTCGCGCAGCTCGACTACGATCTGAAACAGTTGGTAGCTGCCAAGCTCCGCGAGGATCCTGCCGTCTGGCGGGACCCCGATGTCCGCGGCAACGAGGATTTCGAGACGGTGATCTCCCAGTCTCTGGCGCGCGCCGCGACCCTGCTGTGCGTGATGAGCCCGACGTTCCTGGACGGGAAATGGTGCCAGCGTGAGCTGGAAGAGTTTGTCTCCTCGGCGGAGCGAAATTTCGGCCTCCAGGTCGGCGCGAAAAACCGCATCTTCAAAGTGGAAAAACTCCCGGTCGATCCGAAAAAGGTAGAGACTCTCAGGCCGCTGCACGGAACCGGCACCTACAAGCTGTACGGACCCGACCCCGAAGGCAAACTCCGTCCGTTTCGTCCGCAATTGGACGACAAGGAGAGCCTCTCCTATTACCGCCGCCTCGACGACTTAGCCGAGGATATCGCGGCGACACTGAAACGAATGCGGCAGGGCGGCTCTTTCGAGACGCCGGGAACGGCAAAGCCCCTCGCCGTCTACGTGGCCGCGACCACTTCCGATCTCGACGAAGAGGCCAACGAGATCCGCCGCGATTTGCGCGACAGGGGTTACGCCGTGCTGCCGCCGCCCGGAGATCTTCCGTTCAGGGCCAAGGATTTCAAGGAACGAGTTGGCCAGTACCTGAGCCAGGCGGTGCTTTCGGTTCACCTGATCGGTGCCGAGTATGGCTTCGTGCCGGAGGGCGAAAATACCAGGTCGAACGCCTGGCTCGAGCACGAGATGGCCATGGAGCGCTCCCGTGCCAAGGAGTTTCTGCGGCTGATTTGGATGCGTCCGAGGTTGAGTCCGTCCGATCCGCGCCAGCGCCGTTTTGTGGAATACCTGCGAGACGACCCCGGCGTTCAGGCGGGCGCCGACATGCTGGAAACCAACCTGGAAGATCTGAAAACCGTCCTCCAGGACAGGCTGCGCGAAATCAAAGAGAGCCAGGCGGCGCCTGCGGAACGTCCGGAGAGGCGAGCCTGTGTCTTCGAAGAGCGCGCCCAGGGTGCAGCCACCGCGGCCACAGTGGCTCCGGCAAGCGAACCGATTCGCATCTACATTATTTGCGACCAGTTGGATTTGCATTCGGACCGCCTCGCAATGCTCTCGGATTTCCTTTACGACCAGGGCTATGAATGCATCCTCCCGTCGGATGTCGAGGACGAGCGGGAAGCGCTGCAAGAACACGCCGACAACCTCGATATCTGCGATGCCTGCATCATCTACTTCGGCGAGGCCTCCGACAGATGGTTGTCCACCAAGTTGCGGGAGCTGCGAAAGGCCCTGAGCCGCCGTCCAAGGCCGATTCTTGCCAAGGCCGTCTACATGGCTCCGCCGGAAACCGCGGGTAAGAGGACCCTCCGGACCCACGAGGCGAATGTGCTCCGCGATTCGGAAAGCTTCTCGCCGGATTGCCTGCAACCGTTCCTGGCACAGCTCCACGGAAGAGAGAAAGGAACCGGCGCGAGATGACCTCGACCATCTCATGCAACCCTTTTCCGGGCCTGCGGCCCTTCCGGACCGACGAAGATTACCTGTTCTTCGGACGAGAGGGCCAGAGCGAGGAGATTCTCCGGCGGCTCCGGCTCAATCGATTCGTCGCAGTGGTCGGCACGTCGGGCAGTGGAAAGTCATCCCTGGTCCGCGCCGGATTGCTCCCTTACCTGTTCGGCGGGTTCATGTCCCGCGCAGGATCGCACTGGCGAGTGGCGATCTTTCGGCCCGCTAGCGATCCCATCGGGAATCTGGCACGAGCGTTGAACGACCCGGCGGTGATTGGCGACGCCGCCGCCGATGAAGAAGAGTCGAAAAGAAAGTCGGTTCTGCTGGAAGTCGCACTGCGGCGCAGCGGCCTCGGCCTCATCGAAGCGTTGCGGCTCTCCCCGCTCTCCCAGCGGGACAACCTCCTCATTGTCGTGGATCAGTTCGAGGAGTTGTTCCGCTTCTCCGGAGCGGCCAGCTCCACTCGTAAAGAGGAGGATGCCGCGGCCTTTGTGAAGCTGCTGCTGGAGGCGGCGCGGCAAACCGAGCTGCCCGTCTACGTCGCGATCACCATGCGTTCCGACTTTATCGGCGACTGCGCGCGATTCCGCGATCTGCCCGAAGCAGTCACGGCAGGACTCTATCTGATTCCGCGCATGACGCGCGAGCAGCGT
>Ga0335079_10005416_pt1 | contig 14605 bp, 10 predicted proteins | sample Lox_Sample_33_FD_206719 | JGI IMG/M metagenome (GOLD analysis project Ga0335079, IMG submission 206719) | Soil microbial communities from Loxahatchee National Wildlife Refuge, Florida, United States - Lox_Sample_3.3 | ecosystem: Environmental > Terrestrial > Soil > Wetlands | place: USA...
ATGGCGCAGGCGGGAGGCAAGTCGCTTTCCGCCTTTTCATTTTGCATTCAGCAAGCCGAGCACGCGGCCAATCCCTTCCCGAAAATGCTCGGGCGGTGTGATCAGGCTCAGCACCAGGTAGCCGTCCGCGGCAAAATCATAGAAATGCCCGGGGTGCACCAGCACCGCGGTTTTCCGCAGAATGTCAATCACAAGGTCTTCGTCCGATTGCGTCACCGGAACTCGCACAACGGCATACCACCCGCCTTCCACTTCCAGCCGCTCGCAGCTCTTCTGCCGGCGCAGGTGGCGATCCAGTTCCTCCAGATTGGTTCGCAGGCGGTCTATGAGCAGCGGCTGAATCGCCCGGCGCTGGTCGAGCAGCGCCGGCGCTGCCAGCTGAATAGGCGTGCTCACCGAAAGATAAGTGTCGGCAATCACCTCGAGCCGCGAGAGGGCCGGCGCCACATCTTCGCCTGGCCCGCTCACCGCGACCCATGCCAGCTTCATCTGCGGCAAGGCAGAAATCTTTGACAGCCCGCTCAGAGTAAATGTCAGCGCCTCCTGATTCAGGGCGAAGCTCGGCCGCTGCGCGCCATCGAGCGAGTAGTCGAGAAAAACTTCGTCCACAATCAGGCTCAGGCCGTATTCCCGGCAGAACTCGTTGAGCGACTCTCGCTCTGCTTGGCTCACGAAAGAACCGGTGGGATTGTTGGGGTGCACCACCACCACCGCCCGCGTGCGATGGTTCACCGCCTTATATAGCGAAGGAAAATCAACCTGCCAGCCGTGATCGTAGATCAATGGATACGGAACCAGGGTCACATCTTGAAGATCGGCCAGAAACTCAAACAGCGGATAGCTGGGCTTGGGCACAAGGACCTCATCCCCGGGGTTGCAGAGCAGCCGAAAGACGTAGGAATAGCCTTCGCTGGTGCTGCTGGTCAGGACCAGGGAAGCGCGATCCAGATCGAAGCCCTCGTGCTGGCTTTTGTAGTACGCGGCCACCGCTCCGCGCGCCGATTCCAGGCCTCTGGGCTGGGGATCGTAGTTCATAGCTTGCGGATTGACCAATGCGCCCAGAATGCTCTCGGCGTCGTGATGCAGGCCTGCGCGCGTCGGATTGGAGACGGTCAAATCCAGGATTTCGACGCCCGCCGTGCGCTGCTCCTCCTGCGCCTGGGTGAAGCGGTTGGGCGCGAGCTTCCATTCAGTCCGGTGCGAAAACATTTGAACCCAACTCTCCTGCACGAATTTGACATCATACCGTGGACCCCCAGGAACGTATTTCAGATCACACCGGCCTGTGACGGCAAACCCCGCCGCGCCCGACTCTCAGGCAGAGAATGGTCGCAGGGGAGCATGCGGATGGGAGGGCTATAATCATGAGTTCTGCCACTATGCCAAAAGCCACGCAGTATGAACTTCGCCTGGCAGAGCGGATGTCCCGCCTGGGCACGGAAACTGCTTTTGAAGTCCTTAGCCGCGCCCGTGCCCTGGAAAAACAGGGCAAGCAGATTGTGCACCTGGAAATCGGCGAGCCTGACTTCGATACTCCCGCCAACATTGTGCAAGCCGCCACCGCCGCCCTGCACGATCACTGGACCCACTATGGCCCGTCCGCCGGCCTGCCCGAACTTCGCCAGACCATCGCCGGTTACGTCAGCCGAACGCGGGGCGTGCCCGTCGAGGCCGAGCAGGTGGTGGTCGTTCCCGGCGGCAAGCCCATCATTTTTTTCAGCATACTTGCCCTGGCCGAGTCCGGCGATGAAGTCATCTATCCCAATCCGGGCTTCCCCATTTACGAGTCGGTCATCCGTTATGTCGGGGCCCAGGCGGTGCCGATTCGCCTGCGCGAAGAAAACGACTTCCGCCTCGACGTGGAGGAACTGAAAGCTCTCATCAGCAAGCGCACCAAATTGATCATCCTGAACTCGCCCCACAACCCCACCGGCGGCACGCTCACCCGCAACGACATTCAGGAAGTTGCCCGCATCATCGGCGATCGCAATATCATGCTCCTGACCGACGAGATTTACAGCCGCCTTATCTTCGAAGGCGAACATTACTCCATTCTCTGTGAGCCCGGCTTTCAGGAGCGCACCATTCTGCTCGATGGCTTTTCCAAGACCTATGCTATGACCGGATGGCGCATGGGCTACGGCGTGATGCGGCGCGATTTGGCCGAACACATCACGCGGCTGATGACCAATTCCAATTCCTGTACCGCCAGCTTCACCCAGATTGCCGGCATTGAAGCCCTCACCGGCGATCAGTCTTCGGTCGAGCGCATGCGCCTGGAGTTCCAGCGCCGCCGCGATATGTTTGTCGCCGGGCTCAACCAGATTCCCGGCTTCTCCTGCCGCATGCCCAAGGGCGCGTTCTACGTCTTCCCCAACATTACGAAGACCGGCTGGAACGCCAAACAGTTGGCCGACGAACTGTTGCAGCAGGCCGGCGTGGCCTGCCTGGCCGGCACCGCGTTCGGAGAATTCGGCGAAGGCTACTTGCGCTTCAGCATTGCCAATTCTCTCGAGAACCTCAACCTCGCCCTGCAACGGATTCAAGACTGGACGAAGCGCAAGCTCTAGCCGATAATTCCCTTCCGGAATTTAAATGCCAAGCGCACCCAAGAAGTCTGCAAAGAGCCGCGAGCCGCGCGCCAGCCGGCCCCATACTCCCGGCTACGGCCTGCCGAAAAACAGGAAAGGTCTGCTGCCCTGGAGTTGGGCCGAGCAGCGCCTGGCCAGAAGCAAGCAATACTGGGTGGCGACCGTTCGTCCGGACGGCCGTCCCCACGTGATGCCCGTTTGGGGCTTGTGGCTGGACGGCCTATTCCTCTTCAGCACCGGCTCCCAATCACGCAAGGCGCGCAATCTGGCCCAGAGTCCGCATTGCGTGGTCTGCAATGAGAATAGCGCCGAAGCCGTAGTCGTCGAAGGCGCTGCCCAGCCTTTGCGCGACCTCGCCGCCATCCGCAATTTTCTGGCTGTTTACCAGCGCAAGTATAAGTTCGATATGTCAGGCATGGCAGACGACATGCTCAATCTGAAAGAACCGGTGTTCGCCCTCCAGCCCCACACGGTTTTCGGCCTGTGGGAGAAAAAGTACGCCCAGACCGCCACCCGCTGGCAGTTCCATTCTCAGCCTTCCGCGCGCAAGAAATCATGACCGCAAAATTTCGCGTCTTCGCCACCTGTGATATTGGAGAAGCCATCGAAGTGCTGCGCCGGCGCGGCTACGAAGTCGAAGTCTATCCCCAGCCCCAGGCACCGCCGAAGAGTCTGATCATCCAGAAGCTGAAATCCGGCATAGACGGCCTGATCACCACGCTGCGCGACCAGATTGACGCGGAAGTTTTCCAGGCCGGCAAAGGACACCTGAAAGTCGTCGCCCAGATTGCCGTCGGCTTCGACAACATCAACCGCGCCGACGCCAACCGCTACCAGGTTCCCTTCACCAACACCGCCGATGTTCTCACCGAAGCCACCGCCGAGTTTGCCTTCTTCATGCTGGGCACGCTCGCCCGCAAAACCTGGACCGCCGAGCACCTGACCCGCGACAACCAGTGGGGCTACTGGCACCCATATTTGCCCTTCCTGGGAGATGAAGTCACCGGCAAAACCATCGCTATCATCGGCACCGGCCGCATTGGCCTCGCCATGATCAAGAAGTGCGCCGGATTCGATATGAACATCCTGTGCTACGACCCCGCTTATCAGAACCACGAATATGTGAAGGCCATTCAGGAAACCATGGACCTGCGCCACGCCCGCGGCATTCAGAAGGAAAAGACCTCGATCAAATATGTAACTTTCGACCAGGCTCTGGCCCAGGCCGATTTCGTCAGCGTTCACGTGCCGCTGCTGCGCGCGGGAGAGAGCGCCACGCCGACCTTCCATCTCTTCAACGAAAAAACCCTTCACCAGATGAAACCCACCGCCTTCCTGGTCAACACCTCCCGCGGCCCGGTAGTGGATGAGGCTGCCTTGGCAAAAGCCCTGAAGGAAAACTGGATCGCCGGGGCCGCGCTCGATGTTTACGAGAAAGAACCTCTGCCCAAAGATTCCCCGCTGCGCGACCCGGCGATCGCCGACCGCTGCCGGCTCTTCCCTCACTTTGCCAGCGCCGGCCGCATCACCCGGCTTTCCACCGACCCCAACCAAGGCATGGCCGGCCGCTGCATCCAGGGCTTAATAGACGTGCTCGAAGGCAACTACTGCGGCGACGTGACGAAGATGCCTTACGTGGTGAATAAGGAAGGGTTCGCCAGGTAGGCGGGCCGTAACCGGGTTGTCGTGCCGGACGCAGTGCGAGGCAATCCGCCAGCGCCTGAGCTTTTCCTTCCTGCTCCTTCGTCCTTGGTGGTCAATTGCCTTGCTGGAGGGGACAACGGCTACTCGCTGATCGTATGCTCTTCGCTCTGCGAGCGCAGAACGCGGTCCACCGAATACGGCGCGCGCCGGCTGGGTTCGTAGTAGTGGCGCACCTGCATCTCACCCAGCAGGCCCACTGCCAGCAGGTTGAGTCCGGCCAGCAGCAGCACCGCGGCAAAGATCATCATGGGCCCGTGCTTGGCCATCACATCGGCATGGCGCAGGAATTTTTCCGCCAGCAGCCACAACGTGAGCCCCGCGCCCGAGAAAATGCTCAGCATTCCCACCGAGCCGAAGAAGTGCAGCGGCCGCGAGAGATAGCGCAGCAGAAAGCGGATCGTGATCAGGTCAAAAAACACGCCAAAGGTGCGCGTCAGGTTGTAATGGGAAACGCCGCGCTCGCGGTTCACATTTTTAATGGGCACTTCGCAGATCGAGGCCCCATGCCACGAGGCCAGCGCTGGAATAAAGCGGTGCAGCTCGCCATAGAGCGGCACCTGCTCCAGAATGTCGCGCCGGTAAGCCTTGAAGGTGGTGCCGAAATCGTGGATTTCCACCCCGCTCAGCTTGGCCATCAGCCAGTTGGCGCAGCGCGATGGGATGCGTCGCAGCCACAGGTTATCCACCCGCCGCTTGCGCCAGCCGCTGACGATGTCATAACCCTCGTTGATCTTTTCCAGAAAAAGCGGAATATCGGCGGGATCATGCTGCAGGTCGCCATCCATGGCGATCACGTAATCCCCGCGGGCGTGATCGAAGCCCGCCGCCAGCGCTGAAGTCTGCCCGAAGTTGCGCCGCAGCCGAACCACCGTCACCCGGCTGTCCACGGCGGCAATCTCCCGCAATTGATGGAAGGTGCGGTCCACCGAGCCGTCATCCACCAATACCAGCTCGAAGCTCTCGCCGCTGGCTTCCATCACCGCTTTCAGGCGGTCGTACAGCTCAGTGACGTTCTCCTGCTCGTTATGCAGGGGGACCACGATGGAATATCGGGGCATGAAGCACCATTATACGTGCAGCTGCCAAATTTTGGCGAGATGGCCCATTCTGCGGTATCGGTGCGGTTTGCGCGAAAAGGCCCGTCTCGGGGTTCGCTTTCCTTCGTGTTCCTTCGTGCCCTTCGTGGTGAATGGGTTTGGCCGGCCTTCTACAACCCCGGCCCCGGCGGATACGCCGGCAGATCAGGCGGCCGCGGCGGCAGCGTCTTCGGATGCGCCTCGATCTCCTTCATCACCAGCTCAATCGCCTTGGTCAGTTGCGGGTCTTCGCCCTTCACCACCAGGTCGGGCCGGTTCTCCACCACGATATCCGGCTGCACTCCGTGGTTCTCGACAATCCACTGGCTGTCCAGGTTGTAGCGCGCCGCCTCCGGGCGCGTGATGTAGCCGCCATCCATCAGTGGAATCATGCCGCGAATGCCGCGCACTCCGCCCCAGGTGCGCTCGCCGATGAGCGGCCCCAGCTTGTAATACTTAAAGAAATAGCTGAAGATGTCGCCGTCGGAAGCCGCGTAGCGATTGGTTACACAGGCCATGTAACCGTAAAACGCATCCGGAGGCACGGTGCCGCTGGTCCAGTTGCGCATCGAGCTCATGCCCGCCAGCACCCGCCGCAGCCGCTCGAAGATCAGCTGGTCCACAAACCCGCCGCCGTTATAACGCACGTCAATGATCAAGCCCTGCTTGCGAATCTGCGGAAAATACTGCTTCACAAACTCATTCAGCCCGTCCGCGCCCATATCGGGCAGATAAACGTAGCCCACCCGTCCCCCGGTCGCGGCCTCTACCTTCTTCCGGTTCGTCTCAATCATGTTCAGCTCGCGCAGGCTGAATTCGTCGGCAATGGGCTTCACCTGCACCGTGTGCGAGCCTTCTTCCGAAGGTTTGGAATTCACCGTCAAGGTCACCGCTTCATTGGCGGTGTTGACGAACAGTTCATAGGGATTCTCCGGCGCCCGCAGCGGCCGCCCGTTCACCGCTAGCAGATAGTCGCCCTGCTTCACATCCACACCCGGTTCGGTCAGCGGGGAGCGCGTATCCGGCGCCCAGTTCTCCCCAGGGTAGATCTTCTTGAAGCGGTACATGCCGCTGGCTGCATCCAGTTCGAAATCCGCCCCCAAAAGCCCCACGTTCACCGCATGCAGATCGGGATAGTCCCCGCCGCCCACATAGGTATGCGAATTGGAAAGCTCTCCGATCATCTCGCCCAGGATGTAGGTCAGACTGTACCGGTCGGCGACGTAGGGCAAAAGCTGCGCATATTTTTCTCTTACTTTTTCCCAGTCAACGCCATTCATGGAAGGTTCGTAGAAATAATCGCGCTCCTGCCGCCACACTTCGTTGAACATCTGCTTCCACTCTGCGGGCGGGTCCACTTCCGCGCGCATGGTGCTCAGGTTCAGCGCGCCCTCGCCCACTTTCTTCTCTCCCTCGGGCTTGGCATCCAGAATGCCGTAGGTATGGCCGTTGGGGCCGCCAGATTCCGACTCATAGAGCAGCTTCGAGCCATCGAACGAAAGCACAAAGCGGTGCGCCCCGCTGATGAGAGTCTTCTCTTTCCGTTCTTTCAGGTCGTAAGCGTGAACCGCCGAAGTTTCTCCGGGAAGTGGCCCCGAAAGCCCCTGCACCGGCATGGTCGAGTAATACACGTAGCCCTTGGCCGCCTGCAGGGTGTCAATCACCGCCGGCTCGACCGGCAACCCCACCACCCGCTGCTGAATGCCGTCAAGGTCAATGCGCACCTCGACCGGCTTCTTTTCCTTTTCCTGTTCCTTCTCCTTCTCCTTCTCCTTTCCTTCTGCCTCGTCCTTGCCGTCCTTTTTCTCCTCGGCCGCCTTGGCCTCCGCCCCGCCATCCTCTTTTTTGACCTCGGCTTCGTCGCTCTGCACCGCAAACGGCGACGCCTCATCTTTACTCAGTGTCACCATGTACACCCGCGTGGTCTTGGGGTTGGCGAACTCGAAATCCACGTTGCCCAGCACTTCGTTGAAGTCGCGGTCGGAAAGGTAGTAAAGATACTTGCCCTCAGGCCCGAACAGCGCGCCATAGCTGTTGGTCATGCTGCTGGTGACGGGGGTGATCTTCCCCTCGCCCAGCGAATACAGGTAAACCACGCTGTAGTTGTTCTCTCCGTTCTTGTCGTAGGTCAGCCATTTGCTGTCCGGCGACCAGGAGTAATTCGTGATCTCGCCGTGCTTGGCTACATCCACCTGCACCGGCTTCTTCTCGTGGAGGTCCGTGTACCACAGCCGCAGCTTCTGGTCTGCCCAGGCGATTTTCCTGCTGTCGGGCGACCACGCCGGAGGGAACATGAACCCCTTGTCGCCGCTGGTGATCTCTTGCTCCTTGCCCATGCCATCCTGCGGCGAAATATAAATCTCATCCTCGCCCGTGCGGTCTGAGACATAAGCAACCCAGCGCCCGTCGGGCGACCACGAAACCTCCTTTTCGCGGATGCCCGGCGTCCGCGTCAGGTCGCGAATGCTGCCCTCCTTGGCCGGCACCGTGAACACGTCGCCGCGCGCCGCAAACACCGCCCGCTTGCCCTCCGGCGAAAGGTCGAAGTCGCTGATCAGCTTGCTCACGTTGGCCCAGTGCTTCATGCTCTGGTCGCGTTCGCCCGCCAGGTAGATGGTCAGCTTCTTCGCCTGCTTCGTCCCGAAATCGAAGGTATAGAGATAGCCGCCATTTTCGAAAATAATCGCGTCCGGCCCCAGGCTGGGCCACATCACGTCGAAATCGGTGTAGTGGGTAAGCTGCTCGATCTGCTTCGAGCCCAGATCGTAACTGTAAAGATTCAGCCGGTGTTCGGGCCCGCGGTCGGAAGTGAAATAGATCGTGTGCTCGTGCCACATGGGAAAGGTGTCGGTCCATTCCGTGTGCGGCACTTCTTCCACGCTGTTGTGCTTGAGGTCGTAGATGGTGATGGCCTGCGCCAGCCCGCCGGTGTAGCGCTTCCAGGTGCGGAAATTGCGAAAAATCACGTTGTAGGCGATCTTAGTGCCGTCGGGCGAAAACGTGCCCAGCCCGCCCTGGTCCATGGGCAGCGGCTGGGGCAGGCCACCGTCAATGCTGATGCTAAACGGCCGCTTCACCCAGCCGTTCGAGGCGTCGCGCCGCGAAAGGAACAGGATGTGCTTGCTGTCGGGAAACCAGCTCACCACTTCATCATGAATTCCCATGCGGTCGCTCAGGGGATGCGCCCCGCCCTGGTAAAAGGTGAGCTGCTTGGGCTGGCCGCCCTCGGCCGGCATCACGTAAACGTTGAAGTTGCCGTCGTACTCACCTGTAAATGCTAGCCATTTGCCATCTGGAGAAAACTTGGGAAAGAGCTCCCGCCCCGGACTTGTGGTGATGCGCCGCGCCACTCCGCCTGAACTCGAAGCCAGCCACAGATCGCCGCCATAATAAAAAGCGATCTTGTCTTTGTGGATGTCGGGAAAGCGCATCAGCCGGCCCTCCTGCATCTCCTGGCCGAGCGCCGTGCCGGCGCACAACAATAGACAAACCACAACTGCCTGCTTGAGAAGTGACATGGCGGCTCCTGGTGGAATTTGATCGCTGGGTGGGGAAACAGCTTGCTCGTTCATGTGAGGTGAACTAAGAATTTTAGCAGTCTCATTGCCGGCCGGCTTCAGATTCTGAGAGTTGTTCATCAATCTTTCATCCGCCGCCGCGATGCCCGGCGTCGGCCCGGTAGAGACTCTTCTCTCAAAAACAAAACAACCATAGTCAGGCCTGTTAGACGGCCCGAAGCACAAAATGACACCACTGGCGCGGCCCGCGCCGGTCTCCTCGCCCCTCCGGCCGGCTGCCAACTATAATGCCTGTTTCCCTGTGAAGCCCTGGAGGAAACCATGAGTCCTGCATTTCGCAATCGGCGGAGTTTTCTGAAGGCCGGGGTGTTAGGCGGGGTTGCAAGCGCAACCCTGCCTGCCTTGGCGGGCGCCCGAGAGCTGCGAGGTCAAACCTCGGCTGCCGCGCCGCAGACGCCTTCCTTCGAACTCGACGAACTCACTCTCGCCGATCTCCAGTCGGGCATGGAATCGGGAAAGTTCACCGCCGCCTCGCTGGTGGAAAAATATTCGGCCCGCATCCAGGAAATTGACAAACAAGGCCCCATGCTCAACAGCGTGATCGAACTCAACCCCGACGCGCCCGCCATTGCAGAGTCGCTCGACAAGGAACGCAAAGCAAAAAGCCCGCGCGGCCCGCTGCACGGCATTCCGGTCCTGATCAAAGACAACATTGACACCGCCGACCGCATGCTCACCACCGCCGGCTCGCTCGCGCTCGTTGGCTCGCGGCCAGCGCAGGATTCTGCCGTGGCCCAGAAGCTGCGCGCCGCGGGCGCGGTGATTCTGGGTAAGACCAACCTAAGCGAGTGGGCCAACATTCGCTCCAGCCATTCCACCAGTGGATGGAGCGGGCGCGGCGGCCTGACCAGGAATCCTTATTCGCTCGACCGCAATCCCTGCGGCTCCAGCTCCGGCTCGGGCGCCGCCGCCTCCGCCAACCTGTGCGCCCTGGCCGTGGGCACGGAAACCGACGGCTCGGTGGTTTGTCCCTCGAACGCCAACGGTCTGGTGGGCATCAAGCCCACGCTAGGCCTGATCAGCCGCGCCGGAATCATTCCCATTGCTCACAGTCAGGATACTGCCGGCCCTATGGCGCGCAGCGTGCGCGACGCCGCCATCTTGCTGGGTGCGCTCGCCGGTGCGGACCCGCGTGATACCGCCACTGCGGCCGGCACCGGCAAAGCCGCCGCCGACTACACTAAATTTCTTGACCCTAATGGCCTGAAGGGCGCGCGCCTGGGGGTGCCGCGCAAATTTTTCGGCTTTCACGATGGCGTGGATGCCTTGATGGAACAGGCCCTCGATACCATGAAGCGCGCGGGCGCGGAAATCATTGATCCCGCCGACCTCGACTCCTTTGGCAAGTTCGACGCCACCGAGTTGACCGTGCTCCTCTACGAACTGAAAGCCGACCTCAATACCTATCTCGCAGCCCGGCGCGACCCTGATATCCATTCTCTGCAAGACGTCATCGAATTCAACGAAAACAACCGCGACCGCGAGATGCCTTACTTTGGCCAGGACTTGTTTGTGAAGGCAGAGGCCAAAGGCCCGCTTACCGAGAAGGAATATCTCGAGGCGCTCGATGCCGACCACAAATTCGCCCGCACCGAAGGCATTGACGGCGTGATGGACAAGTTCCATCTCGATGCCCTGGTGGCGCCCACCGGCGGCCCGGCGTGGCTGACCGACCTGGTGGATGGCGACCACGATGTGGGTGGCAGCTCCAGCCCCGCCGCGGTCGCCGGCTATCCCGATATCACCGTGCCCGCGGGCTTCATCTTCGGGCTTCCGGTCGGGGTCTCGTTTTTCGGCCGGGCCTGGAGCGAGCCGGCGCTGCTCAGGATCGCCTACGCCTTCGAGCAGGCCACGAAAGCGCGCAAGGCGCCGCAGTTCTTGCCCAGCGCCCGGTTGCGGGGTGCATAATGGGCGAGAAAGTCAGCCGCATTACCGTCAACCTCTTGGACTATCCCGACCTGGTAGTGATTTACCTCGGCATGCGCGCGCGCACCCTGGGTGGGCTGTGGACGATTTTCCGCTTCGGCCCGCGAATCTCGCGCGCGGTGGCCGAGAAACCCGAAGGCCTGCTGCTGCACGAGCCGGTTTTCTTTTCTCTTTTCCCGCCCCACGCAGGCATGCGTCAATACTGGCGCGACTTCGAGTCGCTCGAAAGCTGGGCCCGCTCGCTGCCACATCAGGCCTGGTGGAAAGAATTCCTGGGTGATTCCGGCGGAACCGGATTCTGGCACGAGACTTACTTCATGCGCGGCGGCATGGAGGCGATCTACGATGACGTGGGGGTTAAGCTGGGCTTTGCCCAGTTCGCCCCCAACGAAACCGCCAAAGGCCCGATGTTCAACGCGCGCCAGCGTCTGCGCCTTTCCGGCGAGAGCAAGCTCCCGCCGCCGGTGCCGGAGAAGGACTGAAAGAGAACCACTTCACGTCCGCCCGCTTGGTCATTCCGAAGGCCTTCAGGCCGGGAGGAATCTCCTTTGTCTTCCATCAGACAGCAAATTTCTTGTCGCTCCGTTCCTCGGATGATAGGGACTGGGCGCCCGCCCGGGCTGTCCCTGCCGAAAGGCGTCTGAACCGGCCTGCTGAAAACAAAAGCCTTACCGGCGGCCGATAGCCTGGGGCATGGGCCGGGCCATTTGATTCGAAATTAGACCCCGTGCGAAAGTCGCACAAGGCGGTTTAGAAACCGGCCTGCCCGCCGATTGGCAGCCGCGGCCAGGCGCCACGAAATTCCCAAAATGGGAATGACCCAGCCACCCGGGTTCCCCCCAGAGGACACAGAGGAAGGCCGACCCTACTCGTAGCGCAACGCCTCAATCGGATCGAGGTTGGCCGCCCGCACCGCCGGAAACATGCCGCTGACGATACCCACAAAACCGAGAATCAGCGTGGCCACCAGCAGAATCTTGGGGGCAACGATCAGCTGGATATCCCCGGCCGCAGCATTCTGCGCCACGGCGGAATAAAGCGTGAGCCGGCCCACCGACACCGCGACCACGTATGAGAGCAGAACCCCCAGCACGCCTCCAATGGCAGTGATGACCAGAGCTTCCGCCAGGAACTGAAACAGAATGTCGCGCTTGCGCGCGCCGAGGGCTTTTTCTACGCCGATCTCGCGAGTGCGCTGGGTCACTGAGACCAGCATGATGTTCATCAGGCCCACGCCGCCAATGCCCAGCGTGACCGTGCCAATGAAGCCCAGCAGGATCTTCAATCCCATGATGATGATTCCAAACTGCGAAAGCTGTTTCTGCACGTCGAAGACGTGGATGGCCCGCAGATCATCCGGCTTGAAGTTGTGCACCGAAGCCACCGCGGCGCGAATATCTGTGGTCAGTTTGTCATGGTCCAGGCCCAGGGAGTCCATCCAGATGCCGCCGATGTAGTGCGTGCTTTGCAGCACGTCCATGGAGCTGTAGGGGATATAGATCACGCGGTTGGTATTGTCGCCGGCCTCCTGCATGCGGGGCTGCACCACGCCCACGACTTTGAAGGTGACGCCGTTGATGCGGATGTTCTGGCCCACCGCGTCCATGCCGGAAAAAAGCTGGTCTTTGGCCTCGGCGCCCAGCACCCCAACCAGGCTGTGGCTCGCATCGTCGTGCTCGTCGAGAAAGCGGCCGGAAGCGAGCTTCAGGTTCCAGATCTGCTGCAGGCCGGGATCGTCGCCGTAGATATCGAGAGAAAAAGAGCGCGGGCTGTTGACCACCGTGGCGGTCAGGAAGCTCTGGCGGCAGACGTAGCGGGCCAGGGGAATGCGATTGCGGAGCACGTCCACGTCCTGCTGGGTAAAGCGGATATCCACACCCGCCTTGTTGCCGCCTGCCTGCTGCGAAGTGGTTCCCGGGAAAATGCCCACCGCGGTGGCGCCGTAGCTTTCAAAAATATGCCGGATGGCGTTGCCGAAACCGTCTCCATAGGCAAGCAGCAGAACCACGGTGGCAATGCCCCAGGCCATGCCCAGCATGGTAAGCAGGGTCTTGCGCAGGTCGTGGCGCATGGCGTCGAAGGCTTGTTCCAGAAGATCGCGCTTCATGATTGAATCTGCTCCGTTGCGTCTACTCCCGCCGCAGGGCTTCCACCGGCTGCAGCAAAGCCGCTTTGCGCGCCGGATAAAGCCCCGCCACCACTCCGGAAAATGCCAGCGAAGCGACGGCGGTGAGGGCGGTCCAGGGCACCAGGCGGGGCGTATCCCATCCCGGCGGCGAGGGCAGAAGAGAAAGCAGCCCCATCAAGCCCGCGGCCCCGGCCATGCCCAGCCCGCCGCTGAGCAAGGTGAGAAACGCGCCTTCAATGAAAAACTGAAACATGATGCTGGCATTGGTGGCGCCCAGCGCTTTGCGCAGGCCGATCTCGCGGGTGCGGTCGGCCACCGCCACCAGCATGATATTGATCACCCCGATCGCGCCCAGGGCCAGGGTGACGATGCCCACGCTGCCCAGAAAGACGTTCATGGCGTCGAAGATCTTTCCCACCGAATCTGAAGTGAGCACGGTATCCCATTCGTCGAAGGCATCAGGATTGCTGTAATCGAAGCCGCCGTGATTGCGGGCGATGATCTTGTGGACTTCGAGCTTGGCGGCATCATGCAGCGCACGGGAACGCGGGCGATAGTTCAGCAGGCTGATGGTATCGCGCTGCTCCCCCGCGTTGAGCATGGGGAAATCTTCGCGCATGGTGGTGAAGGGAACATAGCTCGAGAGGTTCTGGTTGGTATTGTCGCCATGGCCGGTGCGCTCGAGCGAGCCAATCACCTGGTAACGAACTCCGTTGAGCAGAATGGTGCTGCCCAGGAAGGGGCGGCCGGGAAAGAGCATGCGGCGGGCTTCATCACCCAGCACGATCACCCGCCGGACCTGCGAAATATCCATCTGGTTAAGCCAGCGGCCGCTGGCCAGCGAGACGGAGCGGATTTGCGCGAAATCGGGCAGCACGCCGAAAATCGGCCCCGAGCTCTGGTAAAAGTCGCTGACCGCGCGAATGTCGTTGCGGCGAATATCGGGGGTGACCGCCTCCACGTCAGGGCACTGGGTGGCCACGTCGTGGTAGTCCTGGTCGGTCAGGTAGTAGTAATGCAGGCCGGTGAAGCTGCCATTCATGACCGGGGCGCGGCCACCCCAGATGAACATGACATTCTCGCCCAGCTCGTTGAACTGCTTGCGGTTACCCGAGCGGAAGCCCTCGCCCAGGCCGACCAGAAGCAGCAGCGACCCCACCCCCCAGGCGATGCCAAACATGGTGAGAAAAGAGCGCAGCTTGTGCGCCCAAAGGGTTTGCAAGGTCTGGGCAAAGATGTCGAGAATCAGGCGCATGGAACTCTACACTTGATGATACGCGAGGCGCCGCCCGCCTGTTCCAGTTCTGCCGCGGCCTTCGCCCCCGGATTCTTAGACTCCAGATTGAGCTTTTGGACTCTAACCTGGCCCGCGCACTGCTTTCCTGGCGCCCGGTCAATTGGCGGAGGGGGTGATGTGGTAAAGCCGGCTTAATTCGCCGATCTGCTGCCGGATGAACGGTGGCGAGCAGAGGCAGGGCGATCAGGCGCCTGCCTGACTGCGATGGTAGAATCCGGCCCCAGGCGCGGCGGATATCAGGAGCCGCGCCGCCGGAGAAGGGCGTTTCATGGCGCACGATGTTTTCATCAGCCACTCCTCGAAGG
>Ga0335079_10005417_pt1 | contig 14604 bp, 12 predicted proteins | sample Lox_Sample_33_FD_206719 | JGI IMG/M metagenome (GOLD analysis project Ga0335079, IMG submission 206719) | Soil microbial communities from Loxahatchee National Wildlife Refuge, Florida, United States - Lox_Sample_3.3 | ecosystem: Environmental > Terrestrial > Soil > Wetlands | place: USA...
CTGCCCCGCCCGGAGCACGGAGTAACTGATGTCGCTGGCCAGAATTTCCACCTTCCAGGGCATTGGGACGAGGGGTTTCGGCACCGGCAATTCCTTCCCCGAAGGATTGCGCAAACAGTGGTAGGACAGCGCATCCGCCACCAGCATGGCCATGGTGTATGCTTCCTGGCCGGTGGAGCATCCCGCGCTCCACAGGCGCAGTGAGAAATCATGCCGCTCCTGCTTGGTGCGGAGTATCTGATCGAGAATGTGTTTATGGAACAAATCCAGCTGTGCCTTGTTGCGAAAAAAACTGGTCTCGTTGACCGTGAGGTTTTCCAGCAGCTTGGTGAGTTCTTCTTTGCCCTCGTGGCTGATCAGGAGCCGGTAGTAGCTGTAGAACGAGTCCAGACGGCATTCTTTGAGACGACGCTGCAAGCGGTCCTGGAGGAAGTGAGTGCGACGGGAATCGAAATGCATGCCGCACTCCTGGTAGACGAGGGTCTGCAGCAGCTTCAATTCAGGCTCCGTAAGTTGCAACTGCAAACTAGGGCTGGCCATGCACTGTTAGTAAGTCTTCCTCCCCTGCTATTTGGACGCCGCCGTACCCCGTGCTTCGATTGCCGCTCCGGTCTTGTTCGTGGCCTCGGTCTTGTCCTCACCGGGGAGCCCTTTTCCGGGCTGGCTGCTGAATTCCAACAACTTGGTCATGTCAAGCAGAACAATCAGGCGACCCTGATGCTTCCCCAGACCGGTCACGCACTTCAGCCCGCCCTCCAGATACTCGGTGGGCGACGGTTCCACGTCCGCCGCCGGGATCTTGAGCACCTCGGATGCGGAATCAACAATCAGGCCGGAGAGCCGCCCGTTGTGTTCCACCACCAGAATCCGGTTGCGCCGGTCGGAGACGACCTTGGTCTCCCCCAGTCGCTTGCGCAGGTCCTGCACGGAAACGATCTTGCCGCGCAAATTGATGACACCTTCCAGGTAATCGGGTGCGTCAGGTACGGCCGTGATTTCCGGAACCCGCACGATTTCGTGCAGCGAAGTGATGGGCGCGCCGTAAGTCTCGCGTCCCACCCGGAAGCCGACGATGTGCAAATCTCGGTTCATCTCAATGGTTCCCTTTTCAACCCTGTATTCCGGCCGCGGCTTGGCGGGCGCTGGCTGGCATGGAGGCTTTCTCCGTGCGCCTTCCGACCACGCGGTCCAGTTGCTCTAGTGCAAAGCGATCCATGGAGTCGAGCAGGTCGCGCGACATCTTCGACATCTGCTCGGCGGAGGCGGCCAGTTCGGTGGACCCGGAGGTGGTTTGCTGGACCAGTTCCCGCATCCGCTCCATGGCCTTGACCACGGCGTGCGCTCCTGAGGCTTGCTCCTCCACCGCGGAATTGATCTCGTGGGTAATCTCGTTCAAGCGCGTGGTGGCGCGGGCGATTTGCGACGAACCATGCGACTGCTCGTTGGTAGCGGCGCCAATTTCCTGGGCGAACTTGTAAACTTCCGTGACCACGTTGGAAATTTTGCGCAGTGCGGTGTTGAGTTCCTGTCCCAGGCCGAGCCCTTCATTAACGATCCCGGTGCTGCGGTTCATGTTTTCCACCGCCTTACGGGCTTCTTTCTGGATGCTCTGAATCAACTCGGAAATTTCCTTGGTGGATTGGGCCGACTTTTCTGCCAGCTTGCGAACCTCGTCGGCGACCACCGCGAAGCCCAAGCCATGCTCCCCGGCGCGGGCGGCTTCGATGGCGGCGTTAAGCGCCAACAGGTTGGTTTGTTCGGCCAGGTCGTCGATGACCTCGATGATCTTGCCGATGTCGTCCGCCCTTTGCCCCAGCACGTCGATGATCTCGCCGGAAGATTGAATCGTGGTGTTGATGCGGTTCAATCCATCGGTCGCTTTGTCCATCGTCGAGATGCCGCTGTGCACTTCCTCTCGCGAGCGGTTTGAAATGTCGAGCAGCACTTTCGCGGTGTCGGCCACACGCTGGATGGAAGCCACCATCTGGTCGATGGAAGCTGAAGTTTCGCTCACACTGGAGGCTTGCGTTTGCGTGCTCTTCACCATGTTCTGCACGTTGACGCTCATTTCGTGCATGGTGCTGGTGACTTCGTCGATGGCGGAGGAGGTCTGCAGGCTGATCTTGGCGGATTCGTCGGAGGCTCCGGCCACTTGATTGGACGCGCTGGCTACTTGCGAGGCCGCGTCCCGCACATTGCGCACCAGGTTCCTGAGGCCTTCGATCATGCTCACGAAGGCGTTGCCCAAGGTGTCATTCTTCGATCGCGGTTGCACTTCGACGTTCAGGTTGCCGCCCGCGATGGCTTCCGAGACCGTTGCCATCTCTTTGAGGTAAGTGACCATGGTGGCGAAACTTCGTGACAGCTCGCCGATCTCATCGCGCCGTCTGAGGTCGATTTCGTGATCCAGATCGCCGGCATTGCCGATTTGCCGTGCCACCTTCATCAGGTGTCGCAGGGGCTCGGTGATGGATTTGGCGCTGGAATAGGCAATTGCCGTCCCCAGGGCCAGCGCCAGAAGCGTGCTGAACAGCGCGATCGCGATGGTGGCCGTGCCCGCGGTCTCGTCCGACTTTCTCCGCAATTCGAGAACCTTGGTATTTTCCTGGTCGGCGACCTCCAGAGAATCGGTGGCAGCCTTCACCCAGGATGACGCGTCTTTCTGCAGGTAGAAGATCTGTAGCTCAGCCACCGTGGCGTTGCCGCCGTCCACATCCTTGCGTTTTTCCATCAGTGGCGCGGCAAAATCACGGGCCCAGTTTTGTTCGCTGGCTTGCACCTTGGCCAGGGCGGTTTTCTGCTGCTCCGAGTTGGCCAGCCCCAGGGCGCTCTGCAAGGTCGCCTGAAGGATGTGCGAGCCGTCGTTTAGCCTGTCCACCTCACGCGTATCTCCGCTGAGCAAGTAGTTGCTCAGGTACAGGCGGTTCTGCATCATCTGAAACCGGATCTTGTCGTTGGTCTGCGCCATCTCCAAGGCCTGCGAGGCCGCGGCCTTGGCGCTGTGTTCCCGCTGCACGGCGACCAGATTGACCAGGAACAGCACCACCACCATCGCCAGGACGGCGCCAAAATTTACATAGAGTTTCTTGCCAATCGTCATCGCTACTCCTCCCCTAACCCTGCCAGGTTCATCTCGTGCTGCGTGGGGGTGTGGCTCACTGCGCCGGGCGGTTGGGCTGGAAGTTGAATTCCACCGTCCCGATCGTTTCGTCCTGCCCCGGTTCAAACTTCCATTTCTTCACGGCATCCATCGCGGCGTTTACCAGAATCGGATTTCCGCCCACCACCTTGGCGTCTTTCAGGTCGCCGTTGGGGGAAATCACTACAATCATCTTGACCGTGCCACGGATACTCAGTCGACGCGCCAAGTCGGGGTAGGTGGGAGAGACTCTGGTTTTCACCTTGCGCGTCAATTCCCCTTGCGCCAGAGCACGCCCGGGAACGATCGCTCCGAAGAAGAAGAGTGCCCACAGCATCGATACCGCAATTGTTCTCCAACTCAGGAGCTCTTGAAAACGTACCGGCATTCTCCTCCAAGACACATCTGGTCATAACTTCAGGTGCAATGCCGCTGCCAACCAGAGGGGCCACGAGGTTACGACGGGTGGATCGCCTAACATGCATAAATATCAATTACTTAGTGTGATCCGCTAGGAATCTGGAAGGTCCTCACTCGGGCAACTCCGTCTCAGATGAGGGGTAGGCTCTCACAGTGAGACGAAGAGTTAAGGGCAGGGCAAGATTTCCGAGCCAAGGTTCATAATTGGGCACTCCCATCCCTAATAGTCTTGACTCAAATTGAGATTAGGGGCTATTTTTCCATTATATTCAATTACTTGTAGTTAGCACTGTTGCTCACTATGCAAACCGGACAGATCACGGCGACCGAAGTCTCACCGCACTTTGGAGACGACGCTTTTCAAAAACTGCTGTTGCAGTTTTCCACGGCGACGGCGGACGGCACCCCATCCAGTTCCGTGATTCAACTGTTCTGCCGCAGCACCCGCGAGTTCTTTCACGTCGATGGCACATATTTCTGGCGGGTGAGTCCGCCGGATGAATTGATCGCAGCCGAAGCCGACGGCTTTCTGGCAGAAAACTTTCGCGGACGCCGCCTCAAGGCCCAGGAGAGTGCCGTCGCCATCGAAGCCGTCCGCCAGCGAAGGACGGTTTATGTGAATCGCGTGGATCCCAACCGCTATCCCATGGCCGGAGAGTTTCACGCCCAGTCGATGATGGCGGCCCCGCTGGTGGTGGCCAACGAGGTGATCGGCGCGGCGGTGTTCCTGAGCGCCTCCGACCCGGATTTCTTCCACGACGATCTGGCTGCGAAGGCCACCATTCTGGCCGGCCAACTGGGCAGCTTGCTGGAAGCCAACCGTTTGACCCAGCTCTCCCGGGAAGAGCATCGCCGGGCGGAAATCCTGACCGAGGTGGCACAAGCCGTCCATGGCATGCCCGACACCTCGACCGTGGCCGAGGCGGTCGCGGCTCATCTGCGCATCCTGCTGAACACCCGCCTGGTTTGCGTCCTGCTGCGCGAAGGAACCACAGTTCAACTGCACGCCGTGGCGGCGGAATCCCCACAACTGGCGGCTTCGGTTCGTGCCCGTTACGATCGCAAGGGGTTGCAGTTCGCCGCCGATCTCACCGCCCGGGCCTTGGCTGCGGGCGAGGTCATCGCCGCGGCTATCGACCCCTTCACTCAGGCTCTTGGGGAGTTGGTTCCTGCCGGCATGTTGCTGGCGGCTCCCATCCGCACTTCCCGTTCCCAAGGCGCCATTCTGGTCTATCCCCGGCAACAGGGTGCGTTCCGCCCCGAGGAGAAATCCTTATTGGCAGCGGTGGCGGGTTTTGGCGCGGTGGCCATCGCCAACGCCGAACTTTGCGGGACCGCGCGCGCCCAGGCCCAGGAGTTGCAGCGGTTGCTCGACATTTCGTCGGAACTGGGATCGATCGGCGATCTTGACCAGTTCATGCAACGCTTCGCATTGCGCGCCGCCGACCTCCTCGGGTTCGACCGGGCCTTCCTCGGTCTGCTGGAAGATGGCGTCTTTCGCGTCCGCTGGGGAGCGGAAGGCGGTAGAACCGAGCGCGTAGAACTCGTCCTGCCGGAGGGGCCCACCACCCGGGCCCTGATCAACCGCGAGGTTTTCTGGTGTGACGACGCCGCTTCCATACCTGGCGCCAACCGCGAGGCCTTGGCCAGGTTCAATATCAAGCAGATGCTCACTGTGCCCCTGCTGGACACCCGCGGCGCAGTGCTGGGCATGTTCGGGGTACTGGATCGCCTGGATCGGACCGGCATTTCGCAGGCGGACATTCGTTCCGCCCGTGTTCTGGCGGCGCAAGTTGCCGTGGCGCTCGAGTCCACCCGCAATCTTCATCTGTCCGAACAGCACCGTCGCCGCGCCGAATCCTTGATGGGACTCGCGCTCGAACTGAATTCCCAGCTTCAGTTGCCCGAGTTTGCCCGCAGCTTCGTGACCCGGGCTGCGGATTTGATGGAAGCACCCATGACCGCTCTGGCCGTGAAGCAGAATCATGGTTTGGAAATCGTGGCGCTGCACGGAACCGCGATCTCCAACGGCAGCCGGGATTCTCTGCTGCACCGTCTCGAACACGCCCTCGCCCGCAGCCTGGGCCACAGTGCAGAGGCGGTGGTCTGTGGCGGCGCTGCCGAGCTGCTCGGCAGCGAAGTAAGTTCCGCACTGGGGTGGAAAGATTGCAGCTGGGTCCGGCTCCAGGGTTCGTCCGGGGAATTGGTTGGCGTGCTGTGCCTGGCCAATCGGCAAAAGCCTTTGGAGCGCAGCGACCAGCAGTTGCTGCAAGCGGTCGCGGCCCACGCCTCCATTGCCTTGGAAAACGCCCGGCTCTTCACTCGCATGCACCAGGCCAACCGCCACTGGATTGAGATCTTCGACGCCATCACCGATTTCATCGTGGCCCACGACCAATCGGACAAGGTATTACGCGTGAACCGCTCGCTGGCCGACTTCATCGGAGTTCAGCCGCAGGAACTGATCGGCGTCAACATGAGCGGCCTGATGGTGACCGATGATGAAACCCCGCTGCATTCTTGTCCCTTCTGCCGTTCCCCCCTGGACGACACCGCCGCCGATGAATACGTGCTCCCGGTGCTCGACCGCACCTACATTGTCGCCACTTCGCGGGTGCACAGCGCCACCAGCGAAGGCCTGCAAACCATTCATGTCCTCAAAGACATCACCGATCGCCGGGAAGCCGAGCGCCGCTACCGCGAATTGTTCGACAACATTCAGGAAGGCGTTTTTTTCTCCACCGCGGACGGGCGCTTTGTCGAAGTCAATGACGCCATGGTGCGTATGCTCGGATACAGCAGCCGCGAGGAGCTTTTGCACGCCGACATCCGCTCCCAAGTCTGCTTCTCCCCGGAGCACTACGAAGAGTTCACCCGCCAGATGCAGCAACACGGCGCGGTAAGGAACCAGGAACAAACTCTGCGCCGCCCCGACGGAGCCGCCGTACACGTTCTGGTCAACGCTTTTGCCGTGCGCGACGTGCAACGTCGCACCGTGCAGTACCGCGGCGTCATGCTCGATATCAGCGGCCTCAAGACCTTTCAGTCCGAGTTGCACCGCGAACGCGACTTCTCGGCGAAAATTCTGAACCACACTCAGAGCCTGATCCTGGTGGCAGACACCAGCGGTCTGATCAGCTATGCCAACCGCCGCTGGTACGAACTGGGGTTCCAGCAGCATCAGATCCTCGGCCGTCCCCTGGAAGACTTGGTTGCCCCGTCCCGCAGGCAGGCTCTGGCCGAGGCTTTTACCACCACACTGACCGGGCAGCCGGTGGATAATCTCCAACTCCAGATCGCGCGCGGCCAGGAAGTCGGACGCTTCTCCGTGAATCTGAGTCCCATGCGCGACGAACAGGGCATCGTCACCAGCATTGTCGTAGTCATGAGCGACATCACCGACGCTGCCACCCTGCAGGCCAAGCTGCTGCACGCGGAGAAGATGGCGGCCGTGGGCCAGTTGGTTTCGGGCGTCGCCCACGAAGTCAATAATCCGCTGACGGCAATTCTGGGCTTCGCCGACCTGCTGTTGGAAAATCCGGAAATGCCCGATGCCGCACGCAAAGATTTGCGCGTGATCCTGCAGGAGGCGCAACGCACCAAACAGATTGTGCAGAACCTGCTGAGCTTCGCGCGGCAGATGCCGCCGCAAAAGAGCCCGGTACAGCTCAACGCCATCATCCATCGTACCGTGCAGCTGCGCTCGTACGATTTCCGCAGCCGGGGCGCGGAGGTCATCGAGCACCTCGACCAGAGTCTGCAGCAGGTGGTCGGCGATTCCCACCAACTGCAGCAGGTGTTCCTGAACATTCTCAATAACGCGTACGACGCGATGCGCGATAGCGGACGGCCTCCCCGTATCCAGATCAACACCCTCAACCGGGGCAACCTGGTGGAAGCCACCTTTCGTGATAACGGCCAGGGCATCTCGTCTCCCGATCGCATCTTTGACCCGTTCTTTACCACCAAAGACGTGGGCAAAGGCACCGGCCTCGGTCTCAGCATCTGCTACGGCATCGTGCGCGAACACGGCGGCGAGATTGCTTGCCACAACAATCCCGACGGCGAGGGCGCGACCTTTACCGTGCGCCTGCCCGCCCTCGCGATTGGCGCGGCCACCGGAGTAACTCGGCCATGAGCCTGCCTGCAGTCAAACCGGCGTTTTTGCCTGTGCTGCTCATTGAAGATGAGCCGGCGGTGATGGCCTACGTCCGCGCTGCCCTGGAGCGTAACGGCTACAGCGTGGTCTGCAGCGAATCGGGAGCGGATGGCCTGCGTCTGCTGGCTTCGGAGAAGTTTCTGGGGGTGGTCTCCGATATGCGCACGCCCGGCGGCATCGATGGAGCCGATGTCCATGCCTGGTTGGCGGGCAATTGTCCCGAACTCGCCCAGCGCATTGTTTTCATCACCGGAGACATTGCCAATGAAGACACCGTCGCCACCCTGCGCAAGACCGGCGCCCCCTGCGTGGAGAAACCCTTTCGGGTGCAACAATTTATTGCAGTCGTGGAAAAGACGATGGGGAAAGCGCCGTGAGCGAAGACTTACGAATCCGCCTTTTAATCGTGGATGACGAACAGAGCATCCGCAAACTCTGCATGACCGTGGGCGAAGCCCTGGGATTCACCTGCCTGGAGGCCAATAGCGGTGAGACCGCACTGGCCCTGCTCGAGGAGCAGCCTGCCCACATGGTGCTGACCGACATGGTCATGCCCAACATGTCCGGCCTCGAGTTCCTGGAAAGAGTGAAGAAACTGCTTCCCCGGACCGAAGTCGCGGTCATGACCGGCCACGGCTCGGTTGAGACCGCCGTGCAGGCGATGAAACTCGGTGCTTACGATTACATCGGCAAACCCTTTTCCCCGCTGGAAGAGCTTCGCCTTTTCCTCCGCCGCATGGCGGAAAAAGTGCGCCTGGTGGAAGAAAACCAGTTTCTGCGTGAGCGCGTGGATACAGAAACCGACTTGCACGGCATCGTCGGATCTTCCGCCAAAATTCAGGACGTATTGCGCATCGTTTCGCGGTTGAAGGATACCCGCACCCCGGTGTTGATCGCCGGCGAGAGCGGAACCGGCAAAGAGCTGGTCGCTCGCGCCATTCATTTCCGCGGCTCCTTTGCCAATCGGCCGTTCGTAGCGGTCGATTGCGGATCCCTGGTTCCCACCCTCATCGAGAGCGAATTATTCGGCTATGAAAAGGGCGCTTTCACCGGTGCGCTGAAGTCCAAGACCGGATTATTTCAGTCGGCCAACGGCGGAACCATCTTTCTCGATGAAATCGGCGAGCTGCCCCTGGAAATGCAAGCCAAATTGTTGCGAGTGTTGCAGGAGAAAGAAGTCCGCCCCGTCGGCAGCAATCAGCGCACGAAAGTTGACGTTCGCGTGATCGCAGCCACCAACCGTGACTTGGAAGCAGAATACCGCAACGGGACCTTCCGCAAAGATCTCTATTTCCGCCTCAACGTTGTCACCATTCACTTGCCGTCGCTGCGCGAACGCCGTTCCGATATTCCCATGCTGGTGCATTGGTTTCTCGACCGCTACGCCGAGGGCAGCGGCATGCAGATCACCAATTCCGCCATGAAATGTCTGCTGCAATATGACTGGCCGGGCAACGTCCGTGAACTGGAGAACTGCGTGGAGCGCGCGGTCGCGTTAGGCGATCGCCGCACCATCGACATCGGCGATCTGCCGCCGACGATTGCCTCAGCTTCGCCCACTCTGGAAGTCAGCGACGTTCCTGGCTCCGCCGTGCTTTCTTCCACCGATCTCGAAGATATCGAACGCGCCACCATCGAGCGCGTGTTTGAGCAAGTGAAAGGCGATAAGGTCATGGCCGGCAAGATGCTCGGCATCAGCCGCGCCACCCTCTACCGCAAACTGAAGCGCTACAACATCGGCGGAAGGCACGATCTGCCCACGGGCAGTTCAGCGCTGCAGTAGGCAGCCGCGCCTGAGACGGCATATCAATCTGAGACGCCTGCCCTCCGAGACTGACCTCGGCCCAAAATAGAACCCGACTCTATCCCCTTGGCGACCGTGCACTTAGCCATCAACCTTGCGCCGCCCACTTTGGCCGCGCTCGTGCACTCTCCCTCTCCGCGATGCGGTCCGGGTCCTGGAGTCCACGCTAACCGGCTGACTCAGGAACCCCGGCCTGCATTGGCATCTCTGGAGGAAACGGTGTCCAAACCGGCCACAGCGCCCGCGCTAACTCGCGACAGCTCGACCACCAGGCTGGCCAAGTTTTTCCCCAACGCCATGCCGGTGCGGATTCCCATACGCCTCACTCGCTTGGGCGACGCCACCAGCACCACTAGCGAGAGCACGGTGATTGAATTTGGCACGCCCCAGGAAGTGCTCTTTGCTTCGAGCCTGCCCCTCGAATTTGCCGACAAGCTGCGCTTACGCAACTCCGACGGCTCGCTCGACACCGAAGCCTGCGTGGTCGCATTGCAGTGTAACGGAGGACACCGCGCCGTGGCCGCCCGCTTTACGCGGGAAGTTGCCAACTGGATCGTGAAACTATGACATCGCCTTCAACTGATCTCGCCACCGTGTGGAAAGACGCGCTGCAGCTTTACCCTTTGTATGCAGCCTTGGCCAGGGAATTCGTGATCGATCTGCCGGCTTGCAATGATCTCGAAGCCGGCCTCGACACCCCGCCGCGGGAATCCGTGGAACAGGCGCGGCAATGGTTCCTCGATATGGACCAGCGCATCCAGGTCTATCAACTCCGCCAGTTCCTGCAGACCAGCGCGCTGGCCGGCGAGGATGCTCTGCGCCATCTGCTACAGCATCACCTGCGCAAGTCTCAGCATGCCGAGACCGACCGTGACAAGATCGATTTTCTGCTGGTGCAGTATTTCTCGCTGGCCGCGCCCTCGCGTTTGGAAGATGGCGATGTCGATGTGCAGTATGTGGCCCAGACCCTGGAGCCGGTCCTCGGAACCGTCGACATTACCATTCCAGATTGGCTGGCGCCGCTGGCTGAGCTGATGTCCGAGGCCAACGCCTGCAAGGCCCTGAGCGAATTGCTGAGCAGCAAAGTCCTGGAAAAAAGCCGCAAGCTCAAGACTTCGTCGGAAGAAAACTACTACACTCCCGCCGCCATGGTGTCGTTTACCCGCTTCAGTTTCCTGATGCGGCGCGTGTTTTTCCGCCTGATGCATGGCGACCTGAACGCCATTTCCGATGGCCTCCGGGAACTGGAATCGAAGGGCATCACCACGCTCGACTGCCGCCGGGCGCAATTCTCCGCCGAAGAGCCCATCGCCCGCTTGCGCATGATCTGCCAATCCTGGAAAGTCATGTTTCACGCCGAGTATTCATCCGGCCAGCCGTTGCGCATGCTGGTCGATCTGCGCAACGTCATCGACCACGCTCTGCAAAAGAATCAGAAAGGAAGCACGAAGGCCAAGGCGGCTGCCGCCAGCGCTCATGCCGCCACCTCCGCCGCGCCGGAATTCGAGGTTTCGCGCCAGACTACAGACTGGAGCGAGGACGATGCTCACACCAGCGGCAACCACGGCAGCGACTCCTAGACACCGAGAACACATCGTGGACCAGCCCACCGTACTCATCATTTCCGACGATCCGGATTTTCCCGTCGTCATCAGCAGCCGCTGGCAATCCGAGCGCAAGATGCCGGCGTTTACGCTGATGAGCAGCGCCGTGTGCCTCGACTTCGATCCGGAAAACTTTCAGTTGGCCATCGCCGGACGCATCCGTCCCGAGGCGCTCGCCGTAGTGATGGAAGCCATGGATGCGGCTGGCAAGCGCGTGCTCTTTGTCTCCGACGACACCCGCGCCATCCAATCCGTCCGCGACCGCTGGCCCGCAGTCGTAGTAGTGCGGCAACAGGAGAGCTGGCTGGAGACGCTGCTGCTGGTCGCCGGCGAAGTGCTGCATCGCGCCGCCGCCGAGTTCCACGCCCGCCGCGCCGAGCAACAGAACACGCTCCTGGAGCGCCAGGCCACCCTCGGCCGCTACATGCTCGAAATGCAGCATACCCTGAACAACACCTTGACCTCCATGCTCGGCAACTCGGAGCTGTTGCTCCTGGAACCCGGTTCACTCTCCGCCGCCGCCCGCTCGCAGATCGAAACCGTCCGCAATATGGCGCTGCGTATGCACGAAATCCTGCAACGATTTTCCTCCCTCGAAAAAGAGCTTCGCGTCGTCGAACGGCAATCGGGCAAACAGATCGGAGCTCACGCAGCCGCCGTCTGAGAGTGACGGCGATCACACCCGGTCGCGACCTCCATCACATACGCACCCCGCGCATCTCTCTGAATATGGAGATGTCATTTAAAACCCAGGGGCCGCGGCACGAAAGAATCTGGGAGGTGCAACGGCTCTCTGCGGTCGTATCTGTGGTGGGCTGCGGGACTGACTGGCAACAGGAAACTCGCAGCCTTTTTTCTGCTCCGGGCAACTCATTCACAACTTTTTACTTGTTTTTACTCCGCATTCGCACATCCTCTCGCTGGTTCCACTATCTTGGCAGGCCAAGGAGCTAGCGATGAACTTCAAACCGATCCCAGCTTTCTTCGTACTGTGCGGCTTGCTCGTTGTTTTGCAACCTCTTCGCGGATCCGCGCAGCAGAGTTCAGACACAGCGAAAACCGCCACTCCACCCGCCGAACGCGATGGACAACACGATTTCGACCCGCTCATCGGCTCCTGGAAATATCACCTCAAGCGCCGTCTGCATCCTTTGACCGGCTCTAACACTTGGGTCGAATTCGACGGTTCCGGCGTCTGCCGCAAGGTTTACGATGGCGCTTCCATCGACCAGATCGAAGTCGACGGCCCCAACGGCCACATCGAAGGCCTCACCCTTCGTGTCTACAACCCTCAATCCCACCAGTGGAGACTCTATTGGGCCAACCAGAAAATCGGCGTCCTCGATCCACCCCAAATCGGTCAGTTTAAAGATGGACACGGTGAGTTCTTCGCCCAGGACACCATCAATGGCAAAACCATCCTCATCAAGTTCGACTGGACGAACCTGACCAGCAACGCGCCCCACTTCGAGCAGTCATTTTCCGACGACGGCGGCAAGACCTGGGAAGTGAACTGGATTACGGACCAGACGCGGGTGAACGATGAATCCGGCGTGGTCCGCTGATCCGTGCTGGGTGCCCCAGGTCTCGCCGCTTTTGCGAGACCTGGGATCAGCTCCATCCGCGCCGGCCCCGGCGACCAACTCAACAAGTGGGAGCAATACCGCGAAGCCTGGCATCTCCTCCAAGATCGCGCCCCCGCCCCGCTCCCCAAGCGCGGCCGCTTCGACCTCTACGGCATAATCGAAGACTACGTCCCGCCACCCCGAGTAAGAAGATAGCCCCCGTGTGGGGCGGACGCCCTCGTCCGCCTCCGTTGATTGCAGTGTGGGAGTTACGCGCTGACCAGCTCGATGCCCTCACGGCGAGCCGCCCGAATCAATTGTTCATCCAAAGTGGCCAGCGGCAATTCGCTCTCCATGGCCAAATCGAGATAAGCCGCATCGTACGCGGTCAGGCTGTGCCGTCGGCTCAGAGCCTGGATCCTGTTAAACACAATGTCGCTCGGAAATTGCTCTAATGCGATCGGGAGCACGACAAGATCATCCAGGAAGCTCTGCGCCAACGCCCTCGAAATACGCTTGCGTTTCTCTCCGCCCAGCAGCGCATTCAATACTTCGTGCGGCCAGAATGAAGGCGCCAGCCCCGTGTCCCCTCGCTTGAAACGTTCGGCGACGTAGTGTGCCAGCGCCGCATTTTCATCAGGAAAACACCAGGTCAGAACCACCGATGCATCGACGACGAAGCGGCTCACCGGCGCCCTTCATTGACCAAGTCTTTGATCTTGATCCCACGCAGCGACAACCGGTGACGTTTGCCGAAACACGCCAGCCGCTCGGCTGCCTCGGACGCGGACCCATTCTGGCCGGTCATGCGTTCCTTGAGGATCTCCCCCAGCAAACGCGACATGCTGGTATCCCGCCGCGCCGCCTCAATCCGCGCCCACCGCGCGACCTCCTCTTCCAAGGTCACGGTGACGTTGCGCAAACGATGATTGTTGGAAGACACGAAAACAGTGTAACACGAAAGCAGTGTAATTCCAACATACGCTCCCGAGAATAATCCCCAACCCCTTGTCATCCTGAGGCCGCGGATCCTTCGCAACGCGAAGGATCCCAACGAAGGACCTATGCATTTCTGTACGGAGTGATGATGACTGCCGGGTGCCCCATCCTTAACGTCGCGCCCTTTGCGACGTTAGAGCGGGCCCGTGGATACTGGACGCCCCATTCCTTCGCGTTCCTTGCGAAGGGGTGGGCAAGGCGCCGAAAGCACGGTTTGTATCAGGGCACGGCTTCAGCCGTGCCGTAAAGACCAACTAAATTCCGGGCTTTAGCCCCTGAGGCCCGCACAAACAACAATGGCTCCGGAATCCCGGAGCCATCCATCACGTGGTGCAAAGCACTCTGTCCAACTCCAGTATTGGCGACGTCGCCAGCGAAGTCAAGTTACTTTGGGAGATTATCTCTGCGTTATCTCCCAAATGAAACCTACCCTCCACAGATTTAGGAGAGTGGACCCGACGGGATTCGAACCCGCATCTGCGACTTGGACAGAGTGCCGTGTTGCCATTACACCACGGGCCCTTCTGGAGTCTCGGCAACCGCGCCAACCTTGGCAAGGTCATCCGTCGCAATGACGGCGAGGTCGATGCCAAATCAGGAACCTAGTCCCCACCCCCAACCCGTTGTCATCCTGAGGCCGCGGATCCTTCGCAACGCGAAGGATCCCAACGAAGGACCTATGCATTTGAGCGGAGCACAAGTGTAGGCGCGGGCGTCCTCGCCCGTGCCGCGGAGCGAAGCTCGCAGAGCCCAGTGAGACTCCATTCCTCCAGTACCTTCCCGGTCAACGGATTGGGATCGATACAGCGCCTCGCTTGAACCTGGGAAACGCCGGGCGAGCCCCCAGCAACACGAGGCTGCGATGGACAGGGAGGATGAAATGCCGCTGACCTGGTCAATGTGCCGCCGACATA